>CEAO01015462.1_pt1 | contig 165257 bp, 121 predicted proteins | sample 557631 | NCBI WGS metagenome assembly CEAO01 (sample SAMEA3182049, study PRJEB8094) | gut metagenome | biome: human; feature: gut; material: Stool; isolation source: human stools | place: Canada | collected 2012-02-08 | reverse complement strand
CTGAAAGCATCTAAGTACGAAGCCAGCCACAAGATTAGATTTCTTAGGGTCGTTGAAGACTACAACGTTGATAGGATGCAGGTGTACAGGTGGTAACATCATAGCCGAGCATTACTAATTGCCCGTTCACTTTTGGTCTTTGCCTTGTATGGCAGGTATATACGTTCAGTTTAAAATCTTTGCTTTTTTGCATCATGTCTAACTTATTTAGGTGACTATAGCATCAGGGTTCCACCTCTTCCCATTCCGAACAGAGAAGTTAAGCCTGATCACGCCGATGGTACTGCGTCAAGTGGGAGAGTAGGTAGTTGCCGTTTTTTAGAGAGAAGCCTCCATATCGAAATGATATGGAGGCTTTTTGTGTTTATAGGTATAATGTTTGTATAATGGTTACTTTCAGTAGCTTTTTTTCCTCTTTGAACCTTCTATTTTCCTTTTTCAGCAAGCAATTTCTTTTTAGTTTGAAACTTCATCCTTATCTTTACAGAATAAAAATGGTATAAAAAGGCTTTTTTTGAAAAATAGGACGTTTTTATTCCATTCTTTCCCCCTTTTTTCTAAGGGATTTTAGTACTTTTGGACTCGAATCTAATAAAAAGGGAAAAAATCGCAATTATATAATTATTAAAATTACTCCTGTGTATATGGAAAACAAAATTCAAGAGTTGACTGATAAGATTTACCGCGAGGGGGTCGAAAAAGGTAACACTGAGGCCCAGAAACTTATCGCTAACGCTCAAGATGAAGCCAAGAAAATTGTGGAAGACGCTCGTAAAGAAGCTGAAGCAATTGTGGCTGCCTCTCGTAAGTCTGCCGATGAACTGGCAGAAAATACCAAGTCGGAATTAAAATTATTCGCCGGCCAGGCAGTGAATGCACTGAAGTCTGAAATCGCTACACTTGTGACGGATAAGATTGTCAATGCGGATGTGAAAGCATTTGCTGCCGATAAGGATTATCTGAATGCCTTCATAGTTGCATTAGCTTCCAAATGGAGTGTGAACGAGCCTATCGTGATCTCTACCGCCGATGCCGACGGCCTGAAGAAATACTTCGCCGCACAAGCAAAAGCGTTGCTGGATAAAGGTGTGAAAATAGAACAGGTAAATGGTAATAAGACGTTGTTCACCGTTTCGCCTGCCGATGGTTCGTACAAAGTAAACTTCGGTGAAGAAGAATTTATGAATTACTTCAAAGAATTCCTGCGTCCGCAATTAGTGGAAATGCTGTTCTAAAACCACAGGATATGAGTAAATACTATTACTACTTGGTAGCCGGTTTGCCCGAACTCACTTTGGAGGATAGCAAACTGAGCTATACGGTAGCTGATTTCAAAGCGGAACTGTATCCGGATTTGTCCGACGAAGATAGACGGTTGATTGACCTGTTTTATCTGAAGTTTGACAATGCGAACGTTCTGAAATTACTAAAGGATAAAGACGCTGCCATTGACTCTCGTGGAAATTATTCCGCAGAAGAATTGGCTGAGTTTATCTCATCGCTTAAAGATGGTGACGAGGTGGCTGATGCCGTATTTCCTTCCTATCTCTCCACTTTTATTTCAGAATATTTCAATACTCCTGCCGAGGATGATTTTCTGCATGAGGATCGTCTGGCTGCGCTTTACTATGCGTATGCAATGAAGTGTAGGAATAAGTTCGTGTCTTCCTGGTTTGCGTTCAATCTGACAATGAACAATGTGCTGGTGGCACTGACTGCCCGGAAATTCAAGATGGATATCGCTCCGCTGATAGTGGGAGATACGGAAGTGTGCGAGGCTTTGCGTACATCCGGTGCCCGTGATTTCGGGCTGACGGGAGAGGTGGACTTCCTGGATCAGTTGGTAAAGATCAGTGAAACCGAAGAGTTAGTGGAACGGGAAAAGAAAATTGACCAGTTACGTTGGAATTGGATGGAAGAAGCTACCTTCTTCAACTATTTCACCGTAGAGCGTCTGTTCGTTTTTCTGCTGCAACTGGAAATGATAGAACGGTGGATTTCTTTGGATAAGGAAAAGGGTAATCAGTTGTTCCGCAGCATCATAGCAACGCTGAAGGATGAAGTGCAGATTCCCGCAGAATTCAGATAAAATAAATAACATAATTATATGGCAACAAAAGGAACTGTTAGTGGCGTTATCGCCAACATGGTAACCCTCGTCGTTGACGGCCCGGTGGCACAGAACGAGATTTGCTACATCTCGACCGGCGGTGACCGACTGATGGCGGAGGTGATTAAGGTGGTAGGTACCCATGTGTACGTGCAGGTGTTTGAGAGCACCCGCGGACTGAAAGTAGGGGCTGAAGCCGAATTTACCGGACACATGCTTGAGGTGACATTAGGCCCGGGTATGCTTTCGAAAAACTATGACGGTCTGCAAAATGACCTCGATAAGATGGATGGAGTCTTCCTGAAACGCGGACAATATACCTATCCGCTGGACAAGGGAAGCAGATGGCACTTTATGCCTCTGGTGAAAGTGGGTGATAAAGTGGAAGCTGCTGCCTGGCTGGGCCAAGTGGATGAAAACTTCCAACCCCTGAAAATCATGGTGCCTTTCACTCAAAAGGGTGTATGTACCGTGAAATCCATCGTAGACGAAGGTGAGTACAGCATCGAAGATATCGTAGCCGTACTGACTGACGAAGAAGGGAATGACATCCATGTGAACATGATACAGAAATGGCCGGTGAAACGCGCCATGACGAATTATAAAGAAAAACCGCGTCCTTTCAAACTGTTGGAAACGGGTGTACGTGTCATTGATACCGTGAATCCTATCGTAGAAGGTGGTACGGGATTTATCCCCGGCCCGTTTGGTACGGGAAAAACGGTGCTTCAGCACGCCATTTCAAAGCAGGCGGAGGCGGATATCGTAATCATTGCTGCCTGTGGTGAGCGTGCCAATGAGGTTGTGGAAATCTTTACGGAATTTCCGGAACTGGTTGACCCGCATACCGGACGTAAGTTGATGGAGCGTACAATCATTATCGCTAATACTTCGAACATGCCGGTAGCTGCCCGTGAAGCATCTGTATATACGGCTATGACGATTGCAGAGTATTATCGTAGCATGGGTCTGAAGGTATTGTTGATGGCTGACTCCACTTCCCGTTGGGCACAGGCTTTGCGCGAGATGTCCAATCGTATGGAAGAGTTGCCTGGACCTGACGCATTCCCGATGGACTTGTCTTCTATCATCTCCAATTTCTACGGACGTGCCGGATATGTGGTGCTGGGTAACGGTGAAACGGGTTCTATTACCTTTATCGGTACGGTGTCTCCTGCCGGTGGTAACTTGAAAGAGCCTGTAACGGAGAATACGAAGAAGGTAGCCCGTTGTTTCTACGCTCTTGAACAGGATCGTGCCGACAAGAAGCGTTATCCCGCCGTGAATCCGATTGATTCTTATTCTAAATATATCGAATATCCTGAATTTGAGGAATATATCAAAACTCACATCAATGGCGAGTGGATCGGTAAGGTGAATGAAATCAAAAACCGCTTGCAACGCGGTAAGGAGATTGCCGAACAGATCAATATCCTGGGTGATGACGGTGTACCTGTAGAATATCATGTAACATTCTGGAAATCAGAATTGATCGACTTCGTAATCCTGCAACAGGATGCTTTCGACGAAATTGACGCTGTAACGCCGATGGAGCGTCAGGAAGATATCCTGAACATGATTATTGATATCTGTCATACGGAGTTTGAATTCGATAACTTCAATGAAGTAATGGATTATTTTAAGAAAATGATCAATATCTGTAAGCAGATGAACTACTCGAAGTTCAAATCAGAAGAATATGAAGGATTCCGTAAGCAGTTGCAGGAACTGATTGAAGAACGTAAAGCATAAGGAAAAGTACAATTTACCATTTACAAGGTACAATTTGCCGTTCGGCATGTGTGTGTAGGTGGTAAAAAGTTAGAATGCGAAAATTGTAAATTGTAAATTGCTAAATTGTAAATATATAGATGGCAACAAAAGCATTTCAAAAAATATATACCAAGGTCACTCAGATAACGAAAGCTACGTGTTCGCTGAAGGCAACAGGGGTAGGGTATGATGAGTTGGCAACCGTAAACGGCAAGCTCGCCCAGGTGGTGAAGATTGCCGGTGACGATGTGACTTTGCAGGTATTTGAGGGTACGGAAGGTATCCCGACCAATGCGGAGATAGTATTTCTGGGTAAGTCGCCTACGCTGAAAGTGAGCGAACAGCTTGCGGGACGTTTCTTCAACGCTTTCGGTGATCCGATTGACGGTGGTCCGTCTATCGAAGGTCAGGAAGTGGAAATCGGTGGTCCGTCTGTGAACCCGGTACGCCGTAAGCAACCGTCGGAACTGATTGCGACTGGTATTGCAGGTATCGACTTGAACAATACGCTGGTATCCGGACAGAAGATTCCGTTCTTTGCCGACCCTGACCAGCCGTTTAACCAGGTAATGGCGAACGTAGCACTTCGTGCCGAGACGGATAAGATCATCTTGGGCGGTATGGGTATGACGAACGATGACTACCTGTACTTTAAGAATGTATTCTCCAACGCCGGTGCGCTCGACCGTATCGTCAGTTTCATGAATACAACGGAGAATCCTCCGGTAGAACGTTTGCTGATTCCGGATATGGCGTTGACGGCAGCCGAATATTTCGCTGTGAACAATAATGAAAAGGTATTGGTACTGTTGACTGATATGACCTCTTACGCTGATGCGTTGGCGATTGTATCCAACCGTATGGACCAGATTCCTTCAAAAGATTCTATGCCGGGTTCTCTTTATTCGGATTTGGCTAAGATTTATGAGAAGGCGGTACAGTTCCCAAGTGGTGGTTCCATTACCATTATCGCAGTGACAACATTGTCCGGTGGCGATATTACGCATGCTGTGCCTGATAATACGGGTTACATTACGGAAGGTCAGTTGTTCCTGCGTCGTGATACAGATATCGGTAAGGTTATCGTTGACCCGTTCCGTTCACTGTCCCGTCTGAAACAGCTCGTTACAGGTAAGAAGACGCGTAAAGACCATCCGCAGGTGATGAATGCTGCTGTACGTCTGTACGCCGATGCTGCCAACGCCAAGACGAAGTTGGAGAACGGTTTCGACCTGACAAATTATGACGAACGTACCCTTGCATTTGCCAAGGATTACTCCAACCAATTGCTGGCTATTGATGTGAACCTCGATACAACTGAGATGCTCGATGTGGCTTGGAGCCTGTTCGGTAAGTATTTCCGTCCGGAAGAAGTGAATATCAAGAAAGAACTTGTGGACCAATATTGGCCCACAAATTAAAAATTAATAATTAAAAATTAAAGCTACGCGGTGAGGACGGATAATGTGATTGATCAGAGGGCTGTTGCTTTTGGGGTTAGGATTGTGAAAGCTTGCAGGTTTTTACAAGAAAACAAAAAGGAATTTGTGTTATCAAAACAAGTCCTTCGATCAGGAACAGCAATAGGAGCTATGATTAAAGAGAGTGAATTTGCTGAGAGTAAAGCTGATTTTGTTCATAAATTGAGCATTGCACTGAAAGAGGCAAATGAAACGAAATATTGGTTGCTTTTATTGCACGAAAGTGAATATTTAGATGATAGTTCTTATGAATCGGTTAATGAAGATTGTTTGAATTTGATTCGTTTACTTGTTTCTATTATTAAACGAATGAAATGCGCAGCTTGATTTTTTTATTAATATATAATGTGATAAGTATGAGCCTTTAATTTTTAATTTAAAATTTTTAATTAATAAAGTGGCTATAAAGTTTCAATATAATAAAACTTCCCTCCAGCAGTTGGAAAAGCAACTGAAAGTGCGGGTACGTACACTCCCTATTATCAAGAATAAGGAGAGCGCACTACGCATGGAAGTGAAGCGCTGCAAATCAGAAGCTGCCGCGCTGGATGAGAAGTTGGAACGGGAAATCCAGGCCTACGAAGCGATGTTCGCCCTTTGGAATGAGTTTGACTCCTCATTGATAAAGGTGAGCGATGTACATCTCGGCGTGAAGAAGATTGCCGGTGTACGGGTGCCGTTGCTCGAAAACGTTGATTTCGAAATACGTCCCTACAGCCTGTTCAATGCCCCCAAATGGTATGCCGACGGCATACATTTGCTCAAGGTGTTGGCACAGACGGCTATCGAACGGGAGTTTATCGTCGCCAAACTGGGCTTGCTGGAACATGCACGTAAAAAGACTACCCAAAAGGTAAACCTCTTTGAGAAAGTGCAGATTCCAGGCTATCAGGATGCTCTGCGAAAGATCAAGCGCTTCATGGAAGACGAGGAGAACCTCTCCAAGTCATCGCAGAAAATCATGAAATCCCATCAAGAGAGTAGGAAGGAGGCAGAAGCATGATTACAAAAATGAAGAAGCTCACATTCCTTGTATATCATAAGGAGTACGAGGCATTTCTGAACGGAGTGCGCGAACTTGGAGTAGTGCACGTGGCTGAAAAACAGCAGGGAGTAGCTGATAATGCAGAGTTGCAGGACAGCATCCGGCTTTCTTCGCGTTTGCAGGCAACATTGAAAATGCTGCATGAATTGAGCGAAGCGAAGGAAACTACACCCGCTTCTGCTGCTCGCGGGCTGGAAGTGCTGGACGAAGTGGATGTGTTGCAAAGTGAAAAAACGAAGCTGCAACAACAGTTGCAAAACTATCAGAAGGAGAAAGCCGCCCTGGAACCCTGGGGTGATTTCGAGCCTGAAAGTCTGAATCTTCTGCATGATGCCGGCTTTGCGGTAAACTTTTACTGTTGCTCGGAAGGTAGCTATGACGAAGCTTGGGAGGAAATTTATAATGCGATGATTATCAATTGTGTATCCTCACGTATCTATTTCATTACTGTAACTAAGAATGAAGTGGAAGTAGATTTGGATGCAGAGCAGATAAAGTTACCTCCTTATTCATTGACCCGTGTGCAGATACTTTGTCAGGAGACTGAACAGGCTTTGGCGGACAATGACCAAAAGCTGGCTGTGCTTGCTGAGAAGGAGCAACCTTCATTACAAGCAGCCTTGAAGGAGGTGAACACTGAAATAGAGTTTTCTCAGGTGATACTGAACACAGAGGCTACAGCTGGAGAAAAACTAATGTTGCTGCAAGGCTGGGCGCCGGCTTCCAAAGAAAAGGAAATTGCCGCATGGCTGGATGAACAGCATATCTATTATGAGATTACGAATCCGACACCGGAAGATAATGTGCCTATCCAATTGAGCAATAAGGGGTTCTTTGCCTGGTTTGAGCCGATATGCAAACTCTACATGCTTCCGAAATACAGTGAGTTGGATCTGACACCGTTCTTTGCACCGTTCTTTATGGTGTTCTTCGGGTTGTGTCTGGGCGACTCCGGTTACGGGTTGTTCCTGTTCCTTGCCGCTACGCTGTACCGTATGTTCGCCAAGAATATCAGTGCTACGATGAAGCCGATTCTTTCATTGATACAGATATTGGCTGCTTCTACATTCTTCTGTGGAATGCTGACGGGTACGTTCTTCGGAGTGAGCCTCTATGACATAAACATACCTTTCTTGCAGTATATGAAGGATCATTTGTTCATGGATAATAATGCCATGTTCCAGTTGTCACTGATACTTGGTGTGATTCAGATTCTCTTCGGTATGATACTGAAAGCAGTCAATCAGGCTATACAGTTCGGCTTTAAGTATGCCGTAGCCACTATCGGTTGGATTGTGTTGCTGATATCCTGCGGAGTAGGATTCATGTTGCCCGAAGTGATGCCTTTGGGTGGTACGGTACATCTGTGCATTCTTGGTGTGGCTGCCGTTATGATATTTCTCTTCAACAGTCCCGGTAAGAACGTGTTTATGAATATCGGACTGGGTTTGTGGGATTCTTACAACATGGCTACGGGTTTGCTGGGCGACGTGCTTTCGTATGTTCGTCTGTTTGCCCTCGGTCTGTCGGGAGGTATCCTTGCGGGAGTATTCAACAGTCTGGCTGTGGGCATGAGCCCTGACAATGTGATTGTCGGTCCGATTGTGATGGTACTGATATTCGTTATCGGACATGCCATTAACATGTTTATGAATGTACTGGGTGCGATGGTTCACCCCATGCGTCTGACTTTCGTGGAGTTCTTTAAGAATTCCGGTTACGAAGGAGGCGGAAAAGAATATAAGCCATTTAAAAAATAACAATTATAGAATTAAAAATTAAAACAATAAAAAACGTAAGATTATGGAAATGAACTTATTGATTGCCTACATTGGCATCGCAGTAATGATTGGTTTGTCTGGCATCGGTAGTGCCTATGGAGTGACGATTGCCGGTAACGCAGCTATCGGTGCTTTGAAGAAGAACGACGGTGCATTCGGAAACTTCCTCGTATTGACAGCACTTCCCGGTACGCAGGGTTTGTATGGTTTTGCCGGTTACTTTATGTTCCAGACTATTTTCGGTATCCTTACTCCTGAAATGACAGCCATCCAGGCTGCCGCTATTCTTGGTGCAGGTATCGCCTTGGGATTGGTTGCCTTGTTCTCAGCTATCCGTCAGGGACAGGTTTGTGCAAATGGTATCGCAGCTATCGGACAAGGTCACGATGTATTCAGCAATACATTGATCCTTGCCGTATTCCCGGAACTTTACGCTATCGTTGCTTTGGCTGCAACATTCTTGATTGGTAGCGCACTGGTTGCATAAGAATCTATTTCTGAATAATTTGCTAACCCAGGGTTGTCATTCCGGTGATGATCCTGGGTTTATTGTTTCCAAATGCCACACTTGAACAAGGCAAATGCCACACCTCGTTAAGTGAAATGCCACACTTAACAAGACACGAAGTGTGGCATTTGAGACAGTGAACTGCCCTTCTAACTATTTTTCGCAAACGATTGTTTATGCATATTTCATTAGTTTTTTCGATTAATAGGCTATTTTTCAAAGAATAATGTGTATTTTTGCAGCCGGTATTAAGTAATAGAGATTAAAAGTAATATGACTAAAGAGCTGTTAACCCCCGACTACATCTTCGAGTCAAGCTGGGAAGTATGTAATAAGGTTGGAGGTATCTATACGGTTTTGTCCACGCGAGCAAATACCTTGCAGGCAAAATTTCATGATAGATTGTTTTTTATAGGGCCTGATTTTTGGCAGGGTAAAGAGAATCCTTTGTTTATCGAGTCCGATAACCTTTGTGCAGCATGGAGAAAGCATGCAGCTGAGCAAGATAACCTTTCCGTCCGTGTAGGACGCTGGAACATTCCGGGCAATCCGATCGTTATATTGGTTGATTTCCAACCGTTTTTCGCACTGAAGAATGATATCTATACAGAAATGTGGAACCGCTATCAGGTGGATTCACTGCATGCATACGGTGATTATGATGAAGCATCCATGTTTTCGTATGCTGCCGGAAAGGTAGTAGAGAGTTTTTATCGCTACAACCTGACGGAGACAGATAAAGTGATTTATCAGGCACATGAGTGGATGACCGGTATGGGAGCCCTCTACTTGCAGACTGCTGTTCCTGAAATCGCTACGATATTTACCACGCATGCCACGTCCATCGGACGTTCCATTGCAGGTAACAATAAGCCTCTTTACGATTATCTCTTCGCTTATAATGGCGATCAGATGGCGGAAGAGCTCAATATGCAATCCAAACACTCCATTGAAAAACAGACTGCGCACTATGTAGACTGTTTTACGACTGTGAGTGAAATCACAAATAACGAGTGCAAGGAATTGCTTGATAAGCCTGCCGATGTAGTGCTTATGAATGGTTTTGAAGATGATTTTGTACCGAAAGGAACGACGTTTACCGGAAAACGCAAACGTGCGAGATCTACCATGTTGCGCGTTGCCAATTGCCTGATGGGTACGGATATGGGTGATGATACGTTAATTATCGGTACCAGCGGTCGTTATGAGTTTAAAAACAAAGGCATCGATGTCTTTCTTGAATCACTGAATCGGCTGAACCGTGATAAGAACCTGGAGAAGAATGTATTGGCATTCATCAATGTGCCAGGATGGGTAGGTGATGCCCGTGAAGACCTGCAACAGCGTCTCAAGAGCAAGGAGAAATTCACTACTCCGCTGGAAGTACCTTTGATTACTCACTGGCTGCACAACATGACGCATGATCAAGTGCTGGACATGCTGAAGTATATGGGCATGAGCAACCGTCCTGAGGATAAGGTGAAGATTATTTTTGTTCCCTGCTATCTCGACGGAAAAGATGGCATTATAAACAAGCAATATTACGATTTGATATTAGGAGAAGATCTTAGTGTCTATCCTTCATATTACGAACCTTGGGGCTATACCCCGTTGGAAAGTGTTGCTTTCCATGTTCCTACCGTCACGACCGATCTGGCAGGTTTCGGACTTTGGGTGAACAGCCTGAAGAACCAGCATGGCATCGATGATGGGGTAGAGGTACTTCACCGTTCGGATTACAACTATTCTGAAGTGGCTGACGGTATCAAAGACACCATTTCGGCATTCTCAGCAAAGACGGATGCAGAAGTGAAAAACATTCGCAAGCGTGCCGGGCAAGTGGCTGAGCAGGCTTTGTGGAAGCATTTTATTGAATATTATTATGAAGCCTATGATTTTGCCCTTCGTCATGCGATGGAGCGTCAGTTAGGTTAAAATAAATATGAATTATTAATCAATCAAGTAATCATACAATGAAGATTAAAGTTAGTAATGTAAACACTCCGAACTGGAAAGATGTGAATGTGAAATCTCATATTCCTGCCGAATTGGAGAAATTGTCTGAATTGGCACATAACATTTGGTGGTCTTGGAATTATGAAGCTACTGAACTGTTTAGAGACCTTGACCCTGCTTTGTGGAAAGAAGTTGGTCATAACCCCGTCCTTCTGTTGGAAAGAATGAGTTATGCTAAACTCGAGGCGCTTGCAAATGACAAAGTAATTCTGAAGAGAATGAATGACGTCTATGCTATGTTCAGAACGTATATGGACGTGAAACCTGATCAGAAGCGCCCTTCCGTTGCTTATTTCAGCATGGAGTATGGTTTGAACCAGGTACTTAAGATATATTCTGGTGGTTTAGGTGTTCTTGCCGGCGACTACCTGAAAGAGGCTTCCGATAGCAATGTTGACCTTTGCGCAGTAGGATTCCTATATCGTTACGGTTATTTCACGCAGACCCTCTCTATGGATGGCCAGCAGATTGCCAACTACGAAGCTCAGAACTTCGGTCAGTTGCCCATCGAGCGAGTGATGGACGAGAATGGCAATCAGGTGATTGTAGATGTTCCTTATCTGGATTATTTTGTTCATGCTTTTGTATGGCGTGTAAACGTTGGACGTATTTCTCTCTATCTGTTGGATACGGATAATGAAATGAACAGCGAATTCGACCGTCCTATTACTCACCAACTCTATGGTGGTGACTGGGAAAACCGTTTGAAACAAGAAATATTGCTTGGTATCGGTGGTATCTTGACACTGAAGAAACTGGGTATCAAGAAAGATGTTTATCACTGTAACGAAGGGCACGCAGCGTTGATCAACGTTCAGCGTATCTGTGATTATGTAGCTGAAGGCTTGTCTTACGACCAGGCTATCGAACTGGTGCGCGCTTCTTCACTGTACACTGTACATACTCCGGTTCCTGCCGGACACGACTACTTCGACGAGGGTCTCTTCGGTAAGTATATGGGTGGTTACCCTGCCAGAATGGGTATCAGCTGGGAGGATCTGATGGATCTTGGCCGTAATAATCCGGGCGACAAAGGCGAACGTTTCTGTATGTCCGTCTTTGCTTGCAACACTTCACAGGAAGTGAATGGTGTAAGCTGGTTGCACGGAAAGGTTTCTCAGGAAATGTTCTCTACTATCTGGAAGGGCTATTTCCCCGAAGAAATGCATGTGGGTTATGTTACGAACGGTGTACACTTCCCGACTTGGAGCGCTACCGAATGGAAACATCTCTATGCTGCTAACTTCGATGAAAACTTCTTGTATGATCAGTCTAACCCGAAGATTTGGGAAGCTATTTATAATGTGCCCGATGAAAAAATCTGGGAAACACGTATGGCTTTGAAGAATAAGTTGATCGACTATGTTCGTAAGCAATACCGTGAAACTTGGCTGAAGAACCAGGGTGATCCTTCACGTATCGTTTCTCTGATGGATAAGATCAATCCCAATGCGTTGCTGATCGGTTTCGGTCGTCGTTTTGCTACTTACAAACGTGCTCACTTGCTGTTCACTGACCTCGACCGTCTGGCTAAGATTGTGAACAACCCTGACTATCCGGTACAGTTCCTGTTCACGGGTAAGGCTCATCCGCATGATGGAGCAGGCCAAGGTTTGATTAAGAGAATTATCGAAATTTCCCGTCGTCCGGAATTCCTGGGTAAGATTATCTTCCTGGAAAACTACGATATGCAGCTGGCTCGCCGTCTGGTATCCGGTGTAGATATCTGGTTGAATACTCCGACTCGTCCGCTCGAAGCATCCGGTACTTCCGGTGAGAAAGCGTTGATGAATGGTGTTGTAAATTTCTCCGTACTCGACGGTTGGTGGTTGGAAGGCTATCGTGAAGGTGCAGGTTGGGCGCTGACTGAAAAGCGTACTTACCAGAACCAGGAACATCAGGATCAGCTCGATGCAGCTACTATCTATAGCATCCTTGAAACAGAAATCCTGCCGTTGTACTATGCACGCAATAAGAAGGGATACTCTGAAGGTTGGGTGAAGACTATCAAGAATTCTATTGCACAGATTGCACCGCACTATACCATGAAACGTCAGTTGGACGACTATTATAGCAAGTTCTACACTAAGCTGGCTAAGCGTTTCAGCGCATTGTCGGCTAATGACAATGCTAAAGCAAAAGAAATTGCTGCTTGGAAAGAAGAAGTGGTGTCTAAGTGGGACAGTATCGAGGTAGTGTCTTATGACAAGTGTGAAGAATTGCTTCAAGCTACTATCGAAAGCGGTAAGGAATATACCATTACTTATGTAATCGATGAGAAAGGCTTGAATGATGCTATCGGTCTGGAACTGGTAACTACTTATACTGCCGGAGACGGTAAACAGCACGTTTATTCTGTTGAACCGTTCAGTGTAGTGAAGAAAGAGGGTAATCTTTATACCTTCCAGGTGAAACATAAATTAGAGAACGCAGGTAGCTTTAAAGTATCCTACCGTATGTTCCCGAAAAACTCTGACCTGCCTCACCGTCAGGACTTCTGCTACGTTCGTTGGTTCGTGTAAGAGTTTAATCTAACAATATAGAGAAGCTGCTCACGGGAGGTTTACTAAACTTCTCGGGGCAGCTTTTCGCTTTTTTATTCACCTTATAATATATGTACTATGAGACATTTACTTCTTTCATTGAGTTGTTTGTTTGGTATAGTTTCTGGCGTGCCAATAGATGCTGAAGTTGTGCATATATGCTGATTCGCTGCTGAAATAGTGATCCCTCCCTCTTATTGAACAAGTTCCGATAGATGCGTGTTTTATTTATACGACTAATAAAAAATAATTCGTATGAAGAAAATTGTATTACTTCGCCATGGCGAGAGCGCATGGAATAAGGAAAATCGTTTCACTGGTTGGACTGATGTAGATTTGACAGAAAAAGGTATTGCCGAAGCTGAAAAGGCGGGACAGTTATTGATAGATAATGACTTCCAGTTTGATAAAGCCTATACTTCCTACTTGAAACGTGCAGTGAAAACACTGAATGTGGTATTGGATCGTATGGATCAGGACTGGATACCGGTAGAGAAATCCTGGCGCCTGAACGAGAAGCATTATGGACAGCTTCAAGGTTTGAATAAGGCGGAAACTGCTGCCAAATATGGTGAAGAGCAGGTGTTGATCTGGCGTCGTAGCTATGATATTGCTCCGCATGCACTGACTGAGGATGACCCTCGTAATCCGCGCTTTGAAGCACGTTATAATGAAGTGCCCGATGCGGAACTGCCCCGTACCGAGTCTCTGAAAGATACAATCGAACGCATCATGCCTTACTGGAAATGTGTGATCTTCCCGAATCTGAAAACAGCCGATGAGCTGTTGGTTGTGGCACATGGTAATAGTTTAAGAGGAATCATCAAGCACCTGAAACATATCTCCGATGAAGATATTGTAAAGCTGAACCTGCCCACCGCCGTACCTTATGTTTTTGAATTTGATGATGACCTGAATTTGCAGAAAGACTATTTCTTGGGAGATCCGGAGGAAATAAAGAAGTTGATGGAAGCAGTAGCAAATCAAGGAAAGAATAAATAGAATGAAATCAGTATGAAATATGAAGTATTAGGTATCAGGTATTAATGATGCGTGGCCCTTAATACTTCATACTTAATACTTCATATTTAATTCTCTAGCCCACTAATTCGTTCAATATCGTGATACTTAGAAATACTCCAATTGCTACACAGAGTGCTATTAGAATCCAGTTGGTATATTTGGCACTTGGTTTTGTTTCTTTATGCAGATTCTGGTCGAAGTAATTCTTGAAGAAGAGATAAATGGCAGGAACGGTCGCACTTGCCAGCAATAAATCTTCGGGAATTTTGTAGATGTACACTTTAGAAAATGCTATCAATGCCCAGTGACAAAGGAAAAGTATTACAAGCAGATTCACTTTGCGTGAAAATGCCAGTAACAACCCGATGGTGAATACGGCCACGGAGCAGGGCATCACACAGGTGGTCATCATTGGGAATTCCATGCCCCGTGCCCATGACAAGAGAGGGTAAAGGAATGGCATGGCATACAGTATGTAAGTCAGTTTGTCATATTTGTGATAACGTTCAAACGGAGTATAGTTTGTAATGAGGTCCCATAGCCAGATAAGTGCAATTATACCCCAGAATATGGCAAGTATATAATTGTAATTCCGGTCACCACAATAGATCATGTAGTAGACGATAGAAATCCAGCTATTTAAAAACACCATATATCCCTTCATCAACCGCTTTATCAGCAGTGTTGGTTTTTGATAAAGTAGTACGGTCAGCAGGATACCTGCAATCGTAATAATTACCTGGAAAATCCAGGTTGCTTCATTATATTGTGCGATTGTTTTCCAAAAAACTTCCATACGCAATCTTTTAATTTTTAATTTTCAACTTTTAATTTTTCTCGTGTCTTGTCATGGAGAAAGCCCGTTTGATAAACAAGAACAACGGTATAGTGGCGCCCACTGCCAACATGAAAATGACGCTACAAGTAACGATTGTGTTCGTGAATAAGTCTATCAGATACTTTTCTTGCAATTCCGGTACTTTCATATTCTGCATGAACATGATGAGTGAGAATACTATTTTGTAGGCGTACATACCCGGAATCATAGGCAGCAATGCAGGGATGTAGAGCACAGTCATGGGGCAATAGATACGTTTTCCCAAAACAAGACTTCCCATACCGATACTGAAAGAAGCAAATAGGGATGCAGTAGCGATATCTACTCCCAGATAGGTCATCAGACAAAAACGCAGGGCATGGCCGATAGCGGCAAGTAAGGCAATGGAAGGAAAAGCGCGCAAGGGAGGATCTGAAATCGCTCCGAAACCGATGGCGGCAACTGCGGCAAATATGCCGTCCGTAAGTATATCAACGAGTATCATAATAAACTGTTTCTAATTAACATAAGAGTGCAGGAGAGTCCTACGGAAATACATAATACCAGCAACAATGCCTGGATGAGACGGGTGCAGCCGGTTAGTACATGCCCCTCAACAATATCAATGACACCATTCAGCAAGGGGACGCCGGGCACCAGATAAAGAACACTTGTGGCAATGGCTATCTCGGCTGTCGTTTCCAGCGTAAGCGCTGAAGAAGCAACCATGGAAGCTACGAATGCAGATACAATGAAAACAAGATAATGATTGATTTTCTTCTTCTGCATAATCTGTTTAATGTAGAAACCGATGAGTGTTGCGGAGAATACAATGAGACGTGCTGTCCAGTCGCCACCAAACAGGGCGCAGAAAGAAGCATTGGCAAAACCCACCAGAAACAATGTACAAAGCGGGTCCATCTTCGGTCGTGATATTATTTTCTCATACTTGTCCCAAAGTGTCTCCAGGGGTAAATGATTGTCGTAGGCTTCCCAGCTAAGCGCACTCAGTTCAGCGTTCAGTTCGAAACTGATGGGGAAAGCGGGAATAATGGCTACTTCATTGTAGACTTCCGTGCTGTCAATGTCGCATACACTTACCACCATGGTCTTTTGGAAAAGGCTCATTTTCACGTCTACATCCAGTGACTTTCCGATGCGACGGGTGTTTCGTATCACGCGTGAAGTGTGTACGCCGGACCCCATAAGACGATTAGCATACTCCAGTAAAAACCGGGTAATTTCTTTTAATTCGTTTGGCGAATTCATACTTTAAAATGTTATCCTAAATTATCTATTCTTGAAAAGCGCCGCAAAGGTACGGCTTTTTGAGGAAAGAAAGAAATGATAATAAGTTATAATTATGGGAATTTCTGAAAGGAGGGAGGCAAGAAAGGAGAGCTTGAGATGATGGCGGCATCTCAAGCATACTGATTATTAAGCAATGCGAGGTACGGGATTATAATTGTATGTCACTACCTCTTCTGCCTGCAATGAAGCCTGTACGTCAATCAAGCGTTGGTTTTTGCTTCCGCGGAAGCACAGGCTTTCATCTCGTAGTTCCTGTTTGAATTTCCCGTCTACCAGTACATCAATATACTGCAATAGTTTGGCCTGTAGCGGGTTGCGTAGCAGAGTCTCAAAAGTATATCCTGTATAGCACCAGATGTTCTTGCTACTTTTTTCCTTGATGGCACATGCCAGTTCTGTAAATCCCTCAGGTTGGTACATCGGATCTCCGCCACTGAATGTTACGTCTGCAAAATTGTCGGCAAGCACTTTCGCCAGAATTTCGTCTGTCGACATCCAGCGTCCCCGGTTGATATCCCAGGATTCAGGGTTATGGCAACCGGGGCATCTGTTCGGGCACCCGGCAGCATAAATGGAGGTCCGGAAACCCGGACCGTCCACTGTAGTATCTTCTATAATGTCAAGGATAGAAAGCATGATTCAATTAAAAATTAAGAATTAAAAATTAAAGGTTGGTGGGAGGGAATGAAATTAAGGGGCTGCTTCGTTATTGCGCAGCTCTTTAATTTTAAATTTATAATTTTTAATTATGAATGACACGGTCGTTGAGTTCCGCCAGTTTGGCATTGTTCCAGCGGTCGGTAGTACCTACCAGGTAACCGGTGATACGTTGTAACTTATCGATGTGCGTACTGCCACATTTCGGACAGGCTTCCAGATTCGGAGTAGAGTTTTCATATCCGCATTCCAGACAGCGGTTGCGGTTATGGTTTACTGAGCCGTATCCGATATTGTACTGATCCATCATGTCCACTACACGCATGATGACCTCAGGATTGTGTGTCGCATCACCGTCTATTTCTACATAGAAAATATGTCCGCCACGTGTCAGTTCATGATACGGGGCTTCCACTTCTGCCTTATGGCGGGCGCTGCACTTGTAGTACACAGGTACGTGATTGGAATTTGTATAGTAATCCCGGTCTGTAATTCCCGGCAATACACCGAACTTCTTACGGTCTGCCCCTGTGAATTTGCCGGATAGTCCTTCGGCAGGCGTAGCCAGCACACTGTAATTATGGTGATACTGATCGGAGAACTGGTCGGCGCGGTCGCGCATATAAGTTACTATTTTCACTCCCAGTTTTTGTGCTTCTTCCGATTCTCCGTGATGTTTGCCGGTAAGGGCAACCAGACATTCTGCCAAACCTATGAAACCTATGCCCAACGTTCCCTGATTGATAACAGAGGCAATTGTATCGTTTGGTTTCAGTTTTTCGCAACCTACCCATAGGGCAGACATCAGCAATGGGAATTGCTTGGCAAATGCGGTTTTCTGGAACTCCATACGTTCGTGCAGTTGGCGTGCAGTGACTTCGAGCATTGCATCCAGTTTTGCGAAGAATTTGGCTATACGCAATTCTTTATCTTCTATCTTCATACACTCGATAGCCAGGCGTACGATATTAATGGTAGAGAAAGAGATATTTCCACGTCCGATTGAAGTTTTCGGTCCGAAACGGTTTTCGAATACACGCGTACGGCATCCCATGGTGGCTACTTCATGCTGATAGCGTTTCGGGTCATCTGCCTTCCACTCTTCGCTTTGGTTGAAAGTAGCGTCCAGATTGAGGAAATTCGGGAAGAAGCGGCGGGCCGTCACTTTGCAGGCAAGCTGGTAAAGGTCATAGTTCCGGTCTTCCGGCAGATAGCTCACACCACGTTTCTTTTTCCATATCTGAATAGGGAATATGGCTGTTTCGCCGTTACCTACACCTTGATAGGTGCTTTTCAGAAGTTCGCGGATGATGCAGCGTCCTTCGGCGGATGTATCCGTGCCGTAATTGATAGAACTGAATACTACCTGGTTGCCACCGCGTGAGTGAATGGTATTCATATTATGGATGAATGCTTCCATTGACTGATGTACACGTGCTACAGTCTTGTTAATGGCATGTTGCACAATGCGTTTCTCGTCAGACAGTCCATCCAGCGGTTGTTGCAGGTAGTCTGTAAGTTCTTTCTGATATAGATGTGAATAATCCTTTCCGTTCAGCTCTTCCAGATTCTTGATTTCTTCGATATAGCTGTTGCGCACGTAGGGCGCCAGATAAAAGTCGAATGCCGGGATAGCCTGGCCGCCATGCATTTCATTCTGTGCAGTTTCCAGTGAGATACATCCCAGGATACTTGCGGTTTCAATACGTTTGGCAGGACGGGATTCACCGTGTCCGGCAGAAAAGCCGCAGGTCAAAATACGATCCAATGGATGCTGAACACATGTCAGGCTCTTGGTAGGGTAGTAGTCCTTGTCATGAATATGCAGGTAATTGCCGCTTACGGCTTCCAGTACTTCGTCGCTTAGCAGATAGTCATCCACAAAGGGTTTGGTCGTTTCACTAGCAAACTTCATCATCATGCCTGCCGGGGTATCGGCATTCATGTTTGCATTTTCCCGTGTCACGTCATTGGATTTTATTTCTATAATCTCCAGAAACATGTCGCGCGTCTTGGCTTTACGGGCAATGCTGCGCTGATTGCGGTAAGCGATATACTTCTGTGCTACATCTTTCCGGCTACTCTTCATCAGTTCCATTTCTACGGCATCCTGAATGGCTTCCACCGTCATTTGTGCACTTCCCTTGAAAGATATATGATCTGTGATTTGGCGTATCAATTGCAAATCTTCGCCTTTATCCGTATGTAACATAGCTTTACGGATAGCAGTTACTATTTTCTCTTCATTGAAGCCTACTACACGTCCGTCTCTTTTGATTACAGTCTGTATCATGGTCTCGTTTTAATTTTTTAGTTATCCATTAGAATTGGGACTGCAAAGGTATAAACTTATCTATAAGTTTTTGTTTTTGGGAAACTTTTGTCGGTCTAAAATATGTTAATCGATTGATTCTTAGAAATGTATGATTGCAAAGTGGATAACTTTTTGTTTTAACCGGTTTTGAAAAGTTGTTCAAAATGGAAAACTCTGTGTAGTAGGTAGATACAAAAAAGCTCCCTTGCTACACCTATTTGTAACAAGGGAGTTTATGCTATAAGAATAAATTCTCGATTGTGATTATTCTTTTCCGGACAAAGATTATTTCAATACTTCAGCCAATTTTTCCTGTAGACCTTCACCGTGCAGCCCGCGTGCGATGATGGTTCCTTCACCGTCGATCAATACAGTGTGAGGAATGCTGCTTACTGCATATAGTTGGGCACCTTCGCAGTTCCAGTATTTCAGGTCGGACATTTGCGGCCAAGTGATATTCAGTTTCTGGATAGCATCTTTCCATGCTTCGCCGCTTTGATCCAAAGATACACCTACGATTTCAAAACCTTTGTTTTTGTATTGAGCGTATGCTTCTACCAAATTGGGCATTTCACGACGACAAGGACCACACCAGCTTGCCCAGAAGTCGATGAGTACCACTTTGCCTTTACCTACATAGTCAGACAACTTCACTGGTTTTCCATCAGGAGTTTCCATTTCGAAATCTGTAAACTTCTGGCCTACAGCAGTTGCTTTCATCTTTTCTACATTTTCTTTGATTTTGATGATTACTTCATCATTTGCAAATTCAGCCGGTATCTGCGGTACCAGCGGATCCAGTTCATCTACTTCAAGGTAGTAGTAGTTATTCTTCAGCAAATGAACACCTACGAGGTTTGTGATATTCTTAGCGATACCTGCCTTGGTGATCTCCATTGACTTTTCTTGTAGGTCATTCATTTCCTTCATTTTGGCTTCGCGCTGTTCGTCAGTCAGTGTAGTATCTGACATAGACTCGTATATAGTCATCATTTGTTTGTTCAGACCGTTCAGTTGAGCTCTGATTTCCTGGTAAGCATCATTACTTGGCGTACCGGTAGCGGAATCATTATCACGCGTCAGGTTGATGTTGATGTTACCGTTTTCAAGGAAAAAGTCCATTAATATGCCTTCTTTTCCTGCCGGTCTGTAAGTCACGTAACGGTTTACGGCAGTATCTTGTACACCTTTGAAGGTGAATGTGCCTTTTGTGATAACTGCGGAGTCAACTTTTACAAGATTTCTTCCGTCTACTTTTTGCAAAAATACGGTGTCGCCGTCAGCTCCACCCTCTACAGTTCCGGTTACCACGTAACCTTTGTTTCCGCTACAGGCAGCAACGATGGCGGCCACAGCGAGCAGATAGATAAATTTTTTCATTGCTTTTATTATTAAGTAAAAATATGTAGCTACAAAGATAATCAATAAAAAATCCCCTCCGGCATAACCGGAGAGGATTTTATAGTTTTAATCCCATTTTTTGTAATCGTGCTGTGCTTACTATTATTCAGCAGCAGCTTCGGCTGCGGGAGCTTCTGTTGCTTCTTCAGCAGGTGCTTCGGCAGCAGCTTTTTCTGCTTCTTCAGCAGCTTTCTTTTCAGCCAATGCTTTAGCTTTCTCAGCGTTCACTTTCTTTTCGGCTTCCAGACGTGCTTTTGCTTCAGCTTTCTTAGCTTCTTCGTCTTTAGCTTTCAAGGCAGCCAATCCGCTTTGTTTGTTGTTCTTCCAAGCTTCAAATTTAGCTTCAGCTTCAGCTTCGCCAAATGCGCCTTTAGTTACACCACCCAACAGGTGTTTTTTCATGTAAACGCCTTCGCGTGACAAGATGTTACGAACTGTGTCAGTCGGTTGTGCACCTTTCATAACCCAGTCAAGTGCGCGGTCGAACTTCAAATCTACTGTGGCAGGATTGGTGTTCGGATTGTACGTACCAATCTTCTCAATAAATTTACCATCACGTGGTGCTCTTACATCTGCAATAACGATAGAGTAAAAAGCATAGCTCTTACGTCCATGTCTTTGCAATCTGATTTTTGTTGCCATTTTAAATAATGTTTTAAATAAATGATTTGAATTATGCTACTATCTCGTAATAGCGGCTGCAAAGGTAGGACTTTTTATTTTGATTGACAAAGAGTTTGCTTGTTATTTTCAGTAAATCAACAATAAAAAAAGGATGAACTTCATTAGAAATCCATCCCTCTTTTTAATAACGTATTATCTGAGAATGATTAATTCTTCGGTAATGCTTCTTTAACTACCATCGGACGGCCTCCGTATTCAGCACCGTTCAATGCATTGATAGCGTTAGATGCTTCTGCAGAATCCGGCATTTCGATGAATGCGAATCCTTTAGATCTTCTTGTTTCACGGTCAGTGATGATTCTTACTGAGTCTACTGTTCCGTACTCTTCCATAACTTCTCTCAAATCTGATTCTCTAACCTTGTAATTAAGGTTACCTACATACAAATTCATAAATCTAAATAAAATAATAAATTAATAATTCAATAAACAAAGTTTTTGGAAGTTGTTAGGTCAGAGATGGAAATACTCAATGTAGAGGAAATACATACGTGAAATAATCAAATCGAATAAACTTTCTTATTGTTCGGGTACAAAGTAACGCATTCTATTTTAATAATGCATCATCTTTTACCATATTTTTTTTCGATATTTTCATTTTTTATTGGATATGGGAGATTTTTTACGAATATTTCCGTGGATATCTCACTAATATTGCCAGCAATGCACATATTCCCATTGTAAACGGATAATACAGGCTACCGATAATGCTGATGGGAGAAATTCCCGCTAATCCGGCGGCAATCAATAGTTGCGCCCCGTAAGGAATGATGCCTTGTATCAGGCAGGAGAACGTGTCCAGGATACTGGCTGTCTTCCGGCGGTCCAGATGAAAGCGTTGGGCGATGTCCTTGGCTATCGGTCCGGTGGTAATGATGGCGATGGTATTGTTGGCGGTGCATAGGTTGGCAATGCTGACGAGTGCGGCGATACTCAGTTCTGCACCTCGCTTGCCTTTTACGTGACGTGTCAGGCGGGAGATTATGAAATCGATGCCTCCATTATACCGAATGGTCTCAAGCATGCCGCCTGCAAGTAAAGTGATGATGATAAGTTCTCCCATTCCCGTGATGCCTGTTCCCATGGCGCCGAACCAGTCGAAGAAAGCTGTACTTATGTCTGTTCCGCTTGTAATGATGCCTATGATGCCTGTGCTGAGAATCCCCAGCAGTAAAACCAACATTACATTTACACCTGCCACTGCCGTACCCAATACGATGAGGTAGGGGATAACCTTTATCCATTCAATCGCTTGCGTCTGTGCAGGGGCTGATATTGATAATCCCTGGAATATATAGATACATAATACGACCAGTGCTGCCGGAACCACAATCATAAAGTTCACCCGGAACTTATCCCTCATCACACAATCCTGTGTTTTGGTGGATGCAATTGTTGTGTCCGAAATAAAAGAGAGATTATCTCCGAAAAATGAACCGCCCACTACAATGGCAACCATATATGGCAGATCTATACCGGTTTTTTCCGCCAGTCCGATGGCTACGGGCGTCAGTGCTACAATTGTTCCCACACTGGTGCCGATGGAAAGTGAAATGAAACAGGCAGCGATGAAAATTCCTGCCAGTAATAAATTGTCCGGCAGAATACTCAGAGTCAGGTTTACTGTAGCGTCGATTGCTCCCATCTGTTTGGCGCTTTGTGCAAAAGCTCCGGCAAGGATGAATATCCATATCATCAATATGATATTCTTATTGCTGGCTCCTACCGAGAATTGATACACCCGCTTTTCCAGACTCAATCCGCGCGTCAGTACGATGGCATAGCAAGATGACAACAGGAATGCTACCGTAATAGGTACTTTATAGAAATCGTTTACAATCAATGAAGTCACCAGGTAAAGGCATAAAAATACCGCCAGCGGGCTCAGTGCCCACCATCCACCTTTTCGTTTATTCGCTGTATTTGTCATTTTAATATATATATATATTGTAATACGGAATTACTTCACCACAGATTAACACAGATTTCCACAGAATTTTATTTCTCTGATTTTAATTGATTAAACTCTGTGAGAATCAGTGTTAATCTGTGGTGAAGTAATTACTGTATCAGGATAAGCCATTTATTCGCTGCAAAATTATAAAAAACAAAGAGCGGAGCAAAATAGTTTTTGCCCGCCCTTTATCTCTATAATTGTCAATTGTTATAGCGTTACTCCCGTTTTGAAGATTGCGATTTCCTTGTAACCTTTCTTCTCGTTGTTCACGAATTCACCACTTGCCACCTGGATAATGTAATCGATAAACCGTTCGCAAGTCTTTTCCATCGGCTCGTTTTCTACGATAACTCCTGCATTGAAATCAATCCATCCCGGTTTGTTCTTTGCCAGTGTGGAGTTGGTGGAAATCTTCATGGTCGGCACATACGTTCCGAATGGTGTGCCACGTCCTGTGGTGAACAATACCATGTGGCAACCGCAGGAAGCCAGTGCTGTTGCTGCCACCAAGTCATTTCCCGGAGCTGACAACAAATTCAATCCTTTTACTTTCAGACGTTCACCATACGGCAATACACCTTCCACGTAGCTTTTGCCACATTTCTGGGTGCATCCCAAGGCTTTGTCCTCCAAAGTTGAGATACCGCCCGCCTTGTTTCCCGGAGACGGATTTTCACCTACCGGTTCGCCATGTGAAAGGAAGTATTCCTTGAAGTCGTTAATCAGTTTCACAGTTTCTTCAAATAATTCCTTGTTGCGGCAACGGTTCATCAATATGGTCTCTGCACCAAACATTTCCGGAACTTCCGTCAATACGCTCGTACCACCTTGTGCCACCAGGAAATCGGAGAACATACCCAACAGCGGATTGGCTGTGATACCGGAGAAACCATCCGATCCGCCACACTTTAAGCCTACTCGCAATTCACTCAGGGGTACATCCACACGTTCGTCCTTGCTGGCTTTTTCATACAGCTCTCGCAACAGTTTCATACCTTCTTCGTACTCATCGCCTACTTTCTGCGTTACCATGAATTTTACACGGTCTTCGTCATATTCTCCCAGGAACTCACGGAACACATCCGGCTGATTGTTTTCGCAGCCTAAGCCCACTACCAGCACTGCACCTGCATTGGGGTGCAATACCATGTCCCGCAGGATTTTCTTAGTGTTTTCGTGGTCGTCTCCCAGTTGCGAGCAGCCATAGTTGTGCGGATATGCCATAATCGCATCCACTCCTTTGCCGCCGGTTTCCCGACGCAGACCTTCGGCCAGTTGGTTGATGATACCATTCACGCAGCCTACGGTCGGTATAATCCACACTTCATTGCGAATTCCCACTTCGCCATTTTTACGGCGATAGCCTTTGAATGTCAGGTTCTTGTGTGGAATATCCAGCGTAACGCTTGTCGGATTGTATGTATAATCCAGCAGTCCAGCCAAATTTGTCTGGATATTATTCTCATTCATCCAATCCCCCTGTTTCTTAGTCGTGCGTGCATGACCGATAGGGTACCCATATTTAATGACGTTTTCGCCTTCTGCAAAGTCTTTCAATGCAAATTTATGTCCGGCGGGCACTTCCTCACTCAGAGTGATTTCCGTCCCGTCCACCGTGAGCTTTTCTCCTGCCGGCAGTGTCACGATAGCGACAGCTACATTATCTGCAGGGTTGATTTTAAGGTACTTAGTTTCCATAATTACTTTATTATTTATTTGAATAAAATTCAATATTCTCTTTCGTAAGCAAGTCTATCGGCATAAAGTTTTCTCTTGGTACTTCCTTTTTGAAGATCAGGTAGTCGCACAATGCTTTGATACCATCGAATCCTTGCAATTCGGGCTGTTGGGCGATGAGAAAGGATACACTGCCCTCCATCAGGCATTTCACGTTGCGTTCCAGCAAGTCATATCCCATCAGTTTAAAGTCTGTTTTTTGTTGCTTCAATAAATATTCTCCGACAATGTAAACTTTCGAATTGAAAGTGATGCCATTCTTTACGTTCGGATGTTTTCTGAAAAAATCGTTCAGCATCTGTGCGTCATCACTGTCTCGCTTGGCGTGCAGGTTCAGTTCCCAGATGCGGCAATCGGAGTGATGCTTCAGCATGTATTCACGAAATCCGATTTCCCGGCGCTCTTGCTGGTTAGAACCTACAATACCTTCGTTTATCTTGCGGAAAATTACGATTTCCCGTTCCCCGCCTGCAAGCAACATCATCATTCGTGCGGCAAAATATCCACTCTGGTGCGAATTCTGTCCGAAAAAGGAGAGGGCAGGCTGATCTTTCAGATTAGAGTCTATATATATATAAGGTATAGAACGTTTGTTCAGTTCCTCTGTGAACGGTTTCGTATATTGCGGTACGGTAGGGGCGAACATAATCCCGTCCGGTTTCTGTTCCAGGATATTCCGGGCAACATCTCCGAATGAATGATAATCGAACGGATCGTAATAGGAGAGGTTCACGGAGATATTGAAGTCCGAATACGCTACCAGTGCGTCTTGGATACCGGCTTCTACGGCAGTCCAATATTCGCCTTTCTCATGTTGCGGCAGCAGACAGGAGAATGTATATTTCTTGTTCGATGCCAGTGCGCTGGCGTACATATTGGGTTGGTAATCCAGCTGTTTCAGAATTTCCTCCACCCGTTTCCGGCTGGCTTCCGATACTCCGCTGCGTCCGTGTATCACCCGGTCTACTGTTCCCACCGATACATCCGCCATTTTGGCGATATCCTTGATTCTAATTCTTTCTGCCATCAGATTATTTACAATTTACGATGTACAATTTACAATTTTACGTTTTATCATTTACGCATTTCACAAGTTTTCATTTATGCATTTACCATTTATCATCTGTGCTTTTTGCAGGTCATTGCCTGTCTCGGCTTTCATCTGCATAGCCCAATTGTACATTGTAAATGGTAAATTGTACTTCCTCTTGTGTCCGCACACAATAATAATCTTAATATTTTCGACACAAATATATGACAATTTTTGTAATTACGAAAATTGTTGTATCTTTGTGCCCGCACACGAAGGCTATGAAGAACGAACCTTATTTTAGTTTACTCTCCATAGTATCAAGTTGTTAAGGTGGTTTTTGACCTTAAAATGACAAATTGAAAGTTATAAATTAATCACATATTAAAAAAATAATAAGATTATGGGAAAGAAAGTCGTTACATTAGGCGAGATCATGTTGAGATTGTCCACTCCGGGAAATACCCGTTTTGTTCAGTCTGATTCATTTGACGTAGTATATGGTGGTGGTGAAGCAAATGTAGCTGTCAGCTGTGCCAACTATGGACATGACGCTTACTTTGTGACTAAATTGCCGAAACACGAAATCGGTCAATCAGCTGTGAACGCACTGCGCAAATATGGTGTAAAAACAGATTTCATTGCCCGTGGTGGCGACCGCGTAGGTATCTACTATCTTGAAACAGGTGCTTCTATGCGTCCCAGCAAAGTAATCTATGACCGTGCACATTCTGCCATTGCTGAAGCAGATGCAGCTGACTTCGATTTTGATGCAATCATGGAAGGTGCCGATTGGTTCCACTGGTCCGGTATCACTCCCGCTATCTCCGATAAGGCTGCCGAGCTGACAAAATTGGCTTGCGAAGCTGCAAAACGTCATGGCGTTACGGTATCGGTTGACCTCAACTTCCGTAAGAAACTCTGGACGAAAGAAAAAGCACAATCCATCATGAAGCCGTTGATGCAGTTTGTTGATGTTTGTATCGGTAACGAAGAAGATGCAGAGCTCTGTCTGGGCTTCAAACCCGACGCTGATGTAGAAGGTGGAAAGACTGATGCTGAAGGCTACAAGGGTATCTTCAAGGCAATGGCTAAAGAATTCGGATTCAAATATGTTATTTCTACTTTGCGTGAATCATTCTCTGCAAGTCATAATGGCTGGAAGGCAATGATTTATAACGGTGAAGAATTCTACGAATCTAAACGTTACGATATCAATCCGATCGTCGACCGTGTAGGTGGTGGTGATTCTTTTTCCGGTGGTATCATCCACGGTCTGCTGACGAAACCTAACCAGGGTGCGGCTCTTGAATTTGCCGTAGCTGCTTCTGCTTTGAAGCATACTATCAATGGAGACTTCAATCTGGTATCGGTAGAAGAAGTTGAAGCATTGGCAGGTGGAGATGCAAGCGGACGTGTACAGAGATAAATTCATGTACAATTTACCATTTACAATGTACAAATAGCGGCAAATGACGAGAGAGGAGATGAAAAACCGCTTAAAGGTATTTGCGGTACGAGTTATAAAGTTGGTAGATAAACTTCCTAATACTCCGGCAGGAAGAGCTATCGGAAGCCAAGTAGTTCGTTCAGGAACTTCTCCCGGAGCAAACTATAGAGCCGCTTGCATTGGAAAGTCTGATAAGGATTTTCTGAATAAATTGAAAATGGTAGAAGAAGAACTTGATGAAATTGCATATTGGTTGGAGTTGATAATGGAACTTGAACTTGTGAAACCCGAATTGCTGCAAGATTTGCATCATGAAAATAAGGAACTGGTTAGCATAATTGTAAAGTCTATAATCACTATGCGCAATAAGCAGAATATAGAAATAAAGTAATAATAACAGATGTCTCTGTATAATGTCCGCATGGTTAAATTGTACATTGTACATTGTAAATTGTAAATCATAAGATGGCTAAGTTTGATAAAATAGCAGTATTGAATAAGATCGGTTCTACCGGAATGGTGCCCGTCTTCTATCATAAAGATGCAGAAGTTGCAAAAAAAGTAGTGAAAGCGTGTTATGAAGGTGGTGTTCGTGCCTTCGAATTTACTAACCGTGGTGACTTTGCTCACGAAGTGTTTGCAGAAGTTGTGAAATTTGCAGCGAAAGAATGTCCGGAGATGGCTATGGGCGTAGGTTCTATCGTTGATCCTGCTACGGCTGCCCTTTACTTGCAATTGGGTGCTAACTTCGTTGTAGGCCCGTTGTTCAATCCTGAAATCGCTAAGATTTGTAACCGTCGCCTGGTTGCTTATACTCCGGGATGCGGAAGCGTTTCAGAAGTGGGCTTCGCACAAGAGGCAGGATGCGATCTTTGCAAGATCTTCCCGGGTGATGTGCTCGGTGCAAAACTGGTAAAAGGCTTGTTGGCTCCGATGCCATGGTCTAAGCTGATGGTGACCGGTGGGGTAGAACCTACTCAGGAAAATCTGACTTCATGGATCAAAGCCGGTGTGTTCTGTGTGGGTATGGGATCTAAACTCTTCCCGAATGATAAAGTTGCTGCGGAAGACTGGACTTATGTAACAGAAAAGTGCAAAGAAGCTCTGGCTTATATCGCAGAAGCTAGAAAATAAGATATTTCATTTTGTTTAAAGGTGTTTAAAGGGGACAACCATTGGAGTTGGCAGATCGTGCCACTCCAGTGGTTTGTTTTTTTTATGCGAATTATTTTTTGAGGTAATAATCTTGGGATTTGTTAGTTTTCGGTTTCTTTTTTGATGAATTCTGAGTTAATCTTCTCCGGTTTCTTATAAACTTGTATATTTTGATCTATGAATTTCCTAATAACTTGTGTATTCTATTATTTTAATTGATATAAAGTTGTAAATATTGATATTTATCCCTACCTTTGTAACCGATTCAGTTTTCATAGAATTGCAAAACAAACAAATTGAGCATTATGGATAGGAAAAAAATGAAACGAGTGGCTCTTGGAGCTCTCATTGGCGCATTCTCGTTGAGTAGTTGTGCTGACAAAGATGTGTATCAGGGAGAACACAAGAACACGCCTCTTAATCCGACAGAAGTTTTCGACTTCAGTATGGTTAAACAGGTAAAGGTAAATGTAGATTATGGATTTACGAATGACTATTATGTCATTTTCGGACTCTATGATCAGAATCCTCTGAAGGAAGTTGGAGATTCATGGGTGAAAGATGAGACACTGGCTCCTGTCTATTCTGCTTCTACCGATAAAAAAGGTAAATATTCGGGTACTATACAGATTCCTACGGCTATTACGGAGGTATGGCTTTATACGGACTATTTAGGAACGGTTTCTCCGGTTAAGTTGACAGTTTCTGCCGGTGGTGAAATAAACTTCAATCAGGCAGAATATGTTGCCTCATTAAGCACTAAGACAAGAGGAACAACATCCGGAGGATATACTTATTTGGATAGCTGGAAGTTAATGCCCGGAGTTGATTGGGATGGCCGTGGTTATCCTAATAATATGGAAGATGGCTTGAGTATGCCGTCTGCTGATATTTTATATAGTATAAAGGACACATACAGTAAAATTAATGGTAAGAAAATTACGGAGTTGCATCCGGAATGGCTAAATAATAATACCACTTCTGAAATCAAAATCACTAAAGCTACGGAATTAAGCCTTGTATTCGTCACAAGTGGAGCCCAGTTTAATAATACAGTAGGATTCTTTACTTATACCACGGGAACTATTCCTACAGAAGCTTCTATTCAGAAGGTATTGGCATTCCCTAATGCGTCTCCTATTACTAAAATGTCTGATAATGGTAATGGTTCATTGCTTTGTGGTCACGAAGTGAAACTTAAATACTGGAATGAAGCAGAACAAAAATTTGAAGATAAGTTTCCGGCAGGTGTTACTGTTGGATGGTGTTTGCAGGCGATGGGCTTTAATAAGGGGAATATTGTGAATGGTATGGGAATTCGTTACTCTTATAGTTCAATGAATTCGGATAATGCTCAGCGTGTGGTAGCATTGCGTGAGAAAAGTTCTGACCAGATTGTGGCTATTGGTTTTGAGGATAATAAAGACTATGACTATTGTGATGCTGTGTTCTATCTGAAAGTTGCTGAATCGGGAGCTATAGATACGGATGGACCGGAATTGCCTCCTGTGGGTCCTCCTAGCGATTTGGATAATACAGTGACATATAAGGGAACTCTTGCTTATGAGGATTTATGGCCTTCACGCGGAGATTACGATATGAATGATATGGTCGTGAAATATCAGTCTACTCTTTATCGGAATGTGTTGACGAATAAAGTTTATAAGATTGTTGATGAATTTACTCCTGTTCATAATGGAGCCTCATATGTTTGTGGTTTTGGTTATCAACTGCATAAAGTGTTACCGGATAGGGTAAGAAGCGTTGATGTGTCAGGTCCTGAAGGCTGGAGGGTTGAAACTGGTCAATCTTATCCCACAATTATTTTGTTTGACAATCTCAGAACTGTCTTGAATCAGACATTTACAGTTACTCTTGAATTGGCGGATGTGGATCAGGCCCAGGTGCAACCTCCTTACAATCCGTTTATTTTTGCGAGAAGTAGAGAGGTTGAGGTGCATTTAGTCAACTATCCGCCCACTGACAAGGCAAATATGGAACTATTTAATACGGCTGATGATCAATCCAATATTTCATCAGGAATTTATTATATATCTCGATATCAGGATGATATAGAACTCCTTATGCCATACGGAATCAATTTACCTACACATGATTTTAACATTCCTGCGGAAACCGTTAAGATATACGATACTTATCCGGGATTTAAAGATTGGGTGAGATCTCACGGTGCGTCAAACAGTGATTGGTATAAGAAGAATTAAATATATCTGAAAATAAGTTATAAATAAGAAGATTTTTTGTGTTGCTGTTTGCGCACACGGAAAATCTTCTTATCTTTGCATCGCAGTTGTGAAACTGCTCATGATTTTGACTTTTAAATAAATTAGTTTTGTAGTTTTCAATAAAGGAATTAGTTAGGTAAAAAGATTCGTTAATAGTTTTTTCATAGGCTAAAATTTGGATTTAGAAATTAGGTAATTAGGTATATAAAGGTAAAAGAGAAAGTTTGTTTTTATAGGTAATTAGAAGTTTGATTTTTGGGTAAAAAGAAGATTGATTTTTAGGTAACAATGATGCAGTTTAAAAGAAAAGCCTCTATGGCTTTTCTTACAGAGGCGAGAGGTTCGTGAGAGCTTGCTCGTTTTTTTGTTATATACTTCTCTTTCTATAACTATTGTTCGGTTTTTATTTCTTTTTTGTATCTTTGTTGCAATTGTATTCAAATGAATACTTTAAAGCAAAGATAGGCAAGTATGGAAGAAATAAGCAGTCAAGATATACGTTGGAAACAGCGTTTTCAGAATTACGAGAAGGCATTCAAACGTTTATCTCGTGCCATAGAAGTTGTAAAATCCGCTCCTGATGATGATTTGTTGCAATCCGGGCTCGTTCAGACCTATGAGTACACATTTGAACTGGCATGGAAAACATTGAAGGATTATCTCACGTTAGAAGGTTTTGAGGTGCGTTCCCCCCGTGAAACGATTCGTCAAGGCTTCCAGAGTGGATATATCATGAATGGCGAAGATTGGTTGCAGGCATTGGCCGACCGTAATCTGACCACTCATATTTATGATGATGAAATTATTATTCAGGTACTGAATGATATCTTTGAGCGTTATTTTTTTCTGCTTCAAGACTTTTATGTTTCTTTTAAAGAAAAAGCAGATGAATAAGATTCTGTGGCAACAATATGGATTGAGTGAAATAAACGGGAAGCGAATCATTGATGTTCTTTCTCGTTTTTCAGAGGTGCAAGAAGCTGTTTTGTTCGGTTCTCGCGCCAAGGGCAATTATAATCGTGGATCAGATATTGACATTGCTGTAAAAGGAACCATTTCAAAAGATGTGCTGTCGGCATTGCTTGTTGCTTTCGATGAAACAGTTCTGCCTTATTTTGTAGATATAGTGGTTTATGGACATATCAAAAATTTGGCATTGAAAGAGCATATTGACAGAATTGGAGTTTGCATTTATTCAGTGCCATGAATATGAAATCAGACGATATGTATGTCGCATGAGAGCCTGCACGTTTTTTATGTTCCGTCATGAAAAATGGGACATTTTATTTTTTTAAGAAGTGATGATTTTTTCAGTCATTCTTTGTATATTTGTGGCATTATCTACATAAAATATTAATTTTGGAACAGGTACTGCTTATATTTGATTGGATTCTATACGTATTGTTTGCGATAAACATACTGTATTTACTGGTTTATAGTTTGGCGTCACTTCGACGGAAACCCGATAAGCCGGTTCTTGCGAAAGAGTATAAGCGATTTGCGCTATTAATAGCAGCATATAAGGAGGATGTCGTTATCATGGATACAGTGCAGGCTTGCCTGGCACAGGATTATCCAAGTGATAAATATGACGTAGTAGTGATTTCAGATCATATGCAGCCTTCTACAAACGAGAAACTTCGTGCGTTGCCAATCAAACTGCTTCAGGTGGATTTTGAGAGAAGTACGAATACTAAATCGTTGAAAGCTGCTCTTGAGTACCTAGGTGAGGATTCTTATGATATAGCCTTAATAATAGATGCCGATAATATCATAAATTCTTCCTATCTTGCAGAGTTGAACAATGCTTTTGCCAATCCGGAAGTAAAGGTTGTACAGACGCACCGTGCTGCAAAGAATCTGAATACGAATATGGCTTATTTAGATGCAATAAGTGAAGAAATAAATAACTCAATATTCCGTTTGGGACATGTCAATTTAGGAATGTCAGCGGCATTGATAGGTTCAGGTATGGCGTTTGAATACACCTTGTTTTATAAGGCGATGATGAGCAATACTTCAGTGGGCGGTTTCGACCGGGTCTTGGAAATGAAACTGCTTTATCATCGCGTCTTTTTCCACTATTTGCCCGATACTTATGTGCTTGATGAAAAGATACAGAAAACTAAAAACTTCTATCAGCAAAGAAGACGTTGGTTATCTGCGCAATATTATAGTCTTGGTGAGTTTGTCCATCATTTGCTTCCGGCCATTCGTGACCGAAAATGGGATTTTTGTGATAAACTTTTTCAGCAAGCTTCCTTCTCGCGGTTGTTGTTATTAGGGTTCACTTTTATATTTTCGGTGTGCTTTTCAATATGGTTTCCTGCGTTGGCTTATAAGTGGTGGGGGATATTCGGGCTGTTGTTGTTGGCATTGGTGATTGCTATTCCCCGTCGGTTCTGGAAATGGCGTTTGGTCAAGGCAATATGTTTTGTCCCATACTCATTTCTGCTGATGTTTTTTAATTTATTCCGGCTGAAGGAGGCGAATAAGAAGTTCATTCATACGGCGCATGGGGTGGAATAAGTGAAAAAACGCGCTTTTTTAGTCAGAGGGCAATTTTTATCGGAAAATAATAGAAGTGATAAAATGGTAAACGAAAAAGAGAGGTGTTACCACCTCTCTTTCCCTACCTCGAAGCACGGACACTCTTTTGTCCATTCCATTGGCTCCACCTCTCCATTTCCGTTCACATCCGGGCTCAAGTCCCGGTGCCCTATAATTCTCGCCTCCGGATAATCCATCTTCAGGGCTCGTACCAGCACTCGCAGTGAATGCCGTTGCCATTCTGTCCGCGTATCCTTTGCCAACCCGTGGCAATCCAGACCACCCTCATAACAAATTCCGATTGAATTTGCATTGTGCCCACGCACGTGGGCACCGACCCTCTCGACCAATCGGGTAGACTTGATATCACCGTTACGGCAAACGTAGAAATGATAGCCTGTGCCATCAAAACCGCGAAGGCGGTGAGCGGTTTCCAAGTCCTGTTCGGTAAAGGGGCGGTCCTCGCGCGTGGCGCTGCAATGGATCACGATTAAATCGATCCTTCTCACAGGTTCATCGCATTTGCGCTGAAAGCGCCGATTACGGCCGAAGCTACTGCGATGATTACTTTCAAAATCTTGTCCCAAGTCGTTTTTTTCATAAAGATTAAGAGATTAGTGATTAATGTTCAGTGACTATCCCAGCGGATTCTCATCCAGACCTCCGCCGCCTTCTCCGCCGCCGGAAGAAGAGCCGCCACCGGTGGACGAACTGCTGTCTTCCGTCACCAGTTCGAAGACAATGTTGTTCGGTCCTCCCTTGGTGGTGGCAATGCTGTCGTTTGCCAGTCGCAAGGTGTTTGCTACCTTGAAACGGATATTGACACGTTCGATATTCTTCACCGTACAGTCCTTTGCCACTTCGGTGGCACGACATTTAAAGGTGGTGTGGAAAATCCCGAAACCGTCTAGACGGACACTGTTACCGTCGGTCATCGTCTGGCGCATTTGGCGGACGATCGCTCTGCCGACGTGCACCACATCTTCGGCCGACATTCCGCCCAAGGCTTCAATGTCTTGGGCGATGCGTTCAAGGTCGAAGATCTTGGCGTCTTTCGGTTTGCGTTTCAGAGTGTAAACCATCGGTGATTTCGCGTCGCCGATTTTCTTGTGGCGTTGTGTGCGCACTACTAAAGCTTTTGACATAACTTTGTAATTTTTTTAAATTAAATGAATAATAAAATCTCCGGAGCGGGGGTAGGAGATACTTTCTCCTTCAGCTCCGGTGAAACAAAGATACGGCAGGCGGATGACGCGGCGAGAGGTTCCGTGAGGTTTCGTGAGGATAAATGAGGTTAACGGAGGTTATGTGAGGTTTGCGAATAATAATTGTAGGATTACTTAATCTTCCACTCGTCAATGCTTCTTTTCTCCAGCGAGAAGTTTACCCCGATGCGATATAGCTTCCGCCTATCCATGGCGAACGGCTTGGCATATCCTTTTTCCTCTATCTGCCGCAGAGCCTCCTCGGGTGTTCCGTCCAGCTTGAATTCTACGATATAGACGTAGTCTTTCGTTTCTATCACCATATCCATGCGGCTTTCGCTTGTGGGGCGTTCTACTTTGGTGTAGAATCCCAGCATACGCATCACGATGAAGAAGACATTCTGGAAGTAGAGTTCGGCATCGCCCACAATCTTATAGTCCGTGTCGGAAAACATGGTGGCAAGGCGTTTCATGAATTGCTCGGGGTTTCCTCTCTCAACATCGTTGATGAAATTTTTTACATAATAAGTAGACTCGGTATCTTTGACGGGTGTATAATAAGGCACTAAATAATTGATGAACCCTTCGGCTACTTCCATGTTTGGAAAGTCTAAGTGATACGTATCAAATCGTTCCTCATATCCTTTTATTGTCAGATAACCACTTTGATAAATCACTGCAATGGGATTGTCCTTGAACGACTCCACATCCGTAAGTGTTTTTGCCGTGACCCCCTCATTTGTAAGGTTTGGCAGGCAAAATTCGTTATCTTTCAGTAGTTTCACGAGGTAAGATGGCGTGCCTGTCTCAAACCAATAGCTCTTGAACTTCAGGGTGTCGAGTGTGCAGAGCAGGCTGAACGGATTGTATATTCCTGTTCCGTTTTCCACGAAGTGATAGCCGTCGTAGCTGTTTTTCAGGCGCAGGCATACATCTTCATAGGTGGTGTGGTTTGCCGTTGCAAGCAGTTGCAGCGGTTCTTCAAAATTGGCGTGAATTTCTTCCTGGGTGATGCCGCATATCGTTTGGTATCTGTCGTCCATACTGATATCCTTCAGGTTGTTCAGGTCGCTGAACACACTTATCTTCCCGAATTTAGTCACGCCTGTCAGCAGTCCGAAGCGTATGTACCTGTCCTGCGTTTTCATCACTGAATAGAATGCCTTGAGTGTGTCGCGGTATTCATCCTGCAGCTCCTCGTTGCCAAGTGCCTGGAGCATGGGCTTGTCATATTCGTCCACAAGGATGACCACGCGTTGGCCGGTCTTTTCGGCGGCACGTCTGATAATGCCCTTGAAGCGTAGTTCTGGGGTTACTTCGCTTGGAGAGCTTCCATACAAATTCTCCCAAAAGTGCAGGGTGTCGTTCAGTACATTGGCAAGGCTGTGCTTTTTGTCATATTTACCCGTGTTCAAGTCCAGATGCAGGATGGGGTATTTCGTCCAGTCCTTTTCCTGTTTCTCTATGGCAAGCCCTTCGAAGAGTTCCCGCTGCCCGCTGAAGTAGGCTTCGAGCGTAGAAATCAGCAGACTTTTTCCGAACCGGCGTGGGCGGCCCAGGAAGTAATAGCTGCCTGTGTTAGCCAGTTGATAGATCAATTCGGTCTTGTCCACATAGACGTATCCGCCAAGACGGATTTTCTCAAAACTTTGTATTCCGATAGGATATTTCATACGACTCAGCTTTGTTTTGTGACAAAGTTAGGGAAATTTCTTGGGTCGGCAACAACTTTGTGATTATTATAACCCGTTGGCGGAATTAATTTCTTTCTTACGGATTATGAGTTAAATGATAAATAATCTTTTAGACGCGGATGACACGGATCTTTTTTTAATCCACTTTTATAGCGCAGCCTTTTAAATCCGTGTTATCCCGCGTCATCCGCGTCTAAAAAATAATATACCGAATGGCGCTAATCACTTATCACTAAACACTAATCACTTTTGTTCCTTTCCATCCTGTGCACATGCTAAGGCTCCCCGAAAACATTGACTATGGCTTGTACCTGGGCGGGAGTGTAGTTCCTGCCCGTGCGGCTCATTCCCATTTCCAGCAGGCGTTGTTCCAGTCCGGGCGCTTTGCGTATCCAGGTGTTGAAGCGGTTGACTGCTGCCTGTTGGGTCACTCCGTGAATGTAGCACATGGCCAGTTCGCCTTTCCCGTAGCTGCGTATCAGGAAGCAGACTTCTAAGATAGAATCATCAGTTTTCATCATACTTTAATTTGAATAAATTGTTATTTTTCGTGAGTCTATTATCTCTACAAATATACTGAATATTAATCAAATATACAACGCTCTTCTGTAATGTTTTTCAACCAATTTTCATTGTCGAACACTGTGTTCACCGGTCCCGGTTTGTCACCGTCGGGACGATGCACGATATCCTCCTCGCAGGGCCAGTAACGCCCGTTGATGCGGTTGTAGACGAACTTGGCGCAGGTGTTGGCGCTGCCCAGATGCTTAAACCTCACTTTGTCGATGTAGATGGTGACGATTTCTTTCCCGTCATTCCGGTCTACGGTAAAGCAGAAGTCGGCCATGTTGCCGAAGTTGGCGGAGCCGTTGATGTCATTCATCTCCACCCGCCGCAGTTCGCCGTTGGTGGTGTTGCGGTTCACCTTGCGCGGATGCGCCACGAGGATAACGAGGCACTTGTGCTGCAGGGCGAAGCGGCTCAGCTTGTTCAGCAGCGAGGTGATGTATTGCAGTTCCGTTTGTCCCGGTTCCAGCTGCTGGTCGATGCGGTTCAGCGGGTCGACGACAAGGATGCGCACTCCGCGGCGGCGCACCAGTTGGCGGGCCTTCTCAAGAATGCAGTCTACGGTATAACTTCCCGAGTCCGGCAAGATGTGCGTCACGTTGTCCGTCAGCCAGCGCGTCGTCCGGCTGTAGAGGGCTTCCGTCATGCCCGGTCCGGGGCGGAAGGGGTGTCCGGTCAGCTTTTCGGCGAGCTTGGCCAGATGGTATTCCATCGGCATGTTTTCGGGACTGAAGAAGCCGATTTTCCATTCGTGGCGCAGGCAGAGGCGCAGGACGAGTTCGTCGATGAATTCCGATTTTCCCTCGCCGGTGCGTCCCGTCCACACTGCGAGGCGCCCCGTCTCAAAGGTGCAGTTTTCGTCCAGGTTGTTCCAGCCTGTTTCAGCGCCCCGTTGCAGGCCGTTTTCGAAGAGCGTGCGGAGAGGCTCCTGACGGTCTTCGGCGGTAAAGACACCCTCCAGCGGGATTTCTTCAGCCTGTTCCAGCGTAATGAGCAGACTTTCCGCGCCATACTTTATCAGATGCTCGTTGGCATCCTTGCATTCCGGCCCGAAACGTACCAAGCGGCAGCGTTCGGCTCCGAGGCGCCGTACGAGTTCCCGTTGCAGCAGCCGGCCGGAGTTGTCCTCGTCTGTGGCGATGTAGATGAGTTGCTTCGGCTCGAAGTGTGTATCCACAAAACGGTCCATCCAGGTGAGGTTGTTCTGCGCGCCGGCGGGCACGGAGATCACATCCTTTCGTCCGGCGCTCATGAAGGCGGCGGCGTCGAATTCGCCCTCGGTGATGATGCATTCCGGCGTGTCCAGTATGGCGTCGATGTTGTAGGGGATCAGCTCGGCGCCCTTCACCATCATGAAGTGCTTGCGGCCGCTGCGGTACTTGGTGTTGATGAGCGTGCCGTTTTCGAAATAGTTGAAGCAGAGGCAGTTTTCCAGTTCGTGGCTTTCGGGCAGCATGATGCATTCTTCAGTGATGCGCAGTTCGGCCAGCAGATGTTGCGCCAAGCAGCGTTCCTGTGTCCAGTATCGTTCCAGGTTCTCGCTGAGTTTTGTCTTGGCGGCGTCGAAGACGGGGCGGCGGAAGTGGGAGGGGAGCTTGCTGGTACGGTTGTATTTTTCTTTTAACTGTTGCCGTTCCCGCTCTTCGGCATCATCGGGCACGTAGAACTTGTGACCGCAGTGATGGCAGTAGCATAAGCCCTTGTCCAGATCGATGGAGAACGATTTGTTGCCTTTGTGTCCGCGGGTGGCGTTGCACTCCGGACAGATGGTTTTGATTTTGCCGCTGGTACGACCGTGGGTGTCGATTCCGTACTTATGAAAATTTCTCATTGTTTGTTGAATTGTTGAAAATTATTTTTGGAAAGTCATTTGTGAAGTCGTTTGAAAATGCCACGCTTCAGTGTCCCGAATGCCGCACTTCGTGGGGGCAAACGCCACACTTGGATGAGCGTGATCTGTGGCATTTGCTTTGTTCAGCTGTGGCATTTGCCTTGTTCAACTGTGGCGTTTGCCCCCACGAAGTGTGGCATTTGCGAGCTCCATGAGCGTGTGGATTCATTCCAGAAAGCGGTGGCGTCCGGTCGGGGAGGGGCATTGTCGGGAATAGTGCAACCCAGATAGGTGCGTCGGCCGTCAATGCGCTGTTCGTAGCGGTAGGGGTCGGGCGGGGCGGCGGACTTCTGCTTGGCGTCAAGTGCCAGTAGGGTTGCGTACAGGGCTTGCGAAGTGCGTTGTCCGCCTTTGGTATAGTTTGCGAAATAGCGGCGCGCATCGCTTTCATTCAGCAAGTCGTGCCATTTGTCGTAGACTTCGACATGTTGTTTGAAACAATCCACAGCCACCTTGATGTGGCGCATCAGTAGTGCACCGTAGCCGCTGTGCATGCAGGTTGCTTCGAGCCAGGGCGTTTTTTCGACCAGTCCGTCCACCAATTCCCGCCAGGGACGTATGGGATACAGCGGTGCTTGCGGCCGACCGAAGTCGTCGCAGACGGTAAGCGTAGTCGGAGAATTGTTGGCATCATTATCAGCATCAGCAGTAGTTTCTTTTTCTTTTGCTGCTGCTGTTATTATATCTTTTATATTCTCTTTAAATACTTTGCAGACTATTTCTTCAACGGTGCTGTCTTTTAGCGTGTTACCTTGATTTTTGACCTGGTTTTCCGGATTCAGCTCTGACGTTTTTTGCCGAATTTCATCATTTTTTGCATCGGAACCGGCGTTTTCTCCAGCATTTTTTGCCGTTTCTTTTTCCTTCTTCTTCACCGGATTCAGTTCTTCGGGGCTGAAAAAGCCGTCTTCTTCAAGATTGAAAAGTTGGAATTCGGAGATGATTTTCTTCAGGTAACTGAGCGGCATCTTTTTGCTCTTGCAGTAAGGGCGCAGATATTCCAGTTTTGCTCTGGGGGCAGGCAGTATGGAGAGTTTCTCGATGATGATCCAGTAGGCTCCGGTTCCTCTGGGGCCTTCCTTGTCGAACAGATCTTGCATTCGTGGGTCGTGCATGGCCATGAGCGGGTGCTGCAGGTAAAAATTTCTTTTCATTACAATTGCTTTAAATTTGATTAATTACTTGTGGGAAAATGTTGCGTAAGGCGGAGTAGCCTGTTGTGGCGGCGACGGCGTTTTTTCGTAGCGTTTTCTCTTGACGGCGTCAAAGGTAAGCATAGCCCAAAGATTCTGGATGTACGGTCTGTCCACTGCTTGTCCGTGTCAGAATAGCTTCCGGACAAGGTTTAGTGGGCCTGGACCGTACATTAGAAATGAATGGTTACTCATTGTTAAAATTAAGGTTTATTATGAATTGGGGGGAGCCCTGACACCGAAGAGAGCATTACGATAATTACATGCAATCATCTGGCGGTCATTTTTTTAGCTTCTTTTTGCCCGGGGCCTGGCTGTATCTGTGAGTGACCTCGCGAATGTGTCCCAGCGCTAGTTTCAGGCGTACGCTGATATTGCCTTTGCCTTCAAGCAGATCCTTCACGCCTTGGGCGAAAAGCTCCAGTACGATAAATTCCAGTTTTACATGGTTTGTTTCGATCAGAACGTTGAAGATTTCTACATGATCTCCGTTAGTAACGGATAGCTCAAATGTTTTTTTTCATGATTTTTGTATTAATAAAATAAATGGCGGCAAAGGTAGAAATACCCGGAGAGGGAGTCTGGCAATTTTTGGGATATAATTGGTGTTTACTGTTTTGATGAAAGAAATCCGCGGAAGGTGCCTTGGATAACGGCCGCTGCCAATCGAAATTTACCGTGTAGCAGATATACCATTGCCTTTTTAGGCGCGGCAATGAGAGAAATGTATAGGCAGGACAGGATCTTTTCGCCGCCCGGTATGTTTCGACGGGCGTACAGGATGCGGGCGCGTGAGAGATAGAATTCTCTTAAGGGGGTTCCTTTCTTGGCAGTCATGCTTTCCTTGTGGTAGACTACGGCTTCGGGTTCGTACCATAATTTATACCCGGCCCGGTGTAGCTGTGCCGACCAGTCAAATTCTTCATAAAACAGAAAGTAGATTTCTGTCATTGTGCCTGCTTGTTGCAGGGCGTCACGACGCACCATCATGGCGGCGCCATGCAGGGAGGCGGTTTCGCATGCTATCCGATAGCTGGGCTGGTCTTTTTCGTTGAAGCCGATGGCGGCATTGCGTAGTGTGATGCGTGAGAATGGGGTAAAGCCGGCGTATTGTAGTGTGTCGGGTGCGTAGCTGTATTTTAGCATGGGCGATACACCGCCGTTTTGGGGGGCTGCTTCCAGCCGGTGGATCAACGTTTCCAGTATCGGTTCTTTGATAATCGTGTCATTATTGAGGAAAAACAGATAGTTGCCTTCAGCTACTGTCAGTCCGGCGTTGTTGCCTCCGGCAAACCCGGTATTGGTGTTTTGTACGACTTTTACTTCGGGGTGGCGCAGCTTGATTTCATCGGCTTCGGGCATGCGGGAGCCGTTGTCCACTACAATGATTTCATAGGGGTGGGTTTCGTGCTTGCGGAATGAGGCGATCATTTCGCAGGTGTCGGCAAGGCCGTTGTAGTTGACGGTGATGATGGAGACCATAATATTAGTTACGTAAAAACTTTAAAAGTACTTCAATCATATTTTGATATGATAGTTTTTGGCTATCATAGTTATGATATACATCAATATTGATTTGCTTGTTTACTATTTGGGAAAGAATATTGCTTAAACCGATATTGTCTTCCTGCTCTATAAAATAACCGTATTTTTCTTGCTCTATTAGGTCTTCAGCAGCACCGGTACGTGTACTGATTATGTAATTTCTAAATCGTTTCGCTTCATTCAGTACCAGCCCGTAACTTTCTCTACGTGAGGTGGACACAAATATTTTAGCTTTGTTATACCATTCCCATAATTCTTTTTTATTGTCGATTTTTCCTTTAAAGATAATTTGTTTTCTTTTGGAAGGATAATTTTTGTAAAATTGTTCTATAATGCTATTGAAATCATTTTCAATAGGACCTATAAAGCAAAATTTCCATTCTTTTAAATCTACATCTTCTAATGCTTTTAAAAGCATTTCTGTATTTTTCTGTGAAGTTCCCAACCGTCCTACGGTAATCATTAGGTTTTCTTTTTCATCGTACATTCGCTCCTTAATTCTTAATATGTTTAGATGTGCTTCATCAAATGCATTGGGCATCAATACAAGTTTTTTTCTCAGTTGGTCTCCAAAGTACTTATTATGGCATAGAGAATTATAAGGTTGTGACGTTTCACATGAAATTACATTTACTTTACTTAGGCAACTGTTATATATTATTTTTCGTATAGTTCTACCTATAAAAGAACATCTGGACAAATCCCATTCTTTACCTGATTCTGTATCTAATTTTACATAAATAAGCCCATCTCTGTTTAAAATTTTATAAAGTAGGATGTTTACGAAAGTTTCTAATCGCCAGTGGAAACACATCAATAGGTTGATGCGTGAAGCATTTTGCCACAAGTACTTTACATAAATGGGAATTCGCTGGAGTGGTTTATATCCTAATGGTCTTCTTACAAAGTGCAAATCCTTTTTCTGTCTTTTGGAAATTTGTGTTGCAATTTCTTCGGAATAGCCACAACAGATTTCTACTTGGTATCCTAAAGCTTGCCCCAAATAATAAGGTACTAATACAACATCTTTACCGAACTCTAAAGAGTTAAGTTTCCTCCAAAGCAATGTAATGTTCTTTTTTTGTTCCATTTGTTTAATTTGTAATTTTTTCCGCTTTTTCTAGTGCCTCTAAGAAAAATTTCCCTTCACTAATCAACTGACCAATAGATTGTGCATTCTTTTTATATATATTATAAACCTTTTGGTCCATACAGTTAATGATATCGGCAGCATCGTGCAAGGAAGATACGCATATCCCAACTTTGTATTTATTTACAAATGATGCCATGCCACTTTCTTCCCAAACGATAACAGGAACTCTTGCTGCTAAATACAGCCCACATTTATGTGAATTATTAAACCGCAAATAGGTGCCTAAAAGACCGCAACAAGTATTGATAGAAATGCCATCCCAAACAAGTCCCCATGTGCATTGGGATATATTTTCAATTAGTTCGTCAGGAGCTTTTTTCCCCATAAATTCTATGTTTCTATCTTTTTTTTCTTCAGTATTGCTTCCCCAAATTTTAAAATTTAAATTGACGGAAGATAATTCATTAATAAAAGGAGCCTTATTTAAGTTTCCAGCGAATGCTACAGATTTCTCGTTAAAAACCATATTAGTAGTATGCTCAGAAGCGATAGGTTCAAAGTTATTTAAGTAATCCCAAATTCCTATAGAAACTAAATGATTAGTGAAATGGTACTTATTCTGTAAAATCTGAATTGAGTTATCATTAGGTGCCAATATGATGTCAGCAACTGCAATACTGTTCATCTCAGCATGAGCATATTCTTTGCTTTTTTCCATTCGCATGGATTCAATATCATTAATAAAACAAATTAGCTTGAACCGGATGATTCTATTGAAAAACTTTAGAAGCTTTATGCGTTGAAAATTACTTGGTACAAAATAGAGAACTGTTCCGTTTCTACCAACCCTGAAACATAAGGTAAACAACAGAATTGGGATATCTATTAATTTAATAATTTTATTTGTCCTCGTAGGTAAAGCCAAAACAGCTTTATAGCCTTTTGAATCTAACAAAGCCATAATGTCTTTCATTGCTTTGGAACCTGCATTGGGATTTGCTGAAATCCCAAATTTTATATAGTATTTACTCATCTTTAAATCTCTGTTTTTATTTAAACCAAAATACAATCCAATTTTTATATGTAACATATTGGGAGATATTCATACGTCGGAAACGGCATGCGGTTTCTATCTTCTCAAGCAGAGTCATTCTGTGTCCTAACCAAATAACTGAATTATATGTTTTTGTTAAATATAAATTAATAACAGATCTCCACTCATCGTTTAGTTGCGCCCAATTGTGTATTCGAGCGCATACCGTGGTATAACCGTCAATATTACGCATACTGAAATCATTGGTCATTGTTGAATTAGCACGCACTCTACGTTTAAAATATGGTTGAGAAATATAACGAATACGTTGGGCATTCAGTCTGATTTGCACAGCAAATGCATGGTCTTCGTGAATAATTCCAGGGGGAAAACCACTGAAACAACTTTTGAGGAATGGATGGCTAGTGAAACATAGGCATGGGGAAACTATAAATATATTGTGTTCTAATTCATAGTTAAAAAGTTCCATTCCATTCCATAATTTATTTTCATTAATGATCCCTTTTCTGCAATAGGTGAAAGTATTTGAAGTATCTGGGGCTGAGATAACAGTCGCATCAAAAAATACAAAATCAAGTTTATCCTTTTCACATATATTGTAGCATTCTTTCAAGGCGTCTGTATCTAATTTGTCATCGCTATCCATGAAATAAATGTATTTTCCAGTTGCAAGTTGTAAGCCATTGTTGCGTGCAACGCTTTGCCCTTGATTAGGTTGAGTCATATATCTTATTCTATGGTCTCTTAGAGCATACTCTTCTATGATATCAGGACTTTCATCGGTAGAGCCGTCATTGATGAGGATAATATCCAACTCTTTTAAACTTTGATTACAAATACTATCTAACGTTTCACGTAGAAAAGGTGCAGTATTGTATATGGGTATAATAATAGATACTTTCGGAATTACTAGAATATTATCACTCATTTTTTCCTTTTATTTAAGATGCTTTTGACTTTTGCAAATATATTATATTCTTTGGAATACTGTATATAAATTGTCCATAAAACTAGACAGACAAGAGTTTTAATAATTAAAGATAAAATTATAGTATCCTCTTTAATATAAGGTGTTACAAAATATAAAGCAGTGCCTATAATGCAGCTTAATATAATAGGAGATAAAAGTTGATAATAATAAAGACGAAGACTGCGGTGTAACATCTTTCGATATAACTGCCAATAACATTGCACGAAGCCCAAAAGGAAAGAAATGAGAATAGACCAGGCTGTGGCTTCTAATGAACGGAAATAAAAGATACCGATGAGGATGCTGACTACACTTGTTGTAGCAGAAAAGACTCCGCAAATGAACATGCCTCGGGTGTCATTCCCTGCCTGATAGAAGGAGCCTGAAGAGGAAAGAATGAGTTGAATACCTACTGTGAGCGATAATATTCTAAATACAGGAATAGATGGCAACCATTGATTTCCGAAAAAAAGTAAAATTAATTCATCGGAACAAAAGTATAGCAATATGCTAAGGGGAAAGCCAATGAAAGCCAATAGGCGGACAATACGTTCGTGAGCATTCCCCAATTTGCCCATGTCATTTTGATAATCACTCAAAACAGGGTGCATTACAGGGGTAATGACAAAGGTGATGTTTTGTAAAGGGAGCATCATCAATCGATAAGATTTTTCATAATAACCAAGCGGACTCATGCCCATATACTTACCTATTAGTAGTTTGTCAAGATTACGGGTGAAGTAATTGACTATATTAAAAAGAAATTGGTATACAGAATAATTCCATATTTTTTTTACGCTTACTATACCAGAAGTGAAACGGAACTTTTGAGGGTATTTTTTTAGCGATATCAGGTAGAGGAGTAGGCTCGACAAAATGGGCTGGATAGTCAACGCATAGAGACCTCCCCCGCACAGGGCAACAGCTACTGACAACATTCCTACTGTGATTTGTATGAAGAAAGTACGATAGGCAATGAATTTGAAATCTTTGTCCCTATAGAAGAGTGTGTTAGGAACCATAGCGGCGGCTGAGAAGAATAGGTTGACTGATAGTAACTGGCAGATAAAGATGAGCTGGGTGTTTTGGTAATAGTTTGCTATTATCCATGAGGAAAGAAAAAAAAGAACACCTAAGATAATTCCTAACCAAACTGTGAAAATATAGATATTACTAAGATCTCTTTTAGTTAACTCCTTGTTTTGGATGATGGCAGATGAGAAGCCTATATTAGTGAAAATGTTAAAAAAATTAATGATAACTGTAGCTACTGCCACCACACCGAAATCATCGGGTGATAACATGCGAGCAAGTACGGCAGTAACTATTAAGGAAATAAATATTCCCGAATATTTAGCTATTGCTGTGTAGAAAACTCCTGAAAAAATTTGTTGCTTTATACTTGCCATAACACTATGAGTAGGAAGTTTGTTGTAAACTACTATCTTTACATATTTTTTTCATCTGTTCTTCCCATGATAGATGTCGGATAGAATCTCTTATTTCCTGTGGTGAAAGGACTTGAGAATGACAAAAAGTTATCAACTGTGATATATCAATGGGACTTTCGTCAGCAACTGTTTTCAATACATAGGGCATATGGTCGAAGTCGGTATCAGTTTCAGAGTAAGTGAATGCAAAACCACGTGCTGCATATTCCCGGTTCTTCAAAGTTTTGATATCATATATGCCACTACGGTGGCGTGCTAAACTGCCAATAGCAAAATCAGCTTGTTCAAAAAGGGTATTTAAGGCCTCGCCATGTTTTGCACCATGGCAGATGACGTATGATTCTATTCCGTATTCTCGAATAGGGGTTTCTATCTCCCGACGTTCTCTTTCGCCGCTCATATTACCGACAAGATGGAAATATACTTTGTATTTCGGATGATTTTTGTAATATTTTCCAAGTCCTTTAATCAAGCGATCGAAGCCATGCCAGAAGTGTATTTCAGCCACACCTATCAGGTGAAGTTCTTTGCTAATATCGTGTATTGTCTTCCGTATCGGGATACTATTGAAGTCTATGCCATTAGAAATGCGTATAGTACGTTGCCCGAAGATTTCTGTATTATTGGAGAAAGTGATGATTGCATCAACGTATTTGCAAAGCTTCCGGCGGAAAAGACGGTCGGTGCAGAGTTGTAATTTATCAATGGCGGAGAAATATTCCTGATCGTAAGGATAGGTAGGTATTTCAAGAAAGACTGCTGCTTTTAGCTTTTTCAGTTCCTTTACAAAATGAATTGTAAAAGGATTAGCATTATGATAGGAACGTATATATACAAACGAAATGTTCTCTTCTTTTATGTATTGGAGGATAGGATGAAAAAAAATACGCTTTTTCAATTTGGCTGTTATTCCTCTTCCAAGATTAACCAATTCTTTACCATCTATTAACCATTCTCTGTTTCCATTGGGCGTGACTTCATAATGGCAGGTTTGAATGTCAAAACCGCATTTTTTCAAGGCGTTTATTTGGTATCTTATCTTTTTGCTGATGCCGTTATATTCTTGAAAACCATAAAATACAAGAAAAAGAGCTTTCATATACGTGGGTTGCTTATACAAGTTTATAATTGTAAGCTACGGTACAGTTGAACTAACTCGTTGGCTGTATTCTCCCATGAAAATTGCTGCGCCCGCATTAGCCCGTAGTTTACTTGTTTTTGATATAATACATTTTCTGTTTCTAACTTCAACAGAGCATCCGCTATCTTTTCCGGTTCATGTGGATCTACCATTAAAGCTTCTGCCCCCGCAACTTCCGGCATTGCAGAAGTATTGCCAATTATAATGGGAGTTCCGCATGCCATAGCCTCAATCATTGGAATACCGAAACTTTCGCGAAGCGAAGGATAAAGAAAAGCAAAGGCAGCGTTATAGAGCATTACTAAGTCATGGTTATCAATGTACCCTGGATAGTATAGATGTGATTTGATGTCAGAAATACCTTCTCTCTGTAATAGACTATCGATGTATCCCTCTTTCAAATCAGCGATAAGCAGTGGACGCTTGATTGAGGAGCGCTTTAAATAAAGGCTATATGCCTTTAAGGTTCGTGCTGCATTTTTTTTAGGGTCGGTATTTCCCAAAAAAAAGAGAAAATCTTTTTGAGGAATATATTTCTGAACAATATCCATATTTATGTCTGATAACTGGCGAAAATGGGTACTGTAGCCGTTGTAGATGGCTGTGATACGTTCAGATGGAATATTTAGAGTATGGCGAATTCGATTACATTCAAATTGTGATACGGTGATAATCTTTTTACATACTTTTAGGATATGCGGAACTACTAAGCGGCGATAGTGCCACCCCATCTCTTGGTAGAGAGATGGAGTGCGATATTGCCTGGGTTCCAGATATATGATATCATGGAGTGTCAGTACAAGAGGAACTGGGCATCGTAAAGGAGCTGTATTTGAAGTACAATGTAGTAAGTCTACTCCTAAACGTTTTACGGTTTTAGGAAGAGCTATTTGTTCCCAAAGTGGATAGGACGGACATTTTAATTCAATGATAGACAGATTTGCCGATTCTTTTAGACAATGATCTTCACCTGGAGCGACGATTACAAAATAATGGTTACCGTCATTTCTCTTTTGTAGCTCACGAATGGTTTCTAAAGCTACAAAGTCCATTCCATGTTTGTTGAGACGGAAAATGCGTTGAGCCTCAATAGCTATTTTCATACTTTCAATACTTTGTTAGCTTTTACTTTTTCTTGTTTTTTCTCTTGAATCTGAAGAAACGCATAACATGGCTGGATATGGAAGCAAATACCAGAATAGGTAAAGCCCATATTGCATGTTTAAAGCGCTTGTTTACTTCTCCATCAGGCAGTGCCATTAAAAATGTAATAGCAATAACAGCTAAAAGTGCATACCATTTGAGACTGAGTGTCCAATCAAGTAAAGTTATTCCGATAGCACATAATGTGATAAGGGCTATAAGTAGAAAACGGGAGGGCATTAACCATTGGAACAGTTTGAGAGCATAGTCCCACTCACCTCTCAACAAGGTAATAGGCAAACTTTTCAAAGCTAATATTGTACTACTATATTGTGAACGTAACCAGCCAATGCGCTGAGCTTCATATCCGTTAGTACTTTCTGCTTTCTTGCTGTAACAGACCACTTCTGCCATGTATTCTGTATAAATATTCTGTTTTAAAAGCGCTGTTTCCATTGCTTTACTCAGATCAGAACCTTTTAATTTAGGTGCAATCTCGTGAAACATAGCAAAATCAAATGCCATTGCTGACCCTATTAATGCTGCAGAGAATCCCATACGAGTATGGGCTTTACGAAATATATTATTATTGATTTCTTCACTAGTAGCGTTGAGTACGGCAATACTGGTAGTTAGGTTTTCCGTCATACGATGTGCTTGGATAGCATCACATCCAGAATAATATGCATTGTTGAATAGATTCAGAGCATTGGGTACGATTCGATTATCTGAATTGAAGATAATAACCATATCATATTCTGCAGGAGAATAACGTTCCATAACCTGTTGAATGGCATAGACTTTGGTACATTGCTCTTTGTCGGGAACAACGATATTGACTGGCATTTGAAGTAAAGTAACAAGATCTTCTTCAGGCAATTGAGTAGCTGCAATGGCTATGTCATATTTGTCCCGTGGATATAGCTGTGTGTCTAGGAAATGGTTTATAGATTGAATAACTTCCTTGCCATTGCGTAACACTGTGAATAATACAAGAAAACGGTGCTGTACTTTTGCAGGAGGATAAGGATTCTTGTACTTTCCTAACGAAAAAAGTGCACAGATGAAAAGGTACAATACTGGAATGCTTAGTAATAAGAACAAGATCGCATCTGCTATTTGCAAAGCATTATTGTTCTCATCGGCCCACCAATCGGGATTAAATATGGAAAAAATATCGCCCATAATGTTTATTTACTGTTTTTAAGTTTCTAATCTTTTTTGAGTAATTTGATTGTCTATGTATGTGCCGTTCATAATAAAAGCTATCATGGCGGCTATCAAAAAATTTGTAGGAGGCATACCGGGAGCTTCCCCTGTATAACCGCTGATTAAAATACCGAATGTGGCACACGTAAATGCGGCAAGGGTTTGCCGTAGTTCCTTGTTGCGAACGCGAAACATTACAATGTAGCAACATCGCAATAACACTACTGCATATATTGAAATCAAAAGTATTACTCCAACTATTCCGGTTTCTATCCATATTCTTACGAAATAAGAGTCAGGAGGTAAAGTTCCCTCAATGTAAGTGTCACCTTGTGCCCACATTTTAGGAATATCTTCCGTCAATCCAACTCCCCACGGATGCTTCTGTAAATATAGCGCTATTTCCTTACGATTTTCTACACGAACATTAAAGGAAGCGTCTTTGGCAGGACGAAAAGCCGTACGTGCACGACGAATGAATTGATTGCTGTTACCTATGTCAGTAAATGCGAAGAAGAAGAATAAGGCGATACTAACACCTGCGGAAATTGTAAAAGTACGAAGACTCTTGCAGATCAGGCAAAAAAGAGCTAGTCCTGTAACAGGAACAGCAAGTGCTCCGCGGGTACCGGACAATAACATACCAATTGCGCCCATTACAGCTATGCTAAAATAGAATATTGCCAACCGACGATTCCGTGTATTTAGTCCAATAATGGAATATGCAATAGCTACTCCCCCCATACATGTTCCGAAATTGGCCGCATCTGTAAAGTATGAAAAATAACGTATTCCTGTGCTTAGAATGTGTGTAGTTGCTGCCCTGTCTATGTATAGCCAACGTTTTTCAGCAAAATCAAAACCGACATATTTCTGGTAAAGTACTTTTAAGAAAGCGATTATAATGAAGATTCCTATCACTATTAAACTATTTCTTAACATTTTAGGAGTGTTGGAAACAATAGACGCGACAATATATAGCATCAATGTCCTTAAAATCCATATTCGTATACCTTCGGTTATCCCTTCAGAGTGAATACCTGGATTGGTAAATTGTATTAAAATGAATAATATCCATACAACATAGCTAATGGTAAACAGATTAAAAGCATTACTTAGTTTAATGTTCGCTTTCTTATAATAACTGGCGAACAGGATGGCAATAAATATGTAGACTAAAAGTATATCCAGCCCAACACTTAACTTCTCCTGACGAATATATCGAGAAACAGTTGTGAAGAAGAAGGCGTAAGTAGCATACATTAAGTAAATAAAACGAGGCTTTTGTAATCCATAACCTATGGTAATGATAGCCAGCGGCGAGAAGATCACTACTGTTGCCACAAGTAGGTTTTGTGTAATTATGGCATAGACAAAAACTGCTAGCCCCACAACAAGCATGAGGTGGAGCAGAGCCTTTGGGGGGAGTCCCCGCATTGGGTATGAATTAATATATGCCATATCTTTTTTATTTACTTGACCGCATTCTTTTGTGAAGTCAATCCCAGCTGTGACAATCGGCTGAAGAAAGTATGCATTGGCATCTTAGGGGGCAGTTCACCCGTGAAAGATTCTACCACTTCCCGATCAGCATTATTCAAATAAAGCATAAATGGAATATCTTTTAACGCTTCTTTCATAGGAGTTAAAGTTGCATTGTCGCTATTTCTCCATAAACGGCATGCATTAGCTATAAGTAAATTAACATCTGCTTTTTGAAGTACGGAAAGGGGAACGGCAGCATCTTTAATGGGGGGATATTCTACCAAAATAATATCCGGAGTCTGCTCTGCTTCATTGGGTACCCAAAAATCGCTAAGTTGTTGAGCTTGTACATAATTTTTGTTTGCCACTTCAAAGTCGTAATCGTAAGTAACCAAGCGTACACATAATCCTTCTGATTTCCAATGTTCCATAAAATATTTGGCTAAGAAAGACTTTCCTTCACGTGAGTTGACGCTTAGCAAGCTGATAACAGTAGGTTGTCCTACTTTTAGATATTTATTTAAACGATTACAACTATATGCGGCTGCCATACGATTACAAGCTTTTAAGAAACCACGGTATTTTAGGTTGCTGATTCCGTTAAATGCCGCAATGACAGGCAAACCACTGAGTCGCCTGCTACGATATGGATCACGTAAGGTACGATCTAATATCTCTATTAATAAGAAGTATGTAGTTATAAATATAAAACTTCCGGCAAAGGCTATAAGGATATAAATGAGTCGTTTTCTTCCATTATCAGTTAATGGATAGGCAGGAGGAGCAACTGTTTGTAGATTACTGGTACTCATTTCTATATTTTTTAAACGAAGATTAGCATCAGCCAATCCACTGAGCTGAGTACGATAATTATCTTCAGCTATACCAATTGCACGTTCTTTACGGCTGATCTGTGTGCCTATAGGAGACATGTGGCTATATTGATCAAATATATCTTGCTGTCGTCTTTTCAAAACGTCGAGCTCAGCTTTAGCTTTTGCTTCATTGACCAATGCAGCTAACCATTCGGTTACCATATCTTCAATACCTACGCCTTCTTTGGTGAAGTTGAATTCGTTTAAATTGTCCGAAATATGACTGATTTTATTTTCTGCCTTTCTTAATGCTTCTTTTTCTTTCTGTAATTTCTTATTCTCATTTCGATCTGATATGAAAATTTCTTGTTCCATAATACTTTGATTCAACATACTGACTTTGTTGAGCTCTTGTAGTAAGTTAGTGTTATTACGAATAATTTGAGCGCGAATATCCATTTTCTCATCCAACATTTTTCGGAGAGCTATGGCACCTTCATAAATACGTTCTGCTTCTTCTAAGCGATCCTCAACTTCATAGCGAGTTCCAGCTAGTGACTTTGTTTCCTCTCCATAATTGATGACACGTTCCTGTACATTATATTTCATTAAGTCATCTTCTTCCTCATTTAATTTTATTTTAGCAAGACGTACCTGTTCTTCAAAATATGCAATGACATCGTTGGTTGATTTAAAACGAAGAATTTCATAAGCCTTGATTAATTCATCAATTAAAATACTAACTGTTTTTTGAGTTATTCCGGGATCAGCAGAAGTGTATGAGATTTCGAGTATGTCACTATTGTTTACGCGTCTAATATTAATGCCATCTAAAGCTGTTGCACTGTAAAATGCAACAGGACGATTGAATATTGAATATACAAAATTATTATTGGCTTCTTTACGATAAGCAGTGAGATTAGCTAATGTTTTTTCTACATCTTTTCTGTCCACCAATGCCAAAACTTCTTTGGGAGTCATTTGCAGTAATTGGCGATAATGTTTGGATTGGATGTATTGGTTGTCTTTCCATTCTTCGCCATAGGTTAGTGAATTGGCTAATAAACGGAGAGAAACTTTTTCCAAAGTTCCACGAGACTTAGCTATACTGATGAGATTGTCAAATGTAGCCGTAACAACGCTAAAATTTATAGAGGCACCATCCAAGGATGTAGAATTAGTGATACCTGCGTAGAGGCTACTTTTTACAGTATAACTATAAGGGAGGAATTGGGTAAAGTATATTACCAACCCTGTGACAAACAAAGTTCCCCACAACAGCCAATAGCGGATGCGGTAGAAAAATTGTGATATGAATAACATTATATCAGGCATTTACTATTCTTTTATAATTCTTACGTTGGTTAGCATCTCGAGTAAAACAATTGAGTTATGCAGGGCTACACGACTTTGTTCGTAATTAGTAACAGCGCCGGTTCTGCGCGCACGTTCTAGGGATAGGGAGATAATATCAATTTTTCCTTGGATGAAATTGTTTTCAGATATTTTCATTTGCGCATTGTATAATGCTGCTGTCTCTGCTTTCGCTTTAATCGTGGCAAGCTGTTCTGTTACAGCATTATAGGCTTCCAGTACTCTTAGCTTACGCTCCTCCATTACTTCATCCTGAGTATATTGTAATTGTTCTATATTATAACGATAATTTTTTAGCTTTAATGGACGATTGAACAGATCACCCAGGCCTATACTTATACTAGCCCCTAAATTAAATGTATGGCGTGTACCAACACTTGTCGATTGATACCAATCAACGAGTGTCTCGCTATTTTCGTTTAGGCTGTTGAAGCGACCAAATGCATAGCTACCATTTAATCGAAAATAGTTCCACCAATTACGCTTTTCAATGCGATACTCATTCTTTTGTTGCTCCACTTGTGATTGTGCTCGTCTTACCGTAGCATTTTCTATTACAGCATCTAAAAAAATCGATAACGGGGGTAATTCCAAATTTTCAATTTCAAGAGGTACCTCTTTTCCTGTTTGCATCACAGTAACTGTTTCCCAGCGTGCATCTTCCATCTTTAAACGCTCTAGAGCTTTTATACGTTCTTCGCGCGTCATTGTCTGTTCTTGGGCAACAACGGCTGTGGGAAGAGCAAACAATCCCGAAAGAGTTGCGCTACAGTAAATGAGTGTAATATATCTTCTTATCATTTTTTTATTTGCTATACATGGTTAATATTGCAATTATACATTCTCTTTTTGTACAAACGCTGTCAGCGTCTTAAAGATAATCTTCATGTCCAACCAAAACGAAAAATCCCTTGCATATTTGATATCCAATTGTTTCCGTTCTTCCGCTGACAACTTACCAGCACCACCTCGTTTTTCTACTTGCCACAATCCTGTCAATCCTGCCGGAGCCATGAAGCGGTCTATATAGGCATCGCTGGTCAGCTGTTCAGCTTCGTAGAGTGGGAGAGGACGATTACCTACAATACTCATATCTCCTTTCAGTATATTGAATAACTGTGGTAATTCATCGATACTGTATTTACGGATAAAGCGACCGACGCGTGTCACGCGCGGGTCATTCTCCAGTTTTACGAATGTATTGTTTTTAGCTTTCTCTTTTTGCTTCAGGAAATCTTGTTCCGAAACCACAAAGTCATCCGAAATCAATAAGGTCTCTTCTTCGTCCGGTGTACCGGCCAGATCATCAAAACGAATTTCAGGACCTTCGTCCGAACTTTCAACCTCTTCAATCTGATATTGATTTAAGGCATTCAACTCTTTCAATCGCTTGTCCGCATTGGTATACATGGAACGGAATTTCAGAAAATCGAAAATCTGATAATTAGAACCAACACGCTGCGATTTATAGATAACTTTTCCCTTGCTTTCCATGCGGATAGCAATAGCGGTGCCTATCAATATTGGAGAAAGTATAATAACAGCAGTTCCTGCAAAGAGAATATCGAATGTGCGTTTCCACATAGGAAGACGGAATGTATTCAACACCTTACGATGTGTTTCGCTGAACTCTTTTAGTTTACTCTCTTTGCGTGCCTTGAGATATGCATTCATGTGTTGAATACTGTTTTCTTCGGCATGTGGAGGAAGTGTATTGTTAACGCCTGCCTGCAAGTAAGATTTTCTGTGTTCGGGTTCTAATGCTTCGGTGATAAGAGTGATATAGACCCGGGGATAACGTTTACGCAGATAAGTGATCTCAATACAGTCTGCTTCCCGAACATCTGTTTGTTCGTAAAGGATGGATATGTTATAGCGTTCGCGAATACCGTCAATGACTTTTGCCGCTTTCTGGGAAGAGGAAACGGCAACAAACATACCACCTGTGACTTTGCTCAGATGGTCGATGATAATCCGGTTATTTCCGATATAGATGTAGTATAACATATCCTTTTACGTCTTTTGGTCAATTAGAGAAACTTCTGTAAGCGCACTTTCAATTCCATGGGATTGAAAGGCTTCAGAATATAATCGACTGCTCCTTCTTCAAGCAAACGGATGCGTTCGGTGGTGCTCTCTTCACTGGAAAGCATCATAACCGGAATATGCTTGAATAGCTCATTGCTTTTGAGGTAACTTAAAAACTCCGAGCCGGTCATTTTCGGCATACGGATATCGGATATAATTAAGTTCGGCTCATTACCTTCATGCAACCATTCGATAGCTTTCAGAGGGTCTTCGCAATACACAAGGTCATACTCTTTTCCTAAATACATCGAGAGCACTTTGCCTATGGAGGCTTTGTCATCTACTAATAAGATCTGTTTCATTATTGTAATTTATAATATTCTATACCTGTTATTTATAATATGGTTATTCTTTATCTGTAAACATTCTTTTCGTTAGGGTGGAGATGCCAATCCTCATTTTCAGGTGTGCGGTTTTGGGCCCACTTCAAAAATAGAGGGTATGCGCAATTACCGTCTGTTGTACTAATGTTGACACTTTCTTTTGGATAACAGAAATTGGGTACACAAATAGCCCATGTATTGTTACCTGCTAACTCAAGATTTTCTTTCTGTACGGTTCCTCCCTTGGTGGCGCCATAATCCCAGAATTCGTAAAGATGCACTTCCATACGTTGCTGCATACTTCTGAACTTATAAGCAATGAAAAAATCGAGATTGTCTTTGGATATTACCGGAGACTCACGTTGGTAGGCATTGCTCTGTTCAATCTTTATTTTATATGTATATGTGGGGGCTGTTGCAATCCCCGTATTGATCATAGTGCCGGGAGTGACACCGAATACACTATGCACATTTCCGAAGAGAGGAATTACCATACCATCTTCAAAGTTGACGTTGGCTAATACAGAACCGGATAACGTGTTCTGGAATCGGTTTACATCTCCTTCATAGCTGATGTTTGCAATGGCGGCTCTATCTACATTCACCAACCGTAAACCGGCCCCAATGGTTTTGGTTGCTCCGGCTGCTGCGAGGGTGATGTCAATATTCGTAGTTGTTATCTTGTTGTCACTACTGCGGTCGTGATTGATTGAGACATCCAATACGACGTCGTTGAAGTCATAGTCGCCCACCAAGGGGAAATTGTCTTCGAAGACATATGTATAGGGTATCGGACCGGAAGGAGTTTCACTACCTTCTCCTGGGTTATTACCCTCACCCGTGCAGTCTCCTTCGGGAATAACAACGGGGGATTCTCCCCATTTGGAAATAGTACTGCCTGTATTGGTCAGGCATTTTACAAACTGTTTGTACTTGTCTCCTTCATGTTCTTTTATTTCGTAGTAGACAGCACCTTCACTTGTCATTTGGTTAACTTCTTTAATTTCCTCGATCTTAACGAGAGAGGGCTTTGCTGTTCCTTTAAACCTTGTTTTACCAAATTTGCCTTCTTCAATAGTGAGTATTGTATTTGCTCCAAGGCTAACTTCGGTATCCCACTGCGGATTGAACTCTTCTATTTTAGTATAGCAGTTGTCACCCAATACTAAAGATAAACCCGTAAATTTTTCAACCGTAAGAAAACAGCCGTTTTCAATGGTGGTTTGGGTATACGTTTCTTCTATTTCCGTCTTACCTTGGTTGACGAATTTGGTGCCTCTGTTATTTATGTTCAATTTGTCAACTTTTACAGTGCCACAGTTGTAGAAGGTACATCCTGGTGTGGATATATTTAAATTTTCTAATTCAATGGTTCCTGCATTATAGTTATATTGTCCTGCCGATCCGTTGGTCAAGTCTATCTTTTCACCGCTGACTTTTCCACCTTTGTAAATGAACAGACGGCTGTTGTTTTTGATAGATAAGGTTTGATTATCAGGAATAGAAATTTCTCCACCATTCATGACGCATACGTCATAGCCCTTTTCTATATCCATGTTGGTAGGAATCCATTTCCCTGCAATAATGATTGTTGCCGGTTTTCCGTCGTTGAGATGTTTGTTTATAGGGCCTTTATAAGTGGTCGCTTCAGGGATAATGTATGCTTTCCCACTTTGGAAAAATTCCCATTTGTTAGCGTCATCTACCGTGATAACAGCGGCTTGGGGGATTAGTGCCTGTACTTCTGACTCAGAACGTTCTGGCTCATAAGTGGTGATACTGTTGTTTACAGCGCGGGTAAAGGTACGTGTGGTCGGTGAAGTTCCGAAAGTTACATTTAGTGTACCGTTGCTTATTGTTGCGACTTTTACCACGTTGCGATTGGCGGCATCTGTGCGGCAAACATAAACTTCAGTCAGTGCAGTTGGACAATCCATTTGGGTAGTGAAAGGCAGTTTATCATTAGCGGTACCTTTTGCCAGGACTTTCGCGGAACTGTTTACTTCTAAGGGATCAGCGTCATAAATACGGATGGAATAATCGACACCTGTGTCTTCATAAACGGATATGTTGACTGAAATCATATTCGTCATCTTCCAATTCATGTTGGGGTCGATGTCCTTTACCGGAAATTTATCTTCGTAAGTCGCTTTTACTTTTTCGGGGTCGAATGAGTTTTTCTCACAACTACCTAACAGGGCACATGATAAAATCAGTGCAGTTGGCAGAATATGATTTGTCTTGAACTTCCTTCCCATGATCTGTTTGTTTTGCTTGATTAATAACAAAAATACGGACTATTAAGATAATAATAGCTTTTATAAGCTTTAAAAAGATAACTCATTAGTATCTTTTAACTATATGATGGGGTATTTGAAATGATACCCTCTCATATTACTGAAAAAGCCGATGAATAAAGGTATTCACCGGCTTTTTGTATTAGGGAATATTTAAACTATTTTTTGAATACCTGGCCATTGTGGTTATTGTACCAATCTTTGTTTTCTTTGCCGCCGGTGGTTACCCAACTAACAAAGTCTGTGTATACATCTTTGATGTTCTTGTATTCTAAAGGCCATGCAAAATCTGTTGGAATAACAATCCCCCATGCTAAGTTTTCAGAGCTCAGGTAATAACGTTGCTCTTCTACAGAAGATTGGTCGTTTCCTTGTCCGAACAACTTGGTGTTGCCCAGGTCGGTAGGTGCATGACCGGCTATGTGTATTTCTATACGCTTAGTTTTGGTGTCTGCTTCTTTAGAAATAGCAAATACATCAAGCTGGTTGATATTGAGATCCTTGGGTTGCACTGCACCTTTTCTGAACTCTATGGATATTTCAAATTTAGCGCCGTTCTTATTGTTGCTGTTATTTGCAAGGGTATTGACATAACTCCTGTCATTTTCTGAATTGCCTATGAAGCGGTGCGCATCATTGCAAATGATGATTACAGGATTGCTTTGATTGGCTTCAAAACTCAATGGAGTGGAATTACTTGTGACACCTTCTACGATACCTTTCAGCTCTACAACATTGGAAGCTGCAAATCCCAGGAACTGAATGCCTAAACCGAGTTTCTTGCTGGCACCTACAGCTTGTAAGGTTCCGTTGAGTGTGTATGTTCCTACAGAGCCGTCTTCATGCTGGGCAAAAGTTACTTTATCGATAGTGGCTACAATGTCATTCAAATCAAAGTCACCGTAAGTGGGCCAATTGTCTTCGAATGCAAAAGTATAGTTGGTTGCATCTTCAACGATGATCGGGAATTCCGGATCACTTGGGTCACCACCTTCGTTGCCACCGTTGATTATACCGCTACAAGATTCGATGGAATGTTTGGATTCATCGTAACCGGTGGTAGCACATGTAACGTCAAGCTGTCGATATTCGTTTGTATCTTCCCTCTCAAATACTAAATTTCCACTAATACTGGTTTTTCCGTTGTTTTTTAGTGTGAGCTGACGAATTTTTATCATGGATATTTCACCTTGTTCGCCAACGATGTTGTTGGGTGCATTGCCTAAAATGAAATTATCAGCTTTTATGATTGAGCTGTTTCTCATTTTGGCATCAACCTTTTGATTACAGGTGATGGTCGGAACAGGTAGCCATTCGTTTGCTGTTTGACTCCAATCACTTGTAATAGATCCATTATCCAAAATTAAATTAACGAAAGTAAATTCATTTCTGATGATAAATGCACAGCTATTATATATATCACCTACTGCTGTGTTATAGAAATCAGTAAGTTGAACAAGTCCATCGTTATAAACTGAAGCGCCATTGTTCCATGTTGATCCTGCCAAAGTGGCTTGGTAATGATTGATGAAACTTGCCGTACCTGTATTGTTATTGGTTGCAAGTGTTCCATTGAATTTCACATCACCATAGTTGGATATCTGACTACCGTTGATCAGGATATCTTCGCAATTTTCTATATATGATTTATTTAGTACGGTAGTTTTTATAAATTCAAGTTTACCCGCGCTTAATACACCGTAGTTAAATACTTGAGCACTATTGAAATAGCCTGTTTCTGTAGCTTTAATACTTCCGTTTTCACCAATATATATTTCAGGTGTGCCAATATTTACCTTTACGTTTGTTGCATTAATGGAGCCGTAGATTTTGGCTGGACATCCTAAATAGAAGATGCCGCCTTGGGATTCAACACTTCCTCCACTTTGAATAGTAAGGGTGTTTTGGGCATCGATTGTGATGTCTTTTGAACCAATTATCTTACCGCCATTCATCACATAAATATCAAGTCTGGAGGTTAGCTTTTTACCCGATGCAGACAAATCCCATACTCCTTGAACAAATACAGTTGCTCTGCCGCTGCTTTCGTAAACTCGTATATTGTCTTTGAAAGGAACGTCATCTGTGTATTCCGTTCCGATAATGAATTTAGCTCCGGCGTTCAAAGCTCCCGGATTATACTGAACATAACCGTCTGAAACCGCGGGTACTTCAGGTATTATTTTTGTTTCATCATAGAGAGGCTTGATATCTTCGCTGTCCTTATGGCTTGGTTCTATGAAGCCTGCTCGTTTGGCGGCTTCGAATGCTGAACCTGTATTTCCTGTAGCTCTTGTGTCAACTCCGGTATAGTACAACTTGCAATTCATTGAGCCGCCATTCTCGGGAACTGTACGTGCGTACACTTCTTTCCGTTGCTTCGGGTCGGTCTGACGAATGTATAGTTTCTCAATGGCTGTAGGTACATTGATTTCTGTGATGTAACTTGTGTTCCCGTTTGTTACACCTGCTGCAATTGGCGTTGCATTTTTATCATGCAATGGATTGGTGGTGAATACTTCAATCAAGTACTTGTACTGACCATTGAAGTCGTCCTTTACCTCAATATTGAGCTTTACTGGGGTAATCATAGTCCAACCAAAGCCATCCGGGGCTGCAAAGCCTTCCCCGAAAGGATTTTCTGCTGGAGGTGCCTGCGGTTCCTTACTGGGATCGTACACGTCACCCGCGCAACTGGCTAAAAATATGGTGCTTACCACAGTAGCCATTACTGATAATCGGTTAATTAGTCTCATACTTGATAGAATAATATATATGAATTATAGCTTATTTTTTATTAATTAACTGTCGAAAATGTGCATATCTTGCATATTCTCGCCACAAAGATAACGATAAATTTGATATAATAACAAAAAAGTTGTTTTTTTGTTTCAATAAGATGCTTTATTTATTAAAAATGAGTATGATATATATAAATGGAGAACTTGTAAATTTTATCCAGTGATTTTTTTGAGATATGCAAAATAAAGCGGGTTATAGTCAATAAAAAATGTTTTATTGACTATAACCCGTTGATTTTAGATTGAATATTTTTTATCTGCTATTTAGTGATTTCTCCCGCAAGATCAGAGTTCATCCGGTAGCGGATTTCGGCTTGATTGAGACCATGGCCAAGGAGGAACATAAGTTTGGTTACTGCACATTCGGGAGTACTGTCGTATCCGCTGATGACGCCTGCTTGCAGCAATTTCAGTCCGGTTTCGTAACGTCCCATTTCGACTACTCCACGTTGGCATTGAGTGATGTTAACAATAATGATGCCACGTTCTGTGGCGTCCTTCAGTTGGCGGATGAACCATTCCTTCTGAAGAGCATTTCCAGAACCGAATGTTTTGAGTACAACCGCTTTCAGACCCGGGACATGGAGAACAGAATTGATGATGCTTTCCTGGATACCGGGAAAAAGAGTGAGCATAACCACATTGGTATCGAACAGGTAATGAGGCTTCATGGGACGCGTCGGATCAGGACGGCGGATGATGTGGGCGTCATATTTGATGTGGATGCCTGCATGGGCCAATGAGGGATAGTTGAATGAACGGAATGCGTTGAAGTTTTCGGCATTGATCTTTGTGGTGCGATTACCGCGCATCAATTCATTTTCAAAAAAGATACACACTTCGGGAACGATGGGAGTACCATCGGGATTCTTTGCCGCAGCTATTTCTATAGAGGTAATAAGGTTTTCTTTTCCATCTGTACGCAGAGTGCCGATAGGAAGCTGAGAGCCGGTGAGAATAACGGGTTTAGCCAGATTCTCAAGCATGAAACTGAGAGCAGAGGCCGTATAAGACATGGTATCGGTTCCATGAAGAATGACAAAGCCGTCGAAGTAATCATAATTGTAGTTGATAATCTTTACTATTTTTGCCCAAAGCGAAGGCTCCATGTCAGAAGAGTCAATAGGAGGATCAAACTGATAGGAAGAGATGCGGTAATTGAAACGTTTCAGTTCGGGAACATGTTTGAGAAGATGATCGAAGTTGAAATTTTCAAGCGCACCTGTCTCTGGGTTCTCTATCATGCCGATGGTTCCACCGGTATAAATTAGCAACACGGATGGGTAGTCAGTCTTCATAAACATAACCGGGTTTGATTATTTTGGGTGCAAAGATAGGAAAAAAATAGTGATTAGGGGTAAGTGGTTAGTGATAAGTGACATTTTGCCATTACAATGTCATTTACTTATCACTAATCCACTCCTTTCCAATCACTTCTTCAACCCTTCTTTCAACTGTGTGATCGCCTTTTCCGCATCTCCTTCAGCTTCATTCAGCAGGGTGACGAATCGGCTACCGATGATAGCACCGGAAGAGTTGGCACAAGCGGCATCAAATGTCTGTTTGTTACTGATGCCGAAGCCAACCATGCGGGGATTGCGCAGGTGCATATCCTGTATCTTTTTGAAATAAGCTTGCTTCTGGCTATCGAAATCTTTCTGGGCACCGGTAGTAGCAGCGCTGGATACCATATAGATGAAGCCGTCGGTATGTTCGTCGATTTCACGGACACGGGCTTCGCTGGTTTCGGGGGTGATGAGCATGATGACACGGATATCGTAACGGTCGGCAATAGGTTTATACGTTTCTTCGTAATCTTTGAAGGGAAGATCGGGAATAATAACGCCGTCGATGCCACATTCTACACATTTCTGACAGAAAGCCTCGAACCCGAATTTCATGATAGGGTTGAGATAGCCCATCAGAATGAGGGGGATACGGACATCGCTACGGATATCGCGGAGCTGCTCAAACAAAATATGCAGCGACATACCGTTGCGAAGAGCACGCGTGGCAGCTTCCTGGATAACAATGCCGTCAGCCATCGGGTCACTGAAGGGAATACCGATTTCAATCGAATGGACCCCATTGCGTTCGAGGGTGCGGATGACGTCGGCAGTACCTTCCAGGGTTGGACAACCAGCACAGAAGTAGATGGACAGCAAGTTTTTAGGGCTGTCCTGAAAAAGTTGATTTATACGATTCATGATGTTATTCTAAATTTAATTCGTTCTTAATTCTTTGAGAAAACGTTCGATCCGTTCCACATCCTTGATGCCCGGAGATGTCTCGAAGCGACTGTTGATATCGATACCGGCAAGGCGGGGATGGTGGAATTCTTTCAGAGCTTTGACACTGTAAGAATTGATACCGCCGCTAAGCAGGAAGGGGGTACTGCCAGTGTAACGTTGCAGAATGCTCCAGTCGAATTGCTGTCCGGAGCCACCGTAGTGGACGGTACGTGTATCGAACAGATAGTAGTCGCAGAAACCTTCATAATCAGATACGGCAAGAAGATCCTTGGGCAAAGCGATGGAAAACGCTTTGATGATCCGGATACCCTGTGAATGAAGGGTGCGGCAATATTCGGGTGATTCGTCACCGTGCAGCTGGACGTAGTTCAGACCGAAACGGTCGACATACATAAGGATGTTTTCTTTGGTTTCGTTGACAAAAACACCGACACGTTTGGCAAGCGTAGGCAGGTACCTGGGTATCTGGTACAGGTATCTGGGGGATTTGGGGTAGAAGATAAAACCGATCATATCTACACCTAATACTTCTACATCGCGGATATTGTCTGCATCGGTCATTCCGCATACTTTGATCATTGTATTCATGGGCTTATGTACCTTAAAAATCACGAATATATGACATTATGTGTGAATTTCCAAATTTATATACCGTGAATGAGTTCTTCCAATGTGCTCCCGGGATCGTCTGTACGCATGAATGTCTCTCCCATAAGGAAACCACGGAAGCCTGCCGAGCGTAGTTCACGGATGGTTTCAGGGTGCGAAATACCACTTTCGGAAACGAGCAGCGGAGGCGTCTGAAAATCAATTTCAGCAACAGCATTTTTTAACTCTTCTGCAATGCGGAAAGAGTTTTCTATGTTGGTGACGAAGCTGCCCAGATTACGGTTGTTGACGCCGACCATATCCGTCTCCTTATATATATAGGAGAGTTCGGAGATACTGTGTACTTCGAGCAGAACTTCGAGCCCAAGTTCGTGTGCCTGCATGGTGAGTGTGTGGCACTCGTCAGGTGTGAGGCAGGCGGCAATGAGCAGCACTGCATCGGCACCTACAATGCGGGCTTGCAGAAGCTGATACTTGTCGATGATGAAGTCCTTACGCAGGATCGGGATGTTGACCAGAGGGCGTGCTGTACGGATGTCACGCAGAGTTCCGCCGAAGAACTTTTCATCCGTGAGGATGGAGAGGGCGGAAGCTCCGGCAGTTTCATAAGCAGGAGGAATGAGGTCGGCCTGTGCGCTTTCCTTGATCCAGCCCTTGGAAGGGGAACGGCGTTTGAACTCGGCAATGATGCCGGATGAAGAGTTTGCGAGTGCACGCTTCATGCTGCGGACGGGCGTTGTGCCGGAAGCTCCGGTTCCGACAGTTTCCTGCATCATGGCAGCAGCTTGCTCTTGCAATTGACTGAGGGAGACTGCTTGTTTTTGCTGCTCTATCTCAATCCGCTTATGGGCGATGATTTCGGATAAAATATCTTTCATTGTTTTTGTTTTTTGAGTTGACGAGAGGGGGGAGAAGTTGACGAGTTGACGAGGGGGGAAGGGCTGCGCTGTACTTGTGAGCGAATTCGCCCAGCCATCATGCCGAAAGGCCTTGTCCCCTTGTTAACTAGTTCCCTTGTCAACTATTAATCATTATAAACTTCTTCAACGTCTCCAGCGCCCGTCCACTCTCCAGCGATTGGCGAGCGATGGCAATGCATTCTTCGATTTCCTTTTCAGGTTCCATCACCTGGATGGCGAAGGCGGCGTTGACAATGACACATTGTGTTTGGGCACGTGTGGCACGGTTATTAAGGATGTTATCAAAGATGCGGGCGGCATCCTCTTTACAGGCTCCGCCGAAGAGCTCTTCGGGTTGTGCGGCATTGAAACCCAGCGCTTGCGGACGGTAAATCCGTTCGTAATTGCGCGTCATAACTTTGAATTCGTCCGTGAGGGAGATTTCGTCGTAGCTATCAAGACTGTTGACTACCGCAAAATCGATACCGAGTTTGTAAAAAACATTTGTGTAGAGTCGCATCTGCGCAAGATCGGCCACACCGAGCAACTGGTAAGTAGGCTTGCAAGGATTGACAAGCGGGCCAAGAAGGTTGAACAGTGTACGTACTCCCAATGCCTTGCGCACAGGGCCGACGAACTTCATTGCCGGATTGAAAAGTTGGGCATGCAGGTAGGCGATGTTACACTCGTCCATGCTGCGTTTCAACTTGTCGGGATCATTGGTGAAGCGGATGCCGTGTTGCTCCATGACATTGCTTGCCCCACTGACGGAAGTGGCACCATAATTGCCGTGTTTGGCAACTTTGTAACCGGCTCCGGCCACCACAAAACAGGCACAAGTGGAAATGTTGAACGTGTTCTTTCCATCACCTCCCGTACCTACGATATCGATAGGCCGATAAGGCGCGAAGTCGATAGGGATGCGAGTCTCCATAAGGGCTTCGCGAAAGCCGATTAGTTCATCTACTGTGATGCTACGCATCTGAAATACAGTGAGTAATGCGGAAATCTGTGCTTCGGGGTAAGCTTCCCGGGTGATGTTCAAGAGAATTTGCTTGGTTTCTGCCGAAGTAAGCTCTTCGTGGTTGAAGAGACGGGTTAATATATCTTTCATTTTCTTATTTACGATTAGACGATTTACAATTTACGATTGAAAATTCTGTTGTGTTCGGAATGCCTCACTTTAGCGTTTGAAATGCCACATGTTAACGGTCATGAGGTGTGGCATTCCGACCTGTGAAGTGCGGCATTTAGCCTCATGAGATGTGGCATTTCAGACGCCTTTCAGCCAGTTGCCTACAATCTGTTTTCCATCGGGAGTCAGTACCGATTCCGGGTGAAATTGGATGCCGTGAACATCGTATTCCCGATGTTTCAGTGCCATGATTTGACCTTCGGAACTGATGGCAGTGATAACCAATTCTTCGGGAAATCCGTCCGTATCCACTACCCAGGAGTGATAGCGGCCGACTGGTATTTCAGTTGGAAGACCGGAGAAAATGTAATCTTTATTCTTTATTTTTACATTCGTTTGTATGCCGTGAAAGACTTCACTCAGATTGGTGAGCTTCCCGCCGAATGCTTGTCCGATGGCCTGTTCACCCAGACAGACGCCAAGTATGGGTTTCCGTCCTGCGTAAGTGCGGATAACCTCTAATAGTAAGCCTGCCTCCTCGGGAATGCCGGGGCCGGGTGAAAGGATGATCTTATCATATTTCTCCAGTTCCTCAAGCTCAAATTTATCATTGCGTAGCACATCTACTTCTGCGCCGAGTTCTTTTACCAGATGGGCAAGGTTGTAGGTGAAAGAGTCGTAGTTGTCTATGATTACTGTTTTCATGATTTCATTTACAATTTACAATTTACAAAGTACAATTTTTTTAGTACAATTTACAAAGTACAATTTGGCTGCGCTATGTACGCCGCATGGCAAATTGTACTTTGTACATTGTACATGAATTTACATTTTCTCCGCCATTACGATTGCCTTTTTCAGTGCTCCCAGTTTGTTGTTCACCTCTTGCAACTCGTATTCTTCATTACTCTTGGCTACGATGCCGCCGCCTGCCTGAAACCAAAGTACACCGTTGCGACTGACGAAAGTACGGATGGTAATGGCCTGGTTCAGTGAGCCGTTCAGTCCGATGAAGCCGATGCAACCGCCGTAAGCGCCGCGATTGTGCGGTTCCAGTTCGCTGATGAGTTGCATGGCGCGTACCTTGGGTGCACCGCTCAGAGTGCCTGCCGGGAAGGTGTCGATGAATGCTTTGATGGGGCGGGCATCTTCGTTCAGCGTACCGCTGACGCGGCTTACCAGGTGGATAACATGACTGTAATATTGCATTTCCTTGTAGAAATCCACTTTTACATCGTGGCAGTTGCGGGAAAGATCGTTACGGGCGAGATCGACCAGCATGACATGTTCTGCATTCTCTTTGGGATCATCATGCAGGTATTGGGCGTTCAGTGCATCCTGTTCGGGATCTCCGGTGCGCTTGGTAGTACCGGCGATGGGGTCGATGTAGGCGTGGCGGCCTTCGATGCGGCAGTGCGTCTCGGGTGATGAACCGAAGATGCGGAAACCTCCAAAATCGAAATAGAACAGATAAGGAGAGGGGTTGATGCTGCGCAAGGCACGATAAAGTTTGAAGTCATCGCCTACGAAACGTTGTTCGAAACGGCGGGAGAGAACAATCTGGAAAACATCCCCACGCAGGCAGTGGGCAATTCCCTGACGGATATTTGCTTTATGCTGTTCGTCGGTCAGTGGGGAAGTGGTTTCACCAACGGCACGGAAATCGTAGGCGGTGTAATTGCGGTTATTGATGGCTTTCTGCACCGTATCCAGTTCACTTTCTTCACCGGGGGCAAGCATTTCAAGAAGTACCATTTCGTTCTTAAAGTCGTTGAAGACAATGAGGTATTGATACAAGATGTAGAGCATATCCGGTGCGTCGTTGGTGGCTTCGCGGCTATCTTTTACGGGAATATTTTCAAAATAGCGTACGGCATTGAAAGAGGTGTAGCCATAAAGACCGCAGTAATTGGCATATTCGCCTTCCACATGGAAGCGGCCGAGGAAATCCTCTAAAGCTTTTTCTACAGGATATTCCGGTGTGATGGGACGTTCTTCGCGAGTGCCATCGGGTAGGCGGAAGATGGCTGTTCCGTGGTCGATGCTGACGCTTGCCAATGGACAGAGTCCGATAAATGAACGGTTGTTTTCACTGCCGTGATAGTCGGAGCTTTCCATGAGTGCACTTTGGGGAAAGACGTCGCGGACTTTAAGATAGGTACTTACAGGAGTGTGCAAGTCCCCAAGAATAGTACGACTATGTGTTTGATAGTTATATGTATTCATAACCCTTTAATTTTTAATTTATAATTTTTAATTATTAAGATACGTTTCTATATCCTTGTCTCCACGTCCCGAAACAGTCAGTACAACAACATCATCGGGTTTGAAGTTCAGCTTTTCGAGGGCACCGAGGGCGTGTGCACTTTCCAGGGCGGGGATGATACCTTCCAGTTTCGTCAGCTCGTAGGCGGCGCGGATGGCTTCATCATCATTAACAGCAAGTACGATGGCACGTTTTTGTGCAGCAAGATTGGCATGCATGGGGCCGATACCCGGGTAATCCAGTCCGGCAGAGATAGAGTAGGGCTCTTCGATCTGGCCGTCTTCGTTTTGAATGACGTAAGTGCGTGCACCGTGAATGATTCCTATCTGTCCGAGGGCGATGGTAGCGGCAGTCATACCTGTATCTATTCCTTTACCACCGGCTTCGGCGAGGACGATCTGCACGCGGCTATCGTCGATGTAATGGTAAATGGTTCCGGCGGCATTGCTACCACCACCTACACAAGCGATAAGATAGTCGGGGCAGTCACGGCCTTCTTTCTCAATAAGTTGCTTTTTAATTTCCTCGCTGATGACGGATTGCAGGCGAGCCACCATGTCGGGATAAGGATGAGGACCGACTGTGGAACCTATGATGTAGTACGTATCGGCAGGATGACAACACCAGTCGCGGATTGCCTCGTTGGTAGCATCTTTCAGCGTCATATTTCCGGAAGTGACGGGGATGACGGTTGCACCCAGCATCTTCATTTTTTCTACATTGACATGCTGGCGTTCTACATCCGTTTTTCCCATGTAGACGATACATTCCATGTTCATCAGGGCACATACGGTGGCAGTAGCTACTCCGTGTTGTCCGGCACCGGTTTCGGCGATGATGCGATGCTTGCCCATGCGGCGTGCCAGAAGAATCTGTCCGATGGTGTTGTTAATCTTGTGAGCTCCTGTATGGTTCAGGTCTTCACGTTTGAGGTAGAGCTTGCAGCCATACTTTTCGGAAAGCCGGCGGGCATAGTAGAGTGGGGAAGGACGTCCTACGTAGTCACGCAGCAGTTGGTCGAACTCTTGCTTGAAATCTTCGCTTTGCAGTACTTTGAGATAGGTGTTCTGCAACTCTTCCACACACTTGTGGAGTATTTCGGGAACATATGCTCCACCGAATTCTCCGTAATAACCATCTTGATTTACTAAAAAACTCATAATCCTATTTTTTTATTTAATTCAGTTGACAAGGTTTTTAGTTGACAAGTAGACAAGGGAAATCGGAAACTGGTAAACTTGTATCTTGTTTCCTTGTCAACCAAAAGAAAGAGCCCTGTCGCAGGTTGCGACAGGGCTCTTTCTTAATCTATATTATGTTCACATATATACATACGAGCACTGCTCCCTTACGACTGTCGGAGTTGTAACGGGTGCCACCACCAATATGTATTTATGAGCATTGTTTTCATTGTCTTTTTGTTTTAGCTGGGGGCAAATGTAAGCACTTTGTTTTAATTACCAAAGAATTTCTTGCTTTTTTTCTTTCAAAGAACATTTTTCTTATAAAGTTGTTCTATAGAGGTATTTAGAACAACTATTATTCACAATAAAAAAGAAAGGATGAACTATGAAGCGAAAACATTTAGTTGCCATTGGCGTATCGATTGCTATTCTCTTGTTACTTTATTGGCTATTGGTGGCCGAAGATATGAATGCTTGGCTGAACGTTAATTGATTTTTCGTGACTTTCTTGCGGAGTTGTGCGGATAAAAATGTATCTTCGCAAAAAATCATAAGCTCATGAAAGGAATAAGTAACTCATTTTTGCGTACGATATGTGCGCTGATAATCGGTTTGGTATTGGTGATGTTTCCCAATGAGGCCGGAGACTATTTTGTAATAACGATCGGTGTTGTGTTTCTGATACCGGCATTATTAAGTATCATCGGGTATTTTGCCATGAGTGCCGAAGAGAGACGTCGCCTTCCTATCGAAGGAATCGGTAGTTTGCTGTTTGGGCTGTGGCTGATCATTATGCCCGGTTTCTTTGCGGATTTGCTGACGTTTGTATTGGGATTTATCCTTGTACTGGGTGGTGTGCAACAGATTGCATCGCTTTCTGCCGCCCGTCGCTGGATGCCGGTTCGTGTGGGATTTTACATCATTCCGGTGCTCATTCTGATTGCAGGGCTGGTTGCCTTGTTCAATCCGACGGGGGTACGTTCCACGGCATTTATCATTATCGGTATCAGCAGCATAGTATATGCAGTTTCCGAATTGATAAATTGGTTCACATTCACTCGCAAACGGCCGAAGGCACCGGGTACGCCGGGAGCTTCTTCAAAGGCTGTAGACAATATTGAGGACGCGGAAATTATAGAAGATAAATGAAAATTTAGTTGACAAGGGAACAAGTTGACAAGGGAACAAGGGGCTACGCAGTGTTAGGCTACGCGGTGAAATGATAATTTAGCGGGAGATGAAAGGCTGAAGTATCTCAAATTCTCTTCCTCTTGGGAATTGCTCTCCCCCGATAACGGGAGAGTCGGAGGGGGTGGAGTACCCGTAGGGGGAGGTGGTAGGTAAAACAATAAAATACCTATGAATAATAAAATTAAGGAATTTCTTTCTCACCTACCACCCCGCCCTTTGGGCACCCCTCCTCCAACTGGAGGAGGGGAATGAAGTTACTCCACATATCCCACCGCTAAATTATCATTTATTTTAGCCATTGTTTTATCAGTTCCATCACTTCTTTCTTTTCTTTTTCGGGCAATGTGTTGATACGTGCCAGATGGCTGCCATTTGGTTGGATAAATACATGAATATTCTTCTTGTTTTTCAGCCAGGTGACGCCTGCGGCTGTCCATGGGTCGTTCTGACCGTAAATGAAGATCATCTTCGGGTCCTGTTTCTTTAGAAACTTTGTTATTTTCTTACTTAAAGTTTTGTCGAAAGGCATATCTTTCAACTCTTCGGGAAGCATCAGACGGTGCAGATAGCCTTCACTGGACTGGATGGAGAGATACTGCTTGAACGGTTGGACGTCATAACCATAGTATCCCAATTCACGGGCAGCTTGTACAAAGAAAGAAGCATTGGGACTGTCGGCGGTGAAATATCCCGGTTCACTGATGGCAAGCAGATGAGAGAAAATTTCATCGTCAGAGGCTGTAGTAGCGGGTATGGAGCTGATAGGAGTACCCCACTGCCACAAAGCGAAAGAATATTCCAATACCGAGTAATCGTAAATTTCTTCAATCGGTGCACGGAATGAATAACTCTTTTCAGTACAATATTTTTCAAAACGGGGAAGTAAAGTTGCTTTCCGTTTCAATGCTTCCAATTGGAAATCTTCAATTTTCTTGCGGTTTTCCGGTGTTGAAACTTTATGCAGGAAAGGCTCATGACGTCCATCTTCTACTCCATAACAAAGCGGAGCTACGTAAGGAACGGAAATATCTACATCATCCGGATAGAAAGTGCGGTAAAGCAGGGTAGTCTGTCCTCCTTTGCTGATGCCGGTGGCGATCCATTTGCCCGGATAGATGTTTTTGAATGCGGTGGTGATGGCATGTAAGTCGTCTGCAGAGTTCTCGGCTGTCAGGTATTGCCAGTCTTTGGGTTCGGGGGTAGATTCAAGGAAGTAGCGATATTCCACGAATATCATGTTGGCATTGAGAAGTTTTGAAAGCTCTTCACGATATTGGGGACGGAGGGCGTAAGCGGCGCCATAGCCTTCGGTAACGATCACTGTGGGGCGGTCGAAGCCGACATGAGAAACGATAACGCGTTGGCGAAAGCTGCCTTTCTCCGGATGGCGGTGATCCAGCGGCTGAGTAAAATAGGTCACATATTTCTCTGAAAACTCAGAAGTTTCCAGTGGGCGGATTTCTTTAATGGCGGAAATCCCGCTGATTTTTTGCTCCAGAACGGTCTGTGCGAAAGAAGAGGCCGATGCTGACAGCAAAACAAAGAGTAGGAGTGCTGCATAGCGAATGTGCATGTTCTTCATAATGAATCGTTTTTAATTTATCATCTGGTTTTGTAAATATTGACAAAGGTACGAAAAAGTGATATGCTGGAAAATAAATTACGATGATATTTTAGTTTTCAAAAAAAGAGAGAGAACTACCTCCCGGCACCTCTCCCCCTGCAAACTTAAAACAACCAACAAAAGAAATAGAATAATTTTATTAGTGATCGTTAATCACTTCTTCACTTATCTTATAAACAAGAGTTCCCTGTATTTTGGCAGCGTCCACATCTGGTTGTCGACAATCAGTTCCAGCTTGTCGATATGATAACGGATCTCTTCCATTGCCGGCACGATGGTGTCGTGGTAGGCAATGGCTTTCTCACGTTCACTTTCGATCTTGTTGGCCACTTTGCGGGCTTCAATCATGGCATCTACATGCTCTTTGATGAAGGCGGTGCGGTCGGCAATCTCTTCGATGAGTTCCAGGTTCTTGGCAGACAGTTTTGCAGCTTTGTCGCTTGGGAACAGCTCCTTCATCTTGTAAACGTTATCAATGAGATCCGTTTGATACTGCGTGGCTACCGGGATGATGTGGTTCATGGCCAAATCACCTAATACACGAGCTTCAATTTGGATTTTCTTAGTGTAAGTTTCCCATTTCACTTCGTTGCGGGCTTCCAGTTCTTTCTGAGTCAGTACACCGGTATTTTCGAACATGCGGATACTTTCCGGCTTCAGATAGCTGTCGAAGATGAGAGGCACACTGGTTTCGCAATCCAGACCGCGTTTCTGGGCCTCTTCTTTCCATTCGTCACTGTAGCCGTTGCCATCGAAATGGATGGGCTTGCAGATTTTGATGTATTTGCGGATAACCTCAAGGATAGCCGAAATCTTCGGTTCACCCCTTTCGATGAGTTCGTCCACATCTTTTTTGAATTCTACCAGTTGCTCGGCTACGGCGGCGTTCAGGGCAATCATGGCGCAGGCACAGTTTGCTTCCGAACCTACGGCACGGAACTCAAAACGGTTTCCGGTGAAGGCGAACGGACTGGTGCGGTTACGGTCGGTATTGTCAATCAACAATTCCGGAATCTGCGGAATATCCAGTTTCATGCCTTGCTTGCCGCTAAGGCTTACGAGATCATCCTTGGTACTCTCTTCAATGTGTTCCAATACCTGCGACAACTGTTTGCCCAGGAAGCTGGAAATGATTGCGGGAGGTGCTTCGTTGGCACCCAGGCGGTGTGCGTTCGTGGCACTGGAAATAGCGGCTTTCAACAATCCATTGTGCTTGTAGACTGCCATCAGGGTGTTCACTACGAAAGTGATGAAGCGCAGGTTTTCTTCGGGTAGTTTACCCGGTCCCATCAGTCCGATGCCTGTATCCGTACCCAACGACCAGTTGTTGTGCTTACCGCTACCGTTGACGCCCTTGAAAGGTTTTTCGTGCAGTAGTACGCGGAAGCCGTGGTTACGGGCTACTTTACGCATCAGTGCCATGACGAGCATGTTATGGTCTACAGCCAGGTTACATTCTTCGAAGATGGGAGCCAGCTCGAACTGGTTGGGGGCTACCTCATTGTGACGCGTTTTAACGGGGATACCGAGCTTCAATGCTTCGATTTCCAATTCCTTCATAAAGGCTGCCACGCGGGTAGGGATGGCACCGAAATAGTGGTCTTCCAACTGTTGATTTTTGGCACTGTCGTGTCCCATCAGCGTGCGGCCTGTCATCAGCAAGTCGGGACGGGCGGCATACAGACCTTCGTCGATCAGGAAATATTCCTGTTCCCAACCCAGATAGGCAACTACCTTCTTCACTTCCGGATTGAAGTAACGGCATACGTCTACGGCAGCTTTGTCTACGGCACGCAGGGCTTTCAGCAACGGAGCTTTGTAGTCCAGTGACTCACCGGTGTATGCAATGAAAATGGTCGGTATACAGAGCGTATCATCGACGATGAAAGCCGGGGAAGAGGGGTCCCATGCGCTGTAACCGCGTGCCTCGAACGTATTGCGGATACCACCGTTGGGGAAGCTGGATGCATCCGGTTCCTGCTGAACGAGAAGTTTGCCTGTGAATTCTTCCATCACACCGCCTTTACCATCATGCTCGATGAAAGCGTCATGCTTCTCGGCTGTACCCTCTGTCAACGGGTGGAACCAGTGGGTATAGTGGGTAACACCCATTTCGAGTGCCCATTTTTTCATACCGGCTGCCACTTCATCAGCAATGCTACGATCCAGCGGAGCACCATTGTCGATCACGTCAATCAGTTTGGCATATACCTTGCTCGGCAGATACCTGAACATCTTTTCCTTGTTGAACACATACTTGGCATAATATTCCGACGGACGTTCCGCGGGGGCTGCCACTGCAACGGGTTTCTTTTTAAACGCCGTTTCTACTACTCTGAATCTCAATTTAGACATAATACTTTATTATTGTTGGTTCGTAAATTAGTGATTAGGGTTTGGTGATTAGTGATTAGTGGCTGCGCTGTATGCGGCATTTTGCTTATCACTAATCACTAACCATTGATCGTTATCCGTTATAAGCTGATTCACCATGCTCGTAGATGTCGAGCCCTTCTTCTTCAACACGTTTGGAAACGCGGAGACCGTGTATCCTATCGAGTCCTTTGAAGATGAGAAATCCCATGCCGGCTGCCCATGCACCTACTACGAGGGCGCCAAATACTTGTGCTCCGAGGAATCCCCAGCCTGCACCATAAAAGAGTCCTTCGCTGGTAGACAAGAAACCTGTGAGAATGGTACCTGTGAAACCGCAGACCCCGTGTACGGAACTTGCACCAACGGGATCGTCAATCTTCAGCACTTTATCGATGAACTCAACCGAGAATATCATCAGGATGCCACAGATTGTACCGATGATGACAGCACCCAGCGGAGAAACCATATCACAGCCTGCCGTGATACCTACCAAACCTGCCAGGATACCATTCAGAGTCAAGGATAAAGATGGTTTGCTGAATTTTAACCAACTGACCACCAGCGCGAAGAAACCTCCGGCACAAGCTGCAAGATTCGTGGTGAGGAAGACGTGTGAGATAGCCATTGCATCGTCCGTAGAGGCTGCTGCCAACTGTGAACCGGGGTTGAATCCGAACCAGCCGAACCATAAAATGAATACACCCAGCGCCGCCATGGTGAGGTTGTGTCCCGGAATAGCTCTGGACTTGCCATCTTTACTGTATTTACCAATGCGTGGGCCAAGGATGGCTGCACCTACCAGCGCAATCCAGCCACCGACGGAGTGAACAATGGTGGAACCTGCGAAGTCGTGAAATGTGGTGCCGAACAAATCCATCATGAACGAACCTTCTTCGCCGTTCATCAACCAGCCGCCGCCCCAGGTCCAGTGACCGGAAATCGGATAGATCAGTACGCTGATGAAGATGGTGTAAATCAAATACATGGAGAATTTGGTACGTTCGGCCATGGCTCCTGATACGATAGTAGCTGCTGTGGCACAGAATACAGTTTGGAATACCAGAAAGCCTTCTGTTGGTAATCCTCCTCCATCATAGAACGAGAGGTTGAAGAAGTGGGGCATTCCCACGAAACCACCTACGCCGAACATCAGTCCGAAACCGATGAACCAATAGAGTAGGGAACCGAACATGAAGTCTACGAAGTTCTTCATCAGGATATTGGCAGTGTTCTTAACCCGGGTGAAACCGGCTTCTACCAATGCAAAGCCCGGCTGCATGAAAAATACCAGCATAGCGGCGAGTAACATCCATACAGTGTTGAGTCCGTTTACTAATTCTCCTACAGTGTCAGGGGCTGATGATTCTACAGTAGTCTCTTCTAATGTAGCTATAACAGCGGTTGTTGTAGCTGATATACTATCCGTTGCTGCGGAAGTTTGTGCAAAAGTTTCTGTTGTTGTGCAGAGTACCATAAGGACAGCAAGAGCTATCCACAGCCTGGCAATGCTGCGTTTACTATATTTATCCATAAAATCTTTTTGCTTTTAGTTGTACTTGTATTCTTAGTTTTGTTAAGTAGCTCTTACAGCTCTCTGGAGGATGCTCTTAACAGTTGCGGTTTGGTGCTGCCTGGACTATCTTTCCTGTTCAGCATTGTAGAGGGCGATGTCGCCACGTTCGGCGGTACGGATGCGGATAGCGTCTTCTATGGGGATGATGAAGATACGCCCGTCGCCGATTTCTCCGGTCTGTGCGGACCTGATGATGGCTTGCACGGTCTTTTCGGCGTTCTTGTCGCGTACCACGATAGAGATCAGGATACGCTCAATGGAACTGGTGTCGTACATTACACCGCGGTAGATGCGTGCCTGACGGGATTTTCCTATTCCCCGGACGTCGTAGTAGGAGAACCATTCGATGTCCGCTTCGAGCAATGCGTCCTTTACATCCTCGAATTTTGTCTTGCGGATAATTGCTTCAATCTTTTTCATACCTTAATACATTTACGTTTTTTTTAGTTGACGAGGTTTTTTAGTTTACGAGTTGACAAGGACCTTTCGGGGTGTCCGTTTCTTATCCTTGTCTCCTTGTTCCCTCGTCCCCTTGTTCCCTATTCTTACTCTCTCTCAAAAACTAACTCCGAATACGAAGTATGCACCCTGCGTGTGTGGATTGAACGTCACTTGTGCAAAGGTGGGCAGCGAAAAAGAATTTGTGAATTTGATTTCTTTTTCAGCTTTCAGTGTGAGGTTGGTTACGTTGAACTTGTTGGCATACGCACCTTCCCATGGGGTAAGACCGACTTCTACCGACCAGTCCAGGCCACCGAGTTTAAAAGGTGCGCTGATGCCTACATACGTGGAATAAGCTCTGTCACCGTTCTCCTTCGTATAATCATCTCCGGCAAAGTAAGTGTTCCAACTCAGTGCCAGCGGACCGAAATCATATCCCAGAGTGGCTTCGAAGATGTGCACCGTGCTATGTGCGCCATACTTGAAATAATCTCCCGTATATCCGCCATCCTCTTTGTGGTAGGAGAACCAGTAATCTGTAACGGATACGCTGAAACCGCCTGTATTGTAACCCAGTGTGAGGTCGATTTCTCTGGCATCTTCCTTGTCGATGCCTACCGAGCCCCAAGCTGTCAGTGACAAGCCCTTATAGCTGACTCCCATGCTGGGCTGGATACTTACACCACCGCAGTCTGTTCCACGCCAGATGTAGTTGCTTACAAAATCTGCACCGACTGAGGCCTCCACTTTATCCTGTGCCTTTGCCGTGAAAGGCATTGTTGCTGATAATAGCGCGATGGCTATCATTCGGAATTTTACGCTTTTCATTTTCATACCTATTTTACCTTTTAAGTTTAGACAAATTGCGGATGATCAGTCCGGTGAAACTATAGTTTTATTTTAGTTGTTATCTTTTTCATTTTCATACCAGCCATTTTCTGATTCGCCTCATGGCTTCCACACAATCTTCGTGATTCCCGAAAGCGGTCAGGCGGATGTAACCTTCTCCGCTGGGGCCGAAACCTACACCGGGTGTTCCTACTACATTGGCTTCATATAACATCTGTTCGAAGAAGCGCCAGGAACCGATGCCATTCGGTGCTTTCAGCCAGATGTAAGGAGCATTCACGCCGCCATACACTTTCAGTCCGGCTGCTTCCAAACCCTCTTTCATGGTTCGTGCGTTGTTCATATAGTAGTCGATGTTTTCCTTTATCTGCTGCTTGCCTGCCGGGGTGTAGATGGCTTCGGCAGCCCGTTGGGTGATGTAGCTGGTACCGTTGAATTTGGTGCATTGACGGCGGTTCCAAAGACGGTTCAGCGGAATGCGTTCACCGGTCAGGGTGGCGGCTGTCAGCTCTTTCGGAACTACGGTGTATCCGCAACGGACTCCGGTGAATCCGGCTGTCTTCGAGAAGCTGCGGAACTCTATGGCACATTTCTTGGCACCTTTTATTTCGTAAATGGAGTGGGGAACGTCTTCTTCCTGTATAAACGCCTCATAAGCGGCATCGAACAGAATCAGAGTGTCGTTGGCGAGTGCGTAGTCCACCCATTTTTTCAGTTGTGATTTGGTCAGCGTTGTTCCCGTCGGATTGTTCGGGTAGCAAAGGTAGACGATGTCAATCCGTTTGTCCGGTATCTCGGGAACAAAGTTGTTTTCGGCGGTACAGGGCATGTAGGTCACGTTGCTCCATTTGCCGTCTTCTTCCAATACTCCGGCACGGCCACACATTACGTTGCTGTCTATATATACCGGGTAAATGGGGTCTGTCACTCCCACGCTGTTGTCGTGGCGGAGGATATCGCCTATGTTGCCCGTATCGCTTTTGGCTCCATCGTTTACGAATACTTCCGTAGCGCTAAAATGAATGCCTCTCGGAGCGTAATCATGTTTGATGATCGCTTCAATCAAAAAGTCATATCCCTGTTCGGGACCGTATCCGTGGAAGGTACTGGCATTTGTCATCTCATCCACTGCCCTGTGCATCGCCTCGATGCAAGCCGGTGGCAGTGGCCGGGTAACGTCGCCGATACCCAGGCGGATGACCTCTTGTTTAGGGTGCGTTATCCTGAAAGTATTCACCTTTTTAGCTATGTCTGAAAATAAGTAACTTCCCGGTAGTTTCAAAAAATGTTCGTTTACTAATGCCATACTTTCTTGTTGTTTTAAGCGTTATTTAGGTTAGTGATTAATGGTTAGTGATTAGTGATTACACTGGATGCTGAATAGGGTTAATCACTAATCACTAACCATTAATCACTAATTATCTTTTCTCCGTCGAACACCCGGACTGCTCCTCCGGTCATCCATACGTGATCCGTTTTTTCGTCCCATTCGATGGTAAGTGAGCCTCCATCCATGATGATATCTGTTTTTCTTCCGGATTTTCCGGTCAGTGCGGCAGCTACTGCGGTGGCACAGGCTCCGGTTCCGCAAGCCTGGGTGATGCCCGAACCTCTTTCCCAAACTCTCATCCTGATTTTCCCATGCTCCAGCACCTGGGCAAACTCTACATTGATGCGGTCGGGAAACAACGGATGATTTTCCAGTTTCGGACCGATGCTTTCGAGGTTGATATCTTTAATATCTTCTACAAAGATTACCAGGTGAGGATTTCCCATTGATACGGTGGTTCCGGTGAATTTCTGTCCGTTGGCTTCTATGGGTTGTTCTTTCATATCGGCGGGACGTCCCATATCCACGGTTACGGTGTTCACTTTTCCGTCTTCTACATGGAACTTCAATATTTTGATGCCCGACAGGGTGTCGAGGGTAACGGCTGTTTGGGAAGTCAGGCCGTATTCATATAAGTATTTACCGATGCAACGACTGGCGTTGCCGCACATTTTGGCTTCGGAACCATCTGCATTGAAAATGCGCATACTGAAATCTGCCTTGTCCGAACTGCCGATGAGTACCAAGCCGTCGCTTCCAATTCCTGTATGCGGGGCGCTCCATTCAACCGAAAGTTTTTCAGGGCTTTCGATGGGATATTTCAGGGTGTTTACATAAATGTAATCGTTGCCTGCTCCGTGCATCTTAGTGAATTTTATAACTCTTGTCATTTTGTACTCTGTTGGTGGATTAATCTTTCTTTTTGTTTTATCACACTGCAAAGATACGACGTTTTGCTAAATTATTTGTAGAATACATATCTTATTTCTATTATTTTTATTTATTCTTTCAGTCGCTGCAAATATACGGTATTCAAGTTTTAAATTAAAAGTTTGCGGGTGCATATTTGTATAAATTGTTATTTATGGAATTATTTCCGCATATTCATTCTATGTAGGTAGTGGCGTAAATACGTGTTTTAAGTGAAAAAATGGAGTTTATGGGGTGAAAATGAAGATTTGTATATGACAGAATGAAATTGTTTTCTTCTTTTTGCTGACTAAATGATCTTTTGTATAATGCCACACTATTACAAGTCAAATGCCACACTTTAGCTTCCGCAATGCCATTCATTTGAGCCATCGAAGTGTGGCGTTTGAATTGTTGAGGTGTGGCATTGGGGGAGTTAAAGTGGGGCATTGGTACAGATTGGGAAAGAAAGGAAGGAAACCAGTTGACGAGTTGACAAGGGAACAAGGGGCTGCGCAATGCTTCTGTGCCGCATGGAACCTTGTCCCCTTGTCCCCTTGTTAACTCGTCAACTTTCCCTCAAAACCGAAAATAAAGAAATAAATTTAACTACCGATCTGCATTACTTCTTTTTCAATATCTCCTGCAATAATACTGGTTCGTTGGTGGTGATGAAATCCACTCCCTGGCTGATGAGCCATTCCATATCTTTGGCATCATTTACTGTCCAGGCGTTAACTTTCATGCCAAGGTCGTGACATTCTTTGATCCACTCGGGATGTTTTTTGAAGACGGAGAAATGATAATCAGGACCAGCACAACCCATGTCTTTCAGTTCCTGCGGATTGAGGTCACCTTCCAGATAATATACGGGAGTACCTTTAGGAGCCAGGCGAATGAATTCTTTGGTCGCATGGCGTGAGAAAGTGATGTATTCGGTACGCTCTTCCAGTCCCATATCCTTAATCATTTTCACAATTTGCTCTACGGCGAGCGTTTCCCGTTCGGGAGTCTTGTGTGCTTTGAGTTCCAGGATAAGGCGGGTTTTCAATCCTTTGGCTTTATCGAGGTATTGCTGAAGGGTAGGGAGGTTCTCACCGTTGTCGAGGGTGATAGAGGTACATTCTTTCTCGGTGGATGTTTCCATGCGGACACCTTTGAATACACCGTCGTGGTCTACGATAAGTTTATTGTCGGCAGTGAGCCAGACATCGAACTCGGAGCCGTAGCAATGGATGGAGTCAGCTTTCACCAGGGCGGCAATACTATTCTGGGCAGAACCGTCGGTCTTCCAGAAACCACGGTGGGCAATGACTTGGGTGTTTTGGGCTTGTAGGATGCCGCATGCGGCAAGAGACATAGCGGAGGCAAATAAAAGTTTTTTCAGTTTCATAGTTCCTTATTTATAATTCTGCCGCAAGGTACAAAATATGTCTGAAAAGTGATGTTTCATTTATGTTATTAATGCGAATCAAGAGATAAAGGTGTTATCTCCTTTACCTCCTATTACCTGCGTATACGGCGTCTGCGCCTGCGGTGACGTTTCTTCTGCTTATAAATGCTGATCCGTTTCCAGACAATCCACACAAACAGTATCCCGAAGACTGCAAAGATAAGAAGCACGATGCCTGTATTCAGGTTATCACCTTTCACGCGGCTCCACATTTCGAGAACAAGCTCTGTGCGGTCACCGAAATCACGGATCATGGCGCAACGCTCCACGACTTTACGGTCAGGGTATTGTATCGGATTGATCTGAACGCTGTCTGCACCGAGACCGAAGAAATAACTAAGGTCGGAGAACTGTTCAAGAGTAGTGTCGATCTTTGCCTCCATAATCTCGGGTGTTGCTACGGCACTGACGTAGCCGATGGCATCCATATTGCGCAGAGCAATATCCGGCTGGCAAAGATAATTGATGAAGTAGCTGGCGGCTTTTACGTTGCGGGCATACTTGGGGATGGCCCAGCCATCGTACCAGATGTTGCTGCCTTCACGGGGAACTACATAGTCCAGGTCCACGCCTACAGCTTCCGCTTCCTCAATGGCCCAGACGGCGTCGCCACTCCAGGTAAGGTTGAGCCATGCTTTGTTTTTCGTCATCATTTCTTTGCCGAAGTCGGCTTCCCATCCGGCAATGTTGGGTTTTAGATCTTTCAGGTATTGCTCTGCAAGGGCAATGGCTTCAGGGGAATTGTCGTTCATCAGTTGCTCCACGGTGATGGTGCTGTCGGCAAGTTGCCGGGCATGGGCATAGATGATGGCAGTGCCGTAGGCATCGCGGTAACTGTCTTTCATCAGAATCTTACCACGGTTGGCGGCATCCCAGAGGCATCCCCAGGAGCTGACTTCTTCAAGGGTCTTGAACTTCTTGTTATAGAGTATTCCGGCGGTACCCCACATGTAGGGAACGACGTAATCATTGGTGTGGCGACCGGGCTGGCTGATCTTCTCCAACTCTTTCTGAATATACGGGGAGATGTTGGGGATATAGTCCGGAGTCTTCCCAAAATTGCGGTTGATAGGGAGGAGGAGATCTTTCTTCAACATTCGTTCGATGATGTATTCCGAGGGGCATACAAGGTCGAAATCTTCCTGTCCGCGCTCTATCTTAGTGAGCATGATTTCGTTGATATCGAATACCTGGTAGATGATGCGGATATCTTCACCTGTCTGCTCTTTGTACCAGGCAGGAAATTCGGCGAGGACTTCTTCGTCAATGTAATCTGCCCAGTTGTATACTTTCAGTACACGGCTGCGCTTCTCACTGGCACCGGTACAGGAGGCAAGGAGAAGAATGCAGAGAAGGAGGGGTATGTATTTCTTCATTGTTTATAGGGGTTATAATATAGGTAAATGATAATTTAGCGGAGCGAAAATGAAAGACTAAAGTATCTCAAATTCTCCTCCTCTCGGGAATTGCTCTCCCCCGATAACGGGGGAGTAGGAGGGGGTGGAGTACCCGCAGGGGGAGGTGGTAGGTAAAACAATAAAATACCTATGAATAATAAAATTAAGGAATTTCTTTCACCTACCACCCCGCCCTTTGGGCACCCCTCCTCCCAAGAGGAGGGGAATTGAGATAGTCAGAACATAAATAGCTACACCGCTAAATTATTATTTTTCATTCTTTCTTATTTCTTTCTGCTCTCTTATTAATCACAATCAGCAATACTAACACCGTTACAAAAATGATTGTTGACAGTGGGCGCAGTTCAGGAGTCAATCCACCCTTACGTGCGTCCGCATAGATGTATGTCGACAATGTTTCCAATCCTTCATTTCCGATAGTGAAGATCGTTACTGCGAAGTCATCAATGGAAAGCGTGAAAGCGAGGATGAAACCGCTGATCATTCCCGGCAGAATTTCCGGGAAGATGACTTTGCGAAGCGCCTGGAAAGGAGTAGCTCCGAGGTCGAGGGCTGCTTCGTATACATTCTGATTCATTTTCTTCAGGCGGGGCATCACACTAAGCACCACATAAGGGGTACAGAAAGTGATGTGTGCCAATACTACCGTAGTAAATCCCTGCGAAATGCCAAAGCTGACAAACAGCAGGAACAGGGATACACCCGTAATGATATCCGCATTCATCATCGGAATAGCATTGGTGAAATTCATCACCTGACGTGCCCGGGAGCGCAAGTTAAAGATGCCGATAGCTGCCAGGCTTCCCAACAGGGTAGAGGCTGTGGCGGCAATCGTAGCAATCGTGAATGTGTTCCAGATGGCATTCATCAGTGAGTGGTGCATGCCGCCTGTAAATAGTGAACTGTATAGTTTGGTAGAGAATCCTGTCCAGTTACCCAGTACCTTGGCCTCGGTGAAAGAGAAGATCATAATAATCAGGATGGGCGAATAGAGCAGGGCAAGCAGAAACCAAAGATAGCCTTTCGCCAGAATACGTGTCATCATATCACACCTCCGCTTTCATTTTGTGCACTGTCGTCCTCGTTGGTAAAGAGGGCGGTGACGCCAATCAGCAACAGCATGATGAGCGACAAGGCAGCGCCATAGTTCCACATTCCGTTATATATATTCTCTTGTACGGTAGTACCGAACAGTTTGATGTTGTTCATCGTCAGCAACTCGGCAATGGCAAAGGTGGAAACCGTGGGCATGAAAACCATCACCACACCACTCATGATGCCGGGCATCGAAAGGGGGAGGATCACTTTACCGAATACCTGTACAGGCGTAGCTCCCAGGTCTTGGGCTGCTTCTATCAGACTGTCATCCATCTTCTGCAATGTATTGTAGATAGGGTATATCATGAACGGCAGGAAGTTGTAGACCATACCGAATACCAAAGCTCCTTCGCCCAGCGGCAGGTTGAGGAAATCAAACAATGCCACCGTGGCAAGTGTACGTATCAGGATGTTCACCCACATAGGCAGGATGAACAGTACAACCATGGTCTGGGAAGTGTTGAAGCGCTTCTGACTGAGAATATAAGCAGCCGGATAACCGAGCAGGAGGCATACCAGAGTCGTGATGACAGCTATTCCGATGGAGTAGACGAATGTGTTGATAGATTCGGGATGCATCATGAATTTGCGGAAGTTGGCAAACGTGAATGCGCCTTCAGCATCGGTGAAGGCATAAACCACAATGAGCAACAGAGGCATCACAACGAAGATGATGAGAAACAATGCATAGGGAACTGTCCAGTTCCGGCGACGCATGAAGAAACGGGATATATTACTGAGCACTTCCTTTCTTATTAGCAGATTCGACAATAGGGATAGAACTGGTGGTCTGTGCCGGCGCAACAATTCGTATATTTTCGGGTGCGATGGTGATGCCGACACGGTCACCGTCGTCCCAGACGTCAGTGGTGTCTACAAAGATATCCTCGTCCCAATCAGTAAACACGGTGAGATGGTAATGGTTTCCTTTATAAAGGATGAATTTCACTTCGCCCGTCAGATGGCCGTCTTCTTCGTTATCTTCGAGGATGACGTTCCGGAAATCTATTTCTACGAGGACGGAACTGCCCGGTTCGATGTCCTGCACTTCGGCACACTCAAAGGTGTAACCGAGGAATTCGACGTGTGTGGCGTCTATGAGCTTGCCTTCGAAGGTATTACAGGTGCGTTCTTTCTTCATTACGTGAATGTCGAAAGGTTTCACGAGCAGACTGACTTCCCGTCCGGCTTCGAAACTGTGATAGTCCTGCACCATGAATTCGTAGCCCTCGTTAGTCTGTACCATCATTTCGTAATGCACGCCTTTGAAGATGCAGGAGGTGACAGTACCCATCAGTTGGGCAGCGGCAGAAGGCTCGAATATATAGATGTCTTCGGGACGGATGACTACATCGACGGGAGTGTTTTCGCCAAAACCCTTGTCAACACATTCAAATTCGTGTCCGGCAAAGGATACGGCTTTGTCCTGAAGCATGAGCCCGTTCAGGATGTTACTTTCTCCGATGAAATCGGCAACGAAAGAGTTGCTGGGTTCGTTGTAGATGTCTGTCGGCGTACCTATCTGCTGGATGCGGCCTTCGCTCATCACGACGATGGTGTCGCTCAGAGTAAGGGCTTCTTCCTGGTCATGGGTGACGTAGACGAAGGTGATTCCAAGCTTCTGGTGCATCTCTTTCAACTCCATCTGCATGTCTTTGCGCATTTTGAGGTCGAGGGCGGCGAGGGGTTCGTCCAGTAACAGCACTTCGGGTTCGTTGACGATGGCACGGGCGATGGCAACACGTTGTTGCTGTCCGCCGGAGAGGGAGTCGACGTCACGGTCTTCGTAATCCGTCATACCTACCATGCGGAGAGCTTGTTTCACTTTCTTGCCAATGGTGGCTTCGGGCATCTTTTTGAGCTTCAGTCCGAAAGCGATGTTGTTGTACACGTTGAGGTGGGGGAAAAGGGCATACTTCTGAAAGACGGTATTCACCGGACGTTGGTGTGGCGGTGTTTGCGTGATGTCTTTTCCGGCGATGGTGATGACACCTTCCGAGGCGGTCTGGAAACCGGCTATCAGGCGCAACAACGTAGTCTTGCCGCAGCCGGAGGGGCCCAATATCGTTACAAATTCGCCCTTACGGACAGAGAGGTTTACATCATTCAGTACGGCTTTGTCTCCGAAGTATTTCGATACGTGCTCTACACCGATGATGCAGTCAGACTTTTGCATAAGCGTTATTAAGTGTTTAACCTAAAACTAATAGAACGAATTCTGCCTTTCTAAAAAAAGCGGGTACAAAGGTAGGGAATAAATTGGGAAAATGAAAGTGCTGCCTTCGATTTGCATTATCTTTGAAGAAGATAAGCTGCACCTCGGCATAAAAAATGAACGAGTTCGTTTTATACTGTTCTCGGTTTACATTATCTTTGTAGCATTAATGAATACTATTATAGTAGAAGGAGGCAAGGACATGGGTAACAGAATATATCCTATCGGGATACAAAATTTTGAGAAGATTCGTAAGGAAGGATACGTTTATGTGGATAAAACTGCATTGATGTATAAGTTGGTGAAGAGTGGCAGTTACTATTTCCTTTCCCGCCCCCGCCGTTTTGGGAAGAGCCTGTTGATTTCCACGCTCGAAGCCTATTTTGAGGCGAAACGGGACTTGTTTGAAGGCTTGGCGGTGGAAACTTTGGAAAAAGACTGGGTGAAACGTCCCGTGTTCCATCTGGACTTGAATATCGGGAAATATGATACGCCGGACAGTCTGGACAAAATACTGAATGAAACGCTTGATTACTGGGAGTCACTTTATGGAACGCGTTCTGCCGAAACGACCCTTGCCTTGCGCTTTGCAGGAGTTGTGGGACGGGCCTATGAGCAAAGTGGTGAGCGTGTAGCCATTCTCATCGACGAATATGACAAACCCTTGCTCCAAGCTATCGGCAACGAGGAACTGCAACGCGAATTCCGCAACACTCTGAAACCTTTCTATGGCGTACTGAAAACCATGGACGGCTGCATCAAGTTTGCCTTGCTGACGGGAGTGACCAAGTTCGGTAAAGTCAGTGTGTTCAGTGACCTGAACAATCTGAATGACATCTCCATGGACGAGCCGTTTATTTCCATCTGTGGAATTACTGAAAAGGAGATACATCTTAATTTTGAAGAAGACCTGCACGAGTTGGCAGCCGCGCAGAAAATGACGTATCAGGAAGTGTGCAATGAACTGAAAGCGTGCTATGACGGTTATCACTTTACAGAAAATACGGACGGCATCTACAATCCTTTCAGTTTGCTGAATACATTCTTTAAGATGAAATTCGGCAACTATTGGTTTGAAACCGGAACGCCTACTTACCTTGTGGAGTTGCTGAGACGCAATCATTACAATTTGGAACGCATGGCGCATGAAGAAACGGATGCTGATGTGCTGAACTGTATTTATGGCGACAACGAACCCATACCGGTTATTTTCCAAAGTGGTTATCTCACGATAAAGGGGTATGATAAGGAATTCGGTCTATACCGTCTCGGTTTCCCTAACCGGGAAGTGGAAGAGGGCTTTATCAGATTTCTGATGCCGTTTTATACCCGCTTCAATCAGTTAGAAGCACCGTTTGAGATACAAAGATTTGTTCGTGAGATACGTTCCGGCCAACCTAACGCTTTCTTTAAGAGGCTGCAAAGCTTTTTTGCCGACACACCTTATGAATTGGTGAAAGACTTGGAATTACATTACCAAAATGTGCTGTTTATCGTCTTCAAACTGGTGGGTTTCTACACACAGGCGGAGTATCACACTTCGGAAGGGAGGGTGGATCTGGTAGTGAAGACTGCCGATTACATTTACGTCATGGAATTCAAACTGGAAGGTACTGCAGAAGAAGCCTTGCAGCAAATAGAAGAAAAACAGTATGCTCTTCCTTTCGAGGCAGACCCGAGGAAATTATTTAAAATAGGTGTGAACTTCAGTAATAAAACAAGGAATATAGAGAAGTGGATTATTGAATGACAGATTTGTGTAGTTCGCGTTCTTTTATTCCGTTTTGACACTATCTTATGCGGATTGGAGTAGAGAGTCCTTTTATATTTCCTCTTTGTTGTGTGTTAAGTTAACGTAAGTTCCTAATTTCTAATTCTCAAAATTAGAGAAAATGGTATCGGACAAAACAAAATGGAAGAATTAAAAAATAAAAAAAGAAAAGTCGGAAAAAACAACCTAAATACTTGACTTTGCCTTTCGGATGTCGTATTTTTGCAGGGTAGTTGATAATAGAGAATTCATACGACTTATTTTTTAAGATAATAACAGACAAAAAACAAGAAAGGCGGTAATTTCAATGGGAAATTATCGCCTTTTTTGTTGATATTTATTAGATTCAGGCTTAAAAGAGGCTTTTTACGTTTTTAATAAACGTTGAGCACATTCTTTAAAAACGTTCCCGTTATTCTTTAAAAACGAATAACAAGAAGCTTAATAAAGCAGAAAAACGCCTGTTATTTGTCTATATTTGAGACTGTGATAAGAATGCTCAGCATTCTATTGATGGATCTTGCTTGGTAAATTGTTTACACAGTAGGCTCTGCTTGTAACAGGCCTTATCAGCCCACGTTCCCGGCTGCCTCGTGCACATCTGCCACAGCTCGTCCGCTCGGATCATTTTTCCCTTGCAACGTGGCATCCCAAGCGAGTGCTTCAGCAGTAGAGCAAGCCACGCTCGGCACACTGGGCACGCTTCGGGCAGCCGACTGACTGGGGAAGTGTTCTTCGAAAATGCTACGATAGTAATATTCCTCCTTATTCTGTGGTGGATTGATGGGAAACCGTTCGGCGGCATGTTCCATCTGATGGTCGGTGACGGCGGCAGAAGTAATGGCTTTCAATGTATCAATCCAATTATAACCGACGCCATCGGAGAATTGCTCTTTTTGCCGCCAGGCAACACTCTGAGGCAGCATATCCTGAAAAGCTTCGCGCACAATGCGTTTCTCCACTTCTTTGCCCGGACACATCTTGACGGCAGGGCTGAGGTTCATTGCCACATCCAGGAATTCTTTATCGAGGAAAGGAACACGACCTTCCACACCCCAGGCAGAAAGGCTCTTATTGGCACGCAGACAGTCGTACAGGTGCAGCTTGGAGAGTTTACGGATCGTTTCTTCGTGGAAAGCCTGCGGTGTGGGGGCTTTGTGGAAGTAGAGATAACCACCGAAAACCTCGTCGGCACCTTCACCACTAAGCACCATTTTGATACCCATAGACTTGATGACACGTGCCAACAGGTACATCGGTGTGGAAGCGCGAACAGTGGTAACATCGTATGTTTCGATAAAGTAGATGACATCACGCAAGGCATCGAGCCCTTCCTGAATGGTATAATTGATTTCATGGTGAACGGTGCCGATGTATTCCGCCACTTCACGGGCTTTAATCAAGTCCGGTGCACCGCGCAGGCCGACGGCGAAGGAGTGAAGTTGAGGCCACCAGGCTTCGCTCTGGTTGTTGGTTTCAATGCGCTTGCGGGCGTATTTCTTGGCAATGGCAGAGATGACGGAAGAGTCGAGGCCACCACTGAGCAGAACACCGTAAGGAACATCGGACATTAACTGGCGTTGCACGGCAGCTTCAAGGGCGAGTTTTATAAGTTGACGAGGGGACGAGTTGACGAGGGGACAAGAGGCTACGCTGTCATCTCCCCTTGTCAACTTGTTCCCTTCTTCCCTTGTCAACTTTTCCACTCCTTCCCAAGTCATCCAGGGGCGTTGATACCAACGATGCATTTTCCCTTCATGTCCCCAGAAATAATGTCCGGGCAGAAAAGGCTCGTAGGTATCACAGAAACCTTCGAGAGCTTTCAGTTCGCTACCGACGTAGATATGTCCCTGGTCGTCACGACCGATATAAAGAGGGATTACCCCGATAGGGTCACGGGCAATCAGATAATCGTCTGCTTCCTCATCGTAAAGGGCAAAGGCGAAGATACCGTTCAATTCTTCGAGGAAATGAATGCCTTTATCCTTATATAATGCGAGGATGACTTCACAGTCCGATCCTGTACGGAAAGCATACTTGCCGGCGTAGCGGGAACGGATTTCCCGATGATTATAGATCTCACCGTTGACGGCAAGGATTTGCTTGCCATCCGGAGAGTACAAAGGTTGTCCGCCACTTTCCGGATCGACGATGGAAAGACGTTCGTGAGCCAGGATGGCACTGCCGCCTACATAAATACCACTCCAGTCCGGTCCGCGATGACGGATTTTCTGCGCCATTCGAAGCGCTTTGTTTCTCAATTCCTGGGATTGAGATTTGATATTGAAGATACCTACGATTCCACACATGATGCTTAGTGATTAGGGGTTAGTTACTCAAATACTTGTCTATTCTCTCTGCCACTCTCCGTCCGTCCGCCAGTGCATGCACCACAAGGCTGGCACCACGTGCCGCATCACCTGCTACGAATACATTTTCCGGAAATTCCGGTTGTTCCGGTTTCAGGAAGCCCATGGCCAGAAGCACCATATCGGTGTCTATCACTTCCTTCTTTCCGGTAGGTTTCATGGTAGGGCGTCCGCCATCCTGAGCCGGAATCCATTCCACTTCTTCCACCTCTACACCGCAGACTTTTCCATTCTTGCCAATAAACTGATTGGATGCCAGCGACCAGCGGCGCGTGCAACCTTCTTCGTGACTTGAAGTCGTCTTCAGTACAATGGGCCATTGCGGCCAAGGAGTAGCGTCATTGTGACCTACGGGAGGCTGTGGCATGATTTCAATCTGTGTCACACTCACGGCTCCCTGGCGGATACTCGTACCGATACAGTCTGATCCTGTATCACCGCCACCGATGACGAGAACCCGTTTGCCTTTGGCATTTACCAGACGGTCTTTGGGGAACGTTTCTCCATCGAGGATATGATTTTGCTGGGACAGCATTTCGAGGGCAAGATAAATACCTTTCAGTTCGCGTCCGGGGATATTGAGGTCGCGTGCCTGTGGCGTCCCGGTACAGATGCAGTAGGCATCAAAGCCCGCGGGGAGTTTCTGTACATCTACCGTTACGCCCATTTCGAACTTGATACCTTCGGCTTCAAGCACTCCCATCCGGCGGTCGATTACTGCCTTATCGAGTTTAAAATTAGGAATACCATAGCGCAGTAATCCGCCGGGCATGGGTTTGCTGTCAAAAAGAGTCACTTCATAGCCTTTAGCATTCAGCCGGCAGGCAGCGGAGAGTCCCGCAGGACCTGCGCCGATGATGGCAACCCGCTTTCCATTACGTTCGGGCTGAATGGGCACGATATACCCTTCGCGAAAAGCCGCTTCGGCAATAGCCGCCTCGTTTTCACGAATGGTGACAGGCTCATCGCACGAAAGCTTCAGTACACACGACTTTTCGCAAAGTGCCGGACAGATGCGTCCGGTAAATTCGGGGAAGTCGTTTGTGGCAGCGAGTACTTCGTATGCTTCGCGCCATTTACCTTTATAAAGTGCATCCTGAAATTCAGGTTGCTTATTGCCCAACGGGCATGCCCAGTGACAGAAGGGTACACCGCAATCCATGCAACGTGATGCCTGGAGTTTACGTTCGTGACTGTTTAAAGTTTGCTCCACCTGACTGAAGTCGGTGATGCGTTCGTGGACAGGACGGTATCCCGCTTCCTGTCGTGGTATGTTTAAGAATGCTTTTGGATCTGCCATTTTTAGATTTATAATTTATGATTTATGTTTAGATTTACGATTTCGGATTTATGATCTCTGCTTAGGCTTACGCTATGGCATGCCCTTACGATACAGTCCGGCAAGTCATAAAATCATAAATCTGAAATCATAAATCTCTTAATAATCTCTCTGCATCTCTGCAATCTTCTGTTGCAGTTTCCGCATTTGCTCTTCTTGCAGTACCTTCTTGTACTCGATGGGGACTATCTGGATAAATTCATCCACATATCGGTTCCAGTCATCAAGCATAGTGCGTGCCAGGTTGGAGCCTGTATAGAGGTAGTGCTGACGGATGAGTTCGTGCAACTCTTTACGATAGGAGGCTTCTTCGATGAGGCTTAGTTCCACCATTTCCATGTTACAGAAATAATCGAAGTTTCCATCCTTATTCCATACATAAGCTACACCGCCCGACATACCGGCTGCGAAGTTGCGCCCTGTTGAACCGAGGACTACCACACGACCGCCCGTCATGTACTCGCAACAATGATCGCCTACACCCTCTACTACGGCAATGGCACCGGAATTGCGGACAGCAAAACGTTCGCCTACGCGTCCATTGATGTAAACTTCACCACTGGTTGCACCATAGAGCAAGGTGTTTCCTGCAATCGTATTCTTCTCGGCCTGGAAGTTAGAGCGTACCGGAGGCAATACGGCAATCCGTCCGCCCGAAAGGCCTTTGCCGAGGTAATCGTTCGCTTCACCTTCCAGCTTGAAGTTGACACCCGGTACAAGGAAGGCACCGAAACTTTGCCCTGCAGAACCCTTGAACTTTACGTTCAACGTATGTTCCGGCAGTCCCGCTTCACCGTACTTCGCGGCAATGGTGCCCGAAAGCATGGCTCCGCAAGCACGATCCGTATTGGCAATCGTATATTCCAGTGAGATTTCTTTCTGGTTTTCCAGAGCTTCGGCAGCGGCATGCAGCATTTCAACGTCTTTTACGTGGTCGATGCCGTGTTGCTGGTCGATGGTGTGGCGGATGGCTGCACCATTATCGACGCGTGCCAGTATTTTGTCGAAACTAATCAGGGATTGCTTGGGTGATTCGTTTTCTGGCTTGCGGATAATAAGATCCGTGCGTCCGATGATGTCATCCAGACGTTCCACACCGATTTCGGCGAGATACTCCCGCACTTCCTGTGCCAGGAAAGTGAAGAAGTTCACCAGATATTCGCTGCGTCCGTGGAAGCGCCGGCGAAGTTCCTCGTTTTGCGTTGCCACACCCACGGGGCAGGTGTTCTGATGGCATTTGCGCATCATGACGCAACCCAGTACAATCAAAGCGCTGGTTGCAAAACCGAACTCTTCGGCACCCAGCATCGCCATCAGTACGATGTCGCGACCGGTTTTCAATTGCCCGTCCACTTGCAGCATCACTTGCCCGCGCAGACCGTTCAGTACAAGGGTCTGTTGCGTCTCGCTTAGTCCCAGTTCAGGAGAGATACCGGCATAGCGGATACTGGAGGCAGGAGAGGCGCCCGTACCACCTTCCGCACCGGAGATGACGATAAGGTCTGCTTTTGCTTTGGCCACTCCGGCGGCAATGGTTCCTACACCGCTTTCGGCTACCAGTTTCACACTGATCTTGGCACGAGGATTTACATTCTTCAGGTCGAAGATCAACTGTGCCAGGTCTTCGATGGAATAAATGTCGTGATGGGGCGGGGGAGAAATCAATGAAATGCCAGGAATGGAATGGCGCGTTTTCGCAATCACCTGGTCTACTTTAAAGCCCGGCAACTGACCGCCTTCACCCGGTTTGGCCCCTTGTGCCACTTTGATTTGTATTTCATCGGCGTTCACCAGATACTCCGTTGTTACTCCGAAACGTCCCGAAGCTACCTGCTTGATGGCGCTACGCAGACTGGTTCCGTCTTCGCGGGGCGTAAAGCGTGCGCTGTCTTCGCCTCCCTCACCTGTGTTGCTGCGTCCGTGAATCCGGTTCATGGCAATGGCCATTGCCTCATGCGCTTCTTTGCTGATAGACCCGTAACTCATGGCACCCGTCACAAAGCGGTGCATGATGCTTTCTACCGGTTCAACCTTATCTATAGAAATGGGGGCACGGCGGAAATCCAGGAAGTCGCGCAGGAAGATAGGCGCTTCTTTTCTGTCTACCAGACTGGTGAATTCTTTGAACTTCTTATAGCTGCCCAGGCGTGTGGCAAGTTGCAAGGTAGAAATGGTTTCGGGGTTCCAAGCATGTTTTTCTCCGTCTTTACGGAAAGCATACAAACCGTTGTTGGGGAGTAATCCGTCTACTTGTGCGGCAAAACCTGCATCGTGGAATGCGATTGCATCGCGTGCCACTTCATCCAGCCGAATACCGCCTATTGTGGATCTCAACCCGCCGAAATAAGCATTGCTGAGCTCTTCACTCAAACCTACGGCTTCGAATATTTTCGCTCCCCGATACGAACGAATGGTACTGATACCCATCTTACTCATGATCTTGAACAATCCCTTGCAGATGGATTTGATATATTTCTTTTCGGCAGTGGCATAATCCAACTGGATTTCTTTCTTCGCCACCAGCTTGTCGATCACGGCGAATGCCATGTAAGGGTTCAGGGCGCTGGCGCCAAATCCCAGTAACAGGGCTGCATGCATCACCTCGCGTATTTCACCGCTTTCCACTACCAATGCCGTCTGCACACGTTTACCCATGGAGATAAGATGGTGGTGCACTGCGCTTACTGCCAGTAGGGAGGGGATAGCCGCATGAGTGGCATCCACATCACGGTCGCTCAGTACAATGTAGTTCACCCCTTCGCTGACGGACTCTTCCGCTTGCTTGCAAAGTGCTGTGAGTGCTTCCTGCAATCCGGCACGACCCTTTGCTACTTCAAACAGCAAGGGTAGTTTCACCGTTTTGAACCCTTTGTAGCGGATGTTGCAGAGAATATCCAGCTGTGCATTGCTCAGGATGGGATGGTTGAGGCGCACCATCTTGCAATGGCTTTCGCTGGGTGTCAGGATGTTCATGCCCACGGCGCCGATATATTCCGTCAGTGACATTACCAGTTCCTCGCGTATCGGGTCGATAGGCGGATTGGTGACTTGTGCAAACTGTTGGCGGAAGTAATTGTACAGTAGTTGCGGCTTATCCGAAAGCACGGCAAGCGGCGTATCATTCCCCATTGAGTGGATAGGCTCGGCACCCGTGGTACACATCGGAACGATGAGCCGCTCCACATCTTCCTTGGAATAGCCGAAGGTACGCAGCATCCTCTCGTAATTCTCTACGCTATGGGGGACTTTGCGCCCGCTTTTCAGCTCATCCAGTTCGATGCGGTTCGTTGCCAGCCAACTGCGGTAAGGCTTGGCTTCGGCCAACTGTTTTTTCAATTCTCCGTCGTAGTAGATTTCGCCTTTCTCGGTATCTACCAGTAGTATCTTACCCGGTTGCAGGCGTCCCTTTTCTTTGATGTCTCCCGGTTCGAAATCCATCACGCCCACTTCGCTGGCCACTACCATCATGTCGTTGTGCGTAATCAGATAGCGTGCAGGACGCAATCCGTTGCGGTCGAGCATACCGCCCGCAAAACGTCCGTCGCTGAACAGCAAGGCGGCAGGGCCATCCCAGGGTTCCATCAGGATGGAATGGTATTCATAGAATGCTTTCAGATCTTCGCTGATAGGATTCTTTTCATTGAAAGATTCCGGTACTAGCATGGCCATGGCATGCGGCAGGCTGAGGCCTGACATAACGAGGAATTCCAAAACATTGTCCAGTGAGGCACTGTCGCTCATCCCCGGCTGAATGATGGGGCGTATCTCCCTGATGTCGCCCAAGACGGGAGAGGAGAGCACACTTTCACGGGCTTCCATCCAACCCCGGTTGCCGCGGATGGTGTTGATTTCGCCGTTGTGGGCCAGGAGGCGGAACGGTTGTGCCAGTCCCCAGGTAGGGAAGGTGTTGGTGCTGAAGCGGGAGTGCACCAGTGCTATGCCGCTGGTGAAGTAGGGGTTTGTCAGATCGGGGAAGTAGCCTCGCAGTTGCAGTGAAGAGAGCATACCTTTATAGATGATGTTCTTCGTGGATAGGGAGACAACGTAGAAATCTTCGCGCGTGGCAATATCGGATTTGCATACTTTGTTTTCTATTCTTTTTCTTATGAGATAGAGTTTACGGTCGGCTGTCTCGCTTTCCGTAAATCCGGTGATGAAAATTTGTTTGATATCCGGTTCGTTGGCAAGTGCCGATTCTCCCAGAATTTCTGGACAAGTGGGCACATTGCGCAGGTGCATCAATGTCAATCCTTCTTTTTCAATCTCTTCGATGATAATACTTAAGATAGCACCCTGGTCTTTCTCATCTTTCGGTAGAAAGAGAAGACCTGTACCGTATTTTCCTTTCTCGGGGACAGGAATACCCTGCAAAAGAATAAACTCGTGCGGGATTTGCAGCAGGATGCCGGCACCGTCTCCGGTTTTGTTATCTGCACCTTCGGCGCCCCGGTGACGCATGTTCTCCAACACCTTCAATGCAGACTCTACCAGTTCGTGTGACTTGCCTCCGTGGATGTTCACTAACATACCGACACCACAAGCGTCATGCTCGTTCTCTACATCATACAAGCCCAACTGCCTGGGCTGTCGTTGATATACAGGATGTTGGCTTTCTTCCCTTCCCTGTTGTCCGGCTTTTCTCTTTGTTTCGTTGTTAAAAAGTTCTTCTTTCATCTTTTTAAGTTTACTTTATTCTGTAGTAATACCTATTATTGCTATCAAAATGTTTGGCAAAAGTATTAATTTAATTTCAAATTGGTATAATAATGTGGGTTTTTGTGACTTGCAAAATGTCTGTTTATTGGATCTGTGTTTTAAATTGAAATAAAATATATGCTTTTGTGTTTTGAATTGAAGTAAAATGCGTGGTTTATATTCTGTATTGTAAGTACGCCTTTCCCTCGTTCGAGAAATTGCCATATTGCCATAATGCCAAATAGCCAAAAGGGAAGTGCATGACATTTTTTTGTTTCATCCTTATCCGGATATTACCAAGTCCGTACCAACTCCGTACCAAGTCTGTTTCTATAGACACGGAGATGGTACGGACTTGATACAGTGTTGATATAGGATTGACGTGGATTTAGTCTCTTTACCCGTTGGCAGAATTGATTTCTTTCTTTCGGGTATGAATAATGAGTATTTCTACATTAAGTAAATAGAGTATCTCAATTCCCCTCCTCCGTCGGAGGAGGGGTGCCCAGAGGGCGGGGTGGTAGGTAAAGCAAGAAATACCGATGAATCATATAAATAAGGAATTCTTTTCTCACCTACCACCTCCCCCTTCGGGTACTCCTCCTCCGACAGAGGAGGAGAATTGAGATAGTACTGTTTAATCACTTTTATTCATTACTTTTCCATTATGAATTAATTCCGCCAACAGGTTCTCTTTATCTTATTGGCCGTTTCCTTTGGCCTTGGCATTTTGGCTTTTTGGCAATTTGGCAACCTTGAAAAATGACACTCTTTATCGGATTGGAAGATTTTTCCGCTATCTCCTTTCAATATAAAACTAAAATTCCATTGCTTGCTTTGAATTTATAAAGTTATTCCTTTTGCTTTAATAAGTTTGTTTTCTTTAACTTTTTGACAAGAAAATATCTTTTTTCTATTCTTTTGATAAATAAATAGGCAAAACATTAACTTTATGTTCGTGAGATTTTATATCTTTGCAGCGCAAAATCAAATATTAATTAGTATGTGTGGAATAGTAGGCTATATTGGTCAAAAGAAAGCCTACCCCATTCTTATCAAAGGATTGAAGCGATTAGAGTATCGCGGATATGATAGTGCAGGGGTAGCATTAATCAGTGATAACCGACAGTTGAACGTTTACAAAACGAAAGGTAAGGTTTCGGAACTGGAAACTTTCGTTACTCAAAAAGATATTTCCGGTAACATCGGAATTGCCCATACCCGTTGGGCTACGCACGGGGAACCTTGCTCCGCTAACGCCCATCCTCATTATTCCTCTTCCGAACATCTCGCTCTCATCCACAACGGCATCATCGAAAACTACGCCGTCCTTAAAGAAAAACTCCAGGCCAAAGGCTATTCATTCAAAAGCAGTACGGACACCGAAGTACTGGTGCAACTGATAGAATTCATCCAGAAATCTAAAAATACAGATTTGCTGACTGCTGTGCAATTAGCGTTGCGTGAAGTAATCGGTGCTTATGCCATTGCCGTGCTGGATAAGGACAATCCGGATGAGATTATTGCAGCCCGCAAGAGTAGTCCGTTGGTGGTAGGTATCGGTGAAGATGAGTTTTTCCTGGCTTCGGATGCTACGCCGATTGTGGAATATACAGATAAAGTCGTATATTTGGAAGATGAAGAGATCGCCGTCATCCGCCGCGGAGAGAAACTGAAGGTGGTGAACCTGAAAAATGTGGAATGTCCGCACGAAGTGAAGACGGTGGCGCTGAATCTGGGACAGTTGGAAAAGGGTGGTTATCCGCACTTCATGCTGAAAGAGATTTTTGAACAGCCCGATTGCATTCACGACTGTATGCGCGGACGTATCAATGTAGAAAGTACAAATGTGGTGCTTTCCGCAGTGATTGATAACAAAGACCGCCTGCTGGCAGCCAAACGTTTCATCATCGTGGCGTGCGGTACTTCCTGGCATGCGGCTCTTATCGGAAAGCATTTGATAGAAAGTCTTTGCCGCATTCCGGTGGAAGTGGAGTATGCTTCGGAATTCCGTTACCGTGATCCGGTGATAGACAGTAAGGATGTGGTGATTGCGATTTCGCAAAGTGGCGAGACGGCGGATACACTGGCAGCTGTGGAACTGGCGCGGAGTCGTGGGGCATTTATCTATGGCATCTGTAATGCGATTGGTTCGTCTATTCCGAGGGCTACGCATACGGGTTCTTATATCCACGTAGGTCCCGAAATCGGAGTGGCTTCCACCAAAGCGTTTACGGGACAGGTGACAGTGCTCACCATGCTGGCGCTGACGCTTGCCAAGGAGAAGAATACGATAGATGAGGGGCAATTCCTTGCCATCGTGCAGGAGCTGAACCGCATTCCTGATAAGATGAAAGAAGTGCTGAAACTGAATGGCAGCATTGCAGAGCTTTCCAAGATCTTCACGTATGCGCATAACTTTATCTATCTGGGACGCGGATACTCGTATCCCGTAGCCCTGGAAGGTGCGTTGAAGCTGAAAGAAATCTCTTATATCCATGCCGAGGGTTATCCGGCTGCTGAAATGAAGCACGGGCCTATCGCACTGGTAGATGCTGAAATGCCGGTGGTAGTGATTGCTACACAGAACGGGCTTTATGAGAAAGTATTGAGCAATATACAGGAAATCAAGGCGCGTAAGGGCAAAGTGATTGCTCTGGTGACAAAAGGGGATACGGTTATCAGCAAGATTGCCGATACTTGTATCGAGTTGCCGGAAACAATCGAGTGCCTCGACCCGTTGATTACTACAGTACCGTTGCAGTTACTGGCGTATCATATCGCAGTATGCAAAGGGATGGATGTGGATCAGCCGAGAAACTTGGCGAAGAGCGTCACAGTGGAATAAAGAGGGTAATACGAAATAAATAGTAAACGGTAAATTGTACTTTGTACATTGTAAATTGTAAATGAACTGATGGAAGAACTGAAGCATGAATGTGGCGTTGCCATGATACGCCTGCTGAAACCTCTGGAATACTATGAACAGAAGTACGGCACATGGATGTACGGTTTGAACAAACTCTATCTTCTGATGGAGAAGCAGCACAACCGCGGACAAGAAGGCGCCGGTCTGGCTTGTGTAAAGCTGGAAGCAAATCCCGGTGAAGAGTATATGTTCCGTGAGCGTGCACTCGGTTCGGGTGCCATTACCGAGATATTCGGTACGGTGCAGAGTAACTTTAAGGATTTGACAAAAGAACAGCTTCATGATGCGGATTACGCTAAGAAATATCTCCCTTTTGCGGGCGAGGCTTACATGGGGCACTTGCGTTATTCCACTACCGGAAAGAGCGGCATTTCCTATGTGCACCCTTTCCTGAGGCGTAATAACTGGCGGGCTAAGAATCTTGCTCTTTGCGGCAATTTCAACATGACGAACGTGGATGAGATCTTTGCACGTATCACTGCTATCGGCCAGCATCCACGGAAGTATGCCGATACGTACATCATGCTGGAACAAGTGGGACACCGTCTCGACCGTGAAGTGGAGCGCCTCTTCAATCTTGCCGAAGCGGAAGGATTGACAGGCATGGGTGTGACTCACTATATAGAAGATCATATGGACCTGGCAAACGTGCTGCGTACTTCGAGCAAGGAGTGGGACGGAGGCTATGTGATATGCGGACTGACGGGAAGCGGTGAATCGTTTGCCGTGCGCGACCCGTGGGGAATCCGCCCCGCATTCTGGTATCAGGATGATGAAGTGGCAGTGCTTGCCAGCGAACGCCCTGTGATACAAACCGCTTTCAATGTGCCGGCAGCCAGCATTAAGGAATTGATGCCCGGACAAGCCTTGCTGATTAACAAGACAGGCAAGCTGCGCACCACCCAAATCAATAAAGTACGCGAGGTGAAACCTTGTTCTTTCGAACGTATTTATTTCTCACGAGGCAGTGATGTGGATATTTACAGGGAACGTAAACTATTGGGTGAGAAACTGATACCTAATATCTTGAAAGCCATCAATAAAGACCTTGACCATACCGTGTTTTCCTTCATCCCGAATACAGCGGAAGTTGCGTTCTACGGCATGTTACAGGGACTGGATGATTATCTGAATGAAGAGAAAATGCAACAGATCGCTTCCCTGGGACATAGCCCCAATCTGGAGGAGCTGGAACAGATACTTTCCCGCCGTATCCGTAGCGAAAAGGTAGCCATCAAGGACATCAAACTGCGCACGTTTATTGCAGAAGGAAACAGCCGCAATGACTTGGCTGCGCATGTGTATGATATCACTTATGGCAGTCTGGTGCCGGGTGTGGACAATCTTGTCATTATCGACGACTCCATTGTACGCGGAACCACTCTGAAACAGAGTATTATCGGTATTCTCGACCGTCTGAGCCCCAAGAAGATTGTGATTGTTTCTTCTTCCCCGCAGGTACGTTATCCCGATTATTACGGTATCGACATGGCAAAGATGAGTGAATTCATTGCTTTCAAAGCGGCCATCGAGTTGCTGAAAGACCGGGATATGAAAGATGTGATTGCCGCTGCCTACCGAAAATCAAAAGACCAGATAGGACTGCCGAAGGAGCAAATGGTGAACTATGTGAAGGATATCTATGCACCTTTCACTGACGAGGAAATCTCCGTCAAGATGGTGGAACTGCTGACACCTGCCGGAACAAAGGCGAAGGTGGAAATTGTATACCAACCGTTGGAGGGGCTGCATGAGGCTTGTCCCAATCATCGGGGAGACTGGTATTTCAGCGGTGATTATCCTACGCCGGGTGGGGTGAAGATGCTGAATAATGCCTTTATTGACTATATAGAACAAGTATATCAATTTTAACGAAATAGTGTTTAGTGATAAGTGATTAACTAATCACTTATCACTAAACACTAATCACTAACTAACATGAGAAATGTAACTCTTATCCTCGACGACGGGAGCCGCTTCCACGGCAAGTCGTTTGGCTACGAAAAGCCGGTAGCGGGAGAGGTGGTTTTCAACACAGCTATGACGGGGTATCCCGAGAGCTTGACTGACCCCTCGTATGCCGGACAGTTGATGACGCTCACTTATCCGTTGGTGGGCAATTATGGTGTGCCGCCTTTCACTATCGAACCGAATGGACTGGCTACCTTTATGGAAAGCGAACGTATCCATGCGGAAGCCATCATTGTAAGTGATTATAGTGAGGACTTTAGCCATTGGAACGCTGTGGAAAGCCTTGCTGATTGGCTGAAGCGCGAACAGGTGCCGGGCATCACAGGTATCGATACGCGTGAGCTGACAAAGGTGCTCCGCGAACATGGCGTGATGATGGGTAAGATCGTCTTTGATGATGAACCGGAGAATGTGCCCGATGCTGTGTATGCGGGGGTGAACTATGTGGATAAGGTGAGTTGCAAGGAGATAATCCGGTACAACGAAGGTGCGGGTAAGAAGAAAGTAGTCCTGGTGGATTGTGGAGTGAAGAGCAATATTCTTCGCTGTCTGCTGAAGCGTGATGTGGAAGTCATCCGTGTGCCTTGGAACTATGATTATAATGAACTGGAGTTTGACGGACTTTTCATTAGTAACGGCCCGGGTGATCCGGATACCTGTGATGCTGCGGTGCAGAATATTCGCCGGGCAATGAAGAATGAAAAACTACCTATCTTCGGTATCTGCATGGGAAATCAGTTGCTGAGCAAGGCAGGAGGAGCAAAGATATACAAGCTGAAATATGGTCATCGCAGTCACAACCAGCCGGTGCGTATGGTGGGCACGGAGCGTTGCTTCATCACTTCGCAGAATCATGGTTATGCAGTGGACAACACGACGCTGACGGAAGATTGGGAACCGCTGTTCATCAATATGAACGACGGGTCTAATGAGGGCATTAAGCATAAACGGAATCCCTGGTTCTCTGCACAATTCCATCCAGAAGCTGCCAGCGGGCCGACGGATACGGAGTTTTTGTTTGATGAGTTCGTGAAACTGCTGTAATCACCTATAAACATACAACAAATGAAAGAAAACAATATAAAGAAAGTCCTGCTACTCGGTTCCGGTGCACTGAAAATCGGCGAGGCAGGTGAGTTCGACTACTCCGGCAGCCAGGCACTCAAAGCCTTGAAAGAAGAAGGTATCTACACCGTTCTTATCAACCCGAATATCGCTACTGTGCAGACTTCGGAAGGCGTTGCCGATCAGATTTATTTCCTGCCTGTCACTCCTTATTTTGTAGAGAAAGTCATCGAAAAAGAACGTCCGGACGGCGTTATGCTCGCCTTTGGTGGACAAACGGCATTGAACTGCGGTGTTGCCCTCTACAAAGATGGAGTTTTTGAGAAATATGGTGTAAAAGTTCTCGGTACTCCCGTACAAGCCATTATCGATACGGAAGACCGTGAGATTTTCGTGCATAAGCTGAATGAAATCGATGTAAAGACTATCAAAAGCGAAGCCGTAGAAAATGCCATTGATGCCCGTCGTGCTGCTGCCGAATTGGGGTATCCGGTGATTGTCCGCGCTGCATACGCGCTTGGCGGACTGGGTTCCGGCTTCTGTGACAATGAAGAAGAACTGGATGTGTTGGTTGAGAAAGCTTTCTCCTTCTCCCCGCAGGTGCTTGTGGAAAAATCTTTGCGTGGATGGAAAGAAGTGGAGTATGAGGTGGTGCGCGACCGCTTTGACAACTGTATCACCGTTTGTAACATGGAGAACTTCGACCCGCTGGGTATCCATACGGGAGAGTCCATTGTTATCGCTCCGTCTCAGACGCTCAGTAACTCCGATTATCATAAGCTGCGCGAACTTGCTATCCGTATCATTCGCCATATCGGTATTGTAGGAGAATGTAATGTGCAGTATGCTTATGATCCTGAAAGTGAAGATTATAGAGTGATTGAAGTAAATGCCCGCTTGAGCCGTTCTTCTGCTCTGGCTTCTAAAGCTACGGGGTATCCGCTTGCTTTCGTTGCTGCAAAACTCGGTCTTGGCTACGGATTGTTCGACCTGAAGAATTCTGTAACGAAAACCACAAGTGCTTTCTTTGAACCTGCATTGGATTATGTGGTCTGCAAAATACCCCGTTGGGACTTGGGTAAGTTCCATGGTGTAGACAAGGAACTGGGTTCCAGCATGAAGTCAGTAGGCGAGGTGATGGCTATCGGCCGTACTTTTGAAGAAGCCATTCAGAAAGGTCTGCGTATGATAGGACAGGGGATGCATGGTTTCGTGGAAAATAAGGAACTTGTTATTTCTGATATAGACAAGGCGCTCCGTGAACCGACGGACAAGCGTATCTTCGTTATATCCAAAGCTTTCCGTGCCGGATATACCGTTGATCAGGTGCACGAACTGACGAAGATCGATAAGTGGTTTCTGGAGAAGCTGATGAACATCATGAACACCAGCAAAGAGTTGGAACAGTGGAGCAAGAGCCACAAACAGATAGCCGATCTGCCTTTGGAATTGCTGAAAAAAGCCAAGGTACAAGGTTTCTCCGATTTCCAGATAGCCCGCGCCATCGGTTATGAAGGAGACATGGAAGACGGTATCCTCTATGTGCGCAATCATCGTAAGAGCGTTGGCATTGTCCCTGTGGTGAAGCAAATAGACACTCTTGCTGCCGAATATCCTGCACAGACTAATTACCTGTATCTGACGTATAGTGGCATCGCTAATGATGTTCATTATCTCGGCGACCGTAAATCCATCGTTGTACTTGGTTCCGGTGCGTATCGTATCGGGTCTTCCGTAGAGTTTGACTGGTGCGGTGTACAGGCACTGAATACCATTCGTAAAGAGGGGTATCGCAGCGTTATGATCAACTATAATCCCGAAACCGTATCTACGGACTATGATATGTGCGACCGCCTCTACTTCGACGAACTTACCTTCGAACGGGTAATGGATATCCTTGAACTGGAAAATCCGCACGGGGTGATTGTTTCTACCGGTGGTCAGATACCGAATAACCTTGCCCTGCGTTTGGATGCGCAGAAGGTGCCTATACTCGGTACTTCCGCCAAAAGCATTGACAATGCCGAAGACCGTGAGAAGTTCTCTGCCATGCTAGACCGTATCGGTGTAGACCAGCCTCGCTGGCGCGAGCTTACGAGCATGGACGACATCAACGAGTTTGTGGAAGAAGTAGGTTTCCCGGTACTTGTGCGTCCGTCATACGTGCTTTCAGGTGCTGCAATGAACGTTTGTTCCAATCAGGAAGAACTGGAACGCTTCCTGCAACTTGCGGCCAATGTATCAAAGAAGCATCCGGTGGTTGTCAGCCAGTTCATCGAACATGCCAAGGAGGTGGAGATGGATGCGGTGGCACAAAATGGAGAAATTGTGGCATACGCTATCTCTGAACATATTGAGTTTGCCGGAGTGCATTCGGGCGATGCTACGATTCAATTTCCGCCTCAGAAGCTTTATGTGGAGACGGTACGCCGCATTAAGCGTATCAGTCGTGAGATTGCACGCGAACTGAATATCTCCGGTCCGTTCAATATCCAGTATCTGGCCCGTGAGAATGACATTAAGGTGATTGAATGTAACCTACGTGCATCCCGTAGTTTCCCGTTCGTCAGCAAGGTGCTGAAGATTAATCTTATCGAACTGGCTACGAAGGTGATGTTAGGGCTTCCGGTAGAAAAGCCGAATAAGAATCTCTTTGAACTGGACTATGTAGGCATCAAGGCCAGCCAGTTCTCTTTCAATCGCTTGCAAAAGGCCGACCCGGTGTTGGGTGTGGATATGGCATCTACAGGTGAAGTAGGTTGTATCGGAAGTGATACGTCCTGTGCCGTACTGAAGGCTATGCTTTCTGTAGGCTACCGCATACCGAAGAAAAATATCCTGCTTTCTACCGGTACACCGAAACAGAAGGTGGAAATGCTTTCCGCTGCCCGCCTGCTTCAGCAAAAAGGGTATAAGCTTTTTGCAACGGGAGGTACCAGTAAGTTCCTTACGGAGAATGGGGTGGAGAATACGCAGGTGTATTGGCCCAGTGAGACTAACCAACAGCCGCAAGCGTTGGATATGCTGCACAAAAAGGAGATCGACATGGTGGTGAATATTCCGAAGAACCTCACTGCGGGTGAGTTGAGTAACGGATATAAGATTCGTCGTGCCGCTATCGACCTGAATGTTCCGCTGATTACGAATGCCCGCCTGGCAAGTGCTTTCATCAATGCTTTCTGTACGATGACGCTGGATGATCTGGCAATTAAATCGTGGGCGGAGTATAAATAATCTCTGTATAACAAAGTGAGAAAAACATTTGTTAGTCAAAGAGAATGGTTTAACTTTGCATTTACAACTATAAAAATATAGGAGAGTATATTATGGATACAACGATGGAAACCATTTCATTTGAGTTGCCGAAAGCTGATTTAAAGTTATTCAAAGAATTGGCAAAGAAGATGGGCTGGACTATTACTGACAAAAAGTCGGGTATAGAAAAGGCTATAGAGGATGTGAAGACCGGGCGCGTGCATAAAGCAAAAGATGCAGATGAGTTATTTAAGCAAATATTAGGCTGATGGCATATACCTTGATATATACCGGACAGTTTAAGAAAGATTTAAAGCGTTGCCAGAAACGAGGATTAGATATTGAACTTTTGCATAAAGTGATAACTCTTTTACAAGAAAACGGTTCTTTGCCGGCTGAATATAAACCTCATATATTGTCGGGACAATTTTCAGGATATTGGGAGTGTCATATAAAGCCGGATTGGTTGTTGATATGGGAGCAGAATGATAAAGAATTGACTTTATTGCTGCTTAATACTGGAACACATTCGGACTTGTTTTGATAACTTTAGAAATAGCGGGTCTCGTTGCATTACAAAGATGTAACGGGGCTTTTGCTTTTTATATGCTGCAAAACATATCCCTATTTCTTGCTGATTCAGAATAAATAATCTTTCTTTGCACCAGCACAGTTCAGCACAGTTGCCTGTGCTATCCTTACTTTGATTAAACCTGTATACGCAATATGAAAACAATTTTCGGGCAACAAACGACGAAGGTAAAACAACTGGCCGATTTGATCAGCCAGGACATTTCCATGGGACGTTACAAGACGGATACCGCCCTGCCTTCCATCAATCAGCTGAGCCACAATTATAAAGTTTCCCGCGACACGGTTTTTAAAGCTTTTATTGATCTGAAGGAGCGGGGGATTATCGACTCTACCCCTGGTAAAGGTTACTATGTGGTGAACCGCCAGAAAAATATCCTGCTGCTGCTCGATGAATATTCACCTTTTAAAGATACGCTGTATAACAGCATCATCCGCCGCCTTTCTACGCGTTATAAGGTAGACCTGTGGTTTCATCAGTACAACGAAGCATTGTTCAATGCTATTCTTCGCGATTCCATTGGCCGCTATAATAAGTACGTGGTAATGAACTTCGATAATGAAAAGATTTCTCCTTATCTATATAAGATAGACTCTTCCCGCCTGTTGCTGCTTGATTTCGGGCAGTTTGATAAGCGGGAATATTCATACATCTGTCAGGACTTCGGTGAAGCCTTTTACGCAGCTATGGCTCAATTGTCAGATAGGTTGCAGAACTATCGCAAGCTTATCCTGTTTCTGGCACGGGAAAGTAAGCATCCCAAGGAGACGTGCGATTATTTCAGGAAGTATTGTGCAGATCATCAATTGGAATGTGAGATAATAGAGACTTTGGACGACAGGGAAGTGCATTCCGGTGAAGCCTATATTGCCATCCGTCAGGTGGATGTGGTGGAGATTGTGAAGAAGAGCCGTGCGGCAGGTTTGACGTGTGGCGTTGATTTCGGCTTGATAGCCTATAATGATACGCCGGCTTACGAAGTGATTGATAAGGGAATAACAGTGATGAGTGTGGATTGGCAAAAGATGGGAATCCTGACGGCAGATTTCATCTTGAGTGGCAAACCCATACAGGTTTGTCTGCCGACGGAAGTAAATTTAAGAGGCTCTTTATAGCCTTTTTTTACAAACTGATTTCAGCACAGTTCAGCATAGATAATGTTTTATTAACCAAATAAATGATAGCATGAAAAAGTATCCGAAAATTGGGATTCGTCCCACTATCGACGGCCGCCAGGGTGGCGTACGTGAAAGCCTTGAAGAAAAGACAATGAACCTGGCTAAAGCAGTAGCCGAGTTGATCACCAGTAACTTGAAGAATGGTGACGGAAGTCCGGTGGAGTGTGTGATTTCAGACAGTACCATCGGTCGCGTAGCCGAAAGCGCGGCTTGTGCCGAGAAGTTTGAACGAGAAGGCGTGGGTTCTACTATCACAGTGACCTCTTGCTGGTGCTACGGTGCCGAGACTATGGACATGAATCCGTATTATCCGAAAGCTGTTTGGGGATTTAACGGTACGGAACGTCCGGGAGCTGTATATCTGGCAGCTGTATTGGCAGGACATGCACAAAAAGGATTACCTGCTTTTGGCATTTACGGACGTGATGTGCAGGATCTGGATGACAATTCCATCCCTGCCGACGTTGCAGAAAAACTGCTTCGTTTTGCACGTGCCGCACAGGCAGTAGCAACCATGCGCGGAAAATCTTATCTGTCGATGGGTAGCGTATCTATGGGTATTGCCGGTTCTATTGTGAATCCGGATTTCTTCCAGGAATATCTGGGCATCCGTTGCGAATCTGTAGACCTGGCCGAAATTATCCGTCGTATGACTGAAGGTATCTATGATAAGGAAGAGTTTGCCAAAGCCATGACATGGACAGAGAAATATTGCAAGAAGAATGAGGGCAAGGATTTCAATATCCCCGCAAAGACCAAGACCCGTGAGCAAAAAGACGAAGATTGGGAGTTTATTGTGAAGATGACCCTTATCATGCGCGACCTTATACAGGGTAATCCGAAACTTCGCGAAATGGGATTCAAGGAAGAAGCACTTGGACACAATGCCATTGCCGCCGGTTTCCAGGGACAACGCCAGTGGACGGATTTTTATCCGAATGGTGACTACTCCGAAGCTCTGCTGAATACTTCTTTTGACTGGAACGGCATCCGTGAAGCATACGTAGTAGCTACTGAAAATGATGCTTGCAACGGTGTAGCCATGCTCTTCGGCCATTTGCTGACAAACCGTGCACAGATATTCTCTGACGTGCGTACATATTGGAGTCCTGAAGCTGTGAAACGTGTTACGGGTAAAGAATTGACCGGTTTGGCAGCTAATGGTATTATCCATCTGATTAACTCCGGTGCTACCACTCTGGACGGTACAGGCCAGCAAACAAATGCACAGGGTGAACCTGTCATGAAACCTCATTGGGAAATCTCCGAGGCTGAAATGGAGAAATGTCTTGAAGCTACTACCTGGTATCCCGCTAACCGTGATTATTTCCGTGGAGGTGGTTTCTCTTCCAACTTCCTGTCAAAGGGTGGAATGCCTGTAACTATGACCCGTTTGAATCTGGTAAAAGGCCTTGGCCCTGTGCTTCAGATTGCTGAGGGATGGACGGTAGAGATTGATCCGGAAGTTCACAAGCTGCTGGATGAACGTACGGACCGTACTTGGCCTACTACTTGGTTTGTGCCCCGTCTTTGCGATAAACCGGCATTTGAAGATGTGTACTCGGTAATGAATAACTGGGGAGCCAATCATGGTGCTATCAGTTACGGACATATCGGTCAGGATTTGATTACGCTGGCTTCCATGCTTCGTATTCCTGTTTGCATGCACAATGTGGATGAGAAGAAGATATTCCGTCCTGCTGCCTGGAATGCATTCGGTATGGATAAAGAAGGAGCTGATTACAGAGCTTGCACAACGTACGGACCTATCTATAAATAACAAATAGAAATAGACATGATAACAAACGAACACATAGAACAATTCATTGCCCAGGCGCATCGGGTAGGAGATGCCGGATTGACAATATGCAGTAGCGGCAATATCTCCTGGCGCATTGGTGACGAAGTCCTGCTTTCCGGAACAGGCTCATGGGTACCTTCTTTGCCTAAAGAAAAAGTAGCTGTCTGCCGCCTTTCTACAGGAGAAGTATTGAATGGAGTGAAACCCTCTATGGAAAGCGGTTTCCATCTGGGAGTACTCCGTGAGCGTCCTGATGTGAATGTAGTCCTGCATTTCCAGTCACACTATGCCACTGCTGTGGCGTGTATGAAGAATCGTCCTACGAACTTCAACGTAACAGCAGAGATTCCCTGCCATGTGGGAAGTGAGATTCCGGTAGTTCCTTACTATCGTCCGGGATCGAAAGAATTGGCCCAGGGAGTGATTGATGCTCTGAAAGATCATAATTCCGTCCTCTTGCTGAAACATGGGCAGGTGGTGTGTGGTAAGGACTTCGACCAGGCTTTTGAGCGCGCTATGTTCTTTGAAATGGCATGCCGCATCATGATCCAGTCCGGAGGAGACTACACAGTACTTACTCCTGAAGAGATCAACGATCTTGAAACATACATTTTAGGAAAGAAGACTAAATGATGAATACCTATCTGGCAGTAGATTTTGGAGGTGGAAGCGGTCGTGTTATGGCCGGTTCCATCTGCCAGGGTACGCTGAAACTGGAAGAGGTGTACCGCTTTCCAAACCGCCAGGTGCGGATGGGAAACCATGTGTACTGGGATTTTCTGGCTCTGTTTGATGAGATGAAGAACGGGCTCCGGCAAGCGGTGCGCAAGGGGTATCGTATCATGAGCATTGGCATTGATACCTGGGGCGTGGACTTTGGATTGATAGACCGTAACGGTAATTTGCTGGGAAATCCTGTGTGTTATCGTGATCCCCGAACGGATGGTTTGCCGGAGGAGTTTTTCGGTGACAACCTTGTTCGGCATTATTCCGAAGCCGGCATACAAGTGATGTCCATCAATACACTTTTCCAGCTTTACAGCATGAAGAAAAGCGGTGATACGCAATTGGAAGTTGCAGACCGTCTTCTGTTTATGCCCGATCTTTTCAGTTACTTCCTCACAGGGGTGGCAAATAATGAATACTGCATTGCATCCACTTCCGAACTGCTTGATGCACGTAGCCGGACTTGGAATCAGCCACTCATCCATCGCTTGGGAGTACCAGCACATCTCTTCGGAGACATTGTGATGCCCGGTACGGTACGTGGCAAACTGAAACGGGAGATTGCCGAAGAAATTGGTCTGACGGATGAAGTGGATGTCATAGCTGTCGGTTCGCATGATACGGCAAGCGCTGTTTATGCGATTCCTTCGACACAGGTGGATAAATCCCGTTGTGCTTTTCTCAGTTCCGGTACGTGGTCTCTGCTGGGTGTTGAACTGGATGAACCTATCCTCACGGAAGAAGCTTGCCGCGCCGGCTTCACCAATGAGGGCGGGGTAGGCGGTAAGATTCGTTTTCTTCAGAATATCACCGGGCTTTGGATCTTGCAACGTCTTATGGCACAATGGAAAGAAAGAGGAGAGCGATGTGAATACGATTTCTTGCTTTCTGCCGCCGAATCTGCGGATATTCCATCCGTCATTGACGTAGATGATAAGATATTCCAGAACCCTGTGGATATGGAAGATGCCATTGCGGAGTATTGCGAAGCGCACGGGCATCCTATACCGGAAACTTATGGTGAGGTAGTGCGTTGTGTACTCCAATCACTCGCCCTGCGCTATAAGCAAGGAATAGACCAACTGAACCGTCTGCTTCCCGCTCCGGTAGAACAGCTCAATATCATTGGTGGCGGATGCCGTAATTCACTGCTGAACCGCCTGACGGCCGAAGTTTTAGGTATTCCCGTCTATGCCGGACCTGTAGAGGCAACCGCTATCGGTAATATCCTGGTGCAAGCCATTGCCAAAGGAGAGATCGGCAGCCGTGAAGAAATCAAAGAATTTATTTAATAACTTAGCCGGAACGCAGATAAACACTGCTTTGCGTAGATAATTATCGTATCACTTTTTAATCTGCTAAAATCTGTGTTTATTTGCGTTTCAATATTGATTTACTATGGATACATCAATTAAACGTTATCCCGCCAAAGAGCATCATCAGCCGGTGGAGCGTATCTGCCGGACACTGGAACTCCGTGATGATCCGCAGTTGATAGCCGAATACCGCCGCCGGCACAGCCAAGAGGCTATCTGGCCCGAAATACCTGCCGGTATCCGTGAAGCCGGTATTCTGGAAATGGAAATATATCTTTTGGACACCCGCCTGTTTATGATAGTCGAAGTGCCTGTAGGGTTTGACTGGGATGCAGCTATGAAGCGCCTCGCTTCCTTGCCCCGACAACAGGAATGGGAAGACTATATGGCTATCTTCCAGCTTGTGAAACCCGGTTCCACTGCCGCCGAGAAATGGCAACCGATGGAACGTATTTTCCACCTTTATGACTAATCTCAGCCAAAGAAATAACTACCATGAAGAACAACACTAAGAAAAACAGCATTATCAGTAAAGACGGAGTAAGCTACCTCATTCCGTTCATTCTTATCACCAGTTGCTTTGCCTTGTGGGGCTTTGCCAACGATATCACAAATCCGATGGTGAAAGCCTTTTCCAAGATTTTCCGTATGAGTGTTACCGACGGGGCATTGGTGCAGGTGGCTTTCTATGGCGGATATTTTGCCATGGCATTCCCTGCAGCTATTTTTATCCGTCGCTTTTCATATAAAGCTGGGGTACTGCTGGGACTGGGATTGTATGCTATCGGTGCATTCCTGTTCTATCCCGCCATGTTGACGGGCAATTACTATCCCTTCCTTATAGCCTACTTTATACTGACATGCGGACTCTCGTTCTTGGAAACCAGTTGTAATCCCTATATCCTTTCTATGGGTGATGAAGCTACATCCACCCGCCGCCTGAACCTTGCACAGTCTTTCAATCCGATGGGCTCGTTATTAGGTATGTACGTGGCGATGAACTTTATCCAGAATCGCCTGAACCCGATGGATACGGTGGAACGCAGCCAGCTTTCGGATACAGAATTTGCTGCGGTACGTGATTCGGATCTGATGGTACTGATTGCGCCTTATCTGATTATCGGGCTTGTCATTCTGGCTATGCTGATTGTGATCCGTATGGTGAAGATGCCGAAGAATGGAGATCAGTCTCATAACATCAACTTCCTGCCTACATTGAAACGTATATTCGGTATACACCATTACCGCGAAGGAGTGATCGCACAGTTCTTCTATGTAGGTGCGCAGATTATGTGCTGGACATTTATCATTCAATATGGTACGCGCTATTTCATGTCGGAAGGAATGGAAGAGAAAGCTGCGGAAGTGCTCTCACAGCAGTATAACATTGTGGCTATGATTATTTTCTGTGCCAGTCGTTTCATCTGTACGTTTATCCTGCGGTATCTCAGTCCGGGACTGTTGCTGAAAGTACTGGCTATTGTGGCTTGCGTGTTTACGGCCGGGGTGATTGGTTTCCAGAATATCTGGGGAATGTACTGCCTTGTAGGAGTATCAGCCTGTATGTCTCTGATGTTCCCCACGATTTACGGTATAGCATTGCAGGGATTGGGTGATGATGCCAAGTTCGGTGCTGCCGGATTGATTATGGCAATCCTCGGAGGTTCGATATTACCGCCGGTTCAGGCAAGCATTATAGACTGCGGTACATTGATGGGCATGCCTGCTGTGAACCTGTCATTCCTCCTTCCGTTCATCTGTTTTGTGGTGATTGTGATTTATGGACACCGCTCCTATTGCAGGGAGAAAATGCGAAAGTAATTATAGATACTTCTGAATTTAATAGTAGAGAACCTTTTATAGAAAAAAAAGGTTCTCTTTTCTATTTATATAGTTGTAGTTCTTCTTTTTTTGCTACTTTTGTATTGCAAAATAAAACAAGCAAAATATTTCGCATAACATAAAATTCTTCTGGTACAGATGAAAAAATATCTTCTACTTCTGTTTTTCTACCTCTTGTCTGTAAATTTGGCTTTTGCACAAAAAGATGCGATAGATGGTAAAAGTTATATCCTTTGTATAAACTCATATACGGAAGCGTCTCCCTGGAGTAGCCGGCTCATTTCCAACGTTACGGAATTCGTTCAAAAAGACCCTGAGATTACTCTCTACGTGGAGCATCTGAATATGCTGCTGGTTGAAAATGATTCCATTCTGGAGGAATCCAAACGCAATATATTCGATAAATATAAAGGGCGTTCTCCGCGCATGTTGCTATTATTGGGAAATTCGGCGTTGTTGTTGCGGGATGAATATAGAAAAGTTTGGGGAGACATTCCTATTGTGCTTTGTGCACAGGAAGATTATTTGGATTCTTATGAAGCTTATATTCACAGGCAACTTTCTACGCCGGAAGAGCGAACTCCACTTTCTTATTTGGCTGATCCCTATAATTTGGTATATCTGTATGCCGATTTGTTTATTACGGAAAACATTCGTCTGATGAAGCAGATGATACCCGGTATGGAAAAGTTTATATATATAGGCGATGGACGTAAAGTTAATCAGGATAATTCCATACTTATCCAGAAAGAGCTGAAAAAGAACTATCCGGATATCAAGTATCAATTTTGGTCTGCTGAAGATATAACAACCAACCAGTTGTTGGATTCCCTGTATTTCGTAGACTCTAAAACGACGGGAGTTCTGTTCGCTTCATGGTTCTACAAGTACACATTCGGTGGTAATAGCATGTTAGCTACTAATTCCCATAAGCTTATAGCTGCTACTTCCGTTCCTATCTTTTCTCTTAGCATGGTAAATATAACCAGTGGAAAAGAGGGTATGTTAGGTGGATATACCTACAACCAGGCGAATTATGACGAGAGATTGATTCAAACCATCTCGGAGGTATTGGAAGGCAAGCAGGCGCGCCATATTCCGTGCTATATACCCACAGATGGAGCACCTGTCATTAATTATGAGATACTGACACGCGATGGCCTTTTTCCTGCCGCATGTCCTGCCAATACCCGCTTTCTGAATAAACCACCTACATTTTGGGAACATTATCGGTACTTCATTTTGGGAACTCTCTTTTCTATTCTGTTTCTTACCCTGCTTTTCCTCTATCGTATTCGCAGTCTGAATGAATTAAAGAAAGCACAGCAGAATGAGATAGATGCAATGGCTACCTATAAGATGCTGGTGAACAACATGCCTTTGCTCTATATGCAGGAAGAACTGGTGACTGATAAGAATGGCAATCCCATCGAACTGATTTACCGGAATGTAAATTCTGAATTTGAGAAACAGTTTTATCGCAAAGAAGAGGTCATAGGCAGAAAAGGGAGTGAAATATTTCCTGAATCCATGCCCGAATTCCTGCACTTCACTAAGATGGCGCTGACCGAGAAAAGAGCCATTACATTCCCTTACTATTTTAAAGCCATCGATACTTTCTACGATGTGGTATTGAAAGGAACCCGCCAGGGAAATATGATTGATGTCTTCTGTCTGGACAGCACGGAACTGCACAAAGCACAGCAAAAGCTGAGTGCTACCAACAGTAAGCTGGCGATGGCTCTTGATATTGCCAACATTGTGCCCTGGAAGTGGGACCTGAAGAGTAAAACGATTCTATGTGATATCAACAGACCGATTGAACTGAGCACTGACGAACAGGAAGTGGAAGATTCACAACTATCTGTGCCCGATTCCCAGTATTTCTCTAAAATCTTCAAGGAAGACCGTGAACGGGTGAAACAGGCTTACCGGGACTTGATAGAAGGACGGGTGGAAAAAGTGAAAGAAGAATACCGCATCATCGACGTACAGAAAAACAATCTGCGCAAGGTGGAATGGGTAGAGGCGCAGGCAGCTGTAGATTCCCGCGATGAAGGTGGAAATCCCTTGACTTTGGTGGGTTCGTCTCTTGTCATCACCAACCGGAAGAAGATGGAGCAGGAACTTACTACAGCCAAAGACCTTGCCGAAGAATCCAATCGCTTGAAGTCGGCCTTCCTGGCCAATATGAGCCATGAAATCCGTACTCCATTGAATGCTATTGTCGGTTTCTCGGGGATATTGGCATCTACCGAAGAAGAACAGGAAAAGCAGGAATATGTCAGCATCATCGAGAACAATAATACTTTGTTGCTGCAACTCATCAGTGATATCCTTGATTTGTCGAAGATTGAGGCGGGAACGTTGGAGTTGAATTACTCTAATATCGAACTGAATGAACTGATGAGGGAACTGGAGCGCGGTTTCTTGTTGAGAGTGAAGACGGACGCAGTGAAACTGGAATTTGTGGAGCCTGCCGAGCCATGTATGGTTCATACGGAAAAGAACCGTTTGTCGCAGTTGATGATAAACCTTGTGACGAACGCCATTAAGTTTACCGAAAAAGGAAGCATCCGTTTTAGCTATGAGATGCGGGAGAATGAATTATATTTCTATGTAACCGATACCGGATGTGGAATCCCCAAAGATAAGCAGCAAAACATTTTCGGGCGTTTCGTCAAACTGAACTCTTTTGCACAGGGAACCGGACTGGGACTTTCTATCTGCCAAACGCTGATGGAGCGTATGGGTGGCAGAATCGGTGTAGAGTCGGAAGAGGGGAAAGGTTCGACTTTCTGGTTTACGCTTCCTTACAAACCGGCAGTGAAGGAGGATAAAAAACAGACGCCCAAGAACATTCAACCTGTTTCGGTAGAGAGGAATAAACTGACCATACTGGTTGCAGAAGATAATGCAAGCAATTATAAGCTTTTTGAATCCATCCTGAAGTACGACTATCATTTGATTCATGCCTGGGACGGTATGGAGGCCGTAGAGATGTTCCGAGAACATAATCCTCAGATTGTATTGATGGATATCAATATGCCTGTAATGGACGGATACGAGGCTACCCGGGAAATCCGCAAGTTCTCCGCAAAGATTCCTATCATTGCCGTTACGGCCTTTGCCTATGCTTCGGATGAACAGAAGGTGATGGAAAGCGGATTCGATGGATATATGCCCAAGCCTATCAATGCCAAGTTGTTGAAAGCGCAACTGATGGATATCATGCAGAAGCGGATCATCCTGCTGTAACGATGTTGGCGAATGCTACTTGCTTTCGTCATACAACTTGCCTGTTGCTTTCAAATAAGCAATATAGCTCAGGTATAGCTGGAAGTGGGCATCCACTTTCGTCTCATACGCCTGCTGCCACAAGGCCTGTGATTCCAGATAATCGGACAATGTTTCCAAACCGACATCGTACTGGCTCTTGCTGACTCTCATATTTTCTTCTGCCTGTTGCAGCGAGCGTACGGACAGTTCACTTTCCAGTCGGGCTTCATCCAGGTTGTTGGTAGCCTGCATCAGTTCCAGCAGCATCTGTTCGTTCATGTTCTCCTGCTTCAGACGCGACTGTTCCAGTTTGGCTTTGGCTGCACGTACTTTATTACTTCGTTCACCGAAATGGAAAATAGGAATACTTACATTCAGCAGGACGGAGAAATTTCCTTTGTCCATCAGAGTCTGGTCATTCAGTTCCAGACCGTGCATATAGTTATAGGTACCTTTCACTCCAACCTTCGGCAACAATTCACTGCGGTTCAGTTTTACCTGTTGTTGTGCTATGGACACCTGCTTATTCAGAATGGCGTATTCCGGACGTGCACTGATGTCAGAAACCTGAATGGATAAGTTCTGCTCTATACAGGGAAAGTCACCCGACACATGAATGTCGGACATTAACGGTTTCCCTATCAGATGACAAAGATTCATGGTTGCCAACCGCAGTGCGTTTTCGGCCTTACGTATGGAAAGTTCGCTTTCATTCAGTCTCACCTGCACTTTCAATACGTCGTTTTGCGGTTTCAGCCCATGCCGGTGGGCACTTTCCACGTTTTTCATCAGTTCCGTAAGTACAGCATTATATTTCTCAGCTACTGTTTTCATCTCCATTGCTTTCACTACCTGGGTGTATGCCCGGTCGGTCTTGAGGAGGACTTCGGTTGCTGTCAGTGTTTCATTCATCTGTGCCATTTCCTTGCCCAGCACGGACATTTTATAGGCTGCACGAATCTTTCCCCCCATATACAACGGTTGCTCCACTTGTACACTTCCCATGTATACAGGCCCTATTTTATAGTTCAGATCGATTCCCGGAAAGTAGGCAAAGCTGCCATTGGGCAAGAATTGTCCACTTGCATCGGGCAGGAAGACGGGTAGGTTTCCGCCCGGTATTCCGAGACTACCGTCGGCGGTGCTGTATAAGCCTGTGCCGCTGGCGGTGAAGTTCGGAAAGAAGTTTCCCTTGTAACTCTTCATGGTGTAGTGTGCACCTTCCGTTTGTTTGGCGGATGCCGCCATTTCTTTATTGTATTTCAATGCCATCTCGCGGCACTGTTCCAGGTTTAGCGTCTCCTGTGCAAGAAGAGATAGCGGACAAAGGAGAGAACATATAATGATTGATAACTTTTTCATTAGTCTGCGTTTTTAATATGAAAGAATAATGCGTACAGAATAGGGATAAAGAGCAATGTAATCAGCGTACCGAATAACAATCCGCCCATAATAGATGCTGCCAGTGAACCGAACATGGCATCCGATAGCAGTGGAATCATTCCGAGTATCGTTGTAAGTGATGCCATCATCACTGGGCGAAGGCGGCTCTGCGCACTGTCAACCAATGCTGTGATAGGAGCTGTGCCCTTATTAATCTGCAAGGTAATCTCATCCATCAATACGATGCCGTTTTTGATAATCATACCTATCAGCCCCAGCGTGCCCACGATAGCTACGAAATTGAAAGTCTTACCTGTAAGCAGCATCACCGCTACTACCCCTACAAAAACCAACGGAATGCTACAGAAGATGATTATGGGTTTCCGGTAATCCTTGAACAACATAATCAGGATAGCGATCATCAGGATAATGGCCAGTGGGAAGTTCTTGAACAGATACTTCATGGACTTCGTGCTTGCAATTTTCTCACCTTGCCAGTCCAGGGTATATCCTTCGGGCAGCTCTATCTGTTCTATTCTCGAAGCTATGGCCAGTCTTGCCTGTTCAGTCTCCACTCCGGGGGCAGGCGAGCACTGAATGCGTAGGCTGCGTTGCCCGTTGTAGCGGGGCACTACGGGGTATTCCCAATTGATGTCGATGCCTCTGCTGATTTGCTTCAACGGGGTGCTTCCCATGAGACATTCCACCAATTCTTCTTTGGATAGAGTGCCTGCTTTCAGTTTCACCATCATTTCCTGACTCAGCAATCCGTTGAATGAGGGCAGGGATGAAAAGACTTGTGTGTTATTCAGGTTTTCTATCGGACGTCCCTGTTCATCCAGGCATTTCAGGTAGATTGTATTCTTGTGAATGCCTTCGTAGAACGAACCGATGGGAATGCCGCTTGTGGCAGACAGCAGGGAGATGCTGACGTCGTTGCGGCTCAATCCCAATGCGCGGGCAGTGGGTTGGTCGTACTCGATGGACAGTACCGGAATCTGCGGTTCCCAGTCCGAAGTGATGAGGCAAACTTCCGGTGTGCTCTCCATGATGCTGCGTGCACTGTCTGCCAGTTGCTGCAGTACGGCGGGATCCGGACCGAGGAATTGCGCTTCAATCGGGTATTTCTTGAACATCAGGTTGTAGCGTTTCAGCTTGACGTAAGCGTCCGGGTATCTTGCGGAAAGATAGGACTGGATTTCATCCATGTTATTCACCAATTCTTCCGGGGAAGTGAAGTCAATAATCAGCTCTCCATACGCCAGAGACGGATTGGCAACGCTGCGTACCAGGTTGTAGCGTCCCGGAGTGCCGCCAATGGAAGCTGTGACGTGTGTCACTTCTTTGCGGGTTTTCAGATAAGTTTCTATCTCTTCCAGATCGTGGGCTACTTGTGTGGAGTTGTTTCCTTCCGGTAGTTTGTACTCCATATACAACTGGTCGTAGACCATGTCGGGGAAGAAACCCTGACGCATGAATCCGTAGCCGAATATGGAAAGTCCCAGCAAGGCAATCATTGCCAGCACGACGCTCCAACGATGAGACAGGCCGAAACACAGAATCGTGCGTAGCAGCGCATACACCTTACCTTTATACACCCGTTTTCCGGAGGCATTAACTTCTACCTCGGGGTGTAACCTGCGGTTTGCCATTAAAGGCACATGCACCAGTGCCAGCACCCAACTGAGCAGCAGGGAGACAGCCAGCACAATGAAGAGATCGCGCGTATAGACACCTGCCGTGTCGGGAGACATGAAAATGGGCAGGAAAGCTATGATGGCAATCAGCGTGGCGCCCAGCAACGGCATGGCGGTCTGTCGTCCGATGGCTGTCATGGCTTCCATCCGGTCTTTTCCGGCTTTCAGGTCCACCAGTATGCCGTCGATGATGACAATGGCATTATCCACCAGCATGCCCATGGCCAGCACAAATGCAGCCAGAGATACGCGTTGCATGGTTCCTCCGGTGAATTGCAGGAAGAGGAATGAACCGAATACCGTCACCACCAGACTGATGCCTATGATAACCCCGCTCTTGAAGCCCATAGCCAGCATAAGTATCAGTACGACGATGGCTACGGATTCTATCAGGTTGATGACAAAGGTTCCCAGCGAAGCTCCTACACGTGTCGGCTGGTAGAACACCTTGTGATATTGCACGCCTGCAGGCAAGCGCGTCTCTTGAAGTTGTGCCAGTACTGTTTCTACGGTTTTTCCTACTTTTACGATGTCCGAACCACTGGAGGCAGCGATGAGAATTCCCATTGCCCGTTCACGGTCGTAGAAGAGTTCGTTGCGTGTGGGGCTTTCGTAGCTTTTCTCTATCCGGGCAATATCGTGCAAGCGTAGCTGGTCGTCGTCGTGCCCCTGGATAAGCATATTCCCGATGTCTTCTACCGATTTGAATTTGTCGTTCACCGTTACCCGGATGCGATTGTCGCCATTCTCATAGTAACCGGTGTACGTAGTCTTGTTTTGCCCGTTCAGTGTGGCGAGTACTTCGGCAGGCTTTACACCCAGATTCGCCATGCGGTCTTGCAGCAGGGAGATATTGATGCACTCCGGTCGTTTCCCGTAAAGCTCCACACGGTCTATTCCCTCCAGGCTGCTGACTTCCCGCTTTATCAGTTCGGCGTAGTCGGACAACTCACGGTCGGAGAGGCCGTCGCCCGTCAGGGCATAGAACATGCCATATACATTTCCGAAATCGTCCTTCACCATAGGTGTGCTTGCACCTTCGGGAAGCGAAGCATGGGCGTCGTTCACCTTCCGGCGAAGCATATCCCAGCATTGCTCGACATCATTGTCGCCCACTGTGCTCAGCAATTCTATCTGTATGATGGAAAGGTCATTGTAGGAGTAGCTTTCCACATTATCTATATTGCCCATGGTGCGGATGCTCTTTTCCAGTACGTCCGTCACTTCCAGTTCCACCTGATGGGCGGATGCTCCCGGATAAGTAGTTACAACCATGGCGAGTTTCACCTTTATCTCCGGATCTTCCAGCTTACTCATGTCATAGCATGAATATGCTCCGCCCAGCAGTAGGACGGCCACCAGGAAGTAAATCAGATTGCGGTTCTGAAATGCCCACTTGCTTATATCCATCACAGCAGCCCTCCTACATTTGTTTGGGTAACGGCGGGTAAGGGCTTCACCGCATCCCCGTCTTTAATGTGATGTACGCCTGAGGATACCACCAGCTCACCCGGTTTCAGTTCGTCGGCTGTGATGATGCTGCGTCCGTCCGTCAGCAATCGCATTACGCTTATCTCCTGGCTACGTACTGTCCGGCTGTCGGGAGCATAGACAAATACTTGCGTCTTTCCATCCTTATGCAGGATGGCACTGCTGGGCACGTACAGAGTTTGTACGCCGTCCGTATCGTAGTAGATGGTGACCATCGTATTCATTCCGGGAGAAGGAGAGGGTTGTCCGTCCGGCACCATTTGCAGGCGCATGGAGTACAGTTGGTTGGCATTTGCCTTGGGCGTAATGCTGATGGGCTTCAATTGATAGAGTTTGCCCGGATAGACATCGAACGTACAGTGATAGCGGCTGAATTTGTCCCGGTGGATATATTCGGCTGCCGGCAAGTTTATTTCCACTTCCGGTATTCCGGCACTGATCATGGAGATGACGGGCATTCCTGCACCGACCGTTTCATGCGTCTCGAACAGGTGTTTTTGTACGAATCCGTCGAAAGGAGCATACAGGCGCGTGTATGCCAGTTGGTCTTTGTGATGCTGATACTTGGCTGTAATTTGCTTCAGGCCGTACACGGCTTTGTCGTTGGCATTGGGAGTTGTTCCATTTTCCTTGTAGAGTGCCATCACCCGTTCCGCTTCGGCCTTTATTTGCTCGTATTCAGCAGCTGTGGCATCCAGTTGCACTTGGTAGTCCGCAGGGTCCAGTTCAGCCAGCAATTGTCCTGTACGGACACAAGCACCATCTTCCACGTGTATCTTCTGTATGGTGCCACTCACGCGGAATGCCAGGCTGATGTCTTGTGCTGCCTTCACTTTCCCCGGATATTGCAGGGTGGTCCGTCCGTCAGCAGAAATGACTGTGTCAATCTTTACCGTCTGAGGTTCTTTCACTTCCTTTGCATGGCTGCTACAGGCTGCAAGTGATAGAACAGAAATACCTGCTAAAATGTAATAAAATTGCTTCATTGTTTATGAGTGTTGATTATCGGCTGCAAAATTATCCCGATCCTTCGGGGCGGTAAAGGCTGATATGAATTATAAATTGTTCGATTTGTACACTTTTTCTTTGGATAAGCGAGATCTATCCGGGAATTTGTGTTTATTTTGCAGACGAATCATCTCATCTCTATAACGATAAGGAGAGGAGATCCTTCGGCAAGCTCAGGATGACAGATAGTAACAGATAATATAAAATAATTAAGCATGAGTACCTATTTCATTATAATAGTTGGGAAGAAGTTATGAGACCACAAGTTGTTTCAGGAGTTAAGGCAGATGGTTGTGCCGATAGTTATGCCGATGGTTTACGGAAGTATCCTTTCGGCTTTATACCGATTTCGAGCGATAATCCCCAAGTGTTTAGGGACGGACAGATAATTTCCACGCTCGACCGGTGCGGCATTTTCCTGTGCCATGCCGGCGAGATAGAGCTTTCCATGGGTGATAAACTCTATCTGATGAGGCGGGGTGATATTTATATCTATATGCCGTCCACCTTGGTGCGCCTGCTTCATAAGAGCGAAGATGCGGAAGGAATTGTGGTGGAAGTGAGTCTGGATTATGCCATACCCATAGCCAACCGGGTAATCAATGTCGAAAATCTGCTTTTCATTCGTGAACATCCGTGCATTTCGCTGTCGGAGGAACAATTTGCGCACCTGGAATACTTGCTTGAGAATCTGTACAAGAGGATTCAGTCCGAAGATGTTTCAGAGATGGGCATACAGCGCAGGTGCCTGATGCTGGAGCTTATCAAGTCGATGGGGCAGACGGTTTGTTATGAGGTGCTGAACGCTTACATTGCCAATCAGCCTTTGCGGGCACTGCCCCAGGGGAAGAAAGACCTTGTTTTTCAGAATTTCATGTTGATGTTGTTCCGTTATTACCGGCGCGAACGTGACGTGACTTTTTATGCACAGATGCAGCATCTGGCACCACGCTATTTCTCGGCCATTATTAAGGAAAAATCGGGCAGCAATGCTCTGCAATGGATTGTGCAGATGGTTATAACAGAGGCGAAGCAATTGCTTGAAAACTCCGACCTGAGTATCAAGGAGATTGCTGCCCGGCTTAATTTTCCGACACAGTCTTTCTTTGGGAAGTATTTCAAGCAATATGTCGGGGTGTCACCTAAAGAGTACAGGAATCATTAGGTTTGTGGCAACATAGTCTACCGGTTAAATCTTGCCTATTTCCACCCATTCTATATTCGGGTCGATGAGTGTCCGTTCCGTCACTTGTCCACGTTGTCCGCGACTGTATTCAGGGATGAAGCGTACTTTTATGTCGGTGATTAATTGCGGAGACACTTCTTCAGGGGTGTCCACGCCTTGTTTTTTCGACTGGCAGGAGTAGTAGAAAGTTCCTACGCCTTTCAGATGTACCGATTTTCCCTCCGCCATCATTTGGGCAAGTATCGGTCCCAGTCCCATGAGTACCGCATAGGTGTCTCCCGGACTGACTGTAGACATCAGTGACAATCGTTTGGCTACATCGTCCGTTGTAGCGGGACGTTTTGAGGTCACTGCCCTTAAATACCATTTTCCATTTAGCTTCACTTTCCTGAAAAAAGCCATACTGTATTCTCCTTTCTTTATTAGTTGGCATGGTTGAGTAGCTGAGGCAGGATAGTCGACTCCTATACTTAGCCTACAATCAATGCCGATGATTGCCACAATCAATGCCGATGATTCCTACAATCAATGCCAATGATTCTATGCTTAGGTGCAAAGATAGCATGATTAAGTCATACTATCATCATAGTTGAGTCACGATTTTAGCTGGTTAATACTAATAGAATAGCAAGGTTTCTCGGACTACACCAAAAATCAGGCAGAATATCCTAACTTCAAAAGAAAGGATATTCTGCCTGATTTCATTTGTTATAGAGCGTCAATCTCTGCTATTGTCAAACCGGTAGTTTTCGCTATCATGTCAGCAGGAGCACCCAGTTGTTTCATGTTACGGGCTATAGAAAGGTAAGCTTCTGCACGTCCTTCTTCGCGTCCCTCTGCACGTCCTTCAATTTTTCCTTCCAGTTTTGCTGAATCCAGCACATCGTTCTGAATCATCACGGCATTCAGATGTTCGTCATAAGCCATGCGTTCTTTTTGAGGCATGGAGAAGTACTTCAGTTTCTCACGGGCCTCGCTCAGACCGGGAGCGGTGGTATCAGGACGTATGGTGCCGTACTTCAGGTATTTCATCCACTCTTCGAGAGGGGTGACGGCCACTTTGTCGAACTCGTTCACACGGATAAGGATATATTCAGGAAATATCTCGGCCGGCATGCGGGGGACAATGGCATCACGCTCTTTGACGTTCACTTGCAGGTGGTCGCCCGTATGGACGCCTACAAAATGGTTCTGACCATGATACAGATAATCGCTTCCCTTTCCGATGTCGAAGTAGAGAATACTGATGGAGTAGATTTTCTTCACCTTATAGTAAGCTTCACCCAGCGAGATGTGTTCGGTGATTGCCTTGGCTACGCCGTAAAGAATTCGTTCCAGATAATAAAGTTCGCGGGTATTCTGTATCTCGATGATGATAATCTCATCCTTACTGTTGCGGGCCTTAATATCCACGCGGTTGAATTTATCTTCAGCTGACAGCTGATTGCTTTCACTTTCCATAATTTCCAGGATAGTGACTTTCTCACCCAGAAACACGGTGAGGAAACCTTCGAGCACGCCGTAGTTTGCCTTCTGGCGTAGCAGTCGCTTGATGGCCCAGTCGAAACGTACATATTTGTCTTGAAGTTCTTCCATTTCTTTGATAATTAATTGGGAATACGTTAGTTACCAACAAAAGTACATCTTCTTGCGAAAAGAACAAACTCTACCTGATTTTTTATTTATCGCATCTGCTTTCTTATATCTTCTTTTGATATTCCGCCGGTGTCATCCCCGTCATCCTCTTAAAGAATTTCGAGAAGAATGACGGATTAGGGAATCCCAGTTCATCCGAGATTTGGAATACCAACAAATCACTGTGTTTCAGCAGCACTTTTGCCTCAAGAATAACGGCTTGGTTAATCCACTGCATTACCGTCTGCCCGCTTACTTCACGAATAACCGTGCTCAGATAATGAGGAGTCAGACACAGTTTATCCGCATAGAAACTGATGTTGCGTTCACGTTTACTGTGTTCATTAACCAAGCCGATGAAGCGGCGGAATACTTCTTCCTGGCGTGAGAGTTGTAGCGGGGTGGACTCTTCGCTTTTTGCGTGGATATACCTTATATTATAGAGTAATGCTATAATCAGGTGTTGTACCACCTCCCGGCGGAATGGAACATAGTGTACGGCATCCCATATCATTGAAAAGAAAGCATCGATTTGCGGTAATTCCTCCTCTGTGGGTGAAATAAAAATGCCATGCTTTGTGTACGAATCCGTCAGTGCGCCCCCTTGTGTGATGGGCAGAAAGTTATTATCGGGAACAATGACCTGAAAATCATAATCCTCACTGATTTCCACTATTTCTATCAGCGAATTGAAAGGACTGATAATAATCATTGGTTCCTTTACCTTGTATTCTATCAGATTGATGGAAATCCGTGCTTCACCTTTCAGTATCCGGATGATTCTGCTTTCTTTGGCGCGATAGGGCCTCCCTGTGCTAAAGAGGATACTATCCATTTGGGCAAAGCTGATGATAACACCGAGATCACGGCTGATAAAGCGAAAACTGTTGTTGTTTACGATATTTGGATTACTCAGCAACTCGCCAAGCCCAAGCTCCATAGGTTTGCTCTTTTCCATATCCTTTTCCTCCTTTAATTTATCTATATCTGTGGCAAAGATAAGAAAACGTAGGGTTTTCCTGTCTTTTAATACTGGTAATCGGATAAATAGAGCATCATTGCACACAAATAGAATGTATACATATACTTTTAAGCTCTATCTTTGCGTCCTATAAAGAAATAAACAAGAAATGTATATGGAAATGAAACGAACTATTCTCTCTTTTTCCTTTATTCTTGCGGCAATGCTGGCACATGCGCAACTTACGCTGGAGGGATGCCAACACTCGGCACAGACCAATTATCCGCTGGTGCGGCAATACGGTCTGATAGAGAAAGCCCGGGAATATAATCTTGAAAATGCCGGAAAAGGTTATCTGCCGCAGTTCACCCTTTCAGGAAAGGCAACCTATCAAAGTGATGTTACAAAACTGCCGGTGGACATTCCGGGAATCGATATGAAGAGTATGCCCAAAGATCAGTATCAGGTGATGTTGGAAGTGTCGCAGAACATCTGGGACGGTGGAGATATCCGTTCCAAAAAGCAACTGACCCGGGCTACCTCGGAGATAGACCGCGGGAAACAGGAAGTGGATATGTATGCACTGAATGACCGTGTGAATCAGCTATACTTCGGCATCCTGTTGCTGGACGAACAGTTAAGGCAGAATCAGCTTTTGCAGGAAGACTTGGGACGCACTCATCAGCAGGTGTCCAACTATATGGCAAACGGCATTGCCAATCAGAGTGATTTGGATGCCGTAAGCGTGGAGATATTGAACACGAAGCAGAAACGCATTGAACTGGAATCTTCGCGACAGGCCTATCTGAGTATGCTCTCTATCTTTATAGGAAAGGAAATCGCTTCCGGAACTACATTGGAGAAGCCTGCCGATACTTTTGAATCTACTTCATTGGTGAACAACCGTCCGGAACTTCGCTGGTTCGATGCCCAAGGCGGGCAATTGAACGTACAGGAATCTTCATTGAAGACGCGCTTCCGTCCCCGCTTCGGGTTGTTCGTGCAGGGAGCTTACGGAAATCCGGGATTGAATATGCTGAAAGACGATTTCTCCGCATACTATGTAGCGGGAGTCCGTATGTCGTGGAACTTCGGTAGCCTCTACACGTTACGCAATGATCGCAGGCTGATAGATAACAACCGCCGTAAGCTGGAGACCAGCCGCGATGTGTTCCTGTTCAATACCAACCTGCAATCTACCCAACAAAGCTCGGCCATCCAGTCCATGCGCCGACAGATGGTGGATGATGATGAGATTATCCGTTTACGTGTCAACATCCGTAAGGCCGCCGAGGCTAAAGTGGAGAACGGTACGCTGACCGTAACCGATATGCTTCGTGAAATCACAGCTGAGAACCTGGCACGCCAAACCAAGGCTTTGCATGAGGTACAGTTACTGATGAACATCTGGAATCTGAAATATACATTGAATAATTAAAGGCATAAAAATATAGATCATTATGAAATCAAGGAATTTACTGGGACTTTGTTCCCTATTGGCCCTCTTTTCCGCTTGTGGAAACGGTGCCCCGAAATATGATGCAACAGGAACGTTTGAGACTACGGAAGTGCTTGTATCTGCCGAAGCGTCGGGCCGCCTGCTCTATTTCGATATCGAAGAAGGAATGTTACTGAAGGCCGGTGAAGAAGTTGGCGTAGTAGATACCGTACAGCTCTACCTGAAGAAGCTGCAACTGGAAGCGAGTATTAAATCTGTCGAAGAACAGCGTCCTGATATTCTGAAACAGGTAGCCGCTACCAAAGAACAAATATCTGCCGCCCAACGCGAACGAAACCGTGTGGCAAACTTACTAAAGGTAGGTGCGGCAAATCAGAAACAACTGGATGATGCGGAAGACCAGCTTGAAGTGCTCCGCAAGCAACTTGTTGCGCAGAACTCTACCTTGTCCAACAGTCACCAGAGCCTGACGTGGCAAAGTTCATCCGTCGGTATTCAGGTGGCACAGGTGGAAGACCAATTGAAGAAGTGCCACATCACCTCTCCGATAACCGGCACTGTACTGGCAAAGTACGCCGAAGCGGGAGAACTCACAGCTATGGGCACTCCGCTTTTCAAAGTGGCCGATACGGAGCAGATGTACCTTCGTGCTTACATCACCTCCGAACAACTGTCGCAGGTAAAGCTGGGACAGAAAGTAACCGTCTTCTCCGATTACGGCACCGATGAGCACAAGCAGTATCCGGGCGTAGTAACCTGGATTTCGGATACCTCGGAATTTACTCCGAAGACTATCCTGACTAAGAATGAACGTGCCAACCTGGTGTATGCCGTGAAGATTGCCGTGCACAATGACGGGCTATTGAAGATAGGCATGTACGGGGGAGTGGAGTTTAATAAGTGATAAAGTGATAGGTGATAAAGTGATGAGTTTATGGAACATGCGGTTGTTGTAGATAACGTTACCAAGAAATATGGGGCGGTGGAGGCGCTGAAGGGTGTTTCCTTGACGGTTCCTTCCGGAGAGTTGTTCGGCATTATCGGGCCTGACGGGGCGGGGAAGACTTCTCTTTTCCGTATCCTCACCACCTTGCTGCTTCCCGATAGTGGGAATGCTTCGGTGTGCGGTCTGGATATAGCGAAGGATTATAAAGAAATCCGTCGTCGCGTAGGCTATATGCCGGGACGCTTCTCCCTCTATCAGGACTTGACGGTAGAAGAAAACCTGAACTTCTTTGCTACTGTTTTCCATACCACCATTGAGGAGAATTATGAATTGGTGAAGGATATCTACCAGCAGATAGAGCCTTTCCGCAAACGCCGTGCCGGAGCTTTGTCCGGAGGTATGAAGCAGAAACTGGCGTTGAGTTGTGCGCTTATCCATAAACCGGATGTGCTTTTCCTCGACGAGCCGACAACAGGAGTCGATCCTGTTTCCCGCAAGGAGTTTTGGGGGATGCTTCGCCGGTTGAAGGAACAGGGCATCACCATCATAGCCTCTACGCCTATTATTGATGAGGCACGCCAATGTGATCGCATTGCCTTTATCAATGAGGGGCAGATACATGGGATAGATACTCCGGAACGTATTCTGAACCAGTTTGCAAGTATTCTTTGTCCGCCGGGACTGGAACATAGCAAGGTGGAACAGAAAGATGAGTATGTCATCGAAGTGGATAAGCTCACCAAACGTTTCGGCAATTTCACGGCAGTGGATCATATCTCTTTCAAAGTCCATCGTGGTGAGATATTCGGCTTCCTGGGTGCCAATGGTGCCGGAAAGACTACGGCAATGCGCATGCTTACCGGATTGAGCCATCCCACAGGAGGTACGGCCCGCGTAGCCGGTTTCGATGTTGCTACCCGGACGGAGGATGTGAAAAAGAATATCGGCTATATGAGCCAGAAGTTTTCTCTTTACGAAGACCTGAAAGTGTGGGAGAATATCCGGCTGTTTGCCGGGATTTACGGCATGGCAGAAGATGAAATAGCCCGCAAGACCGATGAACTTCTGGAACGCATCGGGCTGAGTGCCGAACGTGATACGCTGGTAAAAAGTCTGCCGCTGGGCTGGAAACAGAAACTTGCTTTCTCCGTTTCCATCATTCACGAACCGAAGATCGTCTTTCTGGATGAGCCGACGGGTGGGGTGGATCCTGCTACCCGTCGCCAGTTCTGGGAGCTTATTTATCAGGCTGCCGACCGGGGAATCACTGTCTTTGTCACCACCCACTTCATGGATGAGGCCGAGTATTGCGACCGTATCTCTATCATGGTGGATGGCGTGATTCGTGCTCTCGATACGCCCGATGAACTGAAACGGCAATTTAAGGTTGCTACGATGGATGATGTTTTTCAGCAGTTGGCACGGGAGGCGGTGCGTACGGCGGATTAGCCGATTCATAACATAATTAGTAAGAACAATGAAACAATTTATAGCTTTTGTCCGAAAGGAATTCTTCCATATCTTCCGCGACAGGCGAACCATGCTGATATTGCTGGGTATGCCTGTGGTGCAGATTATCCTTTTCGGCTTTGCCATAACCACGGAAGTGAAGAATGTCCGTGTCGCCATTCTCGACCCGTCGAACGATGTTGTCACCCGGCGCATTATCGACCGTCTGGATGCGAGTGAATATTTCTCCGTCACCACGAATCTGAATACTCCGGACGAGGTTGAAAAGTCTTTCAGACGGGGAGACATTGACCTGGCAGTCATCTTCAGCGAGCAATTTGCGAATCACGTTTATACCGGAGATGCTTGTGTACAGTTGGTGGCCGATGCTACCGACCCCAATACGGCAACCACACAGACTGGTTATGCCGCCAACATCATATCCTCTGCCGGAAGCGAAATGCTTCCGGCGGGAATACAGGTTTCCACTATTGTTCCCGAAGTGAAGCTGCTTTATAATCCGCAGATGAAGAGCGCCTACAACTTTGTGCCGGGTGTGATGGGACTGATCCTGATGTTGATTTGTGCCATGATGACTTCCATATCCATTGTCCGGGAGAAGGAGACGGGAACGATGGAGATATTGTTGGTTTCTCCGGTGAAGCCGTTGTTTATTATTCTTGCCAAGGCAGTTCCTTACTTTGTGCTTTCGTTTGTCAACCTGACAACGATTTTGCTGTTGTCCGTCTATGTACTCGATGTTCCTGTGGCGGGTAGCTTGTTCTGGCTGATTGTGGTATCGCTGCTTTTTATCTTCGTTTCCCTGGCTTTGGGCTTGCTGATTTCCTCGGTGACGCGGACGCAGGTTGCTGCCATGCTTGCATCGGGATTGATACTGATGATGCCTACCATGCTGCTCTCCGGTATGATATTCCCTATAGAGAGCATGCCCTTACTGCTTCAAGGCATCTCGGCGGTGCTTCCTGCCCGCTGGTACATTCAGGCTGTGCGGAAGCTGATGATCGAAGGAGTGGACATTTCACTGGTATTGATGGAAGTCAGTATTCTTGCTGTAATGGCGGTTGCACTGATTACGGTTAGTTTCAAGAAGTTTAAGAACCGATTAGAATAGGAGAGTGGTGGTATGATAAAGTTTCTGATAGAAAAAGAATTCAAGCAGTTGCTCCGTAACTCGTTCCTGCCGAAGATGATTCTTATCTTCCCTTGCATGATTATGATACTGATGCCCTGGGCGGCAAATTTGGAGATAAAGAACATTAACCTGAACATTGTGGATAATGACCACAGCGTCCTTTCGCGCCGCCTTGTGGATAAGATCGGTGCATCCACCTATTTCCGTACAACGGCCCTTCCTGATACTTACAATGAAGGATTGCGCTACATCGAAATCGGTTCGGCAGATATTATCCTGGAGATTCCCCGCGATTTTGAGAAGAACTGGGTGACGGGCAACAGCCCCCGCCTGTTGGTTGCCGTCAATGCAGTGAACGGTACAAAGGGAGGATTAGGAGGCTCGTACCTGTCTTCCATCATTAATGACTATACCCGTGAGTTGCAATCGGAATCACCGGCAAAGGCAATGTCTGCCGGGATGGGATTGCCCCGGATTGGCATTTCAACGCAGAATCTGTATAACCCGAACCTGAACTACAAGCTCTTTATGGTTCCGGCATTGATGGTGATGTTGTTGACAATGATTTGCGGCTTTCTTCCGGCGCTCAATGTGGTAGGCGAGAAAGAGGTGGGTACTATCGAGCAGATCAATGTAACGCCTGTCTCCAAACTGACGTTTATTCTTGCCAAGCTGATACCTTATTGGCTGATAGGTTTCATTGTGCTTACGATATGTTTCTTTCTGGCATGGCTGCTCTATGGCATTCTTCCTGTGGGGTATTTTGTGACGATATATCTTTTTGCAGTGGTCTTCCTGTTCGTGGTCTCCGGATTCGGTCTGGTGATTTCCAATCATTCCGCTACGTTGCAGCAGGCCATGTTCGTCATGTGGTTCTTTATGCTGATACTGATGCTGATGAGTGGCTTGTTCACTCCCGTACACAGTATGCCGGAGTGGGCACAACTGATTGCTGCGCTCAATCCGCTGAAATACTTTGTAGAGGTGATGCGTACCATTTACCTGCGGGGTGGTGGCATTGTGGAGTTACTTCCACAGTTGGGAGCATTGACGACCTTTGCGGTGTTCTTTAATTTGTGGGCAGTGAGGAGTTATAGAAAGAGTAGTTGAGATTACTCTTTCATAATCCTTTTGATCTCCGCATCCAGCGAAGCTTTCTCCGGGATATTGAGTTTCGGCCTTAACCGATAACGTATCCTGGTGACGCTGGCGGAGGCTATACCTAATATCCGGGCTATCTCTTCGGTGCTTTGATTGAGTAGGATGAGCATACACAGCAATTCTTCATTCTTGGTGATATTGGGACACACATCGCGCAGGCGGATAAGTGCCGTAGAATAAATGCCGGAGAAGGCGACACGGAATTCAGCTTCTTCTTTAGGCGTCAGCATGGTGGGAGACAGAGTTTCCATAAGCTTGTTGAGTTCGCTACCGGATTGGTTTGAGGTTTGTATTTCAGCCAGTTGCCGAAGCAGTTCCTGATTGTGTTCATGAAGTTCATGGCGCGATTCAAGAATTCTTTTCAATTCCTTTTCCTTTTTATCCAGGCGGATGGAGGTGATTTCGAGTTCCTTTTCGTCCAGTTGGTGATGTAATTTCAGAGATCGGTGTCTGTTCCAGAACCAGGTAGCCAGGAGCAGGATAAAGAGGATGGATGCAATTGTGCCGATGGTATATGTACGGATAACACTGTTGCGCAAGGCTATACCTGCCGTGAGCAGACTATTTTCCTGTTCCACCTTCTCCGTCTCGTAACGTATATGCGAGGCTATGGATTCACGAATGGATTTCCCATGAATTACAGAGTCGATAATCATATTATAGCGGGGGAGCAGTTCTTTTGCAGCTTTCATCCTGTCGGTACGGTGGTAGCTGTCGAGCAGTAACCGGTTGTTGTGATTTTCGGTTTCCATATCTCCGCGGACTTTGGATAAGTTGACGGCTTTTTCAAGCAACGGGATGGCTTCTTGGTATTTTTCGGCTCTGTACATGGCATTTCCGTAGCCCATGTAATAGTCCAGCAGCATATAGCCGGGCACTTTATCTTTTATTTCTTCATAGTGCGTCAGGACTTTCGGCAGGGAGTCCGGAAACTGGGCTTTGGCTCCAGCTTTTCCATCTTTACACGTATTTGTCCGCGCGGATTGGTGGCTCTGATGTAGAAGCTGTCGGCAAGGTTGAGCGCGAGGAAGACTGAGTCGATGAGGCCCATTCTTTTATAAATCAGGGCTCTCCTTTCGTACAGGCTTGCCGCCATACCCCAGGTCTCGTTATCTTCACGGAACAGGCGGAGTCCTTCATTGTTGTAATGCAAGGCTCTGTCGAAAAAGTTTAGTTCGGTGTAATTGCCGCACAGGTTGATTGCGGCGAGCATCGCCCCACGCGGATTCTGCGATTTATTGCTTTGTTCCATGACTTCCTGACAGAGGCTGATGCCTTTCTGGAACTCATTCTTCCGGATGTAGATGTTTGCCAGGTTGGCCATGGCCTGCGGATAGAGTCCGGTGTCGTCGTATGCTCCGTTTCTCATAGCTTCGGCGGCTCGCAGCAAGGCGGGTTCTGCTCGTGTTTCGGTGGAGTCGACGGCCATATAGGTGATTCCGGCGGCTATGGTGCAAAAGAGTTCACTGGAAGGATCATCATTTTCATTTATGCTCATGGCTTGGTCGAGGAGTTGGCAGGCTTCGGCACGGCGGCCGAGGGTTTGCAACATTTGTGCGTCGCATACCAAAATCTCGCGTTGGCAATGATTGGATAGTATCGGGTGGTTCATTTCCTTGAGCCGGAGGAAGTGCTCGTGTCCTTCGGCTATTCTTCGGGAATGATTGTATGCGAACATTAAGTGTCTGATTGCGTAGGACATCAGACGGCGGGCGTCGTCAGGAGATAGTCCGTTGGGGTGTTGGTCGCTTTTGACGGGTAGCAGGAAGGCAGAGTCGAGTAGGGAAATAGCGCTGTCATATTCTTTGTCCAGCCGGAACTGATTGGCTTTTGCCAGTATGGCAATACTGTCTGCATGGAATTGTGCAGGTGGATGGGCGCTGCCTGGCGGCTTGTTGCAGCTTACTATGCCGGATACGAGAATGATTAGTGGGAATATAAAATACTTATTCATTTTGTTTAGGGTACTTGTATAGGTCTCAAATATAAGTAAAATGGGTGGGTTAATAAAACGATAATTTGAAAATGTTAGAAAACTGATAATAAGGACGTTTATTACCGGGAGTTATCATATTCTTTTCTAAACTCCCGGTAATTTGATGAATTTCCTGTTATTTGGGACAGGAGAGTTTTGGGTTAATGTGCGCTTTCATCGTCAGTAGTAGGTGTCCAGGCGGGATTGCTTCCAATCCATTTGGTTTGTTCACCAACACTTTCGTTGCAGGAATAAACAGTAGCATTGCTAAGCCCTCCTATCAAATATCCAAGTCTCACAGTTTCTTTAGACGTAACATTAAAATCTGTCGTTAAATTCCGGTTGAGATGGTGTTTTCCCCATGCGATATACCCTGCAATTCCTCCAACATCCACTGGAGAGAGGCAACGTCCGGTTATGGAGCCTTGATTGCAGCATCCCAAAACCTTTCCGGCCATACTTCCCCCAATTCCACCTACTGATATAGTATAATTTGTATTTGAACGTTCTGGGTTAGAAAGTATAATGGAAGAAGCATTTATACAATGCTTATGCTCACTTTCTAGTATGCCGTTTTGTCCTATTATACCTCCAATACGAACTAAGCTTCCTTTACAACTTACATCACTTTGTCCTGTTGACGAACAGTTGTTCATATGGGCTCCTGAATATCCAATTATACCACCTATGCATAAATAGCCATAGGCGAGGTTCCCGCCTGATATTTTCATTTCTCCCGACATTGTACAATTGTAAACTGTTATTTTCAGCGTAGGTCCATGTCCAATGACGCCACCTACACCAAAATATAAAGTGCTTGTTCCTTCAGGCGATGCAAAGGACCATGTAATATTAGCTGCTATATGGATATTTTCTATCAACATGCTACTTGTAGTTGTCAAGTAACCAAAGAAGCCAAAGTTCTTTAAATCATCAGAAAAACTTCCTTTTAATTCGCCGCTTATGGTATGTCCGCCACCATCAAAGTTTCCACTAAAAGGCTTGGCAGATGAAATTCCTATTGGCATCCATGTATCAGCCGTGACTTTTATATCAGTAGTTAATTTAAAGAACTTATCTACGTAGCGTTCTCCCGCTTCTACTTGTTCAATTAAATATTTCAAGTGTCCGGCACTCTCTATCAGGTAAGGGTTATCTTTCGTACTACCTTTATTATCACTCTGATCCCAAGTGTTGCCTATTACATTATTATCGAATATAGCAGCAGTTCCATAACCATCTTCTATTCCCCCAAAAGTAAGCTCCGAATTATAAACCTTGCCTGCCTCATAAGGAAAATCTCCATTAAAAGAAACCGTATAACTATAAACCATTCCGTCGTCGCCTGTCACAGCAAGAGCCAGTTTTTCTTTCAATGTGGAAGGAAGAATGGCCATGTAAGCAGTGAATTTTTTGCTACTGGCACCGGATATAGCCGCAGTAAGCTGTTTGGCAGTAGTGACGTTGCTTTCATCACTTGCTTTCTGGGAGATGGCTATACCGGCATCATCCTGTGTGCTTAGAGTGATGTATTTAGGAACAATACCATCAGGAAGAGTTACCTCAAACTTCAGAACAGCTATTTTATGCTTAAAGCTTATTTCCGAAATCTCCGTACCGGAAGCAGTAGTCTGTGCAGTCATAAAGTTGTAACCGGACAGATGGACAAAAGGAGCGTTTGCATCGATAACCTGCCCTATAACATTAAAGTAGCAATCCTCCCATCTTTTCTCGGCTTTTGATGCAGGAAAGAAAGCATGCTGGGCATCCTCAACCGCATTTCCTGTGAAAGTAGCAATCTTGCCATCACCATCAGTAGGTCCTGTCGTAGTAAAGACCTCAGTCGTAGTACCATAAAGTTTAAAGGCATCATTTTCCGTCCACCTTAGTATCAGGCCGTTAGCACCATCCTCTTCATGGCTTATACGGGTGATAGCTCCGCCTTGTGTGACGGTAACGGATATTTTTTCTTTTCCCCCGACAGAAGTATCCTCTTTTATAACTTCATCCTGGGTACATCCCACTAATACCAATAGGAATACTGCAAAGAAAGGTATCGCATTATTTATTTTCATAGTTTTATTTTTCAAAGGTTAGTATATCGTTTATCAAGTCTTCCAATTCGCTTATGCTACTTGAACTGTAGCGTTGGGTAGATCTTCGGGAACTGCTTCGACCAGGCATACCTGGGTTACCACCGGGCATATTGCTCAATGCCATTACACCCTCACTTTCCATTTCTATGATCTCTATTTGCGGAGTCACATACTTTGCTTTTCTCTCTTCTTTCATATTTCCTTTTTTAAAGTTGATAGTCATCTTGTATTTTGATAGCAAAACTAACGATTCCACTATTAGAGAAGCCAAATCAGGACTGTACAATTCAATGTACAATTGCGTGGATTATTCCACATTTTATCCTACTTTTGCATCCAATTTAATTATATCTGATATCCTAATGAACACGCAGACAACTTATCTCGCCTCTAAGCCGCATTATGAAATCCTGGATGGATTACGTGGAGTGGCAGCTGTTATGGTCGTAGCCTTCCATCTTCTTGAAGCACATTCGGGTGGCAACCATCTCGCACAAATCATTAATCACGGCTATCTTGCCGTCGACTTCTTCTTTATCCTTTCGGGCTTTGTAATCGGTTATGCCTATGATGACCGCTGGAACCGGATGAGTATCGGCACTTTTTTCAAACGCCGTGTCATCCGCCTGCATCCTATGGTAATTATGGGTAGCATTATCGGCGCCCTTTTCTTTTTCCTACAGAAATCCTCCTGCTTTCCGAATATGGATAATGTATCGGTAGGAACAGTTCTGATAATCATGCTTTATGGCTGTACACTGCTTCCCCTTCCTTTGAAGTGGGACATTCGCGGGTGGACGGAAATGCACCCGTTGAACGGGCCGGCATGGTCACTCTATTATGAATATATCGGCAATATCCTGTACGCACTGTTTGTCCGTAAGTTCAACAAGGTTGCCTTGTCCATCCTTGTTTTTCTGGCAGCCTGTGCCACTTTGCATCTCTGTCTTACGGCACCCAATGGTGATATCGTGGGCGGATGGGCATTGAATTGGGAACAGCAGTATGTGGGCTTTGTCCGTTTGCTCTATCCGTTCTTTGCAGGTTTGCTGCTTTCACGTCTGGGCTGGCTCATACGGGTAAAGAAACGTGCATTCTGGTGGTGTAGCCTGATGATTGTAATAGTTCTTTCCGTTCCCCGTATTGGCGGTGAAGATGGCTTCTGGATGAACGGACTCTACGAGGCACTTTGCATTATCTTTATCTTCCCGGTCATTGTTTCGATGGGAGCCGGTGGCAAAGTAACGGGAAAACGCTCTGTAGGTATCTGTAAGTTCCTGGGTGATATCTCATATCCCGTTTATATCACTCATTATCCATTGATATACACATATACAGCCTGGGCATGCAACCATAATGCGACCATCACCGAAGGTCTTCCTTATATGATACTGACCTTTGTCGGAGCTTTCGTCCTTGCTTATGCCTGTCTGAAGCTCTATGACGAACCGGTACGCAAATGGCTGACCAATCGTTTTCTGAAAGGAACGCGTAAGGCGAAATAAATACATCCGGAGATATAAAAAGAAACGGGCAACCTCTCTTGCGAGAAGTTGCCCGTTCTGGTTAATACATCTGTTGGGTTCACCGGAAACCTTATTTCACTTCAATAGATTTCTTATTCTTCTGTTTTTCTTCGGCTGAGAACTTCGGCAGACTGATGTTCAGCACGCCATTTTCTACTTGTGCTGCAATCTTTTCCTTGTCCACATTGTCCGGCAATATCATGGTTTGTTGGAACTTAGAGTATGAGAATTCGCGACGCAGATAGCGACCGTCTTTCTTTTCCTCCTTGTTTTCAGTCTTCTTTTCCATGCTGATAACCAGATTGTTGTCTTCGTCGATATGAACGTTGAAGTCATCTTTGGTCATTCCCGGAGCAGCCAATTCTACTTTGTACTCCTTTTCCGTTTCCAGCACGTTGATAGCCGGAGCAGTTGCATTGGCTTTTTCCATCCATTCGTTATCAAAGAAATCATTGAAGATACTTGGTAACCAATTTTGAGTTCTTCTAACAGGCATCATAATTTTAGTCTCCTATCCTTTAAGTTAAACATTCGGTTAGTTCTGAACTCCCGGTCTTGGACTGCTTTCGGGAGCCATTTCTTAATCACTCCCATGCGGTTCCTGAACCGTCGTTCACAAACATAATCGCAAAACGTATGCCAATTGATTTTAGTTTCGCTGATTAACAAAATGTCACTAAAGTTCTGACAAAATTACTTGTTTTATGCCGTTTTGTACATTTATTATATAAAATTGCTTTCGAATACTATGAATGTGAAATGTTTCGCCTCCGGCTTATTCGTTTCCCTGATAGTCGAAATAATCAAAGTCAGCCTGTGCCTTTGAAGAAGCGGATACGGCATACAAGCCCAATATGATACCGGTAAATCCGCCGGCAGTTTCGGTACTGAGATAGCGCGTATTCATCTTGGCTATTTCCTGGAACTTGTTTCCAGTGGTGGAATAGCCGAATGAATAGAACTCATTATTCCCTTTGACCTGAAGCTGCACTTTTCCTTGGGGGATATTGATTTCCTTTTCTATGTGTTTCAGTTCTCCCAACTGATATCTCAGGACGATAGACTGCTGTCCCTTGGCATCCTGCCTTATAAAAAGGTCATAGTGCGAATGATTCTCCATGAATACCGTTATTCCGGCTTCGTCCTGCGGTTGCCCTTTCTGTAGTTCAACGGATGTTGCGGCTGTGAAGTCGATATGTTGCTGTCTGCGGCCGATGAAAGTAGGAGAGTCCATACTGTTCAGATTGATGGGAGTTGCTTTCAATCGGAGTGTCTTACCGTTCAGGATGTAGTTCTCCTGTTTGGGATTGCGCAGATAGATCCATTCTGGTCCCAGTTTCTCGGTGTTGAAGGTAATGCGGGGAGCTTTCGAGTCAAAAGGTTGCTGTGGAAGGGTGGGGACATCCATCTGTAAGGCTATGCTTCCATCTCCATTTACCACAGGCCAGGCATTCTTATCCCATCGTACAGGTGCGATAAACGTTTCGCGCCCCAGCAGATGGTGTGAGCCGGTTTGCGGACGGAATGCGAGACATACCATCCACCACGAACCATCGTGAGCTTCTATCAGATCGGCATGACCGGTTCCCTGTATCGGACTGTTCTGTGCGTTTTTGTTTATATGCGTCAGGATGGGGTTGGCGGGATTACCTTCATACGGGCCGTCAATATCCCGGCTACGGGCAATGGTTACCTTATGCCCATATTCAGTACCTCCTTCGGAAATCAGCAGATAATACCAACCATCTTTCTTATAAATATGTGGCCCTTCCGGATGGCGTCCGCCCGTACCGTTCCAGATACGTTTGGATTCGCTTAACTGTTCTCCGGTCATCGGATTTATTTCGCACAGGTAGATGCCTACATCCGGATTGCTGACCAAATAGCACTTTCTATCTTCAAAATAAAGGGATGGATCAATGCCTCCTTGCTTTATCCAAACCGGTTCTGACCATTCACCACGTGGATCAGTGGTGTGAACCAGGAAATTCCCCTTGTCCGAAACATTGGTGGTAATCATGTAAAACACTCCCTCATTGTATCGGATGGTAGGGGCGTAGATTCCGCCCCATGTGCCGGCATTGTTTAACTTCACCTGTGATTCTCGTGTCAGGCAATTCCCTATCTGTTCCCAGTTGACCAAATCCTTACTATGAAACAGGGGTACTCCGGGGAAATAACAGAAACTGCTGTTGACCAGATAATAGTCTTCGCCAACGAGGCAAACACTCGGGTCCGGATGGAAGCCCGGAATGATTGGATTTTGATATCCTTGTTGGGCATGTGAGAGATTTGCCAGTCCCATCATAATAAAGATGGATAAGATGATTTTCTTCATATATGTGCCTTTTAAAATGATATTATTGCAGTTTGAAACGCATTCTCCACCGTTTGGCTTCTTCATTCCAGTCGTGGCTGATGACTTTGAAAGTTCCTACTTCAGAAGTATTCTTTACATGCGTTCCCAAACAAAGACATTCGTCATAATTGCCTACTTTCACTATGCGTACAGTTTCCGAAGCATCTTCAGGCAGTCGTTTCAAGTCAAAGCGTCCTTGTGCTTCTTCCTGTGTGATGAATTCTGTGGTAACATCCAATCCTTGCGCAATCACTGCATTTACAGCTTCTTCCAGTCGTTTTACATCTTCTTCGGTAGGAGCAGTTTCCAAAGCATAGTCCAGCTTACTTTTCTTTCTCTCTATATGTGCGGATACTGACCGTCCACAACCGAAAAGATTCATCATAGTACGGTTAACTATATGCTCGCAGGTGTGCATGGGTGGATATTCCTGTTTGTTGTGGTCGTTGAGTTGAATTTGTTGTTCCATAATAGACATTCTTATTTTTTAGACATAAGAACAAAAGTACAAATTTTTTCTTATGAGTTATTCTTTATGTTTATATTCTCTGAATTTTCTTTTTATTTCGATACGTTCACCTCCAAAATTTATTAATAAACCATGATCTGTATTAGTGGCAGTTAAGTAATTTACTAGTTGGGTTTCATGTATTGGAATAAGATTTTGAACAGCTTCAAGAAAACCAGCGGCAAGGTGCATTCTTACATTATATGCATACTGAATAATCGTTTTTATTAAGCTCTCTATCTCCATTTCTCAAATATTTTTGTTCTTATGTTCTTTTGTCTTAATAAAAAGATAATATGTCTCATTGGTGTACCTTATACCATGTCAGTAATTTATGGATAGGTCTTTCTTTCCCAAGAATAAGTTGATTGCTTTTCGGAAAAGGATATAGGGTAATGAGGCGAACACCACTACCAACCGTATAAACTCCTTGACATTTTTCTTTCTTATTTGTTTTTCGTAACCAAATATGTGTCAGACCTTCTACATGTTCAAGTGGAATTGTGCTAATACATTTTTTATATCATCTATTGTTATAGGGAAATAGAAGTCTTTGGACGGATTCTCTACCATATAGATAGGTAACTTGTCGAATTCTGATGGTTTTAATAGCGAGTGTTTTTGTCGATACCTACAAAAGTAGCTATAACCAATGAAATTTACTAACTTCTTTCCTTTTTCTTTAAACAAAATCCTCTTGCAAAAGCGCTTGTGAGTCTTACAAGTACTTTTATACAGCGCAACACATACATAATTAAGATAAATACTTCTCCCACAAGTAACGCAACGGTCCGAACAACCTTCCGGTCACACTCCGTTCATCCGTCATAACTTCCGCAATTCCGGTTAGTTCACCTTTAAACTCCAATACTTTCCCATAAGACGTCCGTAAATCTTGTGGTAAGCTTACGGTTACGGTATACATACTTTTATCATCTGTCAGTAGAGAGACGGATACCACTTTTCCCGTCAGAAATCCGAATTCCATATAAGGATATCCTGTCACACTGATATTTACCCGTTGTCCGGGTTTCACTTTGCCCGAACCGTTAACGGGTAGCTTTATCTTGCCGATAATATCCCCGGTCTGCGAGGCCACGATGGAGAAAACTTTATCTCCGCTGTTCACATTCTGATTCTTTTGCCATACATCGTTGTAAGATAGTATGCCATTTGCCGGACTAATGAAGAGACATGTCATTTTCCAGTCCTCAATGCCTACCTGTAGCTCATCATAAGCAGCTTTTAATGTTGCTACTAAGTTGTTAGCCTCCCGGCTTCGTTCCATTTGAGTTTCCAGAATATTTTGTTGCAACTGTGCTTCCTGTATTTTGGCGGATGAGAGCGAAGTCATCATTTGCTCTTGTCCCTGCTGCTTGTTCAGAAATGCCTGTTTAGCCTCTTCATAGTCCGATTGTGCCGTTAGTCCTTCACCAAAAAGTTTCTTTTCCCGGCTGTGTACAGTCTCAGCTATACGTACCTGTTCCTTATCCAGTTCTGCCTGACGATTCAGATGTTTTATATAGTTGCGATATTCCTGCAATTCCTTGCGAGTTGCCTCTATTTTCTGTTCGTAAAGATCTAAAGACAGGAAATTACGATAATCTGTCAGGCTCTTGATAAATGTGGCATAGGCCGCCTGTACACTGCCCAAAGCTAACTGTTCGGGAAATACAGTGCTGTGTATGCAACTATCTGTCAGGCAGAAATCCTGCAAGATTTTTTCCAGTAGTAAAACATCCTTTGTCTCTGCCGGATTTTCCAGTACGGCAATGATCTTACCGACTTTCACCTGTTCCCGGTCTTTGCCATATACTTCCTTTATTTTCCCATTTCCCCGTGCCACTATCCACACGGGTGGATGCTCCGTAGTGACCGTAATTTCCGCACTCACTACATCCGGATACTTAAAGAAACATCCTCCGATAAAGAACAGGGCCAACACAGTGAAGAATACTGTGATTCCCCACCTTACCAGTGCATGTGGCGGACGTGTCAGTATCTCCTGCACCTCCTCACACCTCAGTTCAATATCTTTTTCTTCTTTTTCCATGCCTCTCAGACTTCCTGCTTATCAGAGTTCCAACTGGTTTTTCACTAACCTGTAATAGATACCTTTCTTTACAGTGAGTTCCTCGTGTGTTCCCATCTCTGCTATATGTCCCTGTTCTATTACTACTATCCTGTCTGCATTCCTGACGGTACTCAGCCTGTGAGCTACCACTACTGATGTCCTTCCTTCGAAAAATTTCTGCAAATTCTCCATGATGATGCGCTCATTGTTAGCATCCAGTGCATTGGTAGCTTCATCGAAGAAGATGAATTCCGGATTCTTATATACGGCGCGGGCAATGAGGATACGTTGTTTTTGTCCCTGGCTCAGTCCATGCCCTTCTTGTCCTATTTTTGTGTTATATCCCAGCGGTAATTCTGCTATAAATCCATGTATGTTTGCTACTTCTGCGGCGTGGCGCAAGCGTTCTTTATCTATGTGTTCCACTCCCGGCGCAATGTTTCCCGCAATGCTATCAGAGAAGATAAACCCATCCTGCATTACGACGCCACACTGTTTCCTCCACTCCCGGATACTATAATTTTCCAACGGTGTATCTCCCAACAGTATTTGTCCGCTTGCAGGCGGATAGAACCCCAATAACAACTTTACGAGTGTTGTTTTTCCACTTCCGCTCATACCAACCACGGCTGTTTGTTTTCCTGCTTTTATCTCCAGATTGATATTATCCAGTGTCGGAAATTCGCTCAACGGGTCGTATTTAAAACTTAGATTCTCTATTCTCAAATCTTTTCCCACAGGGATTTCCCGTATCAATTGTTTTGTAGGTTCTTCTTCATCCGGCTTGTCCCGCACTTCACCCAGACGATTCATACTGAGGCGTGCATCCTGCATGTCGCGTGCGAAAGTTATCAAATCATTCACAGGACTGTTCAGTTGCCCAATGATATACTGTACGGACAGCATCATACCCAGTGTCATTTCTCCCCGTACCACAAGGCTTGCTACCAATCCCGTTATTATAATGTTCTTGGTTTGGTTTATCAATACCGCTCCCGAATCCTGATATTGTCGCAGGGCAAGGCTACGAATATTCACTTTGAACAATTGTGCCTGTATGCGTTCCCATTCCCACCGTTTTTGTTGTTCACAGGCACTTAGCTTGATTTCCTGCATACCATTTACCAGTTGTACCACTGTACTCTGATTGGCACTCTGCTGTGCAAAACGCTTGTGATCCAGTTCCGCCCGCTTCTTCATGAAAAGCCAAACATAAGCCACATAGAACACACTGCCTCCCATGAAGATAAGGAAAATCATCCAATTATAGAGTAACAGTACAATACCGAAAACCACGATGTTGAATGTAGAAAACACTACACTCAAACTACTTCCCGTCAGGAAATTCTGAATACGTGTATGGTCGTTGATGCGTTGCAGGATATCTCCTGTCATTTTAGTGTCGAAGTATCCCATAGGGAGCTTCATTAGCTTAATAAGGAAATCTGAAATGAGGGCAATATTGATACGTGTTCCCAGATGTAACAATATCCAGCCACGAATAAACTCCACGGCACTGCTACTGAAACTCAACATGAGTTGAGCTATCAGTATTAGGTATATAAAGCTAAGGTTTTGATTATTAATTCCAAAGTCTACGATGGATTGTGTAAGAAATGGGAGCATTAGTTGTATCATGCTGCCTAAGAGCAAACCTAACAACAGTTGTCCAATCAAATTTTGATAGGGGAGAAGATATGAATATAGAAATCTAAAACCTTTACGGTCAATGGTTTCATCTTCGTCTTTCATCGCATAGAATTCGGGAGTCGGTTCCAGCAACAGCGCAACCCCTGTATTTTCTCCATTCTTTCGCGAACTTATCCAGCAACGGCTAAATTCTTCTTTGGTATATTTCAGTTTTCCCGCTCCGGGATCGGCAACCCATACTTGCTGATTGTTTATTTTGTAGACTGTAACAAAGTGCTGTTGATTCCAATGTACGATGCAGGGCAGGGGAGCTTCCAGGAGTTTGTTATAATCTACTTGCACGCATATACTCCGAAAGCCTAACTTCTCAGCAGCCTCACTGATACCCAGTATAGATACACCTTCACGGGTGATGAATGATTTTTCCCTTAACCCACCCAGTGAATAGTGCTTACCATAGTAAGCAGACACCATGCGGAGACAGGTGGGGCCACAGTCCATGACATTATGCTGGATGTAAAAAGGGAAACTTTTCATAGCTACATAATCCTAAAACATTTAGAACGCAAATGCTCTTAGAATCTCATTTTTGAATAAGACTGTCTAAAACTTGTATAAGCCTTTCTCCACGCAAATCTTTTGCAATGATACGTTGTTCTTTATCTATCAAAAAGTTTGTAGGGATTACTTTAATGTTCAACTGCCGCAATAATCTGGAGCGTTGGCCATTAGGATATGTCCCTATTAGATGCTTAAATATTTGTGTAGAATCTTCATTTATAGCTTTCTGCCAAGCTTCTCGTTTATCATCAAGAGAAACAGCATACACGGCAAAATTATTAGGGTATTTCTGTAAAGCATGTTTGATTGTTGGCATTTCTTGACGACATGGTTTGCACCAACTTGCCCAAAAATCGACTAATGTATAATCTATATCTAAATTACTTGTTGATATTTTATTTCCTTCTATATCAAAAAAAGTAAGTGCTAACTTGCTTCCTAAAGATAGATCCAGTAGTTCAATTTGAAGTCTATTCTTTCTCAATTCAAAAAGTCTTTCTCCTGCATTCTTTGATTCTTCGGATATAGGAGCAAGTTTTCTATTCCCCACAGACTCCTGTAACATGAGATGATTAGGAAATTTTTTAGCTACTAATTTTGATAATGCTTTTATTTCAGGTTTTCTTTCTGGAAAATCTACTGATAATATAATATAAGCATCATGGACTATATACCCCAATTTAGCTGTTTTAAGCCTGTTCATTGATTTAATAAACCACTCGGATTTAAGATGCTCAATACTATCTTTTTTATCTTCTGAAATTAAATCTTGCAATTTCGAACGATATGCCATTCTCTCTTGCCAAAAGACGTACATGCTATTGTTAAACTCCCCTTTAACGGCTTTTTTATAGGAAAAAGACTCTCCGTCAGATTCTTCCACATTCATTATAACACATGAATCCGGTTCTATTGGAAGCGAAAAGTTAGGACCATTTTTTGAAAATAGTATTGCTGCTTCACATTCAATAGGTATATTTGCCTGCAATTCTGCTTTACATTGGCCTTTTTCAATAAATACAGAGTCAAATATAACTCTTTCATTACCAGAGAGCCACTCCTTGAAACCATATAGATAAATCCATTGGTCCTCGCTACAAACATAATTGTCTAAAAGCAAGACAATCTTAGCTCTTTTTTCACTAGGGCCAGAGTTTATATTTTGAGAAGAAAAACCTAACATTATTGTCAATAGAGCGGCTAAGGATATGCAAATAATAGATTTCATAATGATATATTTTTAATGAGAAGAAAAGCCCAAAGTAGCAATTTATGCAAATATTTAGACATACAAAACTCCTTAATATCCTTATATATTAGCATACTTTTGGCTTTTCTTATTAGAGATTAATTTCATAAGCAGAAAGAAACCTTAAAAACAGGCTTCTTTTTAGAATCTACTTACACACAATGCCATTTGCATCCGGGTGTTGGGCCCTTAATGTTTTTTCAGCGTCGGCAATTGAAACATTTTGTTCGATGGTTACATCAAAAGTTCCACCTAAAGCGTCATTATATGTAACATGACACTTACGACTACCACCTTTAACTGCACCCATTTGAACCTTGTTCAGTCTGAATGCTTCAAAACTACTTAAATTTTTCATGGTAATAAAAAATTAAAAGTAAATAAAAAAGTTAGCTCGGATTTTTTTAAGCTGGCTCCAAAACAGCTATTACTTCTCGAGAATAATATCTTTATGTCAATGCATATCTTAAATCTGATAGCGGATATATTTCTGGTATATAGTGTTTATTCACTATAACAGAGGGAGTTTGGTTTATTTTCTGTTCCCGACAATATACCTGTTGCTTTATCCACAAATCTTGTACTTTAGTTGTTATACTGTAATTGTCTGCCTCTTTAATATGTTTTGTTTCATACCACTCTCCCAAAAGTTGCATTGCCTTATTCCAGCCATCAGTGTAATAAGCTGTAATGATAATTTGCGCAACTTCCTCACCTTGTTTATCATTTGGAAATGTCAGTAATACTAATGATACCGGGATTTTTGAAGCTATTTCTTTTACATGACGGTGAATTCTTGCACAGTTCTTACAATTGGGATTTGTTACTATCATCACTCCGCTATCACCTGTATTTTTACTATGTAGTGTGATGTCTAGGCCTGCCATCTCCTTTATTTGAGGATTGAGTGTCAGTAGTTTTTGGAATATTTCCGGATTAAATAAGCCACTAAAATGCTTCTTTATAGAAATTCTCTCCTTCTCCTTATTCTGAATAGTCCTTAGTTGTATTCCAAGAATCAGACAGATGCATCCTATAGTAGCAAACGCAAAGAATGAGTAGAATGAAAAAACTATATCAAAGTAGTTTCTTAACACATAAAGAGTAATCGCATTGCCCCATACTGCTAAATTTACTAACATGCAAAGCATGCAACCTTTTTGGAGGATGAAGATCTGATAAATAATAGAATATAAAGTAAATACCACCGCAATCACACAGCAAATGATAGAAATTCCATAAAAATCATTCCATCGGGTCAAGGAAAACCAAAAAAGAACAACAAAGTAGAGCAGAGATAATTCTCCTAATCCTACATCTGCTATACTCGACCCTTTGGAATGAAGTACTTCATTGCAGTTCACTACTTTCCCTATATGGCAAAACTGCTCCATGAATTGCCCATTTATCTGTTCTTTGTAAAGGATAGCGATAGACACAAGAATTCCAAAACTCAATGTACATAAATAGATAATAAATACAGGTACTTGATTCTGAAAAAAAGCAGTCTGGATTCCCAATATTAAGATAAAAAGTATAGCAATGATAAATTTATAACGTAGCAAATTGAAAAGGATATTTTTTATTACGCAAAAATGTTCGTTTGATGTCTTTTCAGTAGCTTCTCCGAACAAGACAGTACCTGCCCAATGCTGCAAGAACTTGTCTACCGATGTATGATTTTTTTTTCCGTCTCCATTAAGGAATTCTACGATGAAATCATCCTTTTTCGTCACTACACAAAATTGATTTCTGTCCACCTTAAGTATTGTAATGAAAGGAGCTTCCAATTGTGGAAAATAATCGTGTGGCGGAAGCTGATATACTTCATTCTTTACATGAAGCACATCCAATGCATCACTGATACTTCGTATGCTATCTCCCAACGGAGTGTTGAGCAAACGACGCACGGTGCCTCTACTCACTTTTACAGATAGTGCCCGTAAATAATGATAGAGTACAATGTCGATATTATTAACTTCAGTCATGATTACTTTCGTCTATTTATCAGAATGTTATAAAGAGAAATGTCCTTCCAATGATATTTCATTAGAAATAATTTCTATCATATAATCTCCGGTATCTTTTCCGTTTAAGTCAATAGAAAAGCTTGTTGGATTGATGAACAACTCTGAAGAAACTATCTCTCCGGTAGTTTCATTAGTAATATTGATTGTAACAGTAGAGAATACTGTTTGAAAATCAATTGTTACTACCTTATTATATAAGGAAGCACATACAGGTTGGGAAATAGTACTACGAACTTTAGGGGCGTCTTCCGGACTTGTATCACCAACTTGCTCACTTGGTTCCCTGTCACCATTCTTTTGTGTGAGAACGATCACAGATTTTCCAAAAATAGACTGTGCATTAACAGAAATGCCGAAAGCTAAAAACGAAAATAAAATAAATAATACCTTTTTCATATATATCAGACTTTTGTTTTGTGCTGCCAAATTACAAAAGTCTAGACGAACAAAGTGTCTCAAAAGTGTCTCACGACCTAATTTTTTGCAAAATTTCTTCAAAATCACAATCTTGCTTAGTATCAATTCGCTTAAGTAGGGCATTTTTCTTTCGATAGAGTGTTGCTCTGGAGAGATGCAACAAGTATTCTAAATGGGAGAATGGAAATCCTATCAAACTTAAACATATCAGATGAAGTTCTTCTTTAGATAATTGATACTTTGCACAAAGCTCTGTTATGGCATTATTCCATTCCATATCCATCTCGGCCACAAACTCCTGCCATTCCTGATCGCTTAATTCTTTATCAGATGTATCTTTATCCTGATAATCTTTAATGATAGCCTGCATTTTTTCATAAAGTGGCGAGTGTAGAAAAGCCTCTTTTGCCAGAGCTTTGCGCTTCAAGACCATTTCGTCCAGTTCATCCTGTAGCTTTTTTCTTTGTTCTTCATTGACTTGATGCGAAGCTAATTCTTTTCTCAGACTTTCAATTTCCAAATCTTTTTGTACTATATCAATCTGTAGCTTGGCATAATGTTGACTTAAATCTTGATGTGCCTTTTCTATTTGTTGCTTATCCTTTTGCAATAAATAGTTTTTTCTTCGGTATCGTTTGTATAGGAAAATCGTAATTATGATAATTATTACTATTATCAGTATGAAAACACATAGGTATGTATTTAAACGCCATTTATAATATAGCTTTTGGAGCATGGTTTGCGCATCAGTTTCTGCTTTGATTATTTTATTGGTAACTATATTTCGACGAAATTTATATAAACTGTCTTTGTATGCAGAACTATTTCTTTCCAATTCTATAGATAAAGTTGCATTTCCCTGAATCATTGCTATATCTGCTAAACGCATATAAGCATCGGCCTTTTTTCCGTAGTCTTTGCTCACTAAACTTTTATTTAAATAGAATGTAGCGGAGTCATATTGCTCAGATTTATAATAGGCATCTCCTAAAATAAAAAAAGCCCTATAAGCTCGCGCAGTGTCTCTTCGCAAGGAAAGATTTAGTTTAGCATAATGTAAAGCCTTTTCTTTTTGTCCCATTCGAGTATACAAACGGCTTAGTGATGCCGATATATCGGCCTTTAATCTATTATATCCCATTTTATCTGCTGCCATAAAAGCATTCGATAGCTTCTGTTCAGCAATTGGAAAATAATCGTCTCCCTTCGATAAAGCAATAGAACCTTGCTTGGACAAAGCTTCAGCCCAAAGAGTAGTATCTTTTAATTCTATGGCAATAATCTCCACCAATTGATAGATAGAGTCTGCCTTTTGATTGAAGTCTTGTATATTATATATATATCCTATATTATTATATATCAACCCTAATTGTCTCTTTTCTTTAGATTTTTCCGTCAAAGGCGCAGCAATAAAAAATTCTCTGATTGCTTCTGCCTGCTGATTCATGTCCCTATATACACATCCCCAATAATAATGCGCCTTTGCTTGCATCTTTGTATCTCCAATAGAATCATAATAGTGAACTGCTATCTGTATTAATGAATCATCCTTCTGTACAACGAAGTTTTTATCTTGCGCTTGCGTCAGCAGCAATGCATAGTATGCATTATCAGCTCGTGTAGAAAGTTTTTTAGATGAAATGCTTTTAAGAATATTCAAGGCACTATCCGGACGCAACTGCATAAGTGAGTCTGCCTTAAGTAATTGCTGATTGTAGTCCTGCCGAATGGTACAAGACGATAGCAAAGACATAGCGAATAATATAATAATGACAGTGTTTTTCATATTGCTTGTCGTATTTTCAATTAGATATTGTCCACTTGAAGAAGTAGTATTTTTTATGCTACTAAGGTACAAAAAATATTCAGACGGAAGCATGGCAAACATGATAAAGAATGAAATATTATTCATAGTGGTGCAAATCACTGAATCATTGACACCATTTGCCACTACCATCTGTTGTGTACTGTTTGTTTTTTACTTTATATTTCCTTTTTTTATTTGTTTCTTGCAAAAAAAGATAAACAATATTTGAAACGGAAAAATAAATACGGTTGTTTTTTAGATTAATTAAATGAATGTTTGCCTTGTGGGGATTTTCATAGTAGAAAAGTAGCTGTTGGAAAACTGGTTTGTAGTACTTTTCTTCCTAAAATGATATGTATCTTATCTCTCCGTTTTTAAAGAATATACTTACTTACATGTACATGTTGGTATCATCTACATACACATGTTGACCTTCTCTACATGCACATCTCAATATTGCTAACATGTACATGTAAGCATCTCCATTCTTTAAAAAAGTATCGCCTTTACTTTAAAGATATTGTGATTTAAGTGCTATCCGCATGGGATTCTATCAAATTTTACTTATTTTTGCATAGAACTTCTTGTAGAAGTAACCTTTAACCAATCGAAACTCAGATGAAGAAAATAGTCACATCCTTATATCTATTATGTTGTGTATGTATGTGTCAGCTCCATGCCGCCAACAATGTTGTAGACTCCCTTTTATCCCAACTGGACCATGTAATTCAAAACCGCCCTGTATACATCGAGCAAAAAGAAAAGAAGCTGAACGACCTGAGACAAGCCTTGAGACAACGCATTTCTGACGAAAACCGCTTTACCCTGTTGGGGGAATATCTGGATGAATACCGTTCCTACAACACCGACTCTTCGCTCTACATCTCACGCGAGAGATACCAGGTAGCCCTGCGAATGAAAAACAAGGAACATCAAGACAACGCCCTCATGAACACTGCCGAGATTATGGGTACAGCAGGCATGTATAAAGAAGCAGTCGACCTGATGCACAACGTACAAATCAATCATCTACCTGATGACCTGCACCCGTATTATTACCATATTTACCGCACCGTCTATGGCCTCATGGCCGATTACGCCGTTACGGAACAGGAGAAAAAACTCTATGCCGAGATAACGGATAGATACCGTGATTCCCTGTTGCTGGTCAACAAAGACAATCTTCTGGTGTACACGCTGATTCAGTCCGACCAGCACAATGTGCGGGGCGAGTTCGATAAAGCCATCCAGCTATTGACCGACTACCTGGCGGGACAGATAGACAATGTGCACGATGTGGCAATCTGTGCCTACACTTTATCAGAATCATACCGCCTGAAAGAAGACACAGAAAAAGAGAAGGAGTATTTGATTCTTTCCTCCATTGCAGATATGAAGTCCGCAGTGCGCGAATATATTTCTTTGAGGAAACTGGCTGTGTTGCTCTATCAGGAAGGAGACATAGACCGTGCCTATTCGTATCTGAAATTGTGTATGGACGATGCCGTATTCTGCAACGCCCGGTTGCGTATTCTGGAAATCCTGCAAATCTTCCCCCTCATCAACGACACTTACCAGCAAAAGGCCGAAAAGCAACAGGAACAAATGAAATGGGCGTTAGTTTCTATCAGCTTGCTGTCCATCTTCCTGCTGATCGCCATCTTCTATGTGTATAAGCAGATGAAACGCGTAGCAGCCGCACGCCACGAAGTGATAGATGCCAACAAGCGTCTGAAAGAATTGAATGAAGAACTCCACCGCTACAATCTGCAACTGAAAGAAGCCAACCACATCATTGCCGAAAACTCCTACCTGAAAGAGGAATACATCGGCCGCTATATGGACCAGTGTTCCGTATATCTGGAAAAGATGGATAACTATCGGCGTTCACTGGGCAAGATAGCCGCTACGGGCAAGGTAGATGAGCTATACAAAAATATCAAATCTTCCAAGTTTATAGAAGAGGAACTGAAAGAATTTTATGCCAATTTTGATAATACCTTCTTGCAACTGTTTCCCACTTTTGTAGAAGACTTCAACACCCTGCTTGCCGAAGGGGAGCAGATTTACCCCAAGGCCAACGAACGAATGAGTACCGAACTGCGTATCTTCGCCCTTATCCGTTTGGGAATTACCGACAGTGTGAAGATTGCCCAATTCCTGCGCTATTCTGTGACTACCATTTATAATTACCGTACCAAAGTTCGTAATAAAGCTGCGGGCGACCGTGACCAACTGGAACAGGAAGTAATGAAAATAGGTAAGTCGAGAGACTAAAACCACACTTTTAAGGCATATAAGTGTCTTTTTTACGCTTATATTTTTACTACTTTTTTGGAACAATGCATCTTTTTGATAGTATTGATTATTAGTGTTTTATGTCTTGTAAAACGCCTAAAACTACTACTTTTTCACTCTTTTCCCCCTTATTGCTTCCTCTTATCAGATACATTTGCATTGTTCCTTCACAGAGGGGACAAATGCATGTGAATCTATATTTTTATTACTAACTTTAAACTCTTATATTATGCAAAAGTACAAAATGCCGATCAGGCTTCGAATCATGGTTTGTCTGATAGGAATGTTACTTCCGATGTGCATGTTCGCACAGCAAATCACAGTACAAGGTGTAGTGAAAGACCAGACCGGAGAAACCGTTATCGGTGCCAGTGTGGTGCAGAAGAACACAACGAACGGTACGATAACGGGTATTGATGGCGATTTTTCGCTGAATGTGCCTTCGGATGCCGTTATAGTAGTTTCATTCGTGGGCTATAAGTCTTTGGAAGTTCCCGTAAAAGGACAGAAACAGATTATGGTAACACTCTCGGAAGACAGTGAAATGCTGGACGAAGTGGTGGTTATCGGTTATGGAACCATGAAGAAAAGTGACCTTACCGGTGCTGTTTCCTCTTTGGGAAGCAAGGACATCAAAGATGCTCCCGTTTCTAATCTGGGACAAGCCATTCAGGGCCGCATCTCCGGTGTGCAGGTAGTGGATGCCGGAAAGCCCGGTGATAATGTATCTATCAAGATTCGTGGTCTGGGTTCCATTAACAACTGCGATCCGCTGGTGGTGATTGACGGTGTGCCCACCGACCTGGGTCTGTCTTCACTGAACATGGCGGATGTGGAACGCCTGGACGTATTGAAAGACGCATCGGCTACAGCCATTTACGGTTCGCGTGGAGCCAATGGGGTAGTGATGATCACCACCAAGCGTGGAACGGAAGGGAAAGGCAAATTGTCGGTATCGGCTAATTGTGCTTTCCAGAATGCCACGAACGTTCCTTCTTTGCTGAACGCAAGCCAGTATGCTGATTTGAGTAATGATATGATGGTGAACAGCGGTCGCAACCCGAATCCGAATTGGGCAAATCCTTCGGAACTGGGTGCAGGTACCGACTGGATGGACGAATTGCTGCGCACGGGTGTGATGCAGAACTATACGGTAAGTTATTCCGGAGGAAATGAGAAGTCTCATTATTATGTGTCCGGTGGTTTTCTCGATCAGTCGGGTACAGTGCGCAGTGTAAACTATCGCCGTTTTACGTTTCAGTCCAACAGCGACGCACAGGTACTGAAGTGGTTGAAGTTCTCCAATAATATCACTTTCAGCACTGATACGAAGGATTCGGGCAGCTATAATATCGGTGATGCACTGAAAGCTCTTCCCGTTCTTCCGGTGAAGAATGAAGACGGCTCATGGAGTGGGCCGGAAGGTAATTCGGAATGGTACGGTAGCATCCGCAACCCGATAGGGCCTACGCAACTGAACAAGAGCCAGACGAAAGGTTATAACTTCCTTGCCAACCTGACGGCGGAACTGACTTTTACCAAATGGCTGAAATTCAAGAGTACTTTCGGTTACGATGCCAAATTCTGGTTCATCGATAACTTCACGCCGAAATATAACTGGAAGCCTATTCCGACGGAAGAAACTTCACGTTACAAGAGCGATAATAAATCATTCACTTACCTGTGGGATAACTATTTCCTGTTCGACCATACTTTTGCAGAAAAGCATCGTGTGGGAGTGATGGCGGGTTCGTCTGCACAGTGGAATGAGAATGATTACCTGAATGCGCAGAAGAACGTCTTCATGTTCGACAATGTGCATGAAATGGATAACGGTCAGGAGATGTACGCCATTGGCGGCAGTTCCAATGAATGGGCATTGCTCTCTTACATGGCACGTATCAACTACTCTTACGAAGACCGCTATATGCTGACGGCAACTGTCCGCCGCGATGGTTCCAGCCGTTTCGGTAAAAAGAACCGTTGGGGTACTTTCCCTTCTGTATCTGCCGCATGGCGCATTTCACAGGAAAGCTGGTTCCCGAAGAATGACGTTGTGAACGACCTGAAAATACGTGTAGGATATGGAGTGACGGGTAGCCAGGCAAGTGTCGGCAATTATAGTTACCTGGCATCTTACAACACCAGTGTATATCCATTCGGAACAACGAGCGGCAATCAGACCGCATTGGTTTCCTCTACGCTTGCCAATCCTTACATCCATTGGGAAGAGGTGGCACAGACGAATATCGGTTTTGATGCTTCCCTGTTCAATTCACGGATCGTATTTTCGCTGGATGCTTATCTGAAAGAGACAAGAGATATGTTGGTGAAGGCATCCATCCCCATCACATCGGGATTTGAAGATACCACCACTACTTATACGAATGCCGGTAAAGTGCGCAACCAGGGCTTGGAAATGAGTCTGCACACCATCAACCTGACCGGAGAACTGGGTTGGGAAACAAATGTGACCGCCACTTATAATAAGAATAAGATTAAGGACCTGAACAGCGCGGTTCCTTACTATATCAACCAGATCAACAACTCGTATGTCACGATGCTGGCAAAAGACTATCCGATTAATGCCTTCTACGGCTACGTGACGGATGGCTTGTTCCAAAACCAAGCGGAAGTGGATGCGCATGCCGTGCAGCCGGGAGCTGAACCGGGTGATATCCGTTTCAGGGATTTGAACAACGACGGTGTCATCAACGACAGTGACCGCACAGTGATTGGTAATCCCAATCCCAGTTGGTTCTTCTCAATGAACAATAACTTGTCTTATAAAGGATTCGAGCTTTCCGTATTCCTTCAGGGAGTGGCCGGCAATAAGATTTATAACGCCAACAATATCGACAATGTAGGTATGGCTGCCGCATACAACCAGACGACTGACGTGCTGAACCGTTGGCGCGGAGAGGGGACAAGCTACTCCATGCCGCGTGCCGTGTTCGGCGATCCTAACCAGAACTGCCGTGTATCCGACCGCTTTGTAGAAGACGGATCTTACTTGCGTGTGAAGAATATCACTCTCTCTTATACCTTCCCGAAACAATGGTTGCAGAAGTTGCAGATAGAGAATGCACGCCTTTCCCTTTCTTGTGAGAATGTGGCTACCATTACCGGATATTCCGGTTTCGATCCGGAGGTGGATATCAACGGTATTGATTTGTCCCGTTATCCCATTTCCCGTACATTCTGTGTAGGATTAAACTTTAACTTTTAATTGATTTGGATATGAAAAAGATAACAAACTTACTATACGTGCTGGCTGTATTGATGCTGGTATCATGTAATGACTTCCTGGATAAGTCGCCCAAATATGCCGTTGATCCTGAAACAACCGTGACCGATGATGTGGCCGTGGCACTGACGAATGCTTGCTACAAGGCGCTTCAGTCTTCCAATCTCTACAACCAGCGTATGTGGTCGCTGGATATCGTTGCGGGCAACAGCCTGGTAGGTGCAGGCGGTGGTACGGACGGTCTGGAAACCATACAGGCATCCAATTTTATCACGCAGAGCGATAATGGTATGGCTCTGTATATGTGGCGTTCTCCGTGGGTAGGTATCGGGCAGTGTAACATTGTGCTGACCAGTCTTCCGCAGGCCGAAGCCGTATCGGAAAGCATAAAGAACCGTTGTATGGGTGAAGCATATTTCCTTCGTGCCCATTACTATTATATCTTAGCCCGTTTGTATGGCGGTGTTCCTTTGCGTCTGGAACCTTATAATCCGGGTGAATCTACTGCAATAGCACGCACTACGTTGGATCAGACTTATGAGCAGATCATTTCGGACTGTAAGAATGCGGTCGATTTGCTTCCGGCGAAAGCGGAATATAATGAAGAAGAAAAAGGACGTGCCTGTAAGGATGCCGCCCTTGCCATGCTGGCGGATATTTACCTGACACTGGCTCCCAACCATACGAGTTATTATGAAGACGTGGTGGAACTGTGCAATGAGATTACGAACCTGGGTTACGACCTTTCCACCTGCAAGTATGAAAATAACTTCGATGCTACCATCAATAACGGTCCCGAATCTCTGTTTGAAGTGCAGTATTCCGGAAGTACGGAATATGATTTCTGGGGAACGGACGGTCAGTCTTCCTGGCTTTCCACTTTCATGGGGCCCCGCAACTCGGACTTTGTTGCAGGCAGCTACGGCTGGAATCAGCCTACGGAGGAATTTGTAAGCCAGTATGAAGAAGGTGACAAACGGAAAGAACTGACGGTTCTTTATGCAGGTTGTCCGGACTTCGACGGGAAGACTTACAAGAGTTCTTATTCTAATACCGGATATAACGTGCGCAAATTCCTGGTGTCCAAGACTATTTCGCCGGAATACAATACGAACCCCAATAACTTTGTTGTGTACCGCTATGCGGATGTCTTGCTGAAGAAAGCGGAAGCGCTGAATGAAATGGGACAACCCGGCCAAGCTGCCGCTCCCCTGAATATAGTTCGCAAACGTGCCGGATTGTCGGAAGTTTCGGGTCTGTCGCAGGAGGCGATGCGTGAGAAGATTATTCACGAACGACGCATGGAACTGGCTTTCGAAGGACATCGCTGGTTCGATATGATCCGCGTCAATAATGGAGAGTATGCCATCCGTTTCCTGCAATCCATCGGCAAGAACAGTGTGAACAAGAATCGCCTGTTGTTCCCCATTCCGCAGACGGAAATGGATGCGAATATACTGATGACACAGAATCCGGGTTATTAATCACTTAAATCAGAAGAAGAATATGAAAAGATATATTTCACATTTAGTATTTGCATTGCTGGGTTGCATGGCACTGTCTGCATGCGTGGACAATGACTATATGGAACTGGACAAGGGGCACAATGAACTGGTGCTTTCCACCAGCAACACGGAAGTCGTTTTGAACGAACAGGCGCATGGCGATGATGCCCTGGAACTCTCCTGGACAACGGGCACGAATTATGGTACGGGAAATAAGATTTCCTATACACTGGAACTTGCCAAGGCGGGCAGTAATTTTGCCGCTCCTTATGTGGCTTTGGAGAACGTCGTGCAGGAATATACCTGGAAGAAGAACGTGGAGGAATTAAATAATATCCTTCGTGAGCATTTCGGTGCGGAAACTACTGAAAACATCTCTCTGGAAGCACGCCTGACAGCCAAAGTAACGGATCGGGAAGAGACACAGGTGGCCACCACCTCTTTTAGTGTCACTGCCTACAAACCGTTGACTTCCACTCTTTACCTGATAGGTGATGCCACTCCCGGCGGTTGGAGTGCGGACGATGCAACGGAAATGACCCGGAAAGACAATGGTATATTTACATGGACGGGAAAAATGACTGCGGGTTCCTTTAAGTTTATCACTACGCTGGGTTCTTTCTTGCCGTCGTACAACAAAGGAACTGACGGAAAGCTGGTGCTTCGTGCCAGTGCCGATCAGCCGGACGAATCGTTTACGATTGAAGAAGAGTTCAACTATATTGTTGAAGCGAACCTGTTTACCGGTGTTATCACCTTGACTCAGACTGAGAACCTCAGACCGGCTTACGATCAGCTTTATTTCGTTGGAGGTATGAACGACTGGGGATTTGTGCCGATGAAAAAGGATGTGCTCGATCCGTTCCTGTTCCGCTATGCCCGTTTGTTCGATGCAGGCCAGGGTGGAGAGTTCAAGTTCGGAACTTCGGAAGGAAGCTGGGAGAGCATGTATAAAGCAAAGAATGCCAATGCCGCTTACACCGATACGGAGATGGTATTTGTGAAAGGGTTCGATCCTGACAATAAATGGGTGCTGAAAGATGCCGAATGTGGTAGGGCTTATAAGATATGTGTCGATATCCGTGCAGGGAAAGAGCGCATGATGATGAGCGAATTTGTTCCTTATGAGATGATTTATATGGTAGGGGATGCTGCGCCTGCGGGATGGAGCGTTGGAGATGCTACGCCGATGCAGGCCACGGATAATCCGTATGTATTTACCTGGCAAGGTGTACTGAACGTGGGTGAGTTGAAGCTGACTTGTGATAAGAAAGAGGACTGGAACGGTGCCTGGTTTATGCCGACCGTAGCTGATAAGCAGCCTTCGGGCGAGACGGAACCGATGTTGTTCCTGGATAAGGCCAGCGATGCTTTCAAAGCTCAATACCTGGATGTAATGATTGGAGGTATCGACCTGAAATGGAAGATTACGACGGCTGGTTCTTATAAGATTACTCTGAATCAGTTGGAAGAGACTATTTCGATAGTAAAACAGTGAAACGATGAAATATATAATTTATGCAATGGCTGCCATGTTCTTTTTGGCTTCGTGCAGCAAAGACAATGATGAAACCGGCGGTGGTAACGGCGGTGGAGGAGAAACCGGAGGAGTGACTGATGTCACTCCCGTTACCTCCGATTTAACCGTGAACCTGACCACTGACAAGGCTTGTTACAAACCGGGTGAAACCGTTTCCTTCACAGCTGATGCCCTGCCTGCGGGAGCCAAGATACGTTACCGTACTTTGAACAAGGTAATCTCCGAACAGGCAATCGCAGGCAGTTCCTGGACGTGGACTGCCCCTGCAACGGATTTCACCGGATATCTGGCGGATGTCTATCGCACTAAAGAAGACGGTACGGAAGTTATTCTCGGTGCTATTGCCGTCGATGTATCCAGCGACTGGACACGCTTTCCGCGTTATGGCTTTGTCGCCACCTTCGATGCTTCTAAAACGGAAAGTAAAATTCAGGAGGAAATGGCTTTTCTGAACCGTTGCCATATCAATGGTGTGCAGTTTCAGGATTGGCACAACAAGCACCACTGGCCATTAGGCGGTACGCGTGAACATCTCAATGCAGTATATAAGGACATTGCCAACCGGGATATTTATACACAGTCGGTAAAGGATTATATCTGCATCCAGCACTCGTTTGGAATGAAGGCGATGTTTTATAATCTTTGTTTCGGTGCGCTCGATGATGCAACGGGTGACGGTGTGAAAGAAGAGTGGTACATATTTAAAGGCACAGGGCATACGGATAAGGATGCGCATACACTGCCTGACAGTTGGAAGAGCAATATCTATTTGCTCGATCCGGGTAATGCCGAATGGCAGGCATATATTGCCCAGCGCAACGATGATGTCTATACCAATCTTGACTTTGACGGCTATCAGATAGACCAGTTGGGAAATCGTGGCGACCGCTATGATTACAAGGGGAATAAGGTGAATCTGCCTAAGACTTATGTTTCGTTTATTGAGGCTATGAAGGGGAAACATCCTGATAAGCGCTTGGTGATGAATGCAGTAAGTAGCTATGGGGCATCCCAAATTGCAGGTACGGGGAAAGTGGATTTCCTGTATAATGAAGTTTGGGGGGATGAAGCTGATTTCACGGATTTATATACGATCCTGAAAGCGAACCATCAGTACGGAAATCAGGCATTGAAGACGGTATTTGCGGCTTATATGAATTATGAAAAGGGTTCCGGCGAGTTCAATATGCCAGGAATCTTGCTGACGGATGCGGTGATGTTTGCTCTGGGAGGTTCGCACTTGGAGTTGGGAGGCGACCACATGTTGTGCAGTGAATATTTTCCAAATACCCGTTTGCAGATGAGTGATGCTTTGAAGACGGCTGTTGTGCGCTATTATGACTTTATGACTGCTTATCAGAATCTTCTTCGCGATGGCGGGGAGGAGGAGAAGCTCACTTTGGTATGTACGGATGCAAGCAAGAATCTGAATCTGAACACTTGGCCGCCACAGAAATCAGCCATTACTTCTTTCGCCAGAAGGGTGAATGGCAAACAGGTGGTTCATCTGCTGAACTTCCTTAGTGCAAACAGTTTAAGTTGGAGAGACCTGAACGGGACAATGCCCGAACCACGGTTGGTGACTAAAGTGCCCTTGAAGCTGAATGTTGCGGGAAAAGTGAGCAAAGTGTGGGTGGCTACTCCCGATGCACATGCCGGAGCTTCGCAGGAATTAGCTTTTGAACAGAAAGACGGAGCGATAACCTTTACGCTTCCTTCACTGAAATACTGGAGCATGATTGTAATAGAATAAATTATAAAAGATATAGAACCATGAGAAAATATATATATTTATTTTTAATACTGTGTTGCCTGTCTCCGCACTTATATGGCGGAAATGTAACGGGAAACTGTACTTCTTATTCGCAGGAAGGGAGAGACGTTACGTTTCATTTAGACGATAATTCGGCTGTGCAGTTGCAACTTTGCAGTCCATCCGTTGTGCGCGTCTGGTTTTCGCCGGACGGTAAGTTGCAGCGGGGAAATCCTTCTTTTGCGGTGATTAATGAAGAATTGGAAGATGTAGGCACTGTCCGGGTGGACGAACAGAATGCCTGCTATGAGATATTTACGCCTAAACTGCGTATCCGCGTCAACAAGGCTCCGTTCAGCTTGCAGATATTCGACAAGTATCAGAAGCTCCTCTTCAGTGATTATGCCGACAAGGGGCATATCAGCGATGGAGAGCGTAAAGTGGAGTATAAGACTCTGCGCCGGGATGAGCATTTCTTCGGTTTGGGTGAGAAGACCGGCAAGCTGGACCGCCGAGGCGAATCTTATAAGATGTGGAACAGTGATAAGCCTTGTTACAGCGTTGTGGAAGATCCCCTGTACAAGAGTATCCCTTTCTTTATGAGCAGTTATCGCTATGGTATATTTCTGGATAACACGTATAAGACAGAATTCAAATTCGGCACTGAAAGCCGTGATTATTACAGCTTTGAAGCTCCTGGTGGGGAGATGATTTACTACTTTATCTTCGGTAAGGATTATAAGGAAATCATGAAACAGTATGTCGCATTGACCGGACAACCCATCATGCCTCCGAAGTGGGCGCTGGGCTTTGCACAATGTCGCGGCCTGCTGACTACCGAGAAGCTCTCTTATGAAATAGCCGAAGGATACCGTAAGCGTGGTATTCCTTGCGATATCATCTATCAGGATATAGGCTGGACACAATACCTACAGGACTTCAACTGGCGGAAAGAAAACTATCAGAATCCGAAGAAGATGCTTGCCGACCTGAAAGGGATGGGCTTTAAAGTGATTGTTTCGCAAGACCCGGTTATCTCTCAGGCTAATAAAAAACAATGGGAAGAAGCGGACCGCTTGGGTTATCTGGTGAAAGACTCCACTACGGGTAAGAGCTATGATATGCCTTGGCCGTGGGGTGGCAACTGCGGTGTGGTGGACTTTACCATTCCCGAAGTGGCGGACTGGTGGGGAGCCTATCAGCAGAAACCGATAGATGACGGCATTGCCGGCTTCTGGACGGATATGGGTGAACCTGCCTGGAGCAATGAGGAACAAACGGAACGTCTTGTAATGAAACACCACTTGGGTATGCACGATGAAATTCATAACGTGTATGGTCTGACTTGGGACAAGGTGGTAAAAGAACAGTTTGAGAAACGGAATCCGGATCTTCGTGTCTTCCAGATGACGCGTGCCGCCTATGCAGGATTGCAGCGTTACACCTTCGGCTGGACCGGAGATTGCGGCAATGGAGATGATGTGTTGCAAGGCTGGGGACAGATGGCTAATCAGATCCCGGTACTTTTATCTGCCGGACTGGGTGTGATTCCTTTCGTGGCATGTGACATTTCAGGTTATTGCGGGGATATTGAAGATTATCCCGCTATGGCGGAACTTTATACCCGTTGGGTACAGTTGGGAGCGTTCAATCCTCTGAGCCGTATTCACCATGAAGGAGATGTGGCGGTAGAACCGTGGCTCTTTGGGGAGGAAGCGGAGAAGAATGTTAAAGCTGCCATAGAAATGAAATATCGCTTACTGCCTTATATTTATACTTATGCCCGCGAAGCGTATGAAACGGGTTTGCCGATTATGCGCCCCATGTTTATGGAATATCCGGCGGATTTGGAAACAGTCTCTACGGATGCACAATTTATGTTTGGTAGCGAACTGCTGGTAGCTCCGGTAGTGAAGAAGGGGGCAACTAATAAGAATGTTTATCTGCCCGAAGGTACTTGGATTGATTATAATGACAAGCGCACGGAATATAGCGGCGAACAGTGGACTACGGCAAATGCTCCGCTGAATACCATTCCTATGTTTGTGCGGAAAGGAAGTATCATCCCTCAGATGCCTGTGATGAATTATACGGATGAGAAAGCGGTTTATCCGATTACATTTGAGGTATTTCCGGCTGCGGCGGGCGGTGAAACGTCTTTCTCCCTGTATGAAGATGCAGGAACTGATCTGGGATATCAGCGTGGGGAATTTATACGTACTCCTGTATCTTGCCGGACAACGGAAAAGGGATATGTGCTCGAAATCGGGGAAAGGGCGGGAGAGAAGTATGCCCTTCCGGGAGAACGCAACCTGATGTTTTGCATTTATACCGGGCAGATGCCGAAGGAGGCACTTATTGACGGACAGAAAGTAAGGAAGATGAAAGCGGAAAAACTGAATGAAGGAATGGAAACGGAGTTCAAGGTTACCGCATGGTGTCCGGATAAGAAACAGAATCTTTGTATGTTGAGATTGCCGGATGACGGAGTGAAACACACGATTGAATTTATTTATTAATACCAACCATAAAAAGTATAGTTATGAGAAAGTTAATGCTTAGTGCAATTTGTCTTCTTTTTGCCTTAGCGGGGAAAGCGGAAGGAGTGTCGTCTCCTTCGGGCCAGGTGAAGCTGGATTTTGAATTATCAAAGAATGGTGCTCCGACCTATCAGGTGGAGTATAAAGGAAAATCCGTGATTAAGCCCAGCACTTTGGGACTGGAATTGAAGAATGCCAATAATCTGCTGGATGGTTTTGAAGTCCTGAAAGCTTCTACCTCTACCTTCGACGAAACCTGGCAACCGGTGTGGGGAGAAACGAAAGATATTCGTAATCACTACAACGAATTGCTGGTTGAATTGAAACAGCCCGCCACGGATCGTTATATGAACCTTCGTTTTCGTGTATATGATGATGGTGTAGGATTCCGTTATGAGTTTCCGCAACAGAAGAATTTGGTTTACTTCGTGATTAAGGACGAACATACCCAGTTTGCTATGACGGGCGATCATACCGCCTGGTGGATTCCCGGTGATTACGATACTCAGGAGTATGATTATACAGAATCCAAACTTTCGGAAATTCGTGGTTTGATGCAGGGAGCCATTACAGATAATGCGTCACAAAACCAGTTTTCGCCGACAGGTGTACAGACTTCCCTCCAGATGAAAACAGCAGACGGAATCTATCTCAATCTCCATGAAGCTGCTTTGGTGGATTATTCGTGCATGCACCTGAATCTGGATGATAAGAATCTTATCTTTGAATCCTGGCTGACACCGGATGCACAGGGCGATAAAGGGTATATGCAGTCACCTTGTCACACTCCGTGGCGTACGGTGATAGTCAGTGATGATGCCCGTGAAATGCTGGCTTCCAATCTGATACTGAATCTGAATGATCCTTGCAAGTATGAGGATACTTCCTGGATTAAGCCTGTGAAGTATGTAGGCGTATGGTGGGAAATGATTGCGGCAGGCAAGCCGTGGGCTTATACATTTGATCTTCCTTCCGTAAAACTGGATGAAACGGATTATACGAAAGTGAAACCGAATGGTATTCACCCCGCCAATACGGAGAATGTAAAGAAGTACATTGATTTTGCTGCGGAGCATGGTTTCGACCAGGTATTGGTAGAAGGCTGGAATATCGGTTGGGAAGACTGGTTCGGCAACAGCAAGGATTATGTTTTCGACTTTCTCACTCCATATCCTGATTTTGACATCAAATACCTGAATGAGTATGCTCACTCCAAAGGTGTCAAACTGATGATGCATCATGAGACATCGGCTTCCGCACGCAACTACGAACGCCACATGGAGGCTGCCTATGACTTGATGAATCAATACGGTTACAATTCCGTGAAAAGCGGTTATGTGGGCAATATCATTCCGCGCGGCGAATATCATTATGGGCAGTGGATGAACAATCATTACCTGTATGCCGTGACCGAAGCTGCCAAGCATAAGATTATGGTGAATGCCCACGAGGCTGTACGTCCTACTGGTTTGTGCCGTACGTATCCGAATCTGATAGGAAATGAATCTGCCCGTGGCACGGAATATGAAGCTTTCGGAGGCAGCAAGCCTTTCCACACGACCATTCTTCCTTTTACCCGTCTGCAAGGCGGACCGATGGATTATACGCCGGGTGTCTTTGAAATGGATATGAATAAACTGAATCCGAATAGTCACGCTCATGTAAACTCTACATTGGCGCGTCAGTTGGCACTCTACGTTACGATGTACAGCCCTCTGCAAATGGCAGCTGATCTGCCTGAGAACTATGAACGCTTTATGGATGCTTTCCAGTTCATTAAAGATGTGGCTCTGGACTGGGATGACAGCCGATACCTGGAAGCAGAACCGGGACGCTATATCACGGCTGCCCGCAAGGCGAAAGGTACGAATAATTGGTTTATAGGTTGTACCAGCAGTGAGCAGGGACATGCTTCTACTCTGAAACTGGATTTTCTGGATGCTGATAAACAGTATATAGCTACTGTTTATGCGGACGCAAAGGATGCCGATTATAAAACGAATCCGCAGGCTTACGTAATCCGTAAAGGGATTGTTTCTCCTAAGACTGTGCTGAAATTGAAAGCTGCTCCGGGTGGTGGTTATGCCATCAGCATTATGGAGGTGAAAGATAAGGCGGAATTGAAAGGATTGAAAAAGCTATCCGGTAATATCTGATAGATAAAAATCCCCTTCCTCAGCTCTCCAATCACCAAGTACGGTAATTAGGAGTGAAGAAGGGGCTATTTTCCACATACTTTTTAATAGTAGCATAGTTTACTTCGATATTCTGGGGCAGTAGAAATTTAGTGGGGATTATCGTTTCCTATTCTCACCCAAAATTCCGACCTTTGCCTCATGGAAACAAATCAATTGGAGGTGTTGGCTCGCATCGTGCTTCCCTCTGAAATCCTCAACTACTTTTCAGTTGTCGGCGTTGAACAGACCTCAACAGAAATACATATTCATCTTGATGAACTGATGAATCCTGCATTATCCCATGATGTACACTTTGAATCCAAGGGCTTCATGGAAACAGTAAGTATCACGGACTTTCCCATCCGTGACCATAAGGTCCTCCTGAAGATCCGCCGTCGTCGCTGGACCGATACGCGCACAGGCAAGAGTTTCAGTATCCCTATCAACCTTGATGTCGTTTGTAAAGGTACCCGTTATTCCAAGGAATTTGGTGCTTTTTTAAAAGAAACGTATGGAGACGTCCCCTGTGACCTGCCGTA
>CEAO01025225.1_pt1 | contig 197737 bp, 191 predicted proteins | sample 557631 | NCBI WGS metagenome assembly CEAO01 (sample SAMEA3182049, study PRJEB8094) | gut metagenome | biome: human; feature: gut; material: Stool; isolation source: human stools | place: Canada | collected 2012-02-08 | reverse complement strand
TGTCAGCTAGGACAAGAACCAACTGCGTGAAGACGTTGTTTATCTCCTCCTTTACACGGTTACGGAAACGGTTGATGGTTATGAAATCCGGATGCTCATGACCGGCAAGCCAGATATAATGGATATCACGCAAAAGAAGCTTCTCTATTTTACGGCAGGAATAGATATTATTCATGTAAGCGTAGATAATTACCTTAAGCATCATTTTAGGATGATAAGCTGAGCGCCCCGCTTCTTTATAAAGCTTCTTGAAATTATCAAGATTAAGATTATCAACAACTGCATTGACTATGCGGACAGGATCGTCCGCAGCTATGTTTTCATCAATTCTTTGTGGAAAAAGAACGGTTTGGTTGGGAATGTAAGGACGAAAATGTAACTTTGCCATAACGAAAAACTTTATGCCTAAAGTTACAAAAATTTTGGGTAATAACAAAGCCCGGGCTTGAGAAAGTCTGGGCTTTGCGCATAAAAAGAGGGTGTGCCCAAAGCGGACACACCCCCTTTTTACAATATACAATCAAGTATATTGTAAATAACAGAAACATAGCATATTAGATTAATTCAATCATACAGGTTTAGAGCCATAGAGGTGTTTCTCATGGCAAAATTAAACCTTTTTTGGGCAAAGGTACTATTCCGATGTAGTAATTCATGTAGTCTGGTTTGGACTCTGGATTATTCCCAAAAAACGTATAACGATTAAACTTGTATGCTATGTTTACAATTAACATCAAAGGAAAAGAAAACCCAAAAACCCCGCAGTTAGTAAAACTGGAGGCAGTCTTCTTCAAGACTGGTTACGCAAGAGTCACAAAGGCATTAAACATTACTGGTCCTATTAAAGACTGGGATAGCCAGACTCAACAATTCAAGTCCAAGGGAGTAGAAGCTTCTGAGAAAAATCAGAAGCTAATTGAATTTAAAACCAAGTACCTTAAAGTTGCTGAGGATTGGGAAGCAGAATGCAAACAATGGGCTCCTGTTCAGTGGTCTCATAGCTTTGACAATATCGATAAAAAGCGTCAATCCACAAAAGTTATTTCTGTTTGCCAAATGTTCGATATCCTCAATGATAAGCTTTGTCATAGAGAACGAATCAAAAATGGCAATGTTCTTACCAGTGTTGGCACAGCTCGACGCTATAGATGTATGCGGCGTGTATTAGAAGAATTTACACTGCAAAAATACAATCGGGCTCTATCCTCCTACTATTTTGAAGATATAACAGAGGAATTTGCTGATGCTTTTTGCTTTTTCTTGCAAAAGCGAGGTGCAGAGAATGGGAATGAAGGTAACTTATATGGCAACATGAAAGTGCTGAGAGGAATTGTATACTATGCGAACAAAATGGGAGTTCCTGATGCGGATATGAGTATTTTCCAGCGTGTTCAGCCTAAAATGAAGCCAAAAAAGTTTGAGCCCAAAACAATCCCCTTAGACGTAATCCGAAAGATAGAGAATGTCGATAGAACCCTTTTCTCTCGTATAGAACAGTTCCACATTGATTTATTCCTTTTTAGTTTTTACACGGGCGGCATGGCTAACGTCGATGTTTGTTTTCTGACATGGGATTGTATTGATAAAGATGGAAGATTGACTTATGAGCGTACAAAATTCCCGAAAAAAGCATCTATTATTTTTCATCCCAAAGCGAGAGCTATTGCTGAAAAATATAAAAACAAGTGCTTTGGAAATTATGTCCTACCTATCTTCTCTTTCAGACATACAACCGAATCCAAAAAGAGAAGCCGGATGAATAAGATTCGAACAAAGGTTAATATTACTTTGCGGAAATTATCCGAAGTAATTAAGTACAATGATAAAATAACATGGTATTCAGCCAGAGGAACATTTATCACAACTATGATAGCAGACAATGTGCATCCGGCTATTGTAGCTGAGATGGCAGGGAATAGCCCACAAACAATATTTAAACACTACTTTAAAAATACGACTCAAAAAGCAATTGACAATCAGGTTATGAATACAATTTAATGAGGATCATTATCTTTGCCGCCAAATAGGTATAAACTAACAAATTAACAAAAAATGAAAGAATTAATCGAAAAGATCGAAGCTGCATATACGGCTTTCAAAACTGATGCTGCTGCTCAAGCAGAAAACGGAAACAAAGCTGCCGGAACTCGTGCTCGCAAAGCTTCTTTGGAAATCGAAAAGGCTATGAAAGAGTTTCGTAAAGCGTCATTGGAAGAGTCTAAGAAATAAGACTCTGAAAATCTCCGAAAACAAGAAAGGACATCACCACGATGTCATTTTCTTATTTCACCATCTTCCGTGCAACCCACAAAAAGACGACAAACAGCAAAAACGAAAACAACCCGATCACGATTACCGATAGCCACACCGGAACCCCCAATCCGAAACCGAGAGCAAAAACAACTCCTTCCAGAAACTCCAACGGATTGATGGAGCTCCACACGAAGCCATCACTCTGCGGCGCAATCAGGAAAGCCAGAGCACTATACAACAATATCAGCTTTGCGACTGATATTAGTGTTGTTTTCAGGTTATATTTCGTAATGTTATTCACTACTGCTTTTTAACGGCTAAGATAAATTCTTTAGCTGGTTTAAAAGCCGGAACACTATGTGCCGGAATAATTATAGTGGTATTTTTCGAGATATTACGGGCTGTCTTCTCAGCACGCTTCTTTATCTGAAAGGTGCCGAATCCTCTCAGGTAAACATTCTCTCCGGAGGCCATCGTTCCTTTCACACTCTCCATAAACGCTTCCACCACAGAAGCCACTTGAGTTTTATCCACTCCGGTCGTTTTAGCAATTTGGCTAACAATATCAGCTTTTGTCATTTTCTACAAATATTTTTTTGTTAAGAGCCACAAAGATAATGCTTTTTGGCTAAGATAATACTGATTTTCACCACTTATTGCAGTGCATGGGAAGCCGCACAAGTAGCGGAATATACATACATTTACACCTCTAACAACCTGCTAATTCGGATAGTAGCCCAAGTGTGCGAGTTCAGAGCAAATTGAGTAAAAAAAGTAGGTCATTTATCTCATCTATTGTCTTCCCAGTAGTTTTTTTAACGCAGAAAACCATTTGGAACTGTTAGTCAATGGTTCTCCGCCAAAACTCCTTATCCAACAATCTTCCGAAAAGAGCGACTTTCCAATCACGGTATCATTTTTAAGCGTAAAAATCAGCCGTCCTCGTTTGCTCTCAACAGTATTGATTTGTTCAAAGTTTACTGGAAATGGCTGATTGTTTCCGCTGAATATTACACCTTCACGTCCGTATTTCATATCGGGCACACGAGTATGCTCCTGCAAGAAACGCTTTACATCACAATCTATGGCAAAATATTCGGCCAGTTCGTCGTAGAGGTTCAGTACATTGATATTATTTTTTGTGGCCCTGTCAATAGTATAAAGTGTGCCGCTTCCATCTCCGTTGCTATAAGCTATCACTTCACAACAGTTATCTACCATAAAGTCATTCCGCTTCAAATATGATATTCTGCTATACTCCCGACTCCATATTACATGCCTTTCGTCGACAGCTTCACATAGTTGCTTATATCTTACTTTGTCCCGGTGATTAAATCTATCTTCCTGACCAACGAAAGGGATAATAGCATATAGTTTCACATCGGAGTGACTTCTCTTTAAATCAAGAACTGTCTCTGCTGCCAGCCTACAAAGCCGATGGCCATACCACTGAGAAAGGTATTTTTGCCTTCCTGATATAATTCTTCGAGGACATAATAAAGTTCAGTTCGAATGACATTCTCCAGATTGTTATCCGGGTGTCCGGTTGATGTTGTAAGTGTGCGATTTCCGGTAAAGGCAACCGTCTTTTCTTTGATAATTTCCATAAAATATTGGGTGCTTGGTTGAACATTGATTTTTGCTGAACCGCACCCTAAAAAAGAAGCACGGTACTCGACAAGTTCCTCCAACAGGTACGACCAAGCACCACGCAGCAAACAAGTCAAGCCCGTGCTATGTGAATATAGCATTGGCTATCCCTGTTTATCTTGCTGCTAAAATTGGTCGTTTTGTTGGAGCGGACAAACAGCTAAAAAGCTATTATATTATGTTTCTAAGTTTTCTGTTACATAGGCTATTTCTTTGATTGAAATACAAATTTAATCAAACTCCGCGAATAACAAGCAATTTGACGACTATTTATGTCAGCCACGGATTCTTATATGGGTCGTAATCGGTCTGGAACGTCGATAGTTGCCAATCCGTAACAGGTTTATTGTCTTCGGCCAGCTTGCGGGGGATCTGGGGATTGAGTCGAAGCTTTGACGCATCATTCAACCACTTCATTGACTCCTCGTGGTCTTTCAGCCTCACAGCACTCACATTGTTGGGCGCAATCAGTTTGGTCAGCTCATAGATAGCCAGCCGTACCATGTGCTTTTTGATATTGTAGTTACGAGGGTCATTCTGTGCAATGTTATGTCCTACGATAGGCATATCGGCGTTCACATCCAACCCCGGATAGAACACCCGTCCGTCATACACTACATATTCGTGCTCCTCCAGCTCATAATCATTATACGCAGGATCATAGTCGGCAATCGCACCCCAACAGAGCGAGTCAAACGGGTTGATATTATTATCGAACTCATCGAGCTTCATCAACGTATAAAATGCCCCGTTGAACGAGACTACTTCCCAGAGATTGTATTCAATCGGTAACCACTCGGTAGTAGCCGCCTCAAACCAACCCTCTACCATCGGAATACGAATATCTCCAAATTTATAGCCGTTCTCCTCCTTACAGATATATGCCACACCGTTATGCGCTACAATGTCTCCCACGTAGTAGGTGCCGAACTGAGAGTATCGGGCAGTGTTCCCGATATCGAAATTCAACTCTACGTGTTCTTCCCAATACGCTAATGTAGAAGGGACTTTATAACCACTGATTGAGCGTATCACCTCATAGATGCGTCCTTCCAGATAGATAAACGCACCTACCGGGAAAGTAATCCGGCGGTCGTGCTCGGCAATGTACTTGCCTTTGTTCAACTCCTGTTCAATCTCGTAGTTCTCACTGAGGTTTTCAATGATACTCATCTCTGCTGATTCTTCGGCTTGGGCAAAACGGTCGGCATTGCCCCGTGTCATTTGTGCCAGGGCTTCGGCGGTAATCACACCCAGATAATCAGCGTCGTTTAAAAATCGTCTGTACATATTCGTTTTTTTAGTAGTTAAATCCATCATATACGGCGGGAGTGGTCGCTATAATGCTTCCGCTGTTATCTCCGCTTTTAAATTTGTACCAGCTATCCCGCAAATAGTAGCAAAGCAAGTAGTCCAAGCAGTCCGATAAGTGACCGTATTTCTCATACTTCACACCCGTTTTAGGGTCAGTAACTTTTTGCTTACACTTTGTGCCGTCTTCGTTTTTAAGCTGGTAAATCAAATCCTCGGTCAGCTTCCGACATTTCAGGTCTATCTCAATCGCCCAACCGTTGTATCCGGTAAACAGCTCGTTCACAAACTCGCATCGGGTCACTTGGGGCGGTTGCTTTCTCATCAACTTCAACTTTGGTCTAAGAATACCCTTGCCAAACGTATCGAGTATTACGGTGTAGTTGTTGATGCCGTCTTCGGTAGTTGTCGAACGCTGTAAACCCGATGGGTCACCCGTTACATCTACGCCGCCGATATGTTTTTCCCGATAGAATTTCTGTTGAACTCGTCGAGAGAGTGCCGGAGTATTATTCTCCTTATCCTGTGGTTTGCCTAAGATTTCCTCTAACACATAGACCTTCTTGTTGTCATAATCAATCTGAGCTGCCAGTACCGACATCTGCGGAGCAACGTTAAAGTCCCACACCGTAATGAGTGGTTTTGTAGGGTCATATACACCTTCTTTCAACCCGGCGATAAGATGCTTGGCACCATCGAAGCGATTGTATATCGCCATATCGTTGGCTTCCACAAAGTCCCAGTTCCCATAGAGCAGACGCTCTTTAGTGGCTTGGTCTGAAATCTTATTCAGAGCCGCTTCATACGTCTGCCGGAAACCTACATCAGGATTGTCAAAGACACTGAAAGGCACATAATACTCACCCTCACGCAACTCCACCTTATCACCGTTATCATCCTGCACAAACCGTCCACGTACCCAGTTTGTAGTCGGGTTCGTAGTGAGCAACATTTTCGAGACCATAAACGTTTCGTGAGTACGCCAGCGCAAACGGGAGAACAGCACCTCAATAGCTTTTTGTCCAATTTCCGATACCTCATCCACGGCACAGATAGTTGCTTCCATCGACCCGAACCGTTCGAAATTCGGGTCTGAGGGCAAATCTGCCATCTCCAACATCAGTATTATCGAGTCGTTCCAGAACGTCAACGTTCCGGCAAGGTTGTTCACCCGATAATGCACATCTTCAATCAACCCCCATCGTTTAATAACCGCTCGTATCGTATTCCAGGTCGATTCTTTGAGCGATTTCAATGTCTTACGTGCCACAATCGCCCGTATCTCCGGAAAACGGATACAGCTACTTACTAACCATACTGAAGCCAAAAACGATTTCCCACCCTAACTAATTCACTATCAATCGCTACTTGATAATCGCTTTCGCCGCCTTGTATTTCTACAAGGATTAGACTATATCTTCATCCTTATTTCTAAGGAGTCTCCCGTTTCCAGTCGCTTGACCGTACTCCCCGTAGGGATAGTCGTTGAGCCTTCCGGTTATCCGGCTTGGTTGCTGATTGTCTTCGTCTCTCACGGTCAGAGTTCCCAGCAGTTAAAGAGATTTATTGTCAGTGCATTACTGCACAGGCCGGCAGTGGTGTCGTTTACCGGCTGCTCCACCACCCAAAATGAGTTGTGGAATATTAGCGTTACCACATTGGTAACAAAATGGCTTGTATTGAGGATTCTGGCTTACGTCATATCCGACTAATTGTTGTTTCACTGCACCTCCGCACTTCGGGCACTCCGGCTGTAGCAACTTCCAAAGTTCGTATTGTTTGGGGGATGGGGTAAAGTCGATATGCAGATGGTCGGGAGCTCTAAGTTTACGGAGCTTTCCCATTACACAATCTCAATGGTAATATCCTTCTCTTTGCTCAATATCGCATTCAGCCGGTCTGAGGTGGCACGTGATTCTGTAACCTTCCCCTTGATGGTGTTTTTACCCACGAGTATGCACCCGGCTGAATCTGCATTGGTGGTGCCGCTATGTATGAGTATGCCTAAGAAATGGGGAACATCGTGCAGGTATGGCAACACACGTTTGAACCGGGGACTGTGAGCCATCGTGATTTTGTATGTGCCGCAAGGAATGGCGGTACGGGCATACACTTTCTCTTTGCAGCGACAGCCGATGCCTTGAGGCGTATCGGGGCATAATAGAGGTAGTAAGCGTACAGTGTCTTCGAGGGTGTTACAGAAAAACACACCATCAATGTAGAGATCACCTATCGTATAGGTCTCTCCTTTGAATTTTCTTTTGAGTAATAGCTTCATTTTCGAATGTTTTTTGATTACATCCGAAGAATAGCTATACCATAGAATAGAAGTTTGATTGGCTGATATGAGGGCAAAAAAGACACCGGACAAGTGACGCTTTTTCTCGCTGTCCGGCATATAATTTAAGATTCTTGGCTAATACCGACTATTTTGTATCCACTTGCTTGTTGATTCGTTGTTCGACAACCTCTACATCCACAGTAAATTTTGGGGTGGCTGTGAAAACCACTTGTACTTTTGCAGGTATTACTTTCCGTCTTTTGGTTTTCGGATCTACCCAGGCCCTCTCTTTCTTGACCTTGAGATCGAAGGAACCAAATTCATTTATAGCAACCTTCTCCCCATTTTGCAAAGCAGCAAGAATCGACTGGCAGAGAGGAGCAAACATCGAGTTTATCTCCCACTTTGCATAATTGGTTTTTCTTGCTACCTCTGCTACAAGTTTTCTTTTGTCCATAATTCATATTTAATATTACTATAGTGCATAAACAGCCGAATACAAAGTGATAGTACGGATTAATCATTACATAAATCTTTTTTATTGCACAATGAAGAGCATAACAAAAATGAAACTCACGCCTACCATGCCAGCTCAATTTATTTGACTTATCAGACTATCTTCGATATCATATTGCAGCCAACCTGGTTATTTGCAAGAAAATCTATTATTTTATTACGATTAGCACTCCTTTTAGACCTATAAATGGGCTATTTGTCAGAATGTCATTTTCATCTGGATACGGATACCCCATACCCCGGTCTTGTATACCTGGATGATTCTTGTAACTCAGACGCCAGGTATAATCCACTCGGATAAACTTGAAAATATTCTCAATACCAACGCCCATTTCCATATAAGGAACCTTTTTATCCATAATATAAGAACCTTCTGGAAATTGAAATAGCCCCTCATTACGTTCTGTCAAATAGGGATTATTCTTATTCGTCAGATTCCCGAATAGTCCCCGGAATGTAACTACTTCCCGCCATTTCAGTTTCTTAATCAAGGGGATACTGTTCAATATCAAGCCATTCATATTATACGTCAAGTCCCATGAAGCATACTCATCATTAATAAATTCCATCGCATTCATATTTGTATACGATTCCGACTGAATAAGGTAGGACAAGTTCGCATTAGGCAATATAAGCAAAGGATACGGTACCGTACTCCATACCTTACCCACTTTCCCAATGATATCGACAGCTCCATAAGCCGAGAGCCAAAACCGTTTCCTTATTCCAAATTCCGTTTTCTGATAGTTATAAGAACTGCCCAATACATCCTTGAAAGACATCGTATGGCTTAAGGTAAACACCGGGGCATCAAATGTAATCGGGAAACGGGAGTCACGAGTCTGGTAAAATTTCTCATTGGGTGCATAGCGAAGCTTTAATTCAAGTTCTGTCATATGGTAATCTTTCAGAGAAGTGACTTTCTGATCACGGTCGATGCGGTCGAAAACGGCATAACGAGTGGAATACTCCGTCAAGTTCCGTAAGGCAGCACCATAGGAAACCCCATTGTAATGCTCTCTGTAATAAGTTAATTCTGCTTTTCGCTGAAAGGTGGCGCGCGTATCTCTCTGCCGTTTTATAGCAACGAAGATATTATCTTTATTCGTATAAAGATAGTGTTGCCCTAACTGGTTCACATCGTACATATATTCCAGACGCAAAGAATGAACCGGAAATTCTGTTGGATAATTCTTTTTGTCGATAAATGAATATTCCACTGCCGCATCGTACTTTAATTTATGATCTCTTGTACCGTATGCCACATAACCATTCACGAATAGCCGCTTATTGAAAGCCGTAGTCGTAGTTCCACCCACACGAAAACGAGCGCCTTCAATTGAATTTCCGCTGATAATCGTATTCACCGGGCCTAACTCGAACTTGCTTTTAGCCGGATCGGAATTGCTTGGAACGTAGCCATTCACAAAAGCCGTAATCACTTGCTCGGCAGCATAAAAGACTGGGACCGTACGCAACCGCTCCATCAATTCACCCACTGATTTCGATTTTCGCTTCCCGGCTTCATCGGGGCGATGATCTTCCCAATACTCACTTGAACGCTTATAAGCCTCCGGAGGGATAATGATAGGAGCGCCCTCACTGAATACTGACATATTCACGGGGGCGTCGAATGCATGATTCGTATAGATGTTCAATCGTTGGGCATAGATGCCTTTCGATTTTTCAGTCACTTTGAAATCGACCTTGATGTCATCCTTGGTAAGAAGGCGAGTTCCATCCGGGGTACGGCAAAAGGTCTGCTCAATAGTCATTCCTCCTACAAAATTCAGATTAATCTTCTTCGGGACATTTAACTTAACCCGCTGTACGAAATAGGTTGAATCCAACGTGATAAACAAATGCCCGGTAAATCCGAATGATTCCGGTGTGAAGGGAGCAAAGCCCAAATCCACACACTTTTGTCCTGCCACCTCTAGCGTATCCAACATATAATACTTATAAAAATTAGGTCCCATTGCAGACAAAGGACTCACGAAACGATTCAGGAATAAGGGGATATCATTTTGGAAGATGTTTACTTCTTTAAATACTTCGTTCAGAAACTCTTGCATACCATCGGGAGACAATAATTCATCCACACCATCAGCCTTTGCCGCTTTCATCACACATTTTTCAGATTTAGGATCTTTTCTGTAATAGACGGACATTAGTTTCTCCCGTTCGGATACCGGCAGGATAGTCTTTCCGATTTCCAGCGTATCGATATAATCATTAAGAAAATCAAACTGACCGACTTTACCGTCTTTTTTCGATTTGGGTTTATAATCATTCATAGCAAACATGATTTTCTCATACTGGTCATAGCTATAGAATTCCTTATTCCTCGGGTCATTTTGCTCACGTTGCCGGATAACGTTTTTCACGAAGGCAACAGCAGGATTGTCTTTTTTTGTGTACCTCTCCCTGGTTGGCTTAACAACGACCTCCGACAGGCTGATGCTCGTTGGAACCAGTAATATCGACAAATTACCCGTTTTTCCCGGAATTAATTGTATTTCCTTCTCAGTATAGCCAATATAGGAAACCTTCAACGTACCTGCTTTAGAAGGGGCGGAAAAAGAAAATCGACCATCGTAATCAGTAGGGGCACCAATTGTTGTTCCTTTTAATATTAGTGACACCGAGGGCAATGGTTCTCCCGTGATAGAATCGGTCACTACTCCTTTAATTAAGATATCCTGACCTTTTGCCGGAATGGTAAATACCAACAATGACAATACTATTGCACTCTTGAGCCATTGGGTACGAACCGTTTTTGGAAACTCTATAAATATATGGGCTTCGAACGATGTTTTTTCAAAAAATCTTAATGTATTTTTTCCATAAATCATCATATGAAATATTTTTTTTAGTGCTAAATTGTACTTGCAATTAACTTTTAGATTTCAAAGGTAGAGCTCTTGCGCTAATTCATCAAGGTGGTTTTCCTAAAATGCGGTTTTTGCTTACTGAGGTGTAGATTAGAGATAATAAACAGAAATTAGCAGAATTCAGATAATAAAGTTATGTCATGAAATGTATATCGTATTGGTCTGTCACTAAAAAGCAAATAGGTACGCCTTGTTCCCATACTCCACGGATTATTTTTCAACATTTGCGCTTTTTTTATTTTCCCGTTTTTTTTCTACAATTCTTTCAATGCTGGTCATTTGTCTCTTTTTTCCTGAAGAGAAAAAAGCGTGAAACTCCATTTTTAATTTTATTCCAGTATTCTTTTCCCAACAAGGCAATTGTAATTATGAACAGGACTTCATTTGTGATAAGCAAAGTAGTAATAATAATCGCCTTATTCGGGAAATCTAAAAAAGGAAGTATAGGAGTTATCCCCCAACAACATACTACAAATGCCAAAAGAGCTAGACCGGTTTTCTTTTTGATATTCATTTTCTTTAGTTATAATTACAACACAAATTAATTGCATGTCAATGTACTGCCTGATCCTTTTATGAATTGGAATTTTTCCTGCTTACATTCAATAAAACCTCTGGCAGGCACCATTAAAATATATTTTTAGATGATAATCAAAACCTGTTGATTGACTTTCTGATTTCAAAATTAGAACTCTTGTGTGGATTCATCAAGGTAGTTGTTCTAAAGTGCAGTTTTTACCTACTGAAGTGTAGATGGCGGATAATAAATTGAATGAATATAGTCCGCTTCACTAACGCTTACTTCTGATAGTATATCCCAGACTCAGAAACAGAAACTTGGCTGAAGAGAGGTTGCTGGCATTTACACCGACAGTTCCATATAAGTTTTCTTTTAGATAACATTTAAGTCCTATGATTTGATAGAAACGCTTATCCTGCTGGTTATGGACAACATTATATCCTAAATTGGCAAACAGAGAAAAGCCTTCTGCTACCAATTCACCGTAAGCAGCCACACCAAGTGACAACCTCCGGTGAAATGGAGCTAATCTGACCGATTGTTGGTCACCATCTACTTCTATTTCCGCATGACTGCTTGCGTCGTATACCAAATGGGCTGATATTCCGTATTTATAATTATAATTGGGAACAATGCAAAAGTTATAGTTCAAACCCGTTACATCGAAATTGTAATTGAGTGGCCTCCTCACATCCGACTTTTCAGAGTGGATCATTATCTGCCGCAATGAAGCGGTAACAGAAATATCATGCTCAAAATGCTTTTTAAACAAAGGCGGTTTCTCGATTGACCAAGGCTGACGGTCGGCTTGCCGGAATTTGTATCGTAGAGAAAGGGTAGGCGAAAACATATTCAATCCATTATTAGGCTTCCGGGTCCCCCCATTGGAGTAATGCGACAGCATGACACCTGCCTGTAAGTCCAGGTGTGGGTTGATATTCCAGCGCAGATGAGGTTCAACGGCAATAAAAACCGCCCAACGGGCGCCAATAGCACCATTTTCCGGATTAAGTGCCGGATCGTAAGGCTTCCAATTGAAAGAATATCCCAAATTACCTTCATAGCCGATAGATAACTTCGGAGAAAGTCTTTTCAACTCAGCTCCATAAAAAAGATACAAAGTGATGGGAGTTCCAATATCTTTGTTCCGGGAGAAATCTGTAAGATGCAGTCCGACTCCCATATAAGGCATTCCATATACTCCATCTTGCCACCTTCTGCCGGTAGAGGCATAACCATATTGCAGACTGACAGCGTTGAACCAAGGAATACGTTTATTCCCCCTTACGATAGGTGTGGTAGGAAGAACTGTACCTCCGGCTGATTTTATCTGCATAAATGGAATGTAATTTCTTGTTGAATCTTGTTGAATCTCTGTCCCCATTGCATTGAGAGATAGACCGGCAGCAAATAAAACTGCAATTATCCTGTTAATTATTCGTTTCATAATTTCCTGAGATTATTCTCTGAATTTATCTTGATGGCAACAAACTTAGCGTATTTAAAGAAGGTGGAATGAGTCTGGTTCCCCAGATGATAATATAGGCAACTTATGTGTAAGATTTCTTATTTGAGTTGCTTGTTGTGCTTAAAGTTCAGGGAATAGAGTTCAGAACTCAGTTCATTTTAGCTATTAGCAATTCAGTTGGTAAAAATTGCAACTTAGGCACAGGTCTATTATGTGTCGGCAAGGATTACTATAACTTTGCGCCAGAGAAAGGTAAGATAATGTCAGTAATCACATAATTAAAAACTCCGGATATGAAGACAGGAAAATATCTCAAACATTTTAGCTTGGAACAGCCTAAATGTTTCTTGCTGATATATAAGGTTACAGAAGCTATTCTAATGCTCGGCATTGTCTTGCTTATATCACTTTGTTATAAATATATCTGTTCCATATTTCGATAGTACTACACAATAAACACATTCTAACAGATTGAAGTAACTATGAGAACCTTTAGTTTAATAATGAGATTTACCGAAGAGTTAGGAAGAATACTTGTTGAGGGGTGGCGCCGTTTTGTGAAAGCGGAAATGTACTTCTATCTTTTTCTGCTCATCCTGGTTATTCCGAATATCATCCTATGTTATACGGAACCCTTGTCACTAATGGCTAAAATATGTAACGTCCTACTGCCGTTTGGTGTTTATTACCTGGTAATGACATTGTCGAGGAATTATGGCAGGACGTTTTGGATACTGTTTCCTGTTCTGTTTTTCGGTGCATTTCAGATCGTACTGCTTTTTTTGTACGGGCAATCGGTTATTGCAGTAGACATGTTCCTGAACCTGATAACAACCAATTATGGCGAAGCGATGGAACTGCTGGATAATCTGATGCCGGCAATCACTCTCGTTGTACTACTCTATGTCCCTGCATTAATCTTTGCTACCATGTCCATCATCGGGAAACGGAAGCTGTCATCCGTATTCCTCTCCCGGGAACGACCTATAGCCATATTGGCTTTGATCATCGGCATATTCTCATTGGGGATATCTTATCTGGCAGATAAGAATTACAAGCCAATGACCGATTTATATCCGGTAAACGTATGTTATAACGTGTACCTTGCTTTTCAGCGGGATGCAAAAACATGCCGTTACTACCAGACATCCGACAGCTTCACGTATCAGGCAAAAGCCTCCCACCCATTAAAAGAGCGAGAAGTCTATGTGATGGTGGTTGGCGAAACTGCCCGTTCCCAAAATTGGGCATTAAATGGATACGACCGTCCCACTAATCCCGAACTAAGAAAAGTAAAGGGGCTGACTTCCTTTACACAGGCATTCACGGAGACTAACACGACGCACAAAAGCGTTCCGATGCTACTTTCACCAATAACAGCCTACAATTTTGATTCTATCTATTATCAAAAAGGTATCATCACCGCTTTCAAGGAAGCAGGATTCCGGACGGCTTTCTTCTCCAATCAACGCTATAATAATTCGCTTATCGACTTTTTGGGTAAAGAAGCGGACACTTGGAACTTCCTTAAAGAGCGTGCTATCAATGCCAACCATATCGTTTATGACGACGAGCTCCTTGAGCTCGTATCCAACGAGTTGAAGAGTCGTGACCGGAAGCAGTTTATCGTGCTTCATACATACGGTTCTCATTTCAACTACAAGGAGCGTTATCCCTCAGAAATGGCTTTCTTCAAACCTGATACCCCTATGGATGCAACTGCGAAAAATAGAAATTCGCTATTGAACGCATATGATAATACCATCCGCTATACGGACTATTTTTTAGCTCGGCTCATCCGGTTGTTGAACGAAGAAGATATGAATGCCGCACTGCTATACACTTCGGATCACGGCGAAGACATCTATGACGATGACAGACATCTCTTCCTGCATGCCTCTCCGATAGCCTCCAGCTATCAGTTGCACGTTCCGTTTCTGATATGGATGTCTGATAAATACCAACAGACCTATCCGGAATCGCTCAAAGCAGTTCAGGCAAACAAGGTAAAGCGTGTATCATCCAGTGCATCATTTTTTCAAACGATGCTGGAATTAGGTGGGATCAAAACACCTTATCTCAATGATTCATTGTCTGTAACTAGTCATCTTTATGCGGGAAGACCGGGAGTCTATCTGAATGATCACAACAAGGCATGTTTATTGAATGAGGAACAGAGTAACTGCAATAATACATCGAGATAGACTAATTAGTCAAGTAAATTGAATCAAAAAGTCAAATGAGTAGGCTTGATTATCGCTAACTTTGCAGCATCAATCAATTAGAAATGTGGTTACTGAGAAATGAAGATGGAAAAAATTATCAAAGTACCGACGACTTTAGTAGCCAAGCCCGTCTTGTACGGCACGCTCGAAATGGACGGCTGTACCGTCATCCAGCAGTGCATCGACAGTATGGCTCGCAGCGGGACGATGTTTATGCAGTCGCACGTGCTGATTCTGATGCTCGACGGGCAGATCACATTCAGACATGGAAAACAGTCCCATGTGGTTCGCAAGAACGAAATGATTTTGCTAAAAAAAGCGACCTCTGTGCAGTTCGAGATGATGGGAGACGCTGAAAACGGGGATATTTATGACGGGACGATGATCTGCATTCAGAATGAACTACTGAAAGAGTTTATCACAACTGCTAAGATCCAAACACCTCAAGTAAAGGATATTGTAAAAACAGCGGTACACCCGATGGATAGCCGACTGATATCTTTCGTGCAGTCACTCGCACCCTACTATAATGCCCCGGTAACAATAAACCCGGCGTTATTGAAACTGAAAGTCATGGAACTGCTTTTCAATGTGGCGGAATGCAGTGAGGATGCGTTCAGGCAGATGTTACAGTTGCTGAAGCCCGTAAAAGCCGATATTCGCCACGTAGTCGAACATAATTATACCAACCCTTTAATCTTACCGGAACTTGCTTATTTGTCCGGTCGCAGCCTGTCGGGATTCAAACGCGAATTTCAAGCCATCTACAATATGCCGCCTGCACAATGGCTCCTCGGCAAGCGGCTGGAGAGGGCAGCGGATATGCTGAAAAATACACCCATGAGCGTTACCGATATATGCTTCACACTGGGATTTGAGAGTCCTGCCCATTTCTCCCGTGCGTTTAAGAAACAGTACGGATATTCCCCCGCTCATTATAAATTAAATAATCAATAAAAAGCAACATGAAAAGAATTGTAGTAATTACCTCCAGCCCACACAAAGACGGCAACAGCAATAAGTTGGCCGAAGCATTCATTAAAGGGGCAACCTCAGCCGGACATCAGGTGTCGCGCTTCGACGCTTCGTCCAAAGAGATAAAACCCTGCATCGGTTGCAATAATTGTTTTTCAAAAGAGGATTGTGCCTGTATATCCAAGGATGACTTTAACGAAGCGGCAACCCTCATTATGCAATCGGATATGGTGGTGTTCGCGACGCCAGTCTATTGGTATACCTATCCTGCGAAAATGAAAGCTGTCATCGATAAGTTCTATTCATTCCTGATGACGGATCGACCGGAGACCAAAAACAAAGAGACGCTTCTGCTGGCAGCCGCCGGAGATCAAAATACAGCCGTGTTCGACCTGCTTTTACAGGAGTACAAAATGACGGTTTCAGCACTTCAATGGAGTGCCCAAGAACCGTTGTTGGTTCCAGGCGTATTGGCTGTAAACGATATTTTGAAACAGCCGGGTTATCTCTCGCAGGCTGAAAATCTGGGGGAAAGCATCTGAAACATCTCTTTTATTCTAACAGAAAAATACAGAACATCATGAAACAACTTTTTTTAATGTTGGTTACGGCTTTTGCTATCACGTCTTGCGGACAGCACGCACAAGAAAAAACGCTCGTCGTTTACTTCTCGCACACCAATAACACGGCTACTATTGCTGAATATATCCAATCTCTAACCGATGCCGATACTTTTCGTATAGAACCTGTTATGCCCTATCCCTCGGTATACGAACAGCACGAACCCATAGCAAAGAAAGAGAGGGACGAACAGGCAAGACCTGCATTGAAAGCCGAAGTAGAGAATCTGAACGAGTATGACGTCATCTTTATCGGATTCCCCATTTGGTGGGAAGACGCTCCGATGATCATCGCCACTTTTCTGGAGAACCACGACTTCACAGGCAAAACCGTTGTTCCGTTCTGCACGCATGGTGGTGGCGGCTCCGGACAGGCTTTCGACCAGGTGAAGAAATATGCCTCCTCAGCTAAATACCTTGAAGGATACCAAGTTAAAGGCAGCAGGGCTACTTCAGACAAACCGAACGTCGAACAATGGTTGAAGCGAATCGGAAGGGTGAAGAACTGAAAACACGCGAAGAACCTATCCTATCCCCTGACCCGATAATCAACAAAACAGAATGCTTTAATAACCTCATCAACAGGAATTATAGCGGAATAATTAATCCTATTCCGCTATTTTTATTTGTTTTCGGCAGTTTATTCCCATTATACGCAACTCATTCGGCAAATATGACTGTTTATCCTATAGCCTATATACCTCAATAATTACCTCTGTAATTTTGCGTCAGAATAAACTAATTATTATTTCTGATGAAAAAAGTCTTAATCTTATTATCCGTACTTATTCCGTTTGTCGGGAACGCACAGGAATATTCTCTGGAGCAATATCTTGAGAAAGTCGAACGAGAGAATATAAGTATCAAAAAAGCGCAGAACGAAACGCAGCAAAGTGCAGAGGATGTGAAAATGGCACGTTCCGAGTATTTGCCGCAGATAGGAGCCACGGCGGGTTATCGTAGGGATTTCAATAACAGCTATATGTTTATCAACGAGGGAGAGTCTGGGATGGAGGGGGTTCCCAACAAATTCCCTGTGAATTTCAAAAATACACTCAATGGTGCCGTCACTCTGGAGCAGTCTATCTATAATGCCCCTGCCCTTGCCAACCAAAAAATAGCCAAGTTGGCAAACGCCTACATGAAACTGTCTCAGGCAGATCAGACCAATCAGGTGGTTAAGCAAGGTACACTCCTGTTTTATCAGGCGCTCTATGCGAAAGAGTCGCTCACTATTTTTTTAGAAAATAGTGCATTGGCACAGAATCAATACCAACAAGTCTGCGAAATGTTTGCAAACGGACTTGTCAGCGAGTTTGCCATGAAGCAATCCGAACTCTACTATCAGCAGACATTGCCCGATATTGAGAATGCACGGAAAACTGTCGGTAATCTATTACGTGAACTTCGCTTGCTTGCCAACATGACGGAGGAGGAACCGTTCGAGATAAAAGGTGAGATTGCCTTGCCGGACGCCTCTCTTGAAGCAACCGGTCAAGAACGTTTCCCCGGCGGTACACTGAAAATGGAACAAAGCATCAAACGTATGGATTTAGCAAAGCAGGAGATCTCTTTATCCAAGGCGGCGTTTCTTCCTAAAGTCACTTTCAATCTGGGTTACTCGCTGGACGCTTATGACGATAAATTCCGGTTCAAAGACAGAAACGGAGTCGGCTATGGAACGATCAACTTGAGCATCCCCATTTTTTCAGGTGGATACAATCGCTCCAAAGTACGGAAATCGCATCTTGCCTACGAAAAGAGCAAGATGGAATATATGGAACTTGGCAACCAACTGGAAAAGGAGTATCAAAGCCTGTTGGCTGACAAAACCGTTGCCTCTACCCAAATCAACACCATTCGTAAGATGGTGGAGCTGGCGGACAAGGAAATACAGGCTTCGGAAGAGAAACTGCGTTTGGGATTGGTCTCAAATCTCGAACTTCGCGAAACGCGTATTTCCTATATACAGGCAAAGCTACAACTACTCAACGCTACTCTCGACTATCAGGCTGCAATTGTGAATATTAAAAACTTACTGAAATAAAAATTAGAACAAATTATATCATGAGAAAAATTGGAATGATAGGGGGAATAATTATTTCCTTGCTGGGATTGGTTGCCTGCGGTGGAAACCCGACACCACAGACTCCTGTAGAGAATTCAAAAGATGCGGCCGTAATTGTCAATACTGCCCGGATAGCGTATGATGATGGTAGTGAGGAGAAACTCTATCATGCGGATTTGCAGTATGCACGCTCCTTTAAGTTTGCACCACAAACAAATGGCATTGCTACAAAAGTGATGATTAGTCCCGGGCAAAAGGTGTCCGAAGGGCAAGCGCTTATCGCTTACCCGGTACAGAATTATCAGCTTCAAATGGAACAGCAACAGGCTGTTTATAAAGATATGCAGAGTAAATTAGAGAAACAGAAAACGCTCCTTGCCAAAGGTTTCGTAGCACGACAGGCGGTGGAAGACCTTGAACTGGAAGTGAAGAACAAAGCCAAAGAGATACGGATACTGGAAGAGCAATATGTTGTCAAAGCTCCGTTCTCGGGTACTATAACAGATGTATCGGTAACCGAAGGTGACCATGTGATGGCAGGGACACAACTTTTTGTTCTGTCTGAAACGGACAAACTGACCGCAGAGTTTTTTGTGTCAATGAAAGAGGCATTTCTAATTAAGGATGGCGACGGCGTGACACTTGAATTGGGTTCACTACCTGAATTAAAAGGCAGGGTGGCACAGAAAAGTACCATTATGGACGACACACGCAAGGCTTATCGAATCAGGGCAGAATTCAGCAATCAGCAAGCCATAGCTGCCGGAGGAGTGACCGCCAACATAAGGATGAAATTGGCGGGAAGCGGTAATTCCATTCGCATACCGCTGACCGCTATTGCTTCTGTCGGAGGGAAAGACCTGATCTACAAATGTGTTCAAGGATATGCTACCGCCACTCCCGTCCGCATAGTCCGTATTGTGGGACAACAGGCCATTATCGAAGCAGGCGTACAATCGGGAGATGAATATGTCACTGTGGGCGTAGAAAAAATATCCGACAAATCGGCTATCAGAGCCACGAACTCAAACTTATGAAAATAACGAAATTTGCAATAGAACGTCCCGTTACCACCACGATGCTTTTCATTGCATTGGCATTTTTCGGGGTAATGGCTTATGTAAACGTAGGTGTCAATATGATGCCGAAAGTGAACAGCCCTTCCATTATGGTCACTACCGTCCTGCCCGGCGCTACGCCTGAAGAGCTGGAAAAGAATGTGACCGAAAAAATAGAGAAAGAAATTTCCGGATTGAGCAATCTGAAACGGGTCATCTCCTACTCGATGGAGAATGTGTCGACCGTACAAGCCGAGTTCCGTTCCAGCAAGAACGAGAACGAAGCGATGAACGAGGTCAAGGAGAAAGTAGAGCTGGCTATGGCTGAGATGCCGCAGTCTATCGAGCGTCCTCTGATACAAAAAACAAATATCAGCGATGTTCCTGTACTGACGATCGTGATGAGTGGCAATAAGTCCGGCAAGGAGCTGTACGACCTTGCAGATCAGAAATTGAAGAATCTCTTCACTCGCATCAACGGTGTCACTAAAGTGAACATTATCGGTGGCGAGAAACGCGAGATCAAGATTCTGGCCGATATGCGGCGAGCCGCCGAATTAGGTTTAGACCTGACTCAAGTAGGAGCAGCCATTCAGGCTGCCAACACCAAACTGCCCGGCGGTACGTACGACTACGACGGAATGAACTTTTCTATCGAAACCGGCCAGGAAGCATCTTCCCCTCAAGCCATCAGCGAACTGATGATCTCGCACAAAGGTTATCCGTTGTCTGTCCGCGAGTTCGCTGTGGTGAGCGACAGTGTCAAGCGTCCCACCAATAAGTCGACTTTCCACGATCTGAAAAACGACCACTATTACAGCAGTGTTGTTACGCTCAATATTCTCAAAGAACCGAATGCCAATGAAGTAAAATTGGCGAGAGCCATAAAGGAGAAACTCCCTGAATTCGAGAACGAGCTGCCCGAGGGTGTAACGCTGAGTATTCCGTTCGATAATTCTGCATATACGGAAAGTGCCGTAGACGATGCTTTGGTGAATGTCATTCTCGGCATTATTCTGACAGGGGTCATCCTTTATCTCTTTATCGGGGACTATCGGACGGTGATTATCGTGAGCATATCCATTCCGATATCTCTCATCGCCAGCTTCATCGTGCTGAAGCAACTCAATGCTACGCTCAACATGATGACGCTGATGAGTTTTGCCGTCTCTATCGGTGCGCTGATATCCAATTCCATCGTGGTAATCGAAAACATCATCCGCCTGAAAAAAGAGGGGATGCCGATCAAACAAGCTGCAATAGATGGTACGTCGGAAGTTACGATGGCGGTGATTGCATCGACAGGAACCAACTTAGTGGTATTCCTACCGATGGCTATGATGACCTCCATGGTGGGTGTGTACTTTGTGGAATATGCGCTGACTATTTCTGTTGCGACCGTATTCTCTCTGCTCGTATCGTTCACGTTGACACCCATGCTTGCCAGCGTTTTGCTGAAAAAAGACCTGAAAGCCACTAAATTCAACGGTTTTCTGGATCGCTTCTTCGACAACCTCTCCGAACGGTATGGACGTTCGCTGGAAAAACTACTGGCCAAAAAACGCAGGGGTGTATTACTTTTTGTCTCCATGATGGGAATCTTCATCGCTTCATTCGGTCTGATGAAGTTCATCGACTTCAATTTCATGCCGAAAGAAGATATGAACCTGGTGTTTGTGGAAGTCGAGCTTCCGGCAGGCTCCTCGCTGGAAACTTCGGGCGAATATGCCAAAAAACTGGAGGCGATCATCATGCGGCATCCCGAAGTGTCGGCCATGCAAACAGTGATTGGCGAGAAAGGCATCATGCCCAAAGGACCAAACCTGCTCAAGATAATGGCACACTTATACCCAGTTAACGAACGAGAGAGAAGCAACATACAACTGGCCGAGACTTTGAAAGCTCAACTTGACAGCATTCCGTCAGTGAAAGCACTGGTGTCTGCCAGCGGTATCGAAGGCGGTCTGCCGATTGCTTTCCTGTTACAGTCGGAAAACACGGAAGAGCTCAAAGCAACAAGCGCCAAGGTAGAGGCTGCTTTGTTGGATATGGAAGGAATCTCCGGCTACGAAGCGAGCAACCGTAACGGTAACCGTTTGATTCGCATTATTCCAAGGCCGGAAATCGTTTCACGGCTCAATCTATCGGTATTCGATGTCGCAACAGCCATCAATAGTGCCATAAATGGGATCAAAGTGGGTGTTTACAAGGAGAATGGAAAGGAATACGACATCCGAATCAGCTATAATGAAAATGATATTAGCGACTTAGCGCGCATCAAGAATATTCCTGTTCTGGCTAATGGGCAGCATTATACGGTGGAACGGTTGGCTGACATCTCCTATGATATTTCGCAGGCGCAGATCTATCACGTCAACAAACTCCCGACGGTGGAATTTGGCATAATGCCTAAAGACAATGTTTCGGACATGGAGATGCAGGGCAAAATCAATCAGTTGATGGACAACCTTCAGGCACCGAAATCCGTGACCGTGAAATGGGCAGGTATGGCAGAGGATATGGATGAGTCGCTGCGCGATCTCTCATTTACGCTAATCCTGTCGATTATACTACTATATATGCTAATGGCTTCGTTGCTGGAAAACTTCTGGCATCCGTTTCTATTGCTTACCACCTTGCCGATGGCTATGATCGGGGTACTGGTACTTATCTTCCTAAGCGGAACATCAATGAATATGCTTTCGCTGATTGCCATTATCACTTTATTGGGATTGGCGGTGAATGATAGTATCCTGATATACGATTACAACCGGCAACTGCTTGCCCGGGGAGAGTCGTTACACCAGGCAACCATACAGTCGGCAAAGACAAAGTTGAAAACGGTTATCATGACCAGTGTGGCTATCGCTGTCGGTACACTTCCCAATGCGCTGGAATTCGGTGGAGGAGCCGGGGCTTCCTTCCGTACTCCGATGGCATTAGTAACTATCGGAGGTATCATTACCTCGACTATCCTGACACTATATGTAGTTCCTGCTTTGTTCTACATGGTGAAGAAGCGTACAAAATTACCTGGATTATAAAAGAAACCTTCCAAATGATGGGTACTGTTTTTTGATGAGTAGTAATTTAGTTCGTCAGGCACTTGCGCTTGACGGGCTTTTTTTAAGAGTATATTGTCTTTTTAACGACTCATTCAACCAGTTTATTTTGGTCAGGAGCAATTCAGTTATCAAGAATAACAGTTTGTCAGTCAACTTATGAGTGGTTGTGAATGGTTTCGTATCTTTGTGTCGAGAAAATAATAATACCTAAAAACAAAGTTTATGGATAATAATCAAATTAGCATCAATGCAGATATTGTTCTACAATTGATGAACAATACTCCCTCCGGTTTGACATATAATGAATTGAAAGAAAGGTGTCATTTATCAGATAAAGATTTAAGTATGGCCATAGGCTGGTTAGTACGTGAAAATAAAATCATGTATTTATCTGATCTGGATAATGATAGATTGTATCTGAATGTCTACTTTTACTTTTAAAAACAAAGTTATGGCACAAAAAAGTTATATGAACTGGCAGACAGCTTTCTGTCTTGCCGCCTTTATCACACTGATATTCGTGTTACCAGTATTTTCTCCCTTGTATCTCAAAATGATGGGAGGCGAGATGTTCGGCTTTGTAGACTCTGTACCCAAATATGTGTCTTTGCTCTACAGTACAGGGAGCTTCTTCCTCCTTACATTTTTGCTCTTCGTATTCGATTTTCAATTGTTGAAGGGGAGATATGCAGTAACGGAGCGGAACTGGTATTTTATGGGCGGAGTGCTCCTGATAACGCTGCTATTCAGCTTTTTACAGTTGCCGTTATATAACAGCCTGTTCACATCGGAGAATGTATGGTCTTTCTCTTCCTACATATTCGGATCAATCATTCTGATGAATGTATCGCTTGCTTTAATGGTGGTAGCCGTTTCGTACATTATTTATTTGTCCGAGAAGCGTCAGTTCCTGGCTCTTCAGTACGAATCCCTCAAAGTGGAGAATATGCAAATACGCTACCAGGCACTTAAGAATCAAGTCGACCCGCACTTTTTGTTCAATACAATGAGTATTCTTGATTCACTGGTGGATGAAGATAAGCAAAGAACACATGAATACATTCAGCGCTTTTCCTCCGTTTACCGTTACATTCTTCAGACCAAGGAAATTGTGACTCTGGATGAAGAACTCCATTTTACTGATGATTACTTCGGGCTACTGCAAGTCCGCTATGGCGAGTGTCTTCAGCTTAAAACAGAGATAAACTTTGCGCTCAAAAACTATTCTGTCGTTCCGCTCAGTTTGCAAATACTAATCGAGAATGCGGTGAAGCATAATATCATTTCCCGGCAGCATCCACTCTGCATCACAATCAAAACGACTAACGATCGCCAACTGATTGTGAGCAATAACTATCAACCCAAAACTATGCCAAGTGCAGGTGTAGGCATCGGTTTGGCAAACTTGTCGGAACGATATGCGTTAAAGTGGCAAAAAGATATTACTATCGAACAGACAGAAGATGTATTTGAAGTGACAATACCTTTAGTATTCGAATCTCCTAAAACCACATAAGCCATGAGAGTAATCATCATAGAAGACGAAAAACTGACAGCCAAAAAGCTGGTTGGTTTGTTAAAAGAATTAACGCCTGATGCTGTTGTCATGGGCATATTGCAATCAGTTAGTGAAAGTATTGAATGGTTTGGGAATAACCTGATGCCCGATTTGATTTTCATGGACATACACTTGGCTGATAATCTTTCCTTCTCCATATTCGAAAGTGTGGAAATAACATGCCCTATTATCTTTACTACTGCTTATGACGAATATGCCTTAAAAGCATTTGAGGTGAATAGTATTGATTACCTGCTAAAACCCGTCAGTCGCACGTCCCTGCAACGGGCATTGGACAAACTGAAACGTTTTTCTGCTGTTTATCAACCGCAGGAGACTGCCGAACTGATCAAAAAGGTTGCCGATACGATACTACAGAGAACCACTTCCTATAAATCATCGCTGTTGGTATCTGTTCGAGACAAACTAATCCCCATCAAAGTTAGCAGTATCGCATATATTTATTTGGAAGATAAAAATGCTATTGCCATACAATATGACGGTACAAAAAGTCGCATCGGCGGTTTACTGGATGACTTGATGAAACAACTTGATCCTACGATGTTCTATCGGGCAAACCGGCAGTTCATAGTGTCAAAGGCAGCTATAACTGATATTACGACTTGGTTTAGCAACCGTATGATAGTCAATCTTAACGTATCTGTTCCAGAACGTATCATCGTGAGCAGAACCAATGTGCAGGAATTGAAAAAGTGGCTGACGGAATAATATTATTACCATAGAGTAATTTCATAATCAGACTCCAGTCTTGTGATAACTCTTATTCCCAGATTCATTGTTTTTACTTTTTGTTTACGTATATAAACAATGTAATGAGTTATTTGTATACGCAAATTACTGATGCAGGAAATAATCTTTCGTTCAATACACTAATTTTACATTATCAATCCAAAGAGTGTTCCCGGGCGAACCGATGAAAGGGCCTCCATGACTGGATGAAAACTGTAGCATCATGTGTGTCGGGATTTCATCGGCAGCAGCCCATCCTATTTCTTTTATCGGAACGCTTTCTCCTTTACTGTTCCTTGCATAATCTCCTGTTCTTAATCCCATGATTTCTGATACATAAGAAGAATGCCTGGTAATGTTACCGTAAAGGATTTCATACATGGCACCATTTATCCAATCATTCGAATTCTTATCATATTTCGCAACCATTGTTCCCACTCGCTTTGCCGTGATATTTCCATAAATATCCTCCGTACGTTTTTGCAGAAAAAAAACTACGATTGCGCAATCACGTCCTTCCACCTGTCCTTTTTTACTGAAACCGGTCAACCGGATGCGGTCTCCGGCATTAGACACTTTAACTTTGTAGTCATAGCATACAGCTCTGGGACGTTGAGTAAAGGGAATTCCACAATTTATATATTTCTCTGCATCTGAAGTCCCTGTAATCGGTTCCTGCATATCACCGAGGAAAAGGGAACCTGTTGCTAAAACTCTTATATTAACGAGGCCCAGTACCTTCACGCTTTCAATATGAGTTTCCAGGCGGGCACAATATCCCTTATCGCGTGTCTCTTTATAAACCGTTGTGTTTGTCTTTGTAATTCCCGCTACTTTCGCCATTACGTTGGAAGTTCCCCAAGGAGAGTCCCCCAGATTTTTGTATGGATTGTTGGTTTCAATATTTCGCGCTGGACCTATTTCATAAAGAAGCTTATATTTGCCTCCAATAATATTGGATTCATGAATCTTACGGGTTTCCCACTGATCCATATCTCCATATTTTATAGGTACAATTTTTTCTTGAGGCCAACTGTACAGTGGAATAATAATTATTGCAATAGCTGATAATCTATTCATATATTCCATTTTTATGCAGTTTGTTTTATATATCCTAACACTCGTTTAAAAGTAGAAGTAAATATTCAAATACAACCTTTCTTCACCATGAGTAGATGAGAATATTACTTTGTCTTCACCAATTAACAAACCTATTGCCAAATACAAGTCTTTGTCAGGTAATCCACTCTTTTCTTTCAACTCATTAAATGTGAGACCAGCAGTATTATTCATCAAGCGGGAAATAATACCCGCATTAATACGGATTTTATCGTTGTACATGGTTTGTAGTTTACTGTTTTATAAGTTTCTATTTGAAAACAAAGTTACATCAGTAAATGTAATTGCATATAGATTATGGAATAAGCTGCCTTTTAAGGCGAATAAACTGTAAATGGGAAAGATGAGCTGATAATTACAAAAGCAACTGTATAAAATAATAAAACGACAGAAAATAATCGTAGATGTATTTGCTTTAAGTAAGAATTTTATTGGAAAACAACTTCACAGAAAGCTTGATCTTATGGAACTATATATCAATAAATATATATTATCCATACATTTCGAGAAATCAACAAATAAACCGTCCGATTTCCTCAATCTGTTTCTCCGTTTTGACCTTCATCGTGTCGAGAGAAGCATTATCTTCTTTCAGCATCTCAATTTGACTATTGTTATTGGTAATCTGATTGGTTATATCCGCATGAACTGATTTTAACTTCTCAATGGCTGAAACAAATACCTTATTCGCTTCTTCGATTCTCGTTTGAAATGATTTCGTAAACATATTTTTTTATTTTTGAATGATGATGTATTCTGAGTATTTAATCTCCACGTGCGGATTGTCACTGGTAATGGTCTGATGAATCGCAACTACCTTTTTCCAAAACAGCCAACGGCGTTTATACTCTATCCATACCGCTTGTCTTAATGTGACAGGAAGATGAATTTTACCTATCAGGCTATCCTTTTCGATAATACCGGATAACTGGAGATAGGGTGTAATCATCGACACCGATTTGACTATCACAGGAACAGTGTCTCGAATGACAATAGAATCTCTCACGGATGCTTTTATATCGGCATTGACCTCTAATTGATGCTTGGCAGCCGCTTTTAGGTTTTTGATTTTGACCCCCATCTGCTTGATTTTAACTAAATCCTCAGCCCTGTATCGCTCCATCTCATCAACCGTAAGTCGAAGCGTTTTTACGTCCGTTGCCATCGTCGTGGAATCAATCCGCCACTCCTTCATCTCAGAAAGTAAAGCGTTGCTGTTCATCTGGTATCGATCTCTCTCTTTTTTGATAGAGACGATATGCCGTTGTTGTACCCATACTGCCATTCCCAGCCCTATAAAGGCTAACACACCTAATAACTTAATCTTGTTCATAGGCTGATTCTTGGGGGATAAACCATAAAAACTCTTCTTTATAGGTATCGGGGAATAATACCATATATCCTTTGGATTTACGTTCCGGTTCTGTTAAAGCCTCCAAAACAATACCGGCCTCACCAAGTAGCCCGTCTAATTTCAGCTCCGTCAGTTCCTGTGAAGGAATGACTGTTATTTGACTTCCTGTGGTAATCATATCTTTTGTTCATTATTCGTTATATAATAGGTTGAATTCTTCTTTTCTCCGCTTTTCAAGTTGACTTGAGACCTTGCCATTAATGAGTCGGAATGTGATATAGTCGTGATAAACGTCTCGATATCCCGCTTTGAGTTTTTGAGCCAAACGGCTTTTCAGGACTCTGCTCTCACCCATGTTGTAAGCCAATGTTGCCAGTAGCAGTGAATCTCTGCCAAATGCCCGAAATGTTTTACATCGGCGAAACAAGTCGGCACGAAGCAACGAATCGGCACTTTGTGCGTTCATATTAGCAAAGTGTTCTCCTGGTAATAGTTTATGCCCATAGCCGACATACGGGTGATGCTTTGAGGAGTGCAAGCCCTCGTATCGCTTGATGCACTCTACCGCAACATCAAAGGGCGATCCAGCCTGAGCGGAGAGAACCGATAAAGACGATACGAAGGCAAGCAACACTCTTCTCATCGCTGTTTGAGCAGTTCTTTTATATCTGCTCGCATCTCACGCAAGTCGGTCTGGATAGATACGAATTGCGTCATAGTGGCTTCGAATACCGCTTTATCCAGTTTGATAGCGTCGATTCGGTCGTACTGGTCAGCAATTTTGAGTTCGAGAGCCTTGCACTTGGTGGTCAGTTCCTGAATGTGAGCGGTGTTGTTTACATGCTGCACATACATCGTTACCGTGAACGAAATGACGACAATGAGCGAGCGGATGTTGTTAGAAACAAAGTCTTTGAATGATGTCATAATGATTATTGTATTAAAATTGAAAAAGCGTCTTTAACTGCCCTGATAAGCGCATCTGCCGCAGCCGAATCTTTGAATACTCCATAAATCACAAGGATTATGATTATTAAAACATATACTATCCTTTCGGCTGTTTTTTGACTAATCTTCGGTTTCACGAGGCGGTGTATTTTGAGGTACAATGACATTGAAAATAATATTGCTGTTTTCATTACCACCCTTACCCGTTTGGCTCTGGACGTTCTTAATGGGATAAATCTCCATCAAAGCTTTAGCGGCATTAACCGATACGGCACGAAGCGGTGCCGGAGAAAGCGGGACACCAAATTTGTCCACATACTCACCTTTAGCCGTTTCTGACATTACAGCCTTTAGCGTCTCAGAGACTTGCAGTTTCACGGCTGCCGCTTCAATATCTATATCCCTTTGGGCTATCAGTTCCTTGATGTAAGCGGTAATATGCTCTTTGGCAAACAGGCGGCGAGCAGCAAGGGCAATGTTTTTCTTATCCTCTCCAAACACCTCCCTGTAACACGCCTCAGCTTGTCCGGCAAACTCTTTATCACCATCGACAAACAATTCGCAGAATTCAATCTCCGCATTGGTTAATTTTATATCTTTCTCGTCCATACTTACTTTCTAAAAAAAGCCCGGAAGGAAATCCAGGCCTTAGTTTCCTTTGTATATTAAGGAATAGTGGTTTCATCTGATGGTGGTTTAACCAAATATGATTTTTCTTCGATTAATTGCTCCATCAACAGTTCATAAAAGACCTGAGCCAACGCATCGGCAGAGGCCTCGGCATCTGATAGAGAGTTAATGGTACGCATATTAAAAGCTATATTCAGGTCATAACCTGATATTACAGCCATCATCTCGGTACCATCATAGTTCACCGCTCCATAAGTCATCCGGTCTGATTGCTTGAACGAAACTACCTCTTCGTTCTTTTCGGCCTCATTCATACTCTAAATCTTAAAATGGGTTCTTGTTTTTTCCTTTTTTGCAATAGTAACGTCGCCACCTTCTTGCCGGAGCCGGGCCGAGCAAACAGCCGCCACGTTCAACGTAGCCGTCACGTCGGCACCCGCGTCGTGCGCATCATCGAGTTCAATGCCTAATCGTTCCGCTAATAGTTCGAGTTTGTATGAGGTTACATCCGGCAGATGAGCAAAAGCGAATCGTCCCAAATCAATGGTATCGACGTAGTGAGGCTGAAAGTTTCCGTAAAAATCAGTTGTTCCGGCGAACACTTTCTCAAACTCTTTTACCAATCCGGCGTAATTCATCATCTGTTGCAAGAACCCAATATCAAATGTGATGTTCTGACCGATGAGTATGGGTTTAGATTGATGTCCCTTACTCAGGGTATTATGTTTGGCAAACTCTATCACGCTGGTTGCCACTTCTTTTATATCCACTCCCATCAGGTTGAGAGTTTCCATTGTAATGCCTGAATAGGTTAGAGCAGCGGGTTCGTATTTCATCGGCTCTCCTTGTTCTTCCTCAAAAAGGGTTTGACGGGTTTTAAGTACCTTGCGTTTGGGTACGCCTCCGACTTCTTGTTTACGGTAGGGAGTGATGTACTTCTCATAGCGGTCAATCACCTCCCATGTATCCATTCGAACCGCCTGCATAGCCAACTGCGTACAAGCCGAATCAACACAGGTCAATCCTCCGGTCTCGAAATCCAGCACGATGGCCGTGTAAATTTTTGCTTCTACTTTAGGTGCTGCCATTGCTGAATCTTTATATAGGTTTCACGAATCTTGTGCTCAAACTCTTCAAGTGTACCGTTGTTCTCTATGACGTAATCGTAATAATCCAGCGGCAGTGGTGTTCTATCATCGTCTCGCTTGATTCTATCCGGTGCAATGCCCCGCTGAATCAAAGCGTCTGTTGTTGATTCCACCCGAATAGAAATAATATTGAACTTGTGGCTCTTTGTCTCTTTCAGATACTTCAAGCCTCGTTCATCTACCACATAAGCGCAGTGCTTTTGTGGTGGTACCTGGTCTTCCAGTGCAAAATACTCATACTCGGCAAATCGGGTATAGGACAACATCTGCGAATAGCTGAAACGGTGTGTGTTACTGATGTAATAGTGATCAATGCCCTCAATCTCTCCCTCTCGTGCCGGGCGTGTAGTGTATGACACGATCAGAAATACGTTCAATTCATTTTGCAGAAGCTTCGAAAGATAGGTCTTGCCTGAACCGGAAGCTCCCACAATGGCAATGATGGTGGGTTTCATTTACATTTGTTCCATGATGGATGATTTATGAGTGTTCAAACTGTTCGCTCCCGTGTAATCACTATACTTAATGATGGCGGTAACGATAATCACTTTATCTTTGAGTGTGGTAATTGGAGCCTTGAACTCGTTGAGAAAGTCGCTCCAACAAACCAACTCCATCAGGTCATTATTCTGTTGTAGTGTCAGCTTGGCAAACTTCTTTTTCTCGCCGCTAGTCTTGTCTTTGTAAGATTTCTCCTCGACTTCGATCACGGTGGCACACACAACGATACGTTTGCCCTCGTTATCCAAATCCATTGCGCTGCGAAGCTCCATCCAAGAGGCTTTACCCTTGACTTTCGGCTTAGTCTTCGAGGCATCGAAAATTCTACGGTAATCAATAGAGCCGATACCGGAAACAGCTATCTGTTGCATTGACCAGTAGTAATGTTTGTCCAGTAAATCGGTCGGAAAATCTTTCTCCGGCAACTCAAAGCCCAACTCGTTGGCAGCACGTTGCACAATCCCGTATCGGTCAGTGATGGTTTCAAGCCGTTCGATATTGTCAAAGCACCCTGCAAGAATCATATTCTTAACATGCCGGGCATTGACAGGTACACGGGTTACTTCGTCCGCATTGTCCGGATCATCCCAGTAACTGTATTTTTTCAGTTTGTAGCGGAATATCCGGTGAATAAAGTTTTCAATGGAAATAAAAACACCGCCTCGGTTCCTTTCAGCTATAATATACTCCACTGCTTTTGCTCCGAGCATCTTAATGCGGGTCAGCGACCAAAATATCTCGTCGGTCTGATAGTTGGTAAAAAACTTCACGTCGGACACATTTATATCCGGGGGTACAATCTTCGCCTTGGAACATTGCTCCATTTCCGACATCAAAGCGGGAATCTCTTTATCGTCCGCCCATTGAAGGGCAACGGTGTAGAATGCGGTCGGATAGTTGGCTTTAAGGTAGGCTCCGACATAGGCAGTAATGGCGTATGCAGTGGCGTGGCTGGAGTTAAAAAGGTAGCTGCCAGACAGTTGTATAATATCCCAAATCTTCACGGCATCTTCTTTAGGACAACCTCGCTCTTTCGCACCTGACATAAACTGCTCTCTCATAGCGTGAATCTTATCCATTCGCTTCTTAGAGATTAGCTTTACCAGATTAACACCGTCACCTAACGAAAAGCCACCTACTTCACGGGCTATTTGGGCAACCTGCTCCTGCATAACAATCAAGCCGTATGTATTTTTCAACGCCTCGTATGTGCCCCATAGATAAACCGGCGCTACCTCGCCACGCTTGTAAACCAAATATTTCTCCGTGGAGCCAGCCTCGATAGGAGCCGGACGATAAAGAGCCGCTGCCGCAATCAGGTCACCTATACAGTCGGGACGCATATCCATCAAGAACTTGGTCATACCACGGCCTGAGAACTGAAAGACGTTTTGGCTAAATCCATTTGAAAGTATCTTATAAGCCTTCGGATCATTTAGGTCACCCTTAACAATCTCCTCAAACGTAACTCCCGCATTATACACACGGTTACACTCGTTGATGGTGGATTGGATTTTAGATAATTCCTTGATGCCCAGACAGTCGTTTTTGAGCAATCCCACCTCGTCCAGCGAATAGCCGTCAAACTCCGAGACAAGCATATCATCAACCTTCTTGATGGGCGTGTAATCAAAACACTCCATCTTTTCACCATCTTTGGTTTCCGGAGTGATAAGTATGGCCGAAGCGTGTACCGAAGCCGAGCGTGGTTGCCCCATCAAAGGGCGAATGTCCTCAATGACCTGTGGGTAATCCTGAATAAACTTGTTTACCTTCTTATTGACTGCGGCCAACTGAAATAGCTCCGTCCAACCCATCTTATCATCCTCAAAAATGGCTGTGATGTAGTTTACGATGCTCAACGGCACTTTATGCACCCTCGAAACATCTTTGAGCACCGCTTTGAGTTTTAGTGTGGCGAGCGTTCCGGCTGAGAATACACGTTGGTTACCATTGACATTATATCGTCTCTCCAGATACTCCTTGACTTCTTGTCTTTTATCACTTTGGAAATCACAATCGACATCACCGCAGCTACCACCACCCCCTTGTCGATAACCGTCCAAAACAACTGTATCAAGAACGACTATCGGACTATTAGATATTTTTTGTTTGACACATACTATTTGCATTGCCTGTATATTTTAAAATTAACTATACTGGATATAGTTTGCTTGCATACATCGAATGCTATGGCCAAATCTCTTTGCGCTACTCCCAAATTATTCAGTTTGCGAATCCTTTTGACATCAATGTTGGATAATTTGGCATTAGAACTAAATTGACCATAATCTTTTTTGAGCTTTTCGTCAATTGCATGTTGGTAATTCTCTTTTCGAGTGCACATTTCCAAGTTACATACGCAGTTATTATAAACATTACCATCGATATGATTAATCTCGCACTCAGAATCCCAGTTTGACAAAAAACTCATTGCGACCAATCTATGCACCATGTATTTTGTGGCGACATTACGCATACTTAAATTTACCGCTAAGTATGGAGATGTTTTCCCACTACCAACTCTTAAAATCTTTGAGGGGAAGGATGTCTTTTTACCATTCTTGTCAATAAACGACCTAACGGTACTTCTAACTCTTCCAATGCTGCTCACTTCATAAAATCCTTCAAATCCGGGAATCTTACGCCAGTTCTCTTGAATAATGGAATCTTCCATTATTTTAGTTGCTTTCAGAAACATTGCTTTTCTGTGCATTCCTGTAATGATGTTTTTTACATTTTTTCTAATTTCCTTCGTCTTAGAATTGAAATTCTGCATTAGCACTTCATATATTCCATTTTCTGTCAGCATCCATGCCTCCTGTTCACCATCAATGGTATAAACAATGTTTAGTATCTTTTCGTCATCGTCGATTGACCGTAACATCACTGAGGAATTGTCGTGTTCTATCCACTCAGCCACATCCTTAGCCAGAAATAGCGGATTCTCAAAATCACCATACACATTAACCTCCTGGTTCAGAATTTGCTGCGTTGAGAGCAGCACTGCATTTTTTGTAGCCATACTAATTGAATTGTCTTGAATTTCTACATAATCTGTTATTCAATCTTCAGGCTTATTTCAGCAATCAATATCTCTTTTGCCACATTGAAGTAGTGGCTATCTTTTTCTATTCCGATAAACTTCCGATTGGTATTCAAAGTAGCAATACCCGTTGAGCCGGAACCAAAGCAGTTGTCAAGAACAGTCATACCTTCATGGGTATAGGTTTTGATGAGATACTCCAAGAGGCTAACCGGCTTCTGTGTCCGATGTACACACTTGCTGGGGTGAGGCTTCTGAAACGATATGATACTGGCAGGGTGTTTGAGCCTGCTCAATTCTGCGTCAACCGGCTTATAAACTCCGTAATTCTGATTGGTCGGTGCATCTGTTTTGTGTTTTGTTCCCTTATCGTGATTTGGCTTTCCAACACTCTTTTGAGGATTGTAGACAGGGGCTTTCTTGTAGAATACGGCAATACTCTCGTGTCTTCTCAGCGGCATACGGCTGGCGTTCAGAAATCCCGTTGAGAGCTGTTTGTCCCACACAAGATCATACTTAAACATCTTGCGATTACTATTCACCAGATCCACGTAAAACTGTCCTTGTGCAAAGAGGACTATCACTCCGTTGTCCGAGATGATGGCATTGTAGCTCTCCCAGAGTTTATCGAAAGACAGAGGTTTGTCGTCTTTGTGATTAGTGACACCGTAGGGCAAGTCGCAAAGAATCATATCGACCTTTATCCCTTGCCGGGCAAGCTGTGGCATTATCTCCAAACAATCACCGTGATATAGCGTTATATTGTCTCTCATTGTCGAAATAGTTTACGTTCCACAAATAATCTCTGTGATCGAAAACCAAATCGTCACCATCATTCAATTGATCTGCATATACTACTATCTCTGTTTCGTCTCGCACAACAAGTAACTGAGCATCCTTATCCAGTCGCAGCACCTTACCATTTCCAAGCGTCAACTCGACATGCGAGGTTGATTCTATCTCACCTGCAAGAACCGTCGCTTGTGCCGGATAGAGCCCGGCTCGTTCCGGAAGCAGGAAACGCTCAAAAAGCAGGTTGTACTTTATCGGGTCAATGAGCGTAATCCCCATCAGGTACAATGCCAGACAACCTCCAGCCGAACCACGACCGCACCCGACCAAGATGCCATTCGTTCGAGCCCAATTCACGGTATCAAACTGCACAAGGCAATAATCAACATTATCCGTACTCTCCAAAATGTAAATCTCGTGCTCCAACCGTTTGCGATACACTTCTTCCTCTCCTTTGGGAACCAACCGTTCAAAACCTTCTTCCAGCAAGGCAAGGAACATAGCGTGTCGGTCGCCGTATTTTTGTTTCTCCTCATCGGTCATATCGTATCGTGGCATAAAGTTGCGGTCGGTCTCATAAGCTGCTTCCGCTGCCTCTGCTATTTCTACCGTTGCCCCACACATCCGTTCAAACAGTTTTTCTACATCCCATTTGTTGCTGAACAGTGGCTCAATCACCGTAAAATGCTCATCTACATCCTTAAAATACTGCTCATCGCTCTGCTCATGGGCTGCACTGGTAGCTATCTTGTTTAGAATAATCTTATTCCGCGCATCCTCCTTATCCAAATAGTAGCAGTCACATATCAGTATAGGTTCAATCTCGAATGAAAAGGTTACGGGGTCGGCAAAATTCTCAAAATAGCACGCCACAGAATGCAACACCTCCACATCAATACGCTCGGCTTTATACTCGGTAAGGTCAACCTGAAAGTATAACTTGCCAAAGGCTTCTTTAAGCATTGCTACAACGTGCTTGCTCTGATTGAGCCATAGCCCGGAGCGTTTACCCAATACCAATACAAGCCCTTCGGCATAGTCAAGCAGTTGCCGGAAAGTCAGTGTCTGGTCAGCACTGTCAACCATTATTGCCTTTTGAATACGGAGTAGGTTTCGCAATCCCTTGTCCGCAAGAGCATAAACTTTCATTTCCACCTTTTCATCCAGATGATTTAGCGTAAAAGAGTACCCAAAGACATATTTCAGTTCTACTTTGGCACACTCTTTCTGTAAAGTCAGCGTGGCGGCCATCGTATTGTAATCACAGATGCCGAGAGCCGTATGCCCTAAATATTTAGCCTTTCGTACCCAGTCAGCCACATCACCCGAACCATTCAAGAGTTCAAACGAAGTATGTACCCCCAGATTGACAAACGGAACATTTAGCCGGGTGGGTTGCCGTTTGCCAATGTAGCGGAGCAGATTAAACCGAAACTCCTCACGCAGATCGTAATAGTAAAAGTTGTTTCCGAATGGGAATACTACATAGTAAATCTCTTCCTGCATCAATACATCGGGCGACTCCATCAGGTTAAATCGGACACCGGAATCTGTTACTTTCAGTATGCTGCTAACCCCGTATAAGTCAGCGAGTAGCATCTTCCCAAAATCTTCTATCTCTATCAATTCACTGTCTATCTTCCGAAAGCATATTCGATTCACTTCCAGCCATGCGATTAATTCATTCATTATTCTTGTAATTTTGATAGTTTGTATTCTAATGGACTTCTGAGACGTCCTGAGAAAATCTCAAAAATATCGGTATCGGTCAGGTCTTGCCAATCTTTTGTAGGATCTGCAATATCTGCGATGAAGACCTCAAAGTATGGTGATAGTTCCGTTGCGGTCTGTTTGATGGCCGACACTGCATCTCCATCAAAACCCAGCACCACTGTTCGTACTCCCTTCGTTTGTAGCTTGTAAATCTGTGCCTGTGATACCTTCTTGCCGAAAGTTGCCACCGCCACAAAATGAGGGTTGTCGTACAATTCCAACTTTCGGGTGATCGCCACTACGTCAAAGATGCCCTCAACCAGTATCACCGTATCGGTTTCATCTTCAATCACCGCATCGTAGTTATAGAGTAGCTTCACGAAATCATTCTGCGTAGAGTTGTTAAACCGGCGTATCTGATACTCTCCGGCTCGTTTGGCTTTGCGGTTATAGTTATCAATCTCTTCTTTTGACCAGGTGTGCCGGGCTACATAACCCACCACATCACCGGAGTCTATCACCGGGAAAATCACATAGTCATCATAGCGGCGATTCAGCCCTGCGGTAATACCAACCGGAAACTGCTCGTAATCGTCATAGACAAAACCCCTTGCCTTGAGATATGGATGCGTATAAACCTGTCTGTAAAAATCCGGTAATTCCACTATTCCCAGCGTATCGTCTATCTCTTCTTCATTGTCGAGGGGAAACAATAGGTTCGCATTAAGCGGTGCCGAGAGATCCGCAGTTGGCGTTATCATCAGGTCGGGTCTACCGATCTCTTCCAGCAATTTATCTCGTGTCAGCGTAGAACGACCACAACTGAAACAATGTGCCATAAACGGCTTTTTACGAAGGGTCTCTTTGCCTATGTATATGCCGTATTTATCTTCCTTGCCACAGTAGGGGCAACGGGCAATCAGGTTCTTATTACCACCGTCCCGTTTGGCTCCCAGATGGCGGGTAATCTCCTCAATAAGAAAATCAGTCTCGTGTTTATTCATACGGTTAGCTGTTTAAAGAGAATGTTCGTTGGAAATCACAGAATACCTCATTGTCGTAGTCTGTGGCTATCTTAATCGTATCACCTTTTTTGAAAAACCGGGCTTTCGCAATATGAAGCCGCATCACATCCTCCTGACGTTCTGCCGATGACTGGTTCAATGAAATCAGGTGAGTACATGGACGTGCCAATCCTTTTGCCTCCGAACAGTTGTATTCGGTCAGTACATTGTTCTCGTTGTTAAGCCAGTCCCGGTTCTCGATGGTCGCCTGATAAGTCACGACCATCCACACCTTCTCGTCGGCAGCAAGGTCTTTCAGGTCATTGGCAACGGCAATACGTTTTGAGCGTTCGTGTTCGGCATTCCATACCCGGCGGCTGGCATCAGTCAACAAGTCCATCGAGTCGATAATCACGATGTCCGGATTACGACCGCACTTTTTACGGTATTCGGCAATCCCGTTTTTAATATCCAATGTCGAGACACGGGCATTGAAACGGGGAAAACAACGCACGGTAATCGAACCGCTCAGGGCTTCTACCGTCCGTTCAAACTGTCGCATCTCCGTTTCGGAAATCTTGCCACGCTCAAAGTAGTAGGCATTTTTTGATACCAGACCACCCGAATAAGCATTCAGAGCCTCCTCCTCCGAACCCTCCAACTGGAAATGGAGTATATGCAATCCGTCATCAATGTTACCCCGGATGCCGATATGTTTCACAATGTGGGATTTTCCTACACCTGTAGAAGCCAGGAAGCAGGTTAGCTGCCCACGCAGGTTACGCCCACCGTTCAATGCATCGAGGTATGGCACATAAAATCGCGTCACTTGCGGCATCGAGGAGTTTTGTTCCTCCCGGTCTTTGGCTTGGTTTTGTCGGAATCGCTCGGTAAAGGTCTTGGCAACATCGACAAAGGCAGAAGATTTAAGCGTAAAGCCGGACAACCACTCGGCGTACTCTTTCAGTAAATCCTGCGCTTTCTCTTGTTTGCTTTGATTATAGAGTTTGCCAACTTCCGAATAAACATTTTGTAGTCTGACTCCCTTGATATAACTCTCAAACATATCCAACACCGCTTCCGAACTGCTGTCAATATCATACTCCTGAAAGGTGTTGATTAATTCAATGGCATCGTAATCGGTACTGAAAGCCTGAGCAAGCACAGCATACGTTGGAGGATTTTTATAGTTGCGATAGTGATTGGCCACCACCTCCTGTATCCGTTGAAACGAGCGGTCAGGCAAAAACTCCTTCTCCATATATTGCACCAATACCCCACAAATAGTATCGCTTTGCAAGGCGGTAGCATACAGTTCATAGAGGAACTCCACACTTAGTGGGTTAGTTTTCGGCTTACCCATTTTGCACCTCCTTCCCCTTAAACTCGGCTACCCGAAGACGATATATCTCCGGGTATAACTTTTGGGTTCTGACCTTGCACGCTTTCGACTTTACACAACTGCGGCATACCGAAGAAAAAGGTGTCCAAAGCAAAGTGGAAACCCCACAGATATAGTAACCGACTTCTGTGGATAGTGCCCTGCGCTTGGTCGAATCCTCATAATCGGGATAGATAAACCGAAACAGAGGATGTACGCTGCGGTCTTCTATCTCACGTAGCAGATCCTCACGAGTCAGGTTAAAATTCGCTAACCACCTATCTTCATAATACTTCTGTCCGGGCTTTCGGGTTACAAATCGTGTCAGTGCCTTTATCCCAAACGAATGAGGCAGTTTCCATTTTGGTAGATAATCTGCTCCATATTCGGAAATTTGACGAACCTGGCACACACAGTAATCGACAATGCGTTCCAGACCTACCTCACCGTAATGTTTGGTGAGGTAGTCCAGTGCATCATCAATCTGCTTTTCCGCCAACCGACCACCCGGCATGGCGAAAGTGGATTGAACGCTCAAACGCACGAGGAGCACAAACAAGCGGCTTATGAGCTTACTCTTCTCTTGCATCGCCGTCTCGTGTTATCAGGTTTCGCATTTGCTTTTTGGCTAAGAAGATACGGCTCTTGATGGTGTCCATATTCTTAGCTTTCAGATTGCCATTTTGGAAGGAGATTTCAACAATCTCTTCCATCTTGTAGCCTGCTTGTTGAAGCAGCAGTGCCTCTTTGTGGATGGGAGCCAATTTATCCAACGCTTCCAGAATATCGTCATTGTAATATTGCCGATAATTCTCCATCCCCATGCAGTTACCGCTGATGTGATCATCATCTTCCGTGTCAGGAAGATCCACGACATCCACATTATCGCTGACCTTCATCAGGCTGTTGCGTTTGTTCAGGTCGAACACATGCCGTTGCGCTACGGCATAGATCCAGCTTTTGAGTGGGCGTTCCGGATTATAACTCTCGATGTAGCGAAAGAAATTAACCAGCACTTCGCTGTAGTTATCTTCTATATCGCCATCCTCGAATGTGTATTTGATACAAATACTATATACCAACCTCTTATGAGGTAATATGTACTTAGTAAAAAGTTCGGTTCTGCGCTTGATTGACTCCGGGTCTAAATCACGCTCAGAGGGTAAAGATTGTTTTCTCACACGCTCTTGCCAACATGGTGAAACAAAAAAACTACGTCTCAATCTGTCAGCTAATCCGCATCAATTCATCAATCTAAACTCTTCTTGCAATGGTCAATTCATTAGAAAACACGATACTTGTGGCAGTAGTATTTGAACACCCAGAAAGCATCCGCTTCATCGTCCGTTCGGGGACGGTAGTTGTATTTGGCAACACAGGCGTTTATCATATCAAGTTTGGTCGCTCGGCCGTTTCCTGCACCGAATTTCTTGATACTTGATACGTTTAAGAATACAGGCTCCGGAAGGTTCAGGGTGTCACACACCTCTAAGAGAATACCCCTGAACTCGGAAAGCTTTCGCATATCAATGAAATGATTGTTTACATTAACATCTTCGGCTACTACCAGCCTGATGCTGTGCTTAGTTATAAAATCAATCAACGTATCCCGAAACGCCTTGTGCTGCTTGTTGTCGTTTCGGGCTTTGGATTCATAAAAATTCCATGCCCCCGATTCGTGAACAGAGTAATATCCCGTTTGGGTAGCAATGTCAATGGCGAGTATTTGCTCCTTACACAATCCTTGATTCTCCATTCTCTTTGCGTATAGTTAAAGTATGAGCGTATGACTCACTCACGTGATTATGAGAAACGACAAGTGCCGTTATTCCAAGCTTGTTCAATGACTCAAACATCTTTGCGAGTCCTTCTTCGTCAACCGCACTAAGAATTTCATCCAACACAATAAGCGACAATCCTTTATCAGTATCACAGTTGCTATTAACCAGCTTCTGCATCGCAAGAATCGAGGCGAGTTGCAGGCGTGCAGACTCTCCGGCGCTCAACTTACCAAACGAGCCGCAATCAATGCCATCTCGCAAAATAGAGATAGAGATTTTTTCTCTCATCTTACCTGTTTTAAGCAGGGTATATCCAGAAAATAGGATTCTCAAATCACTGCCGATGCTCTCCAAAAACTCGTTGGTAATCTTACTCAACGCTTCAACCTTCGTATTAGCGAGGTAGGAACGGAACTGAATAAACCGTTGTTCCTGTTCCTGAAGTCGTCTCAGCTCCGTCTCAATTTCCGTTTTCTCCTTCAATACCTCATCCGACTTTTTACGATAGGTCTTAAGCGATGCTTTGAGAGAGAGAATCACCTCATCCGGCAAAGCATTGTTTAGTTCCCCGATAGTGATGTATAAGGTCTCGATAGAACTTTCCATTGCAGCAATATCTTCTCCCAACTTCTTAATTTCACGCTTACGGGAAGTTGTCGCAGCATCCACAATCTCATACGCTTGGTCGAACATTTTACGGCGAGTATTCTCTATGTCATTTTGGATCGAGACAAGTTTGTCTGAAAGCTGTCGGCTCCTTCGTTGCAAGGATTCGAATTTGTAATTCAGTGTTTGCAACTCCTTTTCCGCCACATCCACTTTGGCAAGCCACTCGCTGTTATCGGTATTCAGTTTGCGTCTGGCCTGTTGAATATCTTTCTGATCTTGCTCAATAAAGACAATGGTCTTTTCTGTCTCAGTACGCTTCTGAGTAGTCTTTTCTAACTCCGTTTTTAGGAGTTCTAACTCTTCTTCACCCTGAGCTACATCGAACGATTTGTCTGAAGCCACAAATTCAAATGCACACTTAGGGCAAGTGATAACTCCAGCAATTTTGTTTTTAAGTGATTCAATGGTAGAACTATGTACACGCCTCTTTTCTAAAAGTGAGGTACTGAGTTTATTTGCCTCTTGCATCTCTTTTTCTAAATCAGCGAGCTGTTTTTTATAGCCTTCGCTTTTGGTGGTGGCATCTACAACAAACTGAGCGTGTAGAGATTTTATCTCGGCACATTTATGTGTCTGCTTTTCAACTTCACCACCGATAGTAATAATCTCATCCGAAAGAGCCGCTTGTTCAGTCTCAGCCAGTGATAATTCATTCGTCTTTGTTTGCAGAACGCTATTCCAGTCGGTTAGCTTGCCGAACGGTTTAAGCACCACCTCAATGCCATTCAAACAGATTTTCAACGATTCTTCACTATCTTCAAGTAGCTGAATCTCCTTGTCAGTTGTGTCGAGAGTAAGAAGCACATCTGAAATAGCGTCAATTTGGACACCCATGCCTCGGAGCAATTCCCGTTTATCGGATATGCTTTTCTCAATGGCGGCAATCTTCTCAACTTTGCTTTTAGCACGCTCTTCCTTGAAGTTTTCTTCCTGCTCTATCTGCTCAACAAGCATCTTGATTCGCCCGTCCACTCCGGCCAGTTCCAGATCCACTTCGTGCAGCTCCTTTTCAATGGGGGCAATATCCTCGGTAATCTTAGCTATGGCTTCATCGACTACGATACCATTTGAAAAACGGTTGATAATCTCTTTCTTCTCCTTGTCGGAACTCGAAAGGAAATCCTCGTAGCGGTGTTTTGATAGGATAAAGTTGTTAAAGAGTTCATCACGGGTAATACCCAGTTTTTCGAGTATATACTTGTTGTAGGCATCTACTGAATGCTGTACTGCCTCGTCAGTAGTGACTGTTTTACCATCTCTTTCAATGACACAACGAACCCCTGAAGCCCCTTTGCGATAGAGGGATCTTTCAATGGTAAACACTTCGTTTGACGAACTATTGGCAAACTCCAACGACACATAGCATTCATCGGCTACATCGTTGATAATCTCCTCATTCTTTATTTTTCGAAGGGGTGAGCCGGTAATGCCGATAGCGATGCACTCCAAAAGTGCTGACTTGCCGGAACCGTTCGAGCGTTGGCTTTCGTTATCCCGGTTATCTCCGAAAATAAGCGTGGTTACACCTTGCGTCAGCGTGTAATCCAATTCCTTAAACGCACAGAGATTCTGTGTTGTAATTCTATTTAGTTTCCACATGGTTAGCTGATTTTTGAAAGGTAAGACAATCCCAATTCCACATCCTCAATCTCCTTCTCACGACAAAACGCAGTGTAAGTCTCGCGAATCTTATGGCTATCGAATTTCTCAAACAAAGACGAGGCGGCTACATCCACCTGTTCCGGCTCTTCGGTGATGATTTCCACTTTCGAAGCTCCGGCTTCCAATAGTTTTGCCTTGTCGATACCTGATGCTTTGGCAGAAGTGGAGTGAACTCTTACTTTGGTACGATAACGCCCGGTTTCTTTCAGTTCGTCCAGCAAATCTGTCAAGTGAATATCCACCTTGTCGGCTTCGATGTCGATAACTTTATATCGAACATTAGCCCGGTTCTGGATAAATTCGTGGGTGCCGTCACTATACAATACGGTATATCCCTTCTCTTCATCCTCACCAAAATTATGCTGACGGCTACTGCCGATGTATTCAATTCGAGTTTTAGGAATAACACAGCGATTGTGGTAATGCCCAACAAAGACACGCTCAAACTCATCAAAGATATTTGCCGGAAGCTCCTTCTCACTGGGCTGAGACAATGCGCCGTTAATACCCTCGTGGAGATAGAGAAAATTCTTTTTCTCCGGGTCAATACCGTTCTGTTTTACCTCAGCCAGTTTTTCTGAGAAGTTGCCATCTTCGGGAAAGTAAGGGATGATGTGCAGTAAAGCATATTGCCCGTCACCAATGGGCAGGGTAACGTAGTTGTCTGCTACTAATACATTTGGATGTTGGTCAAAAACGTGGCAATATCCCCGAACTGCTTCTTGATTTACTTTACAATGGTTGCCATTTGCCAAGACCACACGGATGTTGTTTTCAGCGGCTGTTAATAGGCAGTCGTGTATAGCCAGTAGTATATCGAGAGTTTGAGAAGCACGCGAGAGAAACAAATCTCCACCAATGGCGATCTCCCTAACATCTAATTTCTCACATATTGATAGTGCCTCATTCCAGTTTGCCACAAATTCGGGAATATTCTCCTTCCCAATGTGCAAATCATTCATTAAAAGCAGGTACGGATAACTTTTATCTGCCATAATAAGCGTATAAGAGTGATGGAAAAGGCAGTTTAAGGCTGCCTTCTCCAAAACTTGTGAATAAATAATCTGGAATTATCCGCTTATCTACGGCGGCGACGTTCAGTTGATTCTTGTGCCGGTTCTGCTGCCAGCTCCGGTTCCGGCTCAGGCGTAGGAACCTGTTCGGCTTCTGCTTGGGGATCAGTCTCCAAAGCCTCTTCAATCAGGTCAAGCAGTTCCTTGTTGGTAGTAGAACGGGTGATACGCACAGATAGTTTTTCCTGCTCAATAAACTGACGGATCAGCCCTCTGAGTTCTTGTCCCTCTTCGGTCTTATCAGAAAGTCCTTTGTCTTGTAACTCATCGTAGCGATTGAAAAGATCGTCTAACAGCAGACCTGTACCGTTCGAGGCGTTCTCTTTGGCATCCTTGGTGCGTTTGTCAAATGAGAACGAGCTGGTGTCTTCCTTCGGAATCTCGGAGCCTAATGTTTCGATAGCCTCCTGCATATCCCTATCACCCAGAATTGACATGCCGTATTTGGCATCACATTGCTTCAAATACTCAAGGGTAGCTTCGTACTGATAGCGTGAATAACGGTAAATGATTTCAGGAATACGGGTTGCCGCCATCAGTTTAGTTAATTCTTCACCGGTCAACACTTCATTCTCTGATTCGTTGTCAATCTCAATCGAATACTCGGTTTTGGAACCGTTTTTCTTCTTTTCAATCTCTACCGGATAAGCGTTATACACCGATGAGATCGGACATGGAAAGCCCGGAGACTTTGCCAATTTCTTTTGCCACAACTTGAACTTACGTTCGTCAAGTTCTTTAAACTGTGCGTGTGAAAGGGTAAGTAGCTGAAAACCTTTGGCACGTTCGTTCAGGTCAAGGATATACATCACGTGTCCATAGTTAAACTTCAGTCCACCACCAAATGAACCACCGCCAATCTTCTCTGCCAGTTTCTCATCACCCCGGTTCTGGGCCTCGGCAACCGCCAGTTTACGATAGGTGTCAATCAGGTCAACAGTGAATCCCGCATCAGTGGTGCGGGGAACTGTCACATACATGGATGTAACCTTGCCATTACCGGTAGCCGGTTTTTCCAGTTCCATCAACAGTTGACGAACCGGATACTCGTAGCTGCGACGATCATTCGTTCCGTCGCGATTCGGAGCGATAGGCAGGATACGCAGGCGATAAACACCTAACTTATCCATCCTGAAAAACTCAGCCTTGGCAAAAGACTTGTTTTCTTCGAGGGCACGGGTTTGCGCCTCTTCATAACTTTCTTGCGATGCTAAAAACATCTCTTCGACCGACATCATGGGTTGGTCTTTTTCCTCATTGAATTCTTGCATGATTGCAATAGTGTAAAAATTAAACTGCCCGAAGCAATCTAATCAAAACGACAGGCGAGTTCGGTTGCACCGTCCGTCTCAACTAACAATCAGTTTATATTATGGGAGGAAATCGGGGAGAGCTCCCTTGATTCTCTCGGCGACCATGCGCCTCAGTCAGAATAAAACTATCGGCACATTTTCGACCGATGATGTGCAAATGTACAAAACTTACTCGTCACCACAATGACTTTTTTTACTTTTTTGTTTCATTTCCACTCTCATTTTCTGTACTTTATCGCTATTTCTCTGGATATACTGATTGAGCTTTTTCTCACGCATTGCAGTATAAAAAACCGCTCTCTCCGCTGTCAATCTTTTAGGTCGATTACAGCAGATACCTTTTTTTCGATATTCCTCCAAATAGCGGAAAAATTTGGGCTTTTTCAGCGCAGAATCATCCGAAGCCCGACAAACTACTTCGATGGTACGCACCCGAGGTTCAGGATAAGTAGCCTTGGGAGTCATTCGCATAATTATTTCATAGACTGCCGGAACTTCATACTTGAGCATAAAGCCCAATCTTGTCTGCTCGAACTTATACTTTTTCAGTGTCCCCTTTGGTCTTCCGTCCTCTTTTCGACGGGGTGTCGGACTCGGTTTGGGTGGGAGCGTGATTCTCGCCCCCTTGAACTTCTTCGGTTTTGCCATCTTCTTGGGTATTTCTTGATTCTGTTACTATTTCCGGTTTAGTAACCAGAGCATTTGGGATTGCTGTGGCGATATTGCGCCTGCTCTCCACGTCTGATTGAATGTTTACTCTCTTCATATTAGTTGTTATTAAACGAAATAGGTGAAATTAATCTCAGTAGACACATTATACATGCCGCTCTCATATATCTGAACGGTACGTGAATTACCTCGAATGATAAAAGTACAGCCACGATTATACTTCGTATCATCATTCCAGTCCGCAATAGTCGTCCGAAGCCCATACTTGGGAGGTTGTATTTGGTTGGGAATAACAGCCATGACACCACCTTGGTTACTACCGTCACGTTTCGCCGTATTAATGATTCCTTGTATAGAAACCACATTCCCAATTTGGCGCACATAAAATTGTCGTGTGTCGGTTCCACCGCCGGAATTGTTCATCTGCAACCAACCTGTATCAATCAGTTTGGTCTGATACTCCTCGGCATAAGCGGCCCCCAGATTGCGACAAGCCAATTTTTTCGCATCAACATTCGGCAAAGACAAGTCAGAAAGTTTTCCATCTTTGGTCAAATAAGTGTCCGTAACCTCTTTTTTAGAAAATACATCAAACTTCTCACGCATCATCTGTTGCGCCTGAGCGGTGGTTTTACCACTCTTAACCAGATAAGTAATATAATCCTGAAAGAGTTGGTCTAATGCTGCGAACTTGCCATCTGCGGCTGTCTTGGTGTAGACTCCGATATTGGTGGCTACAGAGTCTCTGTCCGATGAGTTATAACCATCCAACAGACGTGGAGCATATTTTTTTAATTCCTTCACTATATCAGAAATCATAGCGTAGCCTTCTACTTGCGATTGTGACACTCCGAAGTTATCAACAAATGCAAAGTTCCCAGTCTTAATACCGTCGAGCTTCTTTTTCAGCGTATCGGTAAATATCACTCCCTGATAGGCACCATCATTGCCGAGCTTCCCGGCCATCATTTCGTCTATCTCCTCAGTTGAATAAACACAAAGATTCTTTCGTGCCTGAATCATACTGGCAAGGTCAGAGAGGTTGGCTGTTTTTGTCAGTTTCAGTTCACCGATGCCTGTCTTCTCCGCATCGATTACACCCCGCACCGCAGCTTGCTTCTCCGCTTTCTTGGCGGCAGCTTGTTCTGGTGACATACCGTTAATCTCATCAGCAGAGAGATTGACCAGTTCTGTCAATTTGCCGTTAATTGTAAGATATTTCTCGTCCGTCTCGTTTTTGGAATAGACAGACAGATTCGTTCGGGCAACCCCTTTATCCAAAAGGTCGTTCAGGTTATTACCAACCCCCGCCTTGTCTTTAAGTGCCTTAACTACATCGTCAGCCGTGACATATCCTTCACCACCGCCACTAATCGAACCGCCCGAAATAGCATCGAGCTTTTTCTTGTAAGTGGAAGTAAAATCTTCGGTGGATAGTTGTTTGCCTGTAACTACCGACACCTTCTTTGCCAATTCATCAGTAAAGCTCTTTTGGGTGACAAATACCGAATAAATATCCGCACCCTTCAATTTGACTTCACCATTCAGATTAATATGCCCTTTAGAAGTAAATACCAGATTGCCGAACAGGTTTTCCAATGTAAAATCATTATTGGTGGTAGAGAGATACCCCAGAGAGGCTATCGATACTCCATCCCGGTCTTGCCACTCAAAGTACGCTGTCAGTTCTGGATCTCCCTTGGCAAACGAGGTGTTTTTCAAAACAGCACTCAGACCATTGCCACAAACTTTGAATGTTCCGTTTACGGTCGTGGTTTTGGTTTTTCCTTCGACAGAGAATAGTGGTACTGAACAACTTTTGCCGTCCCACACATTGAAGTTGCGAAAACGGCTTGTCCCCTGATTAAATCCGACATGGTTGATATTCACAGAGCCATTGTCCGTATCATCCGCTATATTAATGAGATGTGTTTGGTAGATGTACACAGAGCCGACGCGACTCGTCTTGAGGTTGATATGATTACAGATAAACCCGCTTTCACTCAGCTTGGCAATTTCAGTCACACCTTTCATAAACAGGAAAGAGCCATCTGTATCTATTACCACCTCAGCGGTTAACAACTCACCCAGATAAGCCCCCAGTGTTGTGGCTCCCGACTCTTTGATTCGACCACGCAAGCTACGCCCGTCAGCGGATTGAACCGATACATCCTTGGATGATTTTAGACCTTTCTCGACTAACACTTCCCCCGCAAAGGTTACGTCTTTTTTGACCCGCTGCCGTTGCGATGGAGAATCCAACAGTAGCGCATAACGCCCGAAAAATTTATCAATCAGACGGGGCGCAAATTCTTTGGTAATCTCCAAAAAGACAGGGGGAAATCCCGTTACAGGATCTGTAATCTGCGGAACAGTAGTCCCTCCTGTACATAGATAACATGAGCGGCCTCGTTTATTAACCTCATTGGCATAAACGACAGACTCATTACTATTCTTCTCGTAGATAAAGTATGGAAATGCAGCGTTTTTAGCTCCCTCAAAATAGCGAACCTTTCCACCCAGCCAGACATAACCTGGAGCTATAACAGTTCCTTCGATCTGACAGCCGGAAACAATAAATGCCGGACACTCGCCAAAAATGGCGGTCATGCTCAGAGCAAGTTCCTGCAAATTCAATATGTCATCGGAGTAGGTATAACGCCCTCCGGTCTCTGCGATGTATTCTTTCATAAATGTATGTTGTTAGTAGGCTTAATCTCTTCTCCTTCAATTTTAATCAGATAGGTTTTACCTGCAACCTTATAGGTGTTTACCCCAAAAGAGAGCATATAGACAAACTCTTTCGTGGAAATGGTAATCGTGGGGACATTCACGATAAAACTCACTTTGTTTATGGCTCGTTCCTCAGCAATCTGATAAAACTCGCGCGGCTCTTCCAACGGGTTGGCGGTCGCTACATGTTCGTTTTCCTTCCAGACAGTAAATGGTCGGCTGTTAACGGCATTCTCCCGATAAATATCCACACCGAGTGGAGTGCTTTCGGTAATGATAATTCGATCTGTTGAATCGGCAAAATACCTGCTGAATTTATAATTGAGAAACCACTCGAAGTACATTACCTGTGAAGTCATCCGGGCTTCGATATGTTTCTCACGGGCAAAGCCCATGAACCAGTCGTTCAGCACCCGAAGCGGCCATACCCAGCTTTGCAGTAATAGAATGTACCGCCGTCCACTCAGATAATAGGGCACTAAGCGGTTGATGAGTTTGTCTGTAGGTAGTTTATATCTCATTGCCTGCATCGAGTATTAATTTGATAGCCTGACGAAAGTTCGGAATCTCTTTTTCTTCGCCGCTGCCACCGGATTGTTTCAAGTAACCGGATGAAGTATGCGTCATTCGGCCCACTTTGCGGGTAGGTGTGATATGTCCGTCCGAATCATAGGGGGCAATAAAAATTCCCTGTGTAGGGATCGTGTCCGTATCGATGTGTACATCCGTCACGTGCTCCGCTCCACGGATCGCAGCGATAATGTCTGATACATAGATGGTAGAGTCAAACTTGATGTTCATCATATACTCGTTCAACTTCTCCTCAATGCGGTCGTACACCTCAGATTCCATCACTGCACCGTCATGGTAAACCGATACTCTGGGTATCAGTACATCGCCCTCCTGACTGGCTATTTCGATTCTCGTTCCGGCAAACTTTATCTTGTTGATATATGCCTGTATCATTATCAACTCTTCCTGTGGAATACTTTTTAGCTTGCCCTTTTCTCCGGTTGCCACCTTTAATATCAGCTTATTATCCAAATTCACATCACTGGAACTTTCCATGTACGAAGCCTGAGTAATAATCTGTTTGGTTTCGTCTATATCTGCATAACCAAACGCCAAGCCATCTTCCCTGACCATCAGTTCATCACCCTTTTGATACTGCATAAGGGCATTGATATAGTAAGTAGGCGTACCGTTTATCCGATTGTTGATTACATTTGAAATGTCAATGGCAAAGACATCCAGTATGCTTTCAAAGCTAAATACTACCGCAGCGAAAGTCCAGGTAATACCGTTTAGAACAGACAGCTTTGAGTCACTGTCAAACTCTGATAGCTCAAGGCGTTTATTGCGTTCCTTGATAGCCTTCTCGTATATTTGTTTAATGGTTCTGCTCATATTTATAAGTCGTTTCATTAATGATAAATTCCCATATACCACCTTCGTTCCATGCAGGCTCGTGGGTCAGTACCCAGACGGCTTCCATACCCGAAGTGATGCGATAGTGACTGTTGCTGTCTCTGGTCGGTTCTCGATATTCTCCCGATGGTCGGGCCGTCATCACCACCTTACAATTACGACGGTTATCATGCTGCCGGACTAATCCAATCAGGTAGGCATCTATGGTAGGCTGGCGATAGATGGTTTGCGTCAGTGAGAGTGACATCAGGTTTTTCAACTCCAAGAGTGGGGTCAGGTCGTTTGTTTTCAATCCATCGAGCGACACACCAAAGGCAGTTTCCAGCATCGGTAGAGAATCAATTGACAGAGTAGCGTTATTCAATACAAAGCGTTCAATCGGAATGGATTTTAATATATACAGTTCAATTGGTCGCAATCCGCTAATATCAAGCTGATTGATATGCCCTTGCATATACATTGAAACGTGTCGTTTATTCCCGATAGTAGAATCGAACAAATGACTAAATACAGTTATCTTATCCGACAACGTGATGGTTTGAACCTCGGAGTTATCCCCCCAATCCAGTTCGATTTTTCCATTACCTGAAACCGAAAACTCGACTCCAACCTCTTTAGCGGATGTATAGATCTCTACCGTTTTAGGTAGCGAAAACACCTTCGGATAGACATGCTGCTCTCCGGATGCCGGAGTGATACCGTGCATCTTGTAATAAGCGGTCACCTCCTTGTTAATCTGATAATCATCTGAATAGATAAGCTCGTCTCCGGCTTTCAAGTCCGTATCAAACGATACCGATTCATTGTTCACCAACAAATCGGTAACGCCTTCCACAGCTCCATAGATATGCAGGGCTACATCATAGATGTTTTGCCCTTGTATGACAATGTATTTACCCATTTTTCTCTTTGACCTCCAGTAAAAGTTCTCCCGTTTCAGAATTCATATAAGCGTTTACCACAATCATATTGTCCGCTTCAAACTCTTTTTGCAGCTTGGCGGCCAGTCCGCTATTCTCAAAATTACCATGCAAAAAATCGATCAATCCGACACCCGTAAGTGGATGCTGGTAGAGTGTTCCGGCTGTGGCTTTGAGCAGGAAGTTTTGATTCTGGGGCAACGAAGCTTGGATAAGCAGATCGGTCTCATGGCCACTGTAAATCTGAAACACTCCCTCCTTGAGCGTGAAATTATAGACCTCTTCGCTGCCGAGTGTCCGGTACTGGGCAACCCGAATCATATTGTTATCGGGCAACACCACACGATACCACGGTCGATTGGTCGTTTGATTGAGAATATATTCCGGCTGTGAGTTCTCTACATCCATCCGCAATCGCACCTGTAACTCTTTGTTCAGTGGCTTATAGGGCAAACGGATATGGACTTGAAACCCATCTTTGACCCGTTTTTCAAAGCCTTTGGGAATCAGAATCTCGCCATAGCAGAAATTATCGTTATCCAACCCATCGACGCGCCCCAGCAATACAAAATCGTAGTAGCTTTTGCCAACAATATTCTCCGCTGTTTCCAGCTCTCCAAAATTCGTATCTATCTGTATATCTTGTCTTGCCATAGTTGCGTAATAAAAAACCGCCCACCTTTTTTGAAAGTGAACGGCAACATTCACTCTCTTGCAGAATAGAGTGAACCGGGCAGAATAGTTTAATTTACGGCTATTGAATCATATATCTTAGAAATGGAAATCCACATGTCATCCGGAAACTGTTCATCCGATACTTTCTCACAAATCATCTTAAGATATTCCATCTCATCGGTGGAAAAATCGACATGAAGGGGCGTTTCTTTCTCGATGTCCCATTCAATGCGTTTGGTTTCTTCGTTCTCACGCAGATTGACTTCATCTCGTTCAGTATCACTGATCTCAATCTTTTTCAGAATCTCCTTTTTTAGGTTGAACTGCTTGAAGTTTCCCTCTTTGGGGAGAAATGCCGGAATGTACAACCGGTCTTTAATTGATAGTTCCATATACTTTTTGATTTAGTTTACTTAGGTAGTATAGCCCTTATCTGTCGGCATAGTTTTCAGGTTGCTGCATTTCCCCTGCATTTTCCTTGATTTTTTCGACAAATCGCTCGAAGTCAAGGAAGAATAAAGAAACTTTCGCCTGACCATTCAGATTGCAGAACACGTTTCCATTTTCAAAAGTGATATACCCCGCATTATACTTTTCCACTCCGTCAAGCATTGTTGCCTGAACATTGGCATTGATACGGGTTAATACATCGTTGACCGTTACATATTCTATGAGGTAACTGGCATTGGCGGTAGTCTCTTCCGCTGTTTTTGTTAGGACTGTGCTTGTAATATTCATAATTTGCTTTTATTTCATGTAGAATAGAATAATCCAAAGACAAAAGTTTATCAGTTTTAAGACCAATCGGCTGTACTAAACACCTGAAAACAAAACGACCCTTCATTGGCACTGGAATCATCTTGTGTTTGGACATAGAAATAAGAACTATATATACCCATTATGGTAGCGTAAATGGGTGTACCGGTATAATATCCGGTCATCTGAACAAAGTAGTTACTATTTAACCCCCAAGGCAGATAAACCGTATAACGTCCTGTTCCGGTTCGACTGATCGACATTCTGGTGCCATCAAAAGTTTTCTGCTTAAGAGAAACGCTGGTGCCCGAAACCGTGGCGATACCTGATGCCAGACACTGCAAATAACTTCCATACTTACCACTGCACATTACATCACGCCTGTTGATTACAATCCAGCCAAAGAAAGTTGCATTATCTCCATAGCCTAATAATTCAACCATTTCCCGTGAAAAAGTGATGGAAGTCTTCTGTATGCCATCCTCAAAAAAATATTTTCCCGATGGGGCATAGATCGTCATATATCCTACCGTGGTATTACCTCCCCATTTATAATTCACCAGTGTAACCCTACGTCCACTCTGTTCCAAAGACCACGGCAAAGAGATATTTTCATCCCAGGAACCACGAATGGCTACAATGTTGTCGTAGTTATTAAAGTTTTCCTGTGTTGCTGTATCACCGCCAATCCAAATCGAAGAGTCGTTTAATACGAACTTATTTCGCACGCTACCCTGAATACGGACATTATTGAATACAGCACCTTTAGCTGTTACATTCCCCTTTGTGTCCCATGATATGTTTCCATTGGCCAGTTGTCCGGAACCATCATTATTTAGCCGCCAGCGGCTACCATTGATTATAGAACCGTCCGAGGAAAGTGCCACGCTATTTTTGTAAATTTGATAAGAGTTGATATACCACCCTCCGATTGTTCCTTTATCAAAGGTGCAGCTAAGGCCATTGATATACCCCGCATTGATAATATTAGCTTTAATGCTGGCAGCATCTAATTTGGATGAGTTGATGCTCCCGACAGCAATACGATCCGCACTGATAGTACCGGCAGTAATCTGGTTGGCACTCAATGTCCCTGTGTAGATACCATTGGAATCTATCGTAGTCGTATACTTCTCTGTGGAAGTTACATCAAACACGGTTGCATAAGCCACATACCATGTTAGTGTTGCAGATCCTTCGATATAGAAGAAGTTAGTACTGGAGAAGTTTCCCGTTCCACAAACTACTTTATACACATACTCACACCAGTCTCCCGTACCTGCATTTGAAGTAAGCCATTTACTCCAACCTCCATCACCGATAGCATTGGAAGCCCACTGAATTGTTCGTCCAGTAGGGATTTTGGCAATGATTCGGGTAATGAAAATTTTACGATAGGAACAAGCATGACCAAAATGAAAGCCACCGCATCCGGGAGATGCACTACCCGTATTGACAATCCTCAGCAGGTACTTGCTGTCATTGGGGGCTGTACTGTCATAGGCACGGGTAACAGCCACTGTTCCATTGCCTAAATTATTGTAGACATTTGTACTGTTATTACCATCAAAGAATGTCGGATCGCGGAACAGCATCTTTCCGTAAGCCATTGCAGATGCCAATTCTTTTGCGGCATTGGCTTTGTTTGTTGCATCTGTGGCCGCACTACTAATGGCTTCTGCTTTCTTGGTATCAGCATAGCTCTTGGCAGAGTTTAGGGCATTGGTGGCGGCATTTGTCCAATTCAAGGAAACGGAAGAGCCGAACGTAACGTTTCCGGCTGCATCCCAAACGATATTGCCATTTGCCAATCGTCCGGAACCATCGTTATTTAATCTCCATTTCGTCCCGTTGTAAACACTGCCATCTGAACCCAGATAAACACTATTTTTCCAAATATTCGCATTGTCGAAAGCCCAACCCGCAATACGGTTATACACCTCCTTACTACCGGAACGGGAGTAGTTGGTTGATAGACAAAAGTATTCAGTATTGTCCCAGGCCATCATTTGAATGCCCATAAATCCTGTTTTAACCGTATTGCCGGTAGCTGCTATCTGACCAATCACAATGTGCCCTGCGTTCGATGACTGATGCCATAATAAAGAAATACCCACAGGCTTATATGCCCCAGTGTACCAATATCCGCTACCATTTGCAGCGGTTCTTATTTGCACCGGCATAGTACCTACGCCTCCTATACCTCCCGTTGATATATGGTCGCTTCCAATTGTAAAGCCGCCAATAGTTCCTTTGGTAAAAGTGCAACTAAGTCCATTTATGTAACCAACATTGATGATATTGGCTCTGATACTATCAGCATCCAGTTTAGTCGCATTGATACTACCGGCAGCAATACGGTCGGCACTCAATACTCCGGTTGTGATGCTTGAAGCATTGATAACGACCGCATTGACTTGATTGGCAGTCAGCGTTCCCGTATAGATGCCTGTCGAACTGATATAGGTTAGCGGATGAGCGGATAAAGTGGAATCATTGCCTTGTGCCAGACCGATAAATCTACGCCTGCGAATCTCTTCCTCAACAGCAACAGTCAAGGTACGAGGAGCAGGAGCATTCACGGTTGTACTGCCACTTTGAAACATCAAATCGGAATTGTAGGCTATTTGCGGACTTGCGGGTATAGGAGACGGGCTGAATTCCGAACTGACCAAAGGCAAATCTGAATAGAGATGATACTTGGCTCCGGTCGCACCACCGCCACGTAAAAAGATGGCGAACATACAACTGTTTCCACAATGCAATGCACCGGCAAACATTCGGCAATAGGTTTCCGACAACTCGTAAATATCCCACGAGTACTCAATTCCTCCCCATCCACCAAAATTAGTTTTCAGATGCAATACAATACCTCCTTTATGAGTGGCTGTATTCCATGAGTCAGGTGCTTGCTCGCTGTATGTTCTTCGTACTACGATTTCTCGTTTAAAGTTCTGGTCACCACCTTTGATAATGACAGGATAATAGGTATTGGCATCTCCGTTAATCACGATGGACTGGTAATACGGATAGCCGAAGTTTGCCTTTTGAGCGTTTGCAATGTCGTTTTTCCATTGCAATGATACGGATGCTCCAAATGTGACATTTCCGATGGCATCCCAAGCGATATTACCACTGGCAACCTGTCCCGAACCATCATTGTTCAACTTCCATTTTGTACCGTTGGTAATCGAACCGTCAGCACCGAGATAAACACTATTCTTGTAAATTTGTGTGCCATTGATAGTCCAACCGGCAATGCGATTTACATATCCCAACTGTACAACCGTGTTTCCTGCTGTATCTGTGGCGAAAAGCCCAAAATCGGTATTGCTATTGTGGTATATTTGTACTCGATTTCCACTGGTCGGACTCGATGATGCCCCATAAACAGCAATACGGTTGTTTGCCTTATCCAAAATAATTTGACCGCCGGAGATAGATGTGGAATTAATAGTCCAGCCACCGATAGTTCCTTTATTTACAGTAAGGGTAAGGGCATTGATATTTCCAGCGGTAATCAGAGTAGCTTTTAACGCATCGACATTCAGCCGGGCGGTGTCAATCGTCCCTGCGGTGATTTGACTGGCATTAAGTGTTCCGGTATAAATACCATTCCCATTGATAAACGTGTTACGCTGGCCATTAATAGAAATTCCTTGCGGAACGCCATTTATTACAATTGTAGATAGTTCCGCGTAAGGTTCGGATGCGCCCAAACCATACATGGAAAAGAGTCCGTTGTTTTTCCCGATTCCCGGAATACCGATAAAAGCAAAAGGGATGCGTTCGTCGGTAACTATCCTGTCACTTCCACCACAACGTTGAATCGCTGTATTCAGTGTTGCGTTTATACGGATGGCATCATAGGAAGTCAAAATGACAATTTTATCGTTGCCCAGTGCATTAAGTGCTGTTGCCAATGTATCACAGTTCGCTTCACTGCCATAAACATCATAGTTCACAGTAGAATTCGCAACCAATGTATCACGGGCAATAACAATCAATGTTAGCCCTCTGGCACTGGTCTCATTAACCGTCGTACCATTCAGCACCACTTTACGGGAAGCAGCATGACTGAACCCTGTACCCCGTACATACAATTTTCCACTGTTGGCAGCATTAGCCGCCGCATTGGTCCATAATAGAGAAACGGAAGAGGAGAATGTAATATTTCCCGCAGTATCCCATGTAATATGACTACCCGCTATCGCTCCGGCTCCTGTTGCATCCAACCGCCATTTCAATCCTCGGATTCCGTTTGAGCCAATGGTAATAGAACCGGAAGCTGCCGTCAGTCCTCCTGATGTGTTGTTTTTCGTTCCTCGAAAAATGGAATCCGCATCCAGCGACCAACCGCCAATTTTCCCTTTGGTTACATTCAAAGTCAAAGCCTCTATGTTCCCTGCTGTAATCAACGTTGCCTTAAGTGCATCAACGTTGATTCGGGCAGCATCAATAGTACCTGCCGTTATTTGAGAGGCATTAATCTTGACCACATTCACCGTATTTGCAGACAACGTACCTGTAAATATTCCACTCGCATCAATATAGGTAGCCCCAACCCATGCTAAAGCAACCGCAGAACCAAACTCCACCTTTCCGGTTGCGGCATTGTACTTGATAAACTCGTTGCCATTACCTAACTGAACATTGCCAGTCGCATTAATTTCAAAGGTCTTCTTTCCGTTGTTGAAACCATAGATACCGTTTACCGTCTCTTTGGCTATCGTTCCTGCTGCATTTTGGGTGCTAAGTACAAACTTACCGATTGCCATACCGGTAAGAGTACCGTTCGCATTCTTCGTTCCTGCAAATATCTTGGGGGTTATCACGCTTTGTGCATCGATCACAGTCTTTCCGCTGTTCCAATCCGCTACCCAATCAAGCTGGTTACTGTCGGTACCGGGTGTTCCCGGAGCACCCGACTTTACTTTGTACCAACCAAAAGAAGCGTTGAGCGTTTGTCCGTTTATAATAACAGGAATGCTAATCGTTCCGGTGTCGGCAAGTGTCGTATTGCTTCCAGAGATGGTAAAGGAAACGGTTTTAGTGCTCTGGTTAACCGTGATGGAATAAAATCCGGTAGGTGTAGCAATGGCTCCAATGCTAAAGTCTGTGACCGGAGCTTCACCACATCGGACAGACAGGACAGAATGAACAGTAAGTGTACTGAGAACCTTTCCAGTATGGTCACACGAAATGGCAGCCTTATCAATGGATTGATAAACTGCATAGGTGTCGGTAACTATCCGGATGGTTATTTGTCCTCTCGCTACTACCGCCATTACTTGCTGATTTCAACAGTAAATGTAGCCGCAACAGAAACCTCGTCACGGGTAACAGTCAATGAGCGACCCGTCTTGACTCCGGCGGTTCCCCAAGCGGTATCTTGTACACCAAGTTTATTAAACTTACGCCAGGTACAAGTAGCCCCCGTAAAGAATGAATCAGGCAGTAGAGCTCCATTTTGCCAACAATTAACGGTCAAATTCGTTGAAGTCAAACCGCTTGTCAGTGTCGTACCTGCCGGGGCGATGATTTCTACCTGATACGGGTCGGACATGTCGGCAAACGAAAGAATATCACTTACGGTCGTATTGTAAGTGCCGGATGCCGCGTCCGTGTCTTTGATTTCACACTTGAACGATTCGAAGTTCAATACTGCCGCTTCCGGTATGGCTATCTCATTGGTAGTAAATCCAGTAATGCCACCAGCATTTGCTGAGGTTATTTCTGTCCATGCGCCACTACCTAATTTGTACCATTTATAAGTCACGTTAGTATTGTCAATAACCGACCCTCTCCACATATCACAGTGTGCTTTAAGAGTCGTTATATCACCGTTCTTGAACACCGTTCCGTTGGGAGCATAAGCGATTGCACAGATGAGTTGTCCGGCATTGGTCGTTTTGGTGTAAGTAATATTTGCTTTCGCCTTGGTTTCTGCGGTCGTGTCAGGGTCTACATAGATCACCTCACACTCCACCTGCAACTGACCCACCGAAGTCATGTTGTTTTTAATAGTCAGCGCATAAGGAGCTATCGTGGCTGCTGTAGCCCCAAAAGTAGCGATTGTCGTTGAACCGTTTATCTTCCAAACCGGAACACCTTTAAGTCTTGAAACCTGATTGGTACCCACTCCCGTAACATACACCTCCGGGGTAATAACCAAAAAGGGCGATGCCGTCCAGTTGGGAACATAGCTTGAGTTTTCTTTGTTGAAAATCTGGGTAGTTGCTACATTACTGCCCAGATATAGGTTGATGGATTTGCCATCGTTAAGATCCACAATGGTAATCTGACCTCTCGATATTACTGCCATATTTCTAAAGTTTTAATTGATAGTCACTTCACAAGTGAACATCGCCCTGCGGAAAATATCTTCATCCGAAATCGTCAGATGGCGACCGATGCCGGTGTGCTGTTCATTCCAAACGGCATCGCCATCCGCATTGAGTGATGTTCTCTTCCAGCAGAATAGGTTATCGGGAATGGTTTCGGTTATTTCTTTTGCTCCTTTATAGACATTGGCTGTTAATGTCGTTGAGATATTCCCATTGATAAAATGATTGCCGTCACTGGTAAATATCTGCACAGAGTAGGCATCCTCTCCGTCATAAAGTTCCACGATGGAGATTTGTCCCCGTGCTATCAGGTTCAACCCTTGATAAATTTCACAGACAAGAGCTCCACGAGTGTCAATGTCTGTTTTAGGAACTTGGATCTGTTTTCCCTGATAATTGTGAATAACTTGTATGCCTTCCGGGTCAAAGAGTTTCCAGCTATAATGGAATCCCGTTCCGGTGGTATCTGTTTCCTTGCCGGAGCGATAAACCAGTGCTTTAGCTTCAATATCATTCTCTCCGTTCTTAATCACAAACCCTTTCGTTCCGACAATATCCACCACAAAGGGGTCAGTCATATCGGTAAAGGTGATAGTATCAAACACGATCTGCCCGGCATAACTGTTACCGATGGTCGTATCCGTGTCCTTGATGGCACACTTAAAGGTCTCAAAATTACGCACGGCATTGGGCGTTATAGTAATCTCATAGGTTCTCCATCCGGCAATAACACCCTGTGGGTAAGTCTCACTAAGAACCGCCCAACCGGGGCCAAGTTGAGCGTCATATAGAGGGGTTGTAACAATAGAGTTAGTTACATAATCCCGTGTTAAGGGGGTGGTTAGGGTAACTGTCTTTGTCAGTTCATCTATCGATTGGATAATATGCTTGTTTGCACCAATCAAATACAATACGCCTCCCGGCACCATATTGGCAACCGAGCGTAAACTGATTGTATAGGAGCCCTTGCTGACAGGAGCCGCCATTTGAACGTTGGCAAACACAGACTCATCACGCACACCCCAACGATACTCTGCATTAGTGCTGTCTATCTGTGCTCCTCGCCACAGGTCGCATCGTGCCGTTAAGTTTTTCGATTCTCCATTTTTGAAGATATTGCCGTCCGGCGCATAAGCCAACGCCATCACCCTTGCACCCGGATTGGTTAGCTGTGAGAATTGGATGTCGGCAGCAATAGTAGTCTCATTACCACTACTGTCGATCCAAATGGCTTGAAAACCATACCGCATATAGGGAGCGTGTTGGCCGATGTGATTAGCTTTAATGGTTAAGTTGTATTTAGCTGTCGTATCACCAATCCAGCAACTGTCTGTTCCCGATATGATTTGTTTCCCGTTTTTATTCCACGACGCAGAGCCCAACTTAATGCCGGGACGCTGTGTCGCCGGATCAGCGAGCTGACCAATCAAGTCACTGTCTCCATAGTTGCTAATAAAAAGTGAAGGGGTCAATATCAGGTTTGTATGAGCCCAGTTTGGCATCCATGTGCGAGTTTCTTTATCATATATCTGTGTGGTGGATAAATTCGATGAAACAAACGCACGAATATTTGATGGTTTGGCTTGGGACAGTATCTGGTCTTTGGCCTCATCGTCCAGTTCTCCCCAACGAATAGTGATATCTGTCAGTTCAATATCGTCCAGTGTCCATTTGAATTTCCCTCCGGCAAAATACCCCGTACCATCCGGCTTGATGATAAATGAACCGTTGCGGGAGCTGATAGAGCCATCCTCGTTCAACCTTAATAGCGGATTTTGAATGGTACCACCTATACCGCCTTTGTTGAACCACGCTCCATAGTCCTCTACATAGGACAAATGTTCATCGGTGGGTTGGTATTGTGAAGCGTTATTGCCACTTTCGAGTTGGGGAGCGGTCAAGAGCAGATTTGTAAGAGATGTTTTGAATCGGATATACATTGCCTCTTGCCGGGAGTCTTGAACGACAAATGAGACCTTATAACGCCGCCACTCTCCTGCAATATCTATTTCAACATCTTGGATATAGTGCTCGTCTTGATAGAAAGCAATCCTTCCTTCCGTTCCCTTTACCCATATCGAAAAGGTATATCGTTTACCGATACGTTCCATGCGCCAGGCAGAGGATTGTACACATAGTTCTGTATCTCCACCCGTACAAACGACATCGCCAATTCCTGCCGGAGCAACCTCTTGCACAACTATTCCCCCAGAGAACTGTGCGCCAATTGAATTAGCAATCACGTTCTTGTGAATCTTACCCACATAAAAAGTAGAGGCGAATCCGTTTTCATCACCTGCTGTTAATGTTCCTGCAATGTTCACATTGCGGGTAGCGTATAGGTTTTGAAAGTAAGCCCCATAGCCCTCCAATAAGCCGAACACCGGGTCAATGATCCCTGTAATCTTGCCGATACGTGCTTTGGTCGAATCTGCGAAGGTGGCGATTCTCGACAATCGAACAATATTCAAATCTGAAATCTCGCACCAGTCATCACCAGTTAGCTCCGGAGCAATGGTTAGTTGACGGGGATATTGCCCAGGATAATCAATCGTGATAAGGGATAGCTTGTATTGCCAGTCGGTTGAGATATCCACCATGTCTGTGCCATCCTCTTCACTGCCGTCGGTATAACCAAAAGCGAGGGGCACATCTGCCTGAGCTTTCGATGCTCTGACTTTGTAAGCAATGACCATTCGTTCGGGATTTCTAACCGTGCCGTTGACAGGGAATTTAAACGATTTCCCGGCTGTGATGCGTTTAGGCTTTTCTTGAAGGTACAGTGAATGCTCAGTCGCCATACCGTCAATTACATCCATATAAGGCGATTCCGAATCGGATGCGGTCAGGTAAAGCGCACCACTTCGATTGCTATTGAAAAGATTGGTAACACGTACAAAGTCGAGTAGTTCTCCCTGCTGAGGTTCATCGCCCTCAACTAACGCTCCGATAAAATAGGGGGACTCTTTCTCCCTGACAATATCGCTACCCGTTTCAAGTACAATCATCAACGAATAAATCAGGTTGGGATTGTCGAAGTACTGACGGCGTACCACATCACCAACTTGTAATCCCTGAGTCTTTTTTGATTCGGGGTCAATGAGTATTTTGTATTTTGAGTAACTGTATAATGCCATTCTCTAAGTTGTTCTATATAGAGAATAGCAAGAAATTGATGATATGGTTTATCTTTAGAGCAAGATGTAATGTCTCTATGTACCAATACGAATAACGGATGAAAATAGATTTTAAGATTATTGCGATTATTCTTTTTAAAGATTGTATTTGTACTTTCCACTAAAAAAAATGAATGCCAAAGAATTGCTGACACACTGCTGTCAGTTGACCGATGTAATTTTGCATCGTGATTACAAGACAAGTATAAACTTTAAAAATCAAAAAAATGAAACTTACACCCCACTTTACATTTGACGGTCAAAGCGAAGAGGCACTAAAATTTTACAGCGTAGCACTAAATGGTGAAATTATCAGCCTAATCCGTTTTTCGGATATGGAAAACAGTTGTTGCAGCTCGGAAAAATTAAAACCTGAAGACCAAAAGCGAATATTGAATGGTTGTCTGCAATTCGGTGAAAACACCATTTATTGCTGCGACCAAATGCCGGGTCAGACACCAACTCAAGGAAATAACGTAATGATGGATATCACCCTGTTGGATAAAGCGGAGATACAACGAGTATTTGAGACCCTGTCTGAGAGTGGTAATGTTATTATGCCTTTGGCTCCTGCGGCGTGGACTCCTCTCTACGGAATGGTTATCGACCGCTACGGAATCTATTGGAACATTATGCAAAAGTAATTGAATCAAAAGAGTATGAGAGCCTATGTACTTTCATACTCTTTTATTACCTTTGTATTGTTGTTAATGTGATATGAATGAATAAAATAGAGAGACTTTCCGGCATATTGATCAAGTTACAGAGCCGTAAGTTCATCACTGCGTCTCGGATTGCCGATGAGTACGGTGTAAGTTTGAGGACTATCTATCGGGATTTGCGTATTCTCGAACAGTCCGGCGTTCCCATTACTGCCATTCCCAATGTAGGTTATTCCCTTGTTGACGGATACCGGCTTCCTCCGTTGATGTTTACAGAGGATGAGGCGTTTTCGTTTCTTATGGCTGAACGTCTGCTCAGTGAACAGTCGGATGAGAGTACCTATCTTATCTATAAATCGGGAATGGATAAAATACGCACAGCACTGAGGGTTGCCGAACGCGATGCGTTGGAGAACTTTGAGGAGAATGTCGGTGTATTAAAACATACGGACGCGATTGTCTACAAAGGGTGTTCACATATTCTATCTCCGTTGTTACAGAGTATTCGCAATAGAAAGAGTGTATTGATGGATTACCGGGCTGGATATACCAAAGAGAAATCATCTCGCCGTGTAGAACCTGTGGGGCTCTATTTTATGAACAATCAATGGTATCTATTGGCATGGTGTTGTCTGAGAGATGATTATCGCACGTTCAAACTCACCCGTATCATTTCGGTATCGCAGACCGAAGAGCCTTATACACACAAACACCCATCGCTCAAATCACTGCTTGGAAAAATGTATGCCGAGGATATCGTGTACAAAGTAACTATCAAAATAGAAAAAGAAGCTATGTATCTCGCCAGAGGGAATCGTTACCATAGACTTGTAGAAGAGACCGAGTACGACGATTATGCGATTTGCCATTATCACACCTTTTCTCTCGAACTTTTTGCACGGTGGTATCTTTCATTTGCGGACAAAGGACAAATAATCGAACCAGTAGAATTGAAAGATATTGTCAAAAAACTGATAGATAGTATAACTTCTTATGGTTTTTAAAATAACTATTTTCAGTTGACTATTCATTAGGATATGTCTATCAGCTAACTTTCACGACGCTGTCGCCACTGCAACTATCGCTCACCCAGAGTGAACCATTGGTGGCACTGTTTTTCTGTACTTCCAACTCGTAAATCCGCATCTTCTTGCGAATGGTCAATTCATCGAAAGTAGCAGCGCTACTACCTGTTGTCAGATTCTTTAATACAGCCCACCCATAACCAGCGAAACCGGATGAAAATCGTTCCGAACCCAAGCTGTCAATAAAGTAGGCGTTTCCGAAATGCTTTATGCCATCTGTCGCAGACATCAGGTAATGCTCGCTGGAAAAGTATAGGTGCTTATCGGTTAGTCTGGTGAATGAACCGTCGATGCCGAGGTGTTTTTTGGATTCTACCGGTTTGTCAAAAGTGATAAAATCACTATTCGTGTCGATGTACAAGGAGATGGAGCCGGATTCCGGCAATTGATAGACCGAAGAGGATTCCCTAAAACCCATCGTTGCCTGATGAGACTGCTTGCTGAAGATAAGCTCCCTGCGATTTCCGCTTAGACTCACACCATCTGCAAAAGCAAATCGTAACTTTTTATGCAGAATTACTCCTTCGTCCCCATCACTCACCCGATAAGTGGAAAGTAGATCCGCACCGTAGTTATGGGCAACCCTCAGCGAGTCGGGGAAGTAAGCACCACCATATTTGGTAATAAGCATATTATCCCCATCAATATCCCATAGACCGGCAAAGAGTTTTATCTTCTGTGTACGTTCGCTTCCCAGGAGCAAGTTGCCATAGTCACATGACAAAGCAACATCGGTTTCATTTGCCCGAATCAATACGGGAGAGCTACCAATCTTCACTCCACAGTTGGTGGCAATGTTCAAGAAACCTTCCAATAGAGCACCATCGGCTACAACTGAAAGAATCTCTTTACCGGCAAAGCCCAGTTTTACCCCATAGATGGCAGAGAGCTCATCAGATAGAGTGGTCTTACCCTTAACCTTCAACTCACCCTCAACCGCAGCATCTTTCATCGACCAGCGAACGGTTGAGAGATTGGCATTACCGGCATGATATACCTCTTTGCCCTGAACATAAACAGCCGTACCTGAAATAACAACGCCTTTTGCTTTACTCTCTCCGAAAACCATCTCACCCCGACTAAGCAGAGTCGATGAGCCAAAAGACAACAACGAGTTTTCAAGGTAAGCTGTTCCGTCAGATGGCGTATATCTCAATAACTGTTTGCCACCGATATAAAGGTTACTGCCACCGATACGAATATCACCATAAACTTGTAAGCCATAAACAGGCGTTACACCGTCATCGGCAATCTCACGATAAGTTTCCAGTAGCCGTACATTTCCCATCCCTGCCTCAAAACCATAGTTAGCCCGGAGGGTTCCGGTCATGTCGCCGCCTGTCTTTTTCAGATAGCCAAGCAGTACACCGCCATCTGTACCATCACCTTCTCCGGCGACAGCTCCCGCTATCGCTTCGGCAAATCCGTAAGCGGTATTACGAAGACGAAGTGATGTATTGTCCCCCTCTTCAATGCCGTATGGGTTTTCAGGACTTTTCTTATCCTGAGCATTAAAGAAATTATGGTATAGCTGGCTATATATAGCATAGCACAGACTATTTGGGTCTAAGTTCCCGATGTCTGGAAGTAGTGCGATACTCATTTCGTGTAGGCGGTTTTAGACAGAAACTTCTGGATTTTAGAAGCAAGTGAAGGAAAGTTCGGGCAGTTGATGGCCGGCATGGTTCCCATCAGTGTGGGAGTCATAATCTTACTGCACTCAGTGATAAATTCGAGCATTAACTGTGCAAGCTCATTTCCAAGGACCAGCGGTTCGGTTGCTTGCTCATCCCCGATAGTTACTTTGTTGTCCGCCACTACTACCGTAGTACTGTTTACCTTTTGCTCTATCTTATCTGCCAACTGATTAACCTGGGATTTATCAACCTTTTGAGCAATGGATTCCGGTGTTACTGTGATTTCTGCCTGTTTGTCGTTCTTATTCTTGGCTATGGTCTTAATCTCCTCCACCGTGTACTTGGTCGAAGTTTCATTGCCTGTCTTCTCTAACTCATCGTAGTCGGGTGAGTCGTTGCTTTGGGGATCTAACTCCTCGGTTTCGGCCACGCCGACAACCGTCTCCTTGTGAGAAAGCAGTTGGATAAAATCGGCATGAGAGAAATTCAGCACATAGGCATATTTTGTAGCGGCATCGGTTACAATGGTTACATCCGAAAAAAGCGTTGGAATAATCAAAAAACCACCGGAGTTATCTTTCACCCCGGCGAGCAATACGCCCTGATGGGTGATCGGTTCGCTACTAGCAGTTTCATCCGGAAACTCCCTCACGTCAATCGTGCCACACAGTTCTCCATCTTCGTGTATCTTGGCGACATAACCGTGTATCATGCGTGCCGTACCAACACCTCCCGTACCACTCTCTGACATGTTCACTCGCTCAATGCTACGCCCCAATGCTATTTTGCGGATAGCTTCACCAATCATCCGCTGACTATTCTTTGATTCCATAAATTCCTTTTAGGGATAGAATAGTCATTTATGTGAAGATAAGATTAAGAGTTCACCGAGATTATCTTGATGTTCAAACAAAGGTTTGCAGTTTCATTTAGAGCATAGAAATAAACTAAAAGTATACTGTTGCAAAATAAATATAACCGATTTGTTTGTAGAATGGAATTATACTTGCTATCTTTGCGGTTAGAAATTATTTATAATAATACACCGTGAGTATAGATACTTCAAATAAACTTAACCGCTTATTGCAATCGGAACAGCAGGGGAAACTCTTTTTTTCGGCCTATCTGCAAAAAAAAGGTTACTCTAATCAGTTACTTAAGCGATATCGTAGTTCAGGTTGGTTGGAATCGCTCTCAAAGGGGGTGATGTATAGAACCGGAGGGCAACTTCGCTCTTTTGGAGCAATTGCGAGCTACAACGAGCAAATGGGTAAATGTTTACATGTCGGAGCTCATTCGGCATTAGAACTCTCCGGATTCAGCCACTTTGTGCCTATGGGTAGGCCGCTTCTTATGGTTGGACATCCTGTTTCTGAAGTTCCTCCAAATTGGTTGAGAACCTGTGTCTTCGAAAGGGAACTGCAATTTTTCTCCACCAATACATTTTCAAAACCACAATTTTTCAATCGAATAGAAGAGGGGTTTGAGATAGCGATAGCCGCTCCGGAGCAAGCTTTTTTAGAGTGTCTCTTGCTGACACCTACACACTATACCTATATGGACTTATACTATATAATGGAGCAACTGACAACGCTCAGGCCAGAGGTATTACAATCTATGTTAGAGAATACCGATAATCTCAAAGTTAAGCGTATGTTCCTCTATATGGCTCAAAAGGCAGGACACTACTGGTTTGAAATGTTAGATAAAAGTAAAATCTATCTCGGTACATCAAAATATCAACTATCGAAAAACGGAGTCTATATACCTGAATACAAAATAACAGTACCAAAAGAGTTATACGACTATGAATGAATTGTACAAACAGCAGGTAGGATTGCTTATCAGAATTATACCTCTTATCTACCCTATTAAAGAGTTTGCCGTACATGGCGGAACGGCTATTAACCTATTTGTTAGGGATTTGTCCAGATACTCGGTCGATTTGGATATAACATACCTACCTTTAAAAGAGCGCGAGGAGAGTATGGCCGATATTAACCGCATTCTGCTTGAGTTAAAAACAAGTATAGAGAAAGCTATTCCTGGTATACGCGTAGTCCCTAAACCTGCCGTATGGAAATTACTTTGTACGAAAGACGGAGCTACAGTAAAGATTGAAGTGAATGGTACTAAGCGTGGTATTATTGGAGAAGTAGAAGATAGAGAACTTTGCCCGAAGGCACGAGCTGAGTTCAATATGAGTTGCCGGGCTAAGATCGTTCCTTTCTCTCAATTATATGGAGGTAAAATATCTGCCGCTTTGAGTCGCCAGCATCCACGAGATCTGTTCGACTGCAAATATATGGAACTGGAATCATTTAGTGATGTGAAAAATGGGGTGATATTTTGCCTACTCGGAAGCGACAAGCCGATAATCGAATCGTTACAACCTAATCCGATAGACCAAAGTGAAGCCTTGAAAAGTCAATTCAAGGGAATGACTGATACTACTTTCGACTATGAAGATTTTGAGCAAGCAAGGGTTGATTTGATAAAACAGGTAAATGAGAGTATGACTACCGAAGACAAAGAGTTCCTGCTTTCCTTTGAACGTGGTGAGCCCGATTGGAGTAAATGCTGCGCGGGAAACTTGAGCCTTTTTCCGTCAGTTAGATGGAAGCTGCAAAACATATTAAATCTAAAAAAAAGTAATCCTCAAAAGTTTAATGTAGGAATTGAGAAACTGTCAAAACACTTAACTCTATAAGTTTTTTTTCTCAATACCACCTATGTTCCCGGAGACTTTGATATCCGATAAGGAATAGTTATCTTTTGTCTATACCCACTTGTCCCAAAAGTGGTAGTGACCTCTTCCACAAGATAAATTCCATTTTTGGAAGGGTTGCGATCATCAATCAGTTCCACTTGAACGGCAGTGTTCAGTGCCAAATCACCGAACAAAGTTAAGTGTCCGGTAATGCCGTTCAGGTTGTAATTACGAAAATATTCTATCGTCTCTTCAACCAACTTGTCAGAGTTGATTTTCATGTTAGGCGACATATACGGCACAATCGTGTAAGTACTCAAATCGACCTTGGTCTTGGTATTAGTACCTTCGGCAGTTGTATTGCCTGTCACCTTATGGGTCTTCTTGCTAATTTGAGTGGCATTGACGGTCTGGAACTCTTTACTTCCTTTGACTGCCGGGGCATATTCAGGATTCATGCGTACCGTAACTTCAAAAAACTTCTCATCCGCACCCAATGCCTTGCCTGTGACAGCCAGAAACTTCGGGTCGGTCTTCACAATTTTCAAATCATTGTTCGCAACGTGGTAGTTGAAATAGATTTTGAAAGGCTTCGCCTCGCTATCCTTCGGAAAAACGGGTTGGCTTTTGGATGATGAGTACGGACGGCCAATGGCAATGGTCGGCATATTGTCTGGTGAGTTTTCATCATATTTCAAAAAGCAATATACCTTATATTTGCTCCATTCAGACAGAATGTCAGCAACTGTAAAGTTATCGGTAATCTTCACCTTGCCTATCTGAATATCAAACCGTTTTGTGTCAGAGTGAATCTCAAAGCCTGTATCTTTCAGTAGTCCGTACTTTTCGCCCAGTACGTCGTTCACACTAACCGACGCTTTGGTCTCAAACTTGGGAGCCTGTTTCAGTTTCAGTTTATAAGCCATATTCTCGCACTGAATCTCAAACTGGCTGTCGGAATTATAAGCGGAGATATACCCGTCAAACATATTCTTCAACACACCGTTGTAGCCGAGCTTGATATTCACCCGTTGCCCGATACAGAACGAAGTTTCATTCATGGCTTGCTGCGAGGTGCGCTTTTCAACGATTACCCCGTCCTGCATAATCTCGGTTGTAATCCTACCGGCATCCTTGCCCTCAATGGTAGCATTTCCTATGAGGGTACTCTGATAGACCGTTCCCTTGGGAAAGACAATCTTCGCCGTACCTATCAGTTTTTTATAACTTTCTTCAATCTCTATCTCCTGTACTTCGGTCAGTACGATGGGGTTCTGTATTGCCATCGGATTACTGGGATCAGCATCTCCGATGGTAATCCGGCAGCATAAAACATCCAACATATCTATACCCATAGTTTCGAGATTTTAAGCAGTGATGACGGGTCGATAGTTTCAGCACCCAGTTTGGCATACTTGATCCACTTGTTTGAATGCTTGATGGCAACATCCACTTTCTCCTCAGCAGCTATTTTCAACTGTATGCTCTCCGAAGGCTCTACCGCTATACACGAAAGCGTGTAAGGTTGGATATTGCGACAATCCGTAGCCGGAAGCGAATAGTTCAAGATAATCAGTTTGTCAATGTTGAATTGACGAAGAACCGTGTTATCACAGTCAATCACACCTTTAAACTGCATCAATTTCAAGAACTTCGATACTTCGGCTTCCGGATAAACATCGGGGTACTTGCTTGTAATTTTCCCATTGATGGATATTTCCAAATCACCACCCGATATAAACTCCTTACGGGTATAATCACGTCCCTGAACCTGTGTCATCAGGATATTATTCTTACTGCTGACTTGCACCACAGGCTGCAAATCGACAAACTCTACCAACCCATAATTGCTGTTGGCTTCTACTTTACCGCTTTTCGAGTTGAAATAGTTTCCCTCACCCGATATGACCAGCTCCAGATAGTCTGCCACCACACGTCCGACAATACTATCCGAATAACTTTTTTTCTTAGCGACGGCCTGTTGTTCGGAGATAAGCTGGTAGTATTGCCCGGTTTTGTTGGCAATGCTGGTCTGAGATTTGGTTTGCAGGTATTTATCACGTTCTTTTTGCTCCCAGTATTGCAGGAAACGTGGATATGAGCGCAACGCCCCGTATGCCAACTGGGAAGTTGTCTGAATCAAGGCTCGTTTTAATACCTCCCTGTCTTTCGAGAAGTAGTGAACCGCTCCGTCTTGAAACTCCGCTAGCCCCATACCAATAGCACGTCGGGCAGCATTACTGATATAGCCGCCCAACGAACCATTACTGATGATTCCACCACTTAGCAGAACCGATTTACCTATATTCCATAATCTACTCATATTCTAAATTTTATCCGTTCCACGATGCGTCGAAGTCATGCACCACATCAATCAGTGCCTGTGCCATTTGCTCTTTCAGATTCTGTATCTCCGGTGATTGCCCGTTTTCCGATTTGAGTAACTTAATAGTTTCGACACTAAGTAGATTAGTGATATTGACGATGACTTGTTTAGGTGCAGCCGACGAAAGTTTCCCTGTTCCGGAGTAGTTACCGCCTGCCATGCCGTCATCGGGATCACCGGAGTTATAGGTGATGCCGTTGGCATTGAAAGGTTGGGGATCTGCCATGTCCGGCTCATTGGAATAGAGCGAACGGGTAAACCCGGCTTTCTTCATAATGTTCTCGGCTATTTCTGCCGAACCGCCCCATGTCTGACGAAGGGAGGCAGTGAACTTCACGACCTTATCGTGTACCTCTTGGTAGTCGGCCAGCGCATCTTCTCGTTGCTTGTCTGTGGCATTCTTGTCCAAGGTCTTTTGAACCCAGTTGCCATTTTTGTCTTGAACAAATCCATTCTGTGCAAGCAGGTCGAATTTAAAACCTCCCGATGCCATTGCCGCCTGTGCCGCAGCCTGTGAAGACATAATCTGACGATAACGGGTTGCTATCAGGTTGATTTGAGGAACCACTGTGCCATTCATATACTGGGCATAGTGCGGAAGCTTATGGGCATCAGAGTCTTTTAAGTCGCCAATGCCTTTTTTGTAGGTAATGTTCCCTGCTTTGTCTTGTGTCCACAGTGTACCATCCGGCTTGGGTGTGTCTTGTCCGAAAGACTTTTGTATGTTCTGGATAAATGCCCCGATTTCAATATCTGTTCGGGCTTTCCCCAATGCGGCATACGCTGAGTTTACACGAGCCTGGCTATCCTTACGGGCAAGAGTCAATATCGCACTGCGTGTATCGTCCTGCCGGGCATCCGCAAAAGAGTACCGATCAATAGAAGTGCCTCCGTATTCAGCTTGTCCGGCCAGAGCAAATGGGTTTAAGAACGCTGCCCACCAGTTACCGGTAAAGGCTCCAATCTTATGTCCAGATGACTCTTCGATCGTTTTTCCGGCAGTCAATTCATCAACCGCCTTCTTTGCATCCAACGCATTCTGGTAGGTTTTGGAAAGAGAGGCGTTCAGTGCATCGATAGACGGATAGCGATATTTCTCATTGGCGACTATCTCTTCCAATACAGCATCCTTGGCTTCTTTTACCTTCCATGTTTTGTAAGCGACCCAACCCAAAGCTCCAATCAATCCCGCGATACCGACTGTTGCCGCGACTGCTCCGGCACCTAAAGCACCAATAGAAGCACTTGCTCCAATCAATCCGTTGCCGGTAGCTACCTGAGTGGCAAATAATCCTAATCCGCTACGCCCGGCAATGCCTCCGGCACCGGACATCAATGCCTGAGTCATAGCTCCTTTTCCCGTTACTCCGGCAGCACTCAGAGCCGTAACGATAGACCTTTTGTTGGCAAAAGATAATTTACCTCCTCCCAGTCCGACCAAAGAAGAAATCATTTGAAGTCCCGAACCTGCGACCGACTGCTTGCCGATGTAACCCAAGGCTACACCAACGTTCGTCAGGGCTCCCGCAAGTTTAAAAAGTCGCGTCGCTACAAATCCGGTAAAAAACAAAGGCTCTATCCAATGGAAATTGCGTGTAAACCAAGTTGCGACATTCCCAAGCAAAGACAGGATATTAAGTATGGATTGACCGATAGAGGCCAGTCCTTTCGAAAACTCTGCTGTTTTGAATTTTTCCAAGAAATCCCGGAGAGTTGTTTTGATGACAGGCTCCAATGTGTCATATCCCTTCATAAACGACTCGGAAAATTGAGAAGTGACCTGAGCCCAGAGCCCCTTGGTATTGTCCTGCTTCACCTTCGCCAATTCTGAAGATATACCATGTGAGCCGCTATTTTGCGTGGTAAGAGTACGGAGTTGATCGTAGTTACGGACAAACATCATTGCAGCGTTACCACCGATTTTGCCAAAAATAGCCTGCATATCACCCATTGTTGCACCTTTGGCATTCAACTCCTCGAAAATCTCTGCTAACGGGCGCAGTTTCTCAACCTGTTTGCCATAGATGTCACGATACTCAGTAAACTTCATACCCAATCGGTCAAGGGTCTTCTGGGACTCTTTGGTAGGTTTGGCAAAACGGGTCGCCATCGCACGCAAAGCAGTACCGGCCATAGTACCTTTGACACCCATGTTTCCTAAGATACCGATAGCCGCCGAACTTTCGGAGAACTCCACGCCAGCCAAACGCATATAACCTGCTGCCATTTTATAAGATTCAGCCATCTCGATCACATTCACATTCGAACGGGAAATAGTCGAAGCCAGAATATCGGCAACTGAATTCATGCTGTTACTCTTTATGTCATACCCGGCCATAATGTTAGTGGCAAGGTCGGCTATTTGGGATACATCATTATCGCCTATGAGTGCAAGGTTGGTGATTGGTCGGATTGACTCATTGATGGTCTCTATACCCATACCAGCCATTGATAGGTACTTGACCGCTCCGGCGACCTCAACAGCAGTAAACTTGGTCTCAACGCCGATTTTACGAACATAGAGAGCCATCTTCGCAAAACGATTTTCAAAGGTGGTCAAGTCATTATCGGCTACACGCAGAATACTCTGAGCCGAAGTCATTATGTTGGAATACTCAACCGCCTGAGTAATCTGACTGCGCATCATGCCATACATAGCGTAGGCATTGAACATGTGCATCATCGGCAGGTTACGGATGGACGGGGTACGAACATATTGCAGACGGTTAATGGCCGCCCGCTGTTTGTTGGTTTGTCCAAGTGTGGCTGCTCGTTGTTGCTGCCTTACTGCCGTTACTGCCTGTGCCGCACTTTGCTCTTGTCGTCGGGTCTTCTCACGGATAGCTTTGGCAGCTTCGGCTTCCGCACGCCGCTGGTTTGTTTCATTGCTTCTGGCAATACGTTGACGATCCCATTCCTTGCCTTTAGCCTCAATAAGGGCTCGCTGCATATTCAGTTTGGCAGCCTCATCAGCACGGGCGAACTCAGATTTCTGTGCCCTGAGCGCACGCCCGGTTATAAGCCTTTCCTGCAATTTATCCGATACTGCCTGCGGCATCACATAATCCCGCTGAGGATTATAGACAAAAGGCGGTTTGATATGATTTGGAGCAACGGTTGTTGTTCCTTTGCCGGGAGACCCCATACCGATACCGAGAGTCATCTTTGAGGCTCCTTTTATCTGATTCATCAAAGCAAGGATTTCCTGAAGACGCTGCTTGGCGACATCGGTTTTGATATTAACCTCTCTGCCTTTCTCAAGTGAGACCAGTGCAGCATTGATTTTGCCAACCACTTTAGTGATGCTCTTCTGGCTATCCATCATCGTCCGCACGGAGTCAGCAGCACTTTTGTCAATAGCCGCCTTTCGCTCCTCTGCCAACTTTTTATCCAAGAGCGTCTTAGCTTTGGCTTTTATCGTCTTGGAATCCAAAGGCTGACCGGCATTGATGGTCAGATTGATTCCTTTGGATAATTCCCCTATTTCGGATAGTAAGGTTTTGACACGGGTAAGTTTCTCTTCGGTCTTACTCGTCTCAATATTTACTTTAAAGTTATAATCCCGTTTTTTGCCGCTCTTGGTCCGAAATACCCTATCAATCTCAGACATCATGTTCTTGATGTTCGTAAGTGCAGGGGTAATGTCGTTTTTCGCTATCAACAAGCTTTTTACCGCATTGGCAAAATCTTGAACCTGTCGCGTACCTTGAGTGGCTTCTACATCTATTTTATAACTGACCGTATAATTTTGTTCTTGGGCCATAAGTCTGATTTTGGTGTAGAATAGCCCCAGAACATCAAATCCGATTAAAAAAATAAGCCCCCGTCAGAATTGTCCGACAGGAGCTTGGCAAGAGTCAATTAAGGATTTTGTGTTTGTGCAAGAAATGTGTTACTCACGCGACTCATGGTCATCTGCTGATGTAGCCATAGAGCCTCCTCGGAAAGCATTGCAAACTCTTCATCCGAGATGTCATTTAAGTTCACGCCGGGAAAGTAGTGGCGGATGTAGATAATCCGCTGACGGATGCGTTGCTCGTCGCTTACTTCCCAGCTTTGGATAAACCCACCAGTGTACTTTGACGGGTGGTGATGATTTCAGACAACTGTCCCATCAGGCCGAACAGAAACAGAGATTCGTTATCTACGAGCTCTTTATCTCCGTCGATAAAGCAGTCTTTGGCAAGGGTACGCATCGCTGTGACCTCATCCTTCTTTGAGGCAGCCATGAATTTGCTGAACTGTGGGAATGTAGGTTCGGCAAGATAAGCCACGTATAGTTCTTTTTCTTCGCAGTCCGTATCGCCGAAGACTACCATCGGATAAACCTTACGCAGTTTCTTTTCTGCTTTCAATTCCAATGCTCTTTTTCTGATTTGCTCCTCTTGGATCAGTGTCAATGATTTTTCTTCCATGATTTTGAATATTAATGTTCACTCTCAGAGTAGGAGTATGTTTTGCAAAAGGTTTAGAGCAAGATGAATTTCCCTTTGATACCACAGCTTTTCAATATCTCGCTATTGACTTCATTGAAAGAAATCAAGCATGATGGTGCTCCGGCTGTACCGCCACGTTCGCCCGTTACATGATGAAACGATAATCGCCCCTTGATAAAGAGTATCGAATGTGCTTTCTTAAAAATGAGTTCCTGAAAGAGCTTGGTTTCTGTTCTGGAAAAAGTTAAAGCAATGGCGTTTTTATGTTCGACACATCGCTCTATAAACTGAATGATAAGCTGAGTATCATAGGGTGGGTTCACCCAGCATCTTCCAAACCACGGTTGCTTCAATCCGTCATCCTCGATTGTGTAATGTTGGGTTGCTGTTGGCCAAGGTCTGTTTATCGGAGCGCAGGGGTCTAAATCAAATTGCCCAAGTTTAGCTAATAGTTCCGGTGGAGTCAGCCATTGATTCTTACCTGTCGCAGAATTGCCTTCAAAAGTTACATTCATTCTAATAATGTGTTTATGTATACCCAGAATAGCCCTTGTTGCATAATTTGGTTGATTTTAAAAGACCGCCACTCTCACGAGCGACGGTCTTCAACCAATAAAATTAAAACGATGAACAAAAAGTGTATCAAACTTTCACAGATAGAATAGGCATTATTTTCAGAAAAGTTTAAATCGTATCGCCATCGCCAATCTGGATGTCAAACGGGTTCAAATCGAACTCCTTTGTGATGTTCGTATCGTCCTGCTGGCTCTCCATACCATCCTCTGCAAAAATACACCCCTTAAGTGTGACGGTGGTAGTCGCCCAGTCATCCGATGCCATTGGATTGGCAAACGACACGATCAAGTCAAACTCACCAATATCCATCAATGAACCATAGGTAGATCTAAGCATCTGTTGAGTGGCATAATCCATCGTGATTGATGCGGTATAGGAGATATTTCCGAAACCACGTGAGACAGGCTTTCCTCCCATACCGTAGTTTGATTCAATCTTACGTTTCTTGTTCCACTTGATTCCGGAGACACCCTCAAGCGTGGTACTTCCTTCCTCGATTCCAAGGGCAGTCGATGAGAGGGTAATCATTGACCATGAGTAAGCTACATTATTTATAATTGCCATATCATTAATTATTTAGCGGTTAGTGATAAGCCCTCCTCAACATAAATTTTCGTTGCCACACCTACCGGAACAATCACATAGGAGATACGCAGCGTGTCATCAATGAGCACGTTCTGGTTTGCGTCAATATTGACAGCATAACCACTGATCTCCTGAGCCGCTTGCATCTTAGCAAGGATATCACCGATGAGGGTTTTAAAGGCTGAAATCTTAGATGGAGCAAGGAAGCCTGTTGCTGGATTGACCATTAGAGGTGAGTTCACATAAGGCAGTAAAGTGGCACGCACGGAACGACGGCTCTTATTGATAGTACGATTTCGGGCAATAGTTCGATAGTCCCCAATTGAGCAAGTTTGGTCTTTGCTGATGTAGATGCCGTTCTCACGTCCGGCATACTTCATCGGGAAGATGTAGCCTTTCTCATCCAAGTCATCAAGCAATACCGGCGACAACGATTCGTACATATTCAGACTTACAAACTCATCTCCTCCGGTCAGATTAATGTCTCCGAAGCCTAACTCAATATCTTGGAAGTCATCATCAAAGAGGTTGAACATCTTAACCCAAGCCACCGATTCCTGAACATTTGCACGAGCAACAGCTCCCATCATCGCGCCGATAAATCCTACCGGAGTGTTGTTCACATTGCGTTTCTGCATCGTCAACACCTTCGAACTACGAGCCTGACCGAAAATAACACTGATACGACTCGACTCACAGATAGCGGTCGGGATCTTATTCAAGTCAATCTGTTTACCCTCGCTCGTGCTACTACCTGTATTAGACGGGTTAGCCGAAAGCACTATTGACAAAGGTTGATGCTGGTCAGCCATTGCCACCGCTTTGCCATTGAGGGTTTTAACGATATTGAGGTTGTACTTTTCCTCTGCACCGTTCAACTTCCACAGGGGTTGTTCTGTCCATATACCAAGCTGGTTAATGGTTCCTCCGGCTACTCGCTGCATCGCATCGATAGCGTCCCATGAAGCCGAACAATCAGCAAACATCACGTAGAGTTTGCCGTTACCATCCACATTGCCGGACATACGGAAAAACTCACGGATATGATACGCAGGAATGCCATGTAGGAAATTGACGTTGTTCTCGTCATCCTCTGTGGTTTCTATGCGCTCAATGATACCAAAATCCTTAATCGCCGATTTGAAATTCGTTACATACAGGACATCGTTTAGTTTAAGTTTACTCTCATTGTTCTTTCCGTACCCGGCAGTGAAGAGTTCGGGTTGGAGAGAAACATCGAAGAGCAACCCGGTCACTTTTTCCTGACCGGATACACCGCTGTACGGGATATTCCCGTCAACGTCTTTTATGATTACATTTCCTAATGCCATGATTTATTTTTTGTAAAAGGGGTTTTTATAAAGTACCGCATTACCTCGGATTAATTTGGGGGTATCAGCGGTAAAGGCTCCTCCGTGTTTGTCCACGTACAGGGATTCATTCATCGGGAATGATTTGAGTACATCAAGCGTGTAGCTATCCGGTTCTTCTGCCACCGATTTCTTTTCCCCTTTTTCAGGGGAGGGAGCGGGTGCCGGTGCTGTCGCAGGTTCCTGTTGGGATGTGAGAGCTGTGGTATCTGCTTCTGCTCCCAGAAAGGCCTCGGCTCCCTCTATCGGAGCCGCATTTTCTTCTATTTGATTTTTCTGTTTAGCCATGATTCTTCTGGATTTGAAAAAGGGAGATGGAGATTGCTCCACCTCCCCGTTGATGAATGATAGTGAGTCTTAGACAGTCTTCTTGTAGGCAGTGTGGACTACGATTTCACCCGGACGTACAAGGTTGATATCCATCTTCATGCGCATTTGAAAGAAGAAGAGTTCAGAGTTGGATTGCAGGCGGTCAATCTTCAGAACCTCCGCATCATTCGCATAGTCAACGCCCATCCAAAGATTTGATTCCATGCCGGTCGAGAACTCACCCAGGACGATGGTGTGCTCAGGGATGCCGACAATCGGAATGATGCGCTTGCCTTTAAAGCGGTAGCGGTTCACCTCGGTATTTTCCGAGTATTTCACCTGCTTATCGGAAATATACTGGTCATAAGCGTCCCACGCATCCCAGCCAATCACAAAGGCAAGGCTGGTCTTTTTACGAATCTGCTTGGGGCACTTCTTCCACATCGCATACAACGCCTTTTCGACCGCCGCACCATCTGTCAACTCGGTATTACCCGATACGATGCACTGCCCTCCGGCTATGGTTTCGGCATCGGTGGCATTCACGTTGTCAATGATGCGTTTCACAACACCGTCGAAATACTTCTCCTTGCCACGACCAATCTGAATAGAGTCTGCCGGAGCAGTGACACCTGCACTGGCGGCGCCTCCCTTGGCGGCAGTCCAGATGGCATTTCCAATATACTCGTTCTTCTTGTCCATCAACAGGCGAAGCATCGTTGCCTGAACTTTTGGGTCGAGTTCACGGAATACCAGATTACCATCAGGCTGCGCGAACTTCCAATACTTTTCGTAGTCGCGAGGATTAAACTCCAGATAGACCATAAAGTCGGAAGGTTCAAGGTAACGCTCTGTAAGCGTGTACTCATTCTCGCCATTGGCACCTTTGGCACCGTGGTTACTTGTAGGGGTGGGAACATTATCCTGAATAATGTCACCTAATTTGATGGCCGGAAGCGTGTACTTGTGCTGGATTCCGGCTTTGATATGGATAAGACCTTCCTTGTAGGTGTCGTTACCCTGTGCGGTATAGGTGAGCAGGTCTTCAAGTACCTCACCGTTATAACCGTTCTGTGCAAATGTATCAGCCATTATGGTAGTTTTTTGATTATTCTTTTTATCAGCTTAATCTGCACTACCGTATGCGCTGTTTACGGGTGTTGTGTCCCTCACGACACGTCAATTGATATAGATGGACTACTTCATCTTTTTGAACTCGAAGTTTTCGCCTACTACCTGTGTTACTTTCTCAGCCATCTTTTCCTCGACTGTTGTAGCGGCAGCGGCGGCAGCTTGGATGTTGGCGGGGTCAGCGGCAATCTCCTTGGAAATCTGCTCACGCTCAGGGATACCGTTCAATGTATTTTCCACCAGTTCCGGGTTACTATCGGCCATGGCCAACCAATCCGCTTTTGTTTCACGAGAGATTTTACCGGCCACGATAGCCGCTTCAATCATCGTTTCATTCTTTGTCTTCTTCCCGTTTGCCTCCTTCTGTTGGTAGGTAGTGAGCGAAGCGGTTGCCGTAGAAAGGTCTTTTTGAAGGTTGGTAATGGTCGCATCCTTTCCGGCAATCACCGTCTGGGCATCAGCCAGAGATTTTTCCGTCTCTTTCAGTTTCGCTTCGACAGCCACCAAGGAGTTGATACGGGCCATTACATCCTTGACCTCGTAATTTTCTTTCATTCCCAGTGTCGCGGCAACTGCGGCGTACTCTGGAGAGTTGTTTTTTTCTGTACTCATGCTTTGGGTATTATCTGTTTGGGGTAGATTAGGTGTTTGCGTTTCAAAAAGTTTAATGCCGATTTCAGGAGGCAAAGCCGCACTGATTCCTTGCATCAAGTCCTGAATACGTGAAGTGTCTTCCAATCCTGAGAGTTGATTTTTGACTGTATCGCAAATTTGTTTCGAGGTATGCAGGACATTTTCAGCCGGGATGATACCCGCTTTCACGGCAGAAGCCGCATCGAAGAATGTTCCGTCCCGGTCTGCTTCTCCGGTCATTATCGAGCGTATGTGTTCGGCTTTGAGTCCGAATCTCTTCCGGTAAATGGTTTCGATTTGCTTGGTAAAAGCTTTCACAAGATCCGAGGGTTCTTTCTCGTCCTCACCCTCTCCGGGCTGGAATGGGTTATGAATCATCAAAATGGCGTAGTCACGCATCAGAGACACATCACCAGCCGCCCAGATAATAGAACCCATAGATGCCGCAATACCTTCAATCACACATTCAGTCGGTATCTTGGAATTACTGATAGTCGAATAAGTGGTCATACCAAACAGTACCGAACCGCCTTCGGAGTTGATTAGTACCCGAACCAAGGATGGACGCACGCAGTTTTCGAGAAAGTCGAACTCGGCGTTGAATTGGGAAGTGGACTCTTCGGTCACTTTGCCGAAAAAGCGGATGGTTGCAACCTCTCCACATTTTGCCTCCCCAAGGATATTTTGAAATTTCTCTGTCTTCATAAAATTGCCTTTGGGAAGGAATAGCCGCTTTTTCGGAGAAAGGTTTAAAACGAAAAAGCGGGCTAAAGCTGTTACACTTTGCCCGCTTGGGAAGGACCGTAATTCTGTTCTTATCGGATAGTTCAGAAGTTATTTTTCGATAAGTGAATGGATAAATTCTCGACCCTTGCTCGTCCATGCCAGATAAGTTACTTCAACAGGAATCATTTCGTCGTCGTCGTTAAGCCTTTGGGTGAATGTCTTTCGTTCAACGGCATAACCGGCATTTTTGTGCCTTTCGGCAATATACCACGATCCGTCAATCTTGATAGCCACTCCCTTTTTGATGAGTAGCTTATTCAGACCCGCTGGTGACATTCCGAGTTCATGGGCAATTTTACTGACGTTGTGTATTTTACCAGCCTCATCCCATTGCCGAATCTCTTGCAAGTTATCGTAAAACTGCACCTTCGTGGCATTCTGCTCGACCTGAGCTTCCAGCTCTTTATTCTTCTCGTCCAGCAACCGATTCTTCTCTCGACTCTCCTTGACATGCTCCACCATAGCTAGCACAAAGCCGGGATCGGTAGCCGCTTTGAGTAGCATCTCTTCGGTGGCGGTCAGGCCGAAGCGCAACAACTCCTTGATGCGGTCGTTGCACCAGATGGCAAACATGGGTGAAAGCCACCTGGCAAATTCGAGGGCAACGTCTTCGTGCATCCATGTACCTGAAGTATTGCCCCCTTTCTTAACTATCACTAAATCAGCCAAAGTGATTTCCTTCACTTTGGAAAATTCAGCTAAAAATGCGTTGGTTTGGTCTAATTTCAAAAAATCTACCGGACGTTTGCCGAATTTCTTCGCCATCTCGGTGGCGTTAAGCATTCTGGTTCCTTCTCCCATCTGGAAGGAAACCGGATTATTGTCGTACTGGAAAGTTTGTATGTTATTCATAAATTCATTGAGTTTTGAGACAATCTATAGCAGTTAAAAGAAATCTGAGAGTTGTACCTATTGGATAGTGGATTTTGGGACTAAAAAGATTAACCTGAAGGTTATTATTTTCTTTAAAAGAATATTTATACTGGAAATCAAGTGTTTGCATATTGGTATTTATATACTGAAAGAGTTTATTTACAATAACTGAGATTGTAGGTCTTCTTTGTTACTTATCACAATACAGGGAGAATATCATAGTTCCCTCTAAAGAGGAAACTATGATAAAAAGAGAAGAATAAGAGGGTCGAAAAGGTATTAACCTTCACTTACGTTCAGGTATAATACCTTTTCTCCCTATGTGTTTCACAAGTCTAAAGCCTTGTGAAATTAGTAATTCTTGATAGTAGTAGTTATAGGTAATATATATGTATTATATATACATGGTAGTTGCCGAACTTTCACATGAAAGCTATTTTATTGATTATAAAGCAAATACATTTTCCAACTAAACAAGAACACTTAACTATGCCCCAGTAACTCCGATTCAACTTGAACCAAGACATCCAGACGGCTGAAAATTTCTTGGACTACAGGAAAATTACTGCTATCCAACCACTCTTTAGCCACGTTATAAGCCAGTCCTTTGCTGAAAACATAGTTCTCCGGCTTTATATCGTGACGGGAAAGCCGCCCCTCAGTCGGTTTCAAGCCCAAATCATGTAGCTGACAAAGCCCGTCCTTGTGAAACACGCACCATCCCTCGTTTGTTTGTTCAGCCTGAACCATAGCGATGGAGTAATTCAGCTTTCCCAATATCAGCCCGACACACCAGTAGGTCGGTTTCAGGTTCTCCATGTAACCAGCCTCAATTAGCTTCAAAATATCATGCGGCGTTCCCAGACATGGAGTCCGACACTGATTCTTGCACGCCTGGCATTTACAAACACTCGGCTTTCGTCCGGTCTTGCGGATGATTTTTTGCAATACATTCTCTGCCATCTTACCGCTTCTTAGAATATAACTCCGGGTGTTGTTCACGCCACATCTCAATGATATACTCACGTCCGGCCTGCGTCCATCGTTTGACCGAACCTGTCGGGTAAATCTTGCCATCCTGTTTTTCCCACATATAGGGAACATCACATTGAAGAGCCTGATAGGGAGTGTGAACGACCCAGCGATAACCCTCAAACTTGATGATGTTATTCTCCGCCAAGAACCGATGTAGTTGTACGGTGCTGATTTCTAGTTCGTCCGCTATCCGGGAACTCTTGAAATGATCGCGTTCTTCGACATACTCTTCGTAAAAAGTGACTTTGGGTTCATCTTCCCGTATCTTCCGGGCTTGGTCGGCAGCCAGCATCAACGCCTCTTCAAAGTTTTGAGGGACAGGAAAATTACCAACGGCTTCGCTGAATGAGTTCCGATGTTCCCGTTTGGCAGGAACAAGTGTTACATATCCCTTTGTACCAAGTTCCTTAATGCGCTCGTTGCACCAATCGGAAAACTCAGGAGAGAGCCAACGGGCAAACTCCATCGCTAAAGGTTCTTCAATCCATGTTGCACCGTAATGACCGCGAGTAGTCATTACCTGGCTTTCCATCGAGAGCGATTTGCCGTCCCGGACCAGGGCAGATCTGAACTCTGTCGTGGAAGACTGCGTAAGCCATGTCGAAGGTAATTTATCAAATCCTTTGGCCATCTGAGTGGCATTGACATATATTCGTCCACTGTCGGCCTTGAACGTGTTGGGAAATTTATCCTGATAGGTAAACACCACGGGCTCTCCAGTCGGGATTGACAAGGATTTCCGTTTACTCTGTACCATTGAGGTAGGCAGGTCATTGACCCATTGTTGCATCCGTTCGCATAACTTCCCGACAATCGCATTTTCTGGTTGCACCACACGCAACAAGTTATGTACATCGTGGGGCTTTACACCCCAGCGGTTCCGCCCTCCATCTTTGAAGGGGATTCGAAAGGAAGTACGACAAAGTTTCATTGCCGTACCATTGTCCATCATACAAGTGCGGTCAAGAACCTTAAGTAAGTCATTTAGGCAAAGCCACTCGACCGCTTCTTGTGAACTGTATATCACTCTGATCGGCGCATCCTCAAAACGGATAACACCCATACTACTATTTGTTTTCATCCGCGTCATCGTTTAAATTGTTTTTTCTTTTATCATCTGCTATTTTCCTGCGTCGGGCCATTTCCCGCACAGAATGGTATCGCCGCTCTACATTACACATTTTATCGTATTCCTGTAACTTGAGCGTATCCAAATCCGTAATCTCTATTTCGATGTCGGGATGGATATGGCGATAATAAAAATTACCCGCAGAAATGGCTCGCCCCGTGCAGGCGAACGAGATGGCTTGCGGGTTGCCTCCGGAAATCTCGGAGGCACTACGAATGGAGCGCGTTATGCCTACCAGAACATAGGCTCCATTAAAAATTAAAACCGGCTTCGGTTTGTGAAATGGACTTCGTTTCATAAATCTTCAATTAAATTAGATAATGTTTCTTTCGTTAATCTATCTCTGATCATTTGCATGATTCGGGTGTCCGAAAGTGCTACACCATCCAGAAGCATCTCTGAAACTCGTTCAAGCATATATACCCCGAAAGCAGGGTCAATATATGCCACAAAGAGTAAAGCCAGCGACTCATCAATTAATACGTGTCCGGTTGCCTCATCCGTTATCACAACCTCATTGTCAGGTATCTCATAAGCCGCTTTTACACTTTCAAACCAGTGTGTAAACTTGCGAATGAAATCTACTGGTGAATGCTTCTGTGAATCTCCTTTCTGAAGAACATAAAGGGTGGCATCAAAATATACAGTGCCACTTTCGGACTTCCCAAACAGCAATTCCGGGAATTCCCTATACTTCAAAGTAAAGGAAGTCACGGTTTTAAGTTTCATTCATACTCATTTTTGTTTTTACAGTTAATAATTACGCTGCAAAGATAGATAATTCACTCAAAAAAAACGCTTTTTTATTTAGCTAAATACCTATTGTACAGCGTGTTAGATGCAAGAAAGTAGCTATTTTTGATATACTTTAATGTCGTATAAATCACTGACTAAGTAACTGTTTATGATATAATTACATTTGCATTGTTTAGATACTCTGATTTTACTTTCAACTTTTTTATGTGCGTAAGGCTATTCTGCTAGAAAATCAGATACATGCAGGTAGTTACAGCCCAAAATTCTTTCAATGGTGAGTTACTTGAGAGTATATTTCGCACCTCTAAAAAGACCATCACGGAATACGTTCGAGAGATTGAACGTAATAACCGATATAAATCCGTCCGGCAGGATATAACACTCGGAACCATACTTGATGACCGTTCAAGACTTGTAGATTTATACGAAGCTTGTCTGGAGCAGGATGCCCATATCCGGGCCGTTATTGAAACACTTGAAAGCCAGATTCTCGGTGACAGGTATATGCTTGCCCGGATGAATGACAAGGGTAAGTATGTTAAGGATATCCAATATACACAGAGGGTTCAAGGTTCCCAATTTGATAAAATCATAAAAGGAATCGTAGAGTCAAAGCTCTATGGTTTTTCCTTGATTGAGATAATGCCACACATTGACCCCAAGACCGGAAAACTGGCAGAGGTCAATCTCATCGAAAGACGTAACGTTCTGCCAGACCAGCACACAGTAGTGAAGCGGCAGGGCATTTGGCTTCCGAATTGGAATGTCAGTTCCAAAGCCTATCGTTCCAACTATGTATTGGTAAACTCCGGCGGCATCGGCCTTTTCTCCGCCACAACCCCTTTGATTCTGGCTAAGAAATTTACGGTTGCGAACTACGTGAACTTTAGCCATACTTATGGACAACCTATCATTCATGGGAAGACTGTCAGTGAGAGCAACGCTGACCGCAAACGTCTTGCCAATGAAATCGCAAATGCCGCTCAAAACAAAGTGGTGATCACGGGCATAGAAGATGAGGTGGATATCAAGACTTTCACCATGTCCAATTCGGAGAAGATATACACCAGCTTAATCGAGTTCGTCAATCGTGAAGTTTCCAATTTGATTTTGGGCTCTGAGTCAATGGCGGGTGCAACCCAGTCTTATGTAGGTTCCACCAAAGCACATCAAGATATTTTCAGGGAACGTATTGAGGTCTATCGTCGATACATCGAAAACATTATGAATGAGGAGGTGATGCCTCGTCTGGTCGCAATGGGTTACATCCCGGAAGGATTAGAGTTCAAATACTCTAACCGCATTGAGATGAACAACGAAGACCGGATCAAACTCTACCAACTTATCACTGATAAATACGAGGTCTCAGCCGATGAGATCGAGAAAGAGTTCGGTATCAACGTGGGTAAACAGCTAAACGCTGTCCCGATGACAAGTGGTGGAGTCAGCTCCGGTATTGGATCAAAGTCAAACAATGACCGTCGAGTGATGAGTGACGAAGAATATTATAAACGCTACGGCCATTCCAGAAGCAGCCAAATTGCCAACTTCCTAAAACAGTAACAAATGGCAGAGAGAGTTGAAATAAAATCAGGCGACAAAGCGCATCAAGAATACCTGCTGATTCTGGATGCCTTTCGCCGTATGGTGTATAACTACGAAAACAGTGCCCAGCGGCTTGAAGTATTCGATGACATCATATCTCTTCGAGCTTCGTTCTTGATAGGCCGGGCACTTACCGGACTACGCATTGACTTTGACAGGGCATTGGAGATTCTGCAAAGCAAGAACATTCACCTCACCGAGCGGGAGGAACTGGAACGCGATACATTGGTTGCAGCCATCGACAACTTGGTCGATTTCGCAGCAGTCGAAGAGGTCGCTATGATGCAAGAACTACCTGACACGTTAAGCCTTGCTGAGATGGAAACATACGAGTTGGTGTGCCAGAAGTATAACGAAACTTATGCGGAAACTGAAAATGCTCAGGTACTACATTCGGCAACCATAGCAGCATGGTGGATGGGCATATCGATGGACAGCATAGTTACTTTCAACACCCAGAACGATGAGCGGGTTCGGGCATGGCACCAGTCGTTTGATGGCATATCATACCTCAAGAGTGAATTTCCGCCGGAACTGATACCACCGATTGAATGGGCGTGCCGCTGTTATCTGACCTCGGATGGTTACGGTTCTGTTTTTGGCTCTATCTTAAAACCCGATTTTAAAGGAAAGGTAAATCCGGTGTTCTCGGAAAGTCTTGCCACTGGTGGCCGGATATTCTCAAAGGCGCATGTGTACTTTGCCATCTCTGTCCCCGTTGAAGTTGAAGCAATAAAATTGCGTATCAAACGTAAATTCGGTATCGCATGAGCAAGTTAACCTTAGAACAGTTCTGTAATCTCTGGGCCAAGGATATAAGATCAAAGCAGTGGCACAGCATACTGGCTAAGAATGCTGAGGACTTTGCGACAGAGGCGGGTGAATATGCTTTAAGTTGTTTTAGAGAATCATTTACCCAAGGTGGCTTCTACGGCAGTGGGACAAAATGGGCTCCTCGTGAGTCGAAATGGGGAAAGAAATTCACTCATCCGGTTCTAATTGATCAGGAAGAACTGAAAAGTAAGATTAAAGGAGAAAAAGGGCAGTACGGTTCATACAGTGCTTTCGGGAAACGGGATTACCGTCGTCGTTATAGTTATGACATTTGGACGAGTGAAGAGAGCAAGGCCATTAAAGGTAAACGAGGCAAGAAACGGGGACGCAATCAAAGTTATGCAGCAGTACACAACACCGACCCCAAATTTGGACTATATACCGTGAACCAATACTCATCACGCCGTCCCGTACAGAGGCAGTTTATCGGTCATAGCCTCAAAGTCTTAGAACATATAAATTCAGTATTAACACCAATAATTTTTAAAGGATTCCCACATACATGATAAAAGATAAGCAACAAGCCATCACAGCAACACCTCCGGTTAGCACTGAGAATAGGAAAGTTACCACACCAGAGGAAGTGGTAAAGAACCCGTTTGCTGAAATGTATTATGCCGTCAAACGGGCACTGCTCACCATTCGCGAGAATCCTGAAGTTCCGACTTCACCACCGTTCTTCAAAACTATTGCTATTGATAACGGACAGTACCTGCGCATCATTCGTGACACAAACATGGAGATGGAGGTCGCTTTCCCGGCTATTTTTATCCATTTTGTCAACGTCCGCTATCTGGTGCAGCAGCAACGCATCGGCGAAGGTCGGGCCACCATGCGGGTACGATTCATTCTGAACAACCTGAACAATAGCGATCCGGACAAGGAGTGTGAACCCTTCGAGGTCTTCCAGCGCATCAATGTTGCCATTCAGAATGCAAAAGGTAAGGAACCGGCACTTAACGAACGCTGCAACCTGACCTACTTCGATATGCCGCAAACCACCAATATGCTACAAGCTTACTGGATAGACTATGAAGTATGGTTCCGGGAAATCTCCGCATGGAAGTACAAAGACTGGATAGAGCGTTATCTCGTCATGCCACCGTTCACAAATCATAGCGATGCACCCCTGCACGACACAGAGAATCACGGGAACCATCCTCGCCCTATTTACAAAGAAGCAACAGGGCTGGTTCCTTCAGTTGAGGAACCGGGAACTCCCGAAGAACCGGAACAACCTGATGAGTAAAAACAGAAAAGCGAAGTGAGATTTTCCCGCTTCGCTTTTTTCATTGTAAAAATATCAAATAAGTAGCGGAAATCAACCAGGCGAAAAAACGTCAATTGTAATATATACACCTCGACAATAAAGATTCCCTATCCAACATATACAGTTGATGAAATAAATTGGGCTGGCTATTAAGCTCTTGTGTATTCCATTGTTACTTACCTCATGCTTATTCATATATACATAGAAGCAAAGCATCCTATTCTCTGTATAAGTCAAAACCCATCATTAAGGAGCTGAGAACGGTGTCTTTGGAACTCCGTTTACTTACTTACGATAAGTAAGTAAATCCTAAAACGAGACTTGAAAAATTACCCCCATCTCACGTATACACCTCGCACCGGCAGGCACACCCTCCCTCATCTTTTTATTTTTATCACACCATTGTATTTCAATTAGTTAGACGGTTTACTTTGTACAAAAGTAAACCTCTTTTCTCTGTATATTCAAAATTTGAAAGTAAAAAATAATTTTCTTATTCAATTGTCGTTTCTTAACAATTCTAATACATTGATAATCAGATAGTTGAATAATCTTTCATTTTTTCATACACTCATAATCATACCCAAAACCAAAAAACAGAAAGAAAAATATTTTTTCAAAAATCAATCTTTTTCTTTTTAAGTTGATATTCAACTACTTACAGCCTCCCCCTCGCGTGCGTGTGTGTTCAAGTCTATTTTTGACGTATGCAAAGAGCCACACCGAAAAAAAAATATTCAAAAAGTTTGGAGATTGAAAAAACGGTGTTATACTTAATCATGTCGAACGGCAAACGAAACAAGCCGAACGGCAAACAAAAAACAATATCAAAAAACGAATTAAAAAATAGTTTTAGGAAAAAAAGAAAAACAGACCGCAAAAGCGAGAAACAAAAGAGTTTTTTTATTGGAAACATTTTTTTGCACTCTGGAAAAGCAAAAAACGTCCGTTCGCTTTGGAGCGATTAAAGAGGGTGTTAAACAACCACACCGCACGGAACTACAAACCAATGTAGCAAGTAGGAACGGCAAAGTACGTGTACTTTGACCGCATACACAAAACGCAATAATTTGGGAGCGTGAGTTGTATGGAAACAAGGTAGTGAAAAAATAGTGCCATAAGTCTGCCCAGTTGCAGCCGGAGTAAAGTTCACAATGCGGGAAAAACAATCCGCACGGAGCTTGAGAAAGAGTGTATGCCAATGTTATGCACTGAAATCACCAGCCGCCCACCGCCTTGCTGTTAGCTGCCGCACTGGAAAAGGTGCGGGACGTGCCAAAGAAACACCTTTGCGAAATTGGAGTACCAAAGGGTTTGCCACGATGCAGAATAGTATCTATTTGCTGTCTGAACACTGCAAATATAACGCTTTATTCTTGTGGAGCAAACTATGTGGCACGTTTTTGAGTGAGGCATATTGAAAAAATTGCACGCATTTCAGGTGAATGAATTGCGTGCATTTTTTATGGGCTGACGGTAAGGTTGCCGTGTTTTGCTATACTCTGGCAAAATGTGGGGTTCGAGTCCCTGCCTGCCCTCAATATGCACTATTGCATAGGTTCAAACAATTCATTAACAATCTAAAAATTAAAAGATTATGGCAACTTGTAAGTTAAATGCAGAACAATTGGCAAATTTGGCAACAAACTTTGCAGGTGTGGTATTGGTGTACAAATCAACCAACAAAGATGGAGTAGAAACACGTACCGCACAACATTTTTTCGGGGCTGAATATGAACCTGCCGACAAATCGCAGGACGAAGTATTCCGTGTATGGAAAAATGTAGTGGCTACTTTCTGGGCTGTAAAACAGAAAGAAACAGACCTACGTGCCGACAATGACGGTATCCGGTCAAAACTTCGTGCCTCAACTCCGACTGAAATCATTTTCCAGACAAAAAATGGCGAACGTATTAAACGCTATGAACTGGAGGAATCCGTGTGGCAAAAAATCGGTCTTGTTCCTACTAAAAAGGATTTAGAACGTACCGCAAGGGACTACAAAAAAGCAATTCACGCCGCAACAAAGGCAAGTTTCGACGCACTCGGTTTCCGTGTGGAATTGCCGAAAGAAGCTGAAAAGCCTATTGAAAAAGTTACTGAAACAGAAGCGAAAAAACCAGCGACCAAGCACCAGCAAGCAACTCAAGCCGCTGCGTAACTGCGTGGTAACAGTTAGTTTGGTTTGGGGAGTATGCAGATAGCGGGTTGAAATAGACCTGCTGTCTGCTACTTTTTTATGTATGCCGTACCTATGTGGTAACGTGTAATCCATTCAGATTTTTCCACGAGTTTAGTGGGAAAGTTCTGCCCGAATTATCTATGACTATGTACAGACTAATAGCTTTTAACGAAGTATCTGCCAACTTTACGGCTCATTTTGAAGTAAGTATATCGCCGTATTTTAACAGGCAAGCAAGTAACAGGTCAGGCAAATTAGAGTTTATTACCCACAAATTTGTCCGATACCTAATGAACCGATACGGATATGCAGGAAGCAAAGGAGAATCTTTGCGGTCTTTTATATGCCGGAAATTCGGTGAATCTGCGTGGAATCTCCTTAAACGATTGATGTAAGGATATGGAAACGTCTCTATAAATGCTCAATGCCCAGTATCAAATGTGGTGCAAAGAGTGGACTACGTGAAGAAAGTAACAACAAATAAATATGCCGGTAATATGATAGAATTACACGATGTTAAGGGAACCAAAAGTTTTGGCTGCTTTAAGAACTTCAAAGCGTGCAAGAGTACGCTCCAGCGACTGAAAGAGAGTGGCGAATTGCAAGAGAATCGCGACACGGTAACTGTGTGTAGCTTCAAAAACGAGGTATTGCAACGGGTGTATAATGTGCGGTTTCTCCGAAATAAGTGGAGACCATTGCCACCAACACCAGCCGCGTAACGCTTCACACGTCTGGTAATTTGCCGGACTTTTCAGAAACAATTTTGTCTCGAAAGAGCATAGAACCAGCGTCTTATGCTCTTTTTTGTTTTTACCAGCCTCTAAATAAACTCAATATGAAAAAAATATATTCCCTGATCCAGAAGCACGAAGATCTGATTGCCAATACTGTATTTATTACCGGTTTGGTACTGATGGGAATTATAGCCTATGCTGTATTGTCTTGTCCCCGTGTCCCATGCTTCGGGTTCTAACACCTAAAGCGACTCAATATTTCCCGCCGGAATCCTGCAAAGTGTTCCGGCTTTTTTGTGCCCTACAAAAAAATGTTGCCGATAAAATAACCAAAAAAGTAATCGGGCAACTACTCTGAATGAAACCAATAAAATCATAAGATATGAAGCAAAGAACCTTTCACGGTGGCGACCTCAACAAAGCCACCAGCCTGTTTGAATATGGTCTGCTTGTCAGATATGTGCCCAACGTAAAAAGCTGGCAATGTGTCTATAAATCCGGCACGAACAGATACAGCTATGGTTGGATTAGCGAAATTGCTCTCAACGAAATCTTCACGAAAGACTGGGGCAAAAAACATCTCAAAGTCTTTATGGAAAACTGTTGCAGCTATTGGGACGAATGGGTATTGTTCCCGATGCAGCACAAGATAGATGATTTCATCGCCTATTTCGGTAGCCTTGAATTGTTCGGCGAGGATTATAGCGGAGGATATACCGCAAAAGAGATTTGCCGGAAGTTACACCTCAAATTCGACATCGACTATGAGCAGGCTTAATTACTACTACCTCGACTACTTGCATAAGGAAGTCGGGCTGACTCGGAAAGATGTTGATTCAGTCCCCGAATCCGGTAGAGCTGATGATGCGTGTTCTGTTATTGCCGACAAAAAGTATGTGCAAAAACAACTGGCAGAAGTTTCTGACGAGCAGTTATTCAAGGCTGTAAAAAGCCTCTGTGATGATCCGGAATTACCAACTCGAAAAGATGCTATCATGTACATTGTCTGGATGGTAGCTCTATCAATTAAGGAGGAAATAATATGAAAACACGGAAATTCTGCCCTAAATGCGGACAAGCATTAACCAAGTCTTCCACTGAAGGCTATGCCTTTCAATGCCTTACATGCGACGAAGATTTCTATGAGATTGAAGCTATATGTAAAGAAGAAAAACTGACACTTGATGATGTGAAAGAGGAATATCACAAAAGTGATGTCTGTATGGGCGAAACACTCGCTTTGATTCCCGCCGATTCACTTTCATTGGAAGAAGCCTTTCAACTTTACATTGAAGCGATGAAATGGGCTGAAGGTGACCGATTTTATAAATCAGAGAACGACGAACCCCCACAGGAGATTTAACATACTCCAATCAACTAAATATTAACTGACAAATAGATTAAAGATTATGCAAGGAAAATATGCAACCCTGATAACCCCATACAAAGGCTATCGAAACATTCTAATCCTCAGCCAAGAAGGTAACCGCTGGACTGTAGAAATCTGTGGTAGCGGTGCGATTATCGAAGTCTATGAGGATGAATTTATTATTGATTCTTAAAATGTTACGAATATGAGCGAAGAAAAATTACTGGAACTTGCCGAGAGTGGCGAGTGGAAAGATAGAGCGATTGAATTACTCCAGCAGAAAACAAATGCCTGCTTGGATGTGATTCAATCGTTTGTTTGTGACCATTGGCAAAACCTTGCCAGTGACGAAGAGAACCTATATAATTTCGAGATATATGAATCGGAATATCAAGAAGTCTATGCGTACTAACGATGAGGCTGAGACTGCAACAGTCCGCCAGCTCAAAAAGGGTGATTTTTTCCGACTGAATGACTCTGAAACTGCTCCTGTGTGGGTTCGGGATGAGTATATCCCATCAGCAAAAAAGTTTAGCACCCATCTGTACGACGATGTGAACCATGAACGGCTCCGCAAAGGTGAAACTACGGTTTATGTGGAATTTACCTTTTAAGAATCCGATTATGGCATATCCTATTATATACCTTCTCCCTGTTTATTGGGCTTGTGCCCTTGTCAACGATGACTATACAGGTCTTAGTGAGGAGGAGCAAAAGCAAATAAAGGACTTTCTGGAAACATCAGAAGGTCACCCGGTTGATGTAGATTTTGAAACTGAAGGGTTTTATCGGCATAATGATGCCGGTACTTTGCCTGGAAACTGTGCAAAATTCATCTTCCTAATAGATGAACCGATACAAAATTAACATAGTGAATAATCCATAAAAAATAAAACGATGAAAATATTCTGCCAAGAGCGGTATGACGAAGCAATGAAACATGCCGCAGAAACAAACGACCCGACATTGCAACAATGTTTGGATAGATTAAAAAGTTGGGAAACCAGCAATCCTGACCGCCCGTGTGAAATCGAACTGCATTATGACTTCGCTCCGCTCTCATTCCTTTTCGTACAACGCTACCCGGACGGACGTGAAGGTCTTGTGGGTGGCTTGGTATATCATGGTTCACCCGACCAGTCAATGTGTGTACAATTAGTACCGACAAAAGGCTGGCAAACACACACCTAATAATATGGAGCGAGACTATTTGTGTAAATGCAATAATTGCGATACGATTCTAATAGACAGGAATCCGCAATTTGATGCTCCAGAACTGCCACTACAAGGCAATGAGGAGCAAATGGAATGGCTGGAAGATGAAGATGGTCAGTTCTGGGGGTGTCCTCATTGTAAAACGGATGACTACCTGGTGGATTTACCAACATTATAAAAACGTGCGAGGCTTAGTTTTCGGTGCCAACCCTTTGAGAATGTGCCATCCGATAAAGGAGAATCTGAAAGAGGTTATGGAGGTTCGACGGACCTTAATCGCCGCAAGACAGCGATATGTCTGGGTTCAGTATGGTTTTGAAACAAGAATCTATCTGCGAAAGAGTACTGAATCACTAACAACCAATAAAAATATAAACTTATGGGAATAATAGACAGGATCTGTAACACATGCAGTTGCGACAAGAAACAAGCGGAAGAATATCTGGAAGACGAACTGCGTCATCTCAGAGATATGCAAAATTTAGGCGACCTAAGAGACCGAGACTTTGAGGATGCTTGCTCTAACTTGGGGCTTGAATCCGATTATATTATGTATTTCGTCACTCAGCTTGCCTGCTAAGTATAAACTCTAATAACTAAAACGATGATTGAACAAATAAAAGCCGGTGACAAGCTCACCGTGATAAAAGTAAACTCACTTGCTGCAACCTCCATCAACGAGATAACAATCGATTCAATACAGGAGGGCAAAGCCATATTTGCAGCAAAACGCAAAAGGTATTATCTCTCTATTGACAATAGTGTACTGGTACTCAAAGGTCACAACCTCGGCATCACACAGGGTAGTTGGAACAATGGTGCCACCTGCTTTCTAATGAGCGGTAACTGCAATTTAGGAGGACTGGACAGAGAGTCAATGATTGCGTTACTCAAAACCAACATCAATCCAGAGTTTAACCAGTGGCATAAAATCTACTGGTTTGATGGAACAAGCGATAAAGGCGATCCTATATTCGTTCCACGCCCTGTATCTGAGAACTATCTTCGCTATCAAGAACAAGCAGAAGCAAACAATGCCAAAACCGCCGGAGAAATCAATATTGGCGATTTCATATATAGCTATCAGAAAGGTTCAAAATTTAACGACCTGACGGATATGCTAAAATACCACTTGAGTACTCACAAAAGCTTCAGCGAAAAACTCGAACTGGGTAAAATCGTGGATATTGTCGAAATGAGCGAAGACAATTTTACAGCACTTGATTATCAGAACAGAGGTCATATTGTAAAAGATAATGGAGGAAGTGCCTCTGATGATATAGAAGAAGGACGGGATTCTGACAATCTCTCAGAGTTTGAACGTGAAACTATATATTTTCTCTTTACACTTATCCGTACCCCATCTGGTCGGGCAATTACAGTTGATGCTCAGGGTTTCGATTATATGAGATATACTGGATTGTTGTCACACTACAAAACCTCTATGGTTACTGATTGTGAAAAAGTTCAGAAACTCCTACAAAAAGATAGTGAGGAGATTCTACAAGAAGAGCAGGCAAAGAACGCAGAATTAGAGCAGGAAAAAATACGCATCGAAAAAGAATATGGCTTTCTCACCATTGTAACAAAGAACGATGGACAAAAAACCGCAGCCAATAATCTTCGTAGTCTTCTCAAGCATAAGTTCCCAGCTACAAAGTTTTCTGTCAGAAAGCATTATTATGACTCTTACATTGTTGAGTGGAATGAGGGACCATCAGAGCCACAAGTCAAAGAAATCACCCGATTGTTTGTAGATAAGGGATTCGATGGAATGACAGATTCTTCATTCTCTATTACCAGCCCTTTTATCAAACGCTACGGAGGCATTGGTCATATCTCAATCGACAGAAATATAAGCGATGAGAGAAGGAACGAAGAACTTGTCTCGCTAAATTCAGAGCTCGGTAAGTCATACGAAATGGAAGATTATGTAGCAGAAAGATGTGAGATAGCCAGAACGCTGATTCACCAACGTATTTACGAGAAAGATTTTTCACCTGTTATTGAATCAAGTCCGAAGGATAAATCAACCGCTACAAAACCAGACTCCAAATCCATGAACGTGCAAGGTGTCGAGATTATTGACTACTCCGAAAAATCCTTCGCCGTTATTGGAGACACCAAGCCCATCAAAGGGCTATTGAGTGATTTAGGTGGCAGTTTTAATGCCCGTCTCAAATGTGGAGCAGGCTGGATCTTCTCTAAAACCAAGCTAAACACCGTGAAGCAAACCCTTTCAATCACTTAAACATGAGCAATCTGGACAACATACTCTCATTTGCTACCCAAGTTGCGGAAGAATCCGACAGGCAGATGCAGAGGTTAGAACTTTGGGAAACACACATGACCCCAATGCTTCAACAGAAATTTGGTGTGAAGTATGATATTTCACTTGACGGGATGTATCGCAAAGACACACAGGAATTTATAAACAAACAGCGTGTAGAATTCAATAAACAAAATCCATTATGAATGCACAAATTCAAACATACTTACCAAGCTACGTGAATCTATACTTTGTGGATTACCGAGACAACTTATGTGAGAGTAAAGACCTACTTCAAAAATCCGTCAGTTCGAACTCACTGGATTCAATACATGAAAAGGTGTTGGAATGGTGGGATTATCCGGAAGGCGAATACCTCAAAGAGATACGTCAAAAGATGGAGCAAGATGGAACCGAAGAGCTATACGAAGAAACTGAGGAAGAGATTCGGGACTGGCTCTGTGAAAATGATAAATCGACACCTGTTGAAGAATTGTTACGTAACACCGGCAATATCTCCATGTTCTATTCACTCGGACTTGAAATTGACGGCTGGCACTCCGCTTTCATGTGTAATCCGTGGAGAGATGGAAGCTATGCAATGGACGCATATAAAATCAGACAAAAGTTAGGTGTCAAAAAAGGAACTCCCGAAGCTGAGAAAATTGACTCCATTGTAAGAAACGCATCGGGAGGCGGCGAACTAAGGCTCTATTTCGGTAATGAACTTACAGCCGTTCTTTCTTCTGACTCAGAAAACGATTTTAAACAGATTCACTTTAAGGGAGAGATTGCTGTCGCACTGTATAACGCTGGAGAAGGTTCCGGGGATTTCGAGTATTTAAAAATCGACAAGTCATTCCCATTTGTCAGAGAAAACCTTTACACATCAGAGTCAGACAAATATAGCCTTGAGAACTGCTTTGGAATGTGCAGCGATTGGTTGGATAAATCAGACTCCCCTGTATTCTCTATGGATAAGCCACGAAAGCCTCAAACTATTGCCAAATCAAAAAATGCCGACCAAATTGCTCGTGAAGCAGAACTGAATCGGGTATTCAAAGCCGGAGGATGCACTTTTGGCGATATGGACTACAACCGACACCGAGGGGTGTACTATGATAACAACGTTCCCTGTGGAAGCCACTGCCCACACTGCGGAACTTTCTGGATTGATTAGCTCAAAATCAAATTAATAAATACCAGAAAATGACAAGAAAACAAATTGAAGAGGCTAAAAATTCATTGCCTCGTTTTAACAACAGAACATACGAAGAGAAACATATTGCTGACGAACTAAGTTGCCGAGAGATGATTAACAGTTGCTTAATCTATTGTAATCCAACTGCATTTTACGATGAAACAACGCATGAGTTTCAATATTATGCTCTGAGATATGTAAAGGACTTGGGTGAAGAAACCGTCAAAAGATTGTGGGACGAACAACTTACAGACTTCGGCAAAGCAACTGTGCAATTTGGTGTTCACACGGATAGTGAGGGGTGCTGCTATAATAATTGTATCTGGGCTGACGAAAGAAATTAATCACCCTGAAATAAACAAAAAAGTAATTCACTAGCTACTCTGAATAAAACCAATAAAATGAAGATTATGGCAGATAAAATTTTGCATATGTTTTTCGACATCGACAGATGGACGAAAGCAATTGAGAAAGGAGTGTTCAAAGACATTCGCAAAGACCAACTCATACGGCTGACTGATGAGCATACCAGACTGGCGATTGCCGATGCAATGCTGAAAGGCAAGTATGAAATCTCTCCACCCCATACTGCACTGATACCAAAAGATAATGGCGAGTTCCGCACGGTTTACGTCAATGAACCTATGGATCGTGTAATACTGAGTATCGCCAACGATTTGCTGTTCGACCTGATGCCAGAAATGCTTCATAAGTCTTGTAAATCATATCAAACAGGTATTGGATGCGGCAAGGTTGTAAAAGAGGTAAGTCTTCAAATCACGAATGCTCCCAGTGGTGACTGTCTGGGTTGGAAGTCCGACCTGAGCAAATACTTCGACAGTGTGCCGCTTCGATATATCGACGAGGCATTTGACAATGTGGAAACAAAATATGGCCATTCAGCCAGGGGTGGTCGGAAGAAATTCGATTCATTAGTTTTAGTCTATGTTTTATTAAAAAACAGATTAGGATCTCCCCCGCATTCTATTACAATCATAGATATAATTAAATTTCTGACTTCCATGGTAAATCTTCTTTTAGCTGTTTTATACCCCAGATTATTGGCGTGTTTATATATGAGTATTAACATTGCAACAATCAGGCTCATGTATATCATTACTTGTATTCCATTAGTGTTTAGAGAGACTAAATGGCTAACATTCAATTCTTGTTTAATAAACCTAAAGAATACTTCGATATCCCATCTACTCCTGTAAGCATCAGCCACCTCCTTAGCCGATAGTTTTAATTCATTAGTAATAAACCAATATTCTTTAGACTCATCTTCTTTACTTTTAGCTACAATTAACCGAAAAGGTTCTTTAACCAATTCTGAGTGATAGTGAGTATTAGCTTGTTTGTTATTAATAATCTTCCCAGTATATAAATATACCAGACTGTCCTTTACTAAAGTCAAGTTACCTAGATCAGTGATAGTATCATTAGTAATCAATGACTCAATATCTACATGCTTGCGGTTTTCTTTAGCACGTATAATGAATTTAGCGTGCTCATAACTAAAAGAACTCATACTTCTAGTTGATTGAATACCTCTATCCAAAATATAAATATTCTGATGATCTGTCTCTTGTTTGACATGCTTTAGAACAGCTTCAGGCAAGGCACTATCTTCGCTAGAATAGGTTGGTGCGGTAAACACTTCTGATAAACAAGGGAGTATTCCATCAAAAGCCATAGTATATTTAACAGCTTTTCTATCATGTTGATTTTGACGGATACCCATTGCCAATTTATTGGATGTTTCAAAGACAATAGTACTATCCACTCTGATAAGATTGTATTTTAATTTATCTTTTTCAGAGTAGAGTTCGTTAAATTGTTCGTAAATGCATGTATGAATTTGTTTAAAGAAATCAGCATCAACTTTGGACAGCCTTTCCGAAATAGAACTTCTGCAAACAGTTTCTGATTGGTCTAAATCAAATAGGGTTTTAAATACAGAATCGTTAAAGGTGTCTTCTAATGTCCGTTGGCTTAGCCTATTGTTTTCTAGAATACCGTACATCAACAAGTAAAATAACTTTTTCCCATGAAGAACTTTTGTATAATAATCTACTTTTGTGTTTTCTGATAAATGATTTAAAAGAGCTTCTGGGATGACCTTCAATATTTGATTGGCTTCAACTTTGTGATTTTTAAATATAGTCATAAATACCTGATTATCAATACATAAAGATAACCATAATCAGCAAATTAACCAAATTTAAAAGGCTAAATATCAAGCAGTTTTATAAAAAAAGAGTTGAAAAAATCTTCCGACCACCCCTGCCATTCAGCCCTGATTGACGTATTGAGAAAATATTACCACTGCGACTTATACTTCGATGAAGAGAACAATTTCAAAAGTAAGTTCCAGTCGCTGAAACAAGGTTGCGCCGTGGCAAGTTGGCTGGCAGATGTTCTCTTATACGACCTCGATGATGAGTTGTCTCAACTGAATGGCTTCTATGTACGCTACTCAGACGATATGCTTTTTATCGGAGATGATTACGAGAAAGCAATGACCGTACTTCAACAACGACTTAGTGAGATGTCAATGGCTCTCAACCCTAAAAAAGTGGAATATCTAACGGCTGACAAGTGGTTCAAATTTCTGGGGTTTAGCATCAAAGGCAATATGATTTCTCTATCGTCCAGCCGCATCAAAACATTCCAGAAAGAAATTGAGTCACGAACTATCCGTAAGCCTGGTATCACTCTGGCAAAAGCTATTAACTCCGTGAATCGGTATCTCTATAAAGGTAACGGTGAATTTAGCTGGGCAACACAAATACTACCTGTATGCAACGTCAGAAAAGATATAGATGAACTAAACAAGTTTGTGATGGATTGCCTAAGAGCCATCGAGACAAGAAAACGCAAGATAGGCGGTCTGGGATATATCAAGACAAAGGGCGATGGCTGTATTGTCCGAGGTTTGGGGCGGAATGTAAAAGCAAACCGCAATAAGACCAACAATAACATATCAGGCTATCTGACAATTGGTTGTATGCAGAATGCCATACTTACAAGCCATACTGTGTATAACACATTGGTTTCATCATTATAGGAATGCCGAGCACACGGTTAATGAATGAAGAGCGAGAATTTAATGTTACAGGTATGTATACCAGAACCCATATTACGATTCACCGGTCTAGCAACCGGTGAATCCCATCTTGGTTCTGGAATTACCTGTAAATATCAAGAGATTAAAGAGATGTGTCGCTTGCTTGACATTCACACAGAGATACTGAAACACATCAGTGAAGTTCAAGGAACAACAATTTACCAACCCGCGTACGGAACCAGCTCCTACAGAGTCTTGAAGGCCGTTCATAAACCGCCTTCAGACTCTTCTGAGCTGGAAACGCGGGTAACATCAAGAGTATAAAGCAATGTGTCGTTGTTATGAGAACTTTCTTATTCTTAGCACAAAACGTGATTCAAGGGAATAATATTTAGTGTATCGTGCTCAATAAGCCTCCGCTGCGGCGTCGTGATCCCTACCGTTATACGACGCCGCTGCTTAGGCTTCCAGCCACGCTAAACATCAAATTCATAGAGGAATGTGCCAATATTCTGAGAATCACAACAAAAAGAACTTAGCACAAAGTGAAAGCCCAGATTAGGAAATTTAATGGTGCAGCTCTGCAACTGCTGGAACCATACGTCATCTCCGTATATCTTCCGATATGACGTGATGGGGCCAGCAGAATAGCTGCTCATATCAAAAACAGTAAAGTTATGTGCCATCCTAATTGAGACTTTCTTTTAAAAGAGAAATGGTAACGCAACCGATTAATGCACAAGGAGTCGAATTTAACATACAGTATTATACCTGGTCCCTGAACCTGGTTATAACCGAGGTTCAGGACCAGGAGAAACTGTATTTATCAGAATGATAAAGTAATGCGTCAGCGATTTGAATGCATCTAATTTATAATTGAGGAAACATGAATAATATCTATCAAGCATCTATCCAAGCTGTCGAGGACGGTGCAAACTTCAGAATTGATTTCCAGTCCCGAAGTCTAAAACTGAACGGCAAGTTTATCATACAAGACGGCAGATATGAAGGTGAATTGGGGGTGACGGATTGCAACGAAGATGAGTTTTTCGCAAATGTGGAAGAACTGTATTCTCGGTATAAAAACTCAGTTCCATCAGAGCGCAGCGAAAGCAAGCCGCACCAATATTTCATGGCAGTGCCCGAAAGGAGTTTAAGTGATGATGCTATGTTGTATGGTGAACGTCGGGATAAAGCACAAATTGAACTCGAATTATATGTTCTCTGCCAGATTATCAACGGGTTTAAATGGAACCCAGAAAAGATGGGCAAATGGTTCTGGAAAAGTAAGGTCGATAAAGATTTGGTGATACTCAAAAACTGGATAGAGACTAACTGTAATTAATCACAATAATAAAAAGAAGAAAATGAAAAAAGAGACAAAAATGTTGTGTCCCAAGTGCGGCGCAAAGCCCGAAATTGCAAAGGGCGACTTTACTGCTGTAATCGCAATTGTAGGCAAGGGTTTAGGTTTGGAGGTAACAGCAACGGAACATAGCCCCTCAACGAAACTGCCCAAAACAGCACAGGAACGTATTGATGCACTTCGCAGTGCCGGCGTGGATGTAAATAATCTATTTGCCATGAAGGGGGCCAACGGTGGCGAGTATATCGGTTCAAACAAGGATGGTGTACTTTCCATGCTTGATGACAACGATCCTATTTTCAGTCACATCATTGAACAAGGAACAGTCCCTAACCGCCGTCTGTTCAGACGCTGGGTTATGGCTCAAATGTTTCACATGATGTCTTATACACCTCATCGTTCAAAAGAACCGGTAGGTGTGACGAACATGATTCATCGTTTGGGTTATGATTATCAGTGGAAAATGTTAATGGATGAGTTATACGCTCAGATGAAAATGTCGGAAAGGGATGCCGTAAATTTCACAGATCGTAATCGTTGGTTTAACACTGACGTTGTTATGGCTATGGCGAATGATTATATTGTACAGCTAAAAGAGCGTGTGAATAACCTGAATGTGAAAAAATGTAAGGGAGTACCTTACAAGCGCATTAATAGCCAGAATATTTTCGTGTCAGATTTGCAAAGTAAATTGTATAACCCGTTATACGCAGCAATAACACATATCAAACAAGCAAAGAACGCTTCCCAACTATACACTGCGGCTAAAAAGTTTAATGAAATGCGTATCAATATGCGATGTGACACACCCCAGAGCAAAGCATGGGTAGATGCCTACAAAGGTTCTGGTGCATTCTTTACAATGCAGAACCTCGTTCGTTTCCATAACTGTGTTGCCATTGATGATGCAGGAAATCGTCTGGACAAATTTCAGTCTCTTGCATTTCTATCAGCCAAAGCAGAAATGTACAAGAATGGTGAAGGATGGCGACTGTTTGCTGTCTTGAAAAAGATGCTGGCGGACAACAATATTGATATCAAGAAAAAGGTCTCAGAGTGGCGTAAGAGAAAGTAAACAATTTAATTGCTTGGCAGGCACGATGTGGTGGATCAGTAAATTTAGTTGTCGCCCCTACATTGATGAGGAGCCCACTGCAAATGCCAGGGCTCCTCTATCAAGTAGGTGGCCTCACATCAAACAAGTAAAGAAATGCCCCTATTGGTAATCACATCATTATTAAACAGAATCAATACATGAGTATCAATTTACATATAGCAAAAAAATATCAAGTGCAGTACACTTCCACAGTTATATGTGGCTACCAATCACAAGAGGTGTTGGACTTAATCTTTATGGAGTTCGAAATCACCACTAACAAGGGAGATGAGTATGATAACGAATACGACCTGCCGAGAAGTGAACTGGTACGGTTAAAAGACGAAATTATCAATCAAACTGACTACTTCAAGGAACGAGAGGGGTTCCTTACTAAGGAGTTGGCAAAAATCGGATTGACCATTGACGAATTTGTGTCAGCTCTCGACAATTTAATCACAACCAGCGACCAGAACAATGATGACGTTCTGCTGAGTTGGTACTAAGCGGCTAAATCAAATAATATGTCAAAAATAGTATGTTCGGTTTGTGGGTCTGATGACGTGCAGGCCAAAGTTTGGGTGAAACTAAACGAGAATTACGAAACCACCACTGAATTTATCGATGAGATGATTCGAGAGCCTGCCGACTGTTGGTGCTGCAACTGCGAGGAAAATCAAAAGCTGATTATTATCGAGGAAGAGAAAAAACAACCTAACAATACATCAAAAAATAATATACACATGTTCATAGACGAAAAAACTCAAAATACTATCCACGCCACACTTGACAAAAGCGTGTCGCATGGGACGATGCGATATCAGGAACTTATTCCTGCTTTTATGAATGTCATTCGCGATACCCCTGAGTATGTGCAACTGATGGATCAACTTCCCGCTTATGCACAAGAAGATAAAACCTCTAATTGGTGGGAAAGCGAGGATGCCTCATGGCTATTTACAGAGCTGTTGGAAACGCTTGAGCAATACGCACCGGAAGGCTATACATTTGGAACCCACCCCGGAGATGGTTCAGATTATGGCTATTGGAAAGTCGATAGTTCAGAAGAGGATAACGGAGACACCCTTGAATCCATACTTGAAGACACGGATAAGTGCGAAAGGTTTGCCGAAGTTGTATTAGACGAAATTAATAGTGACGAAGAACAGCCGCATCACATTGGCTCCAATATTATCAAAGCATATCAGAATGGCGATTGTGATGCACTTCTGATAGCTCTGTGTGGTTGGTCTATGGATTCTCTGCTCGGCAAATTCAACGACAATAAGCCCAATGAGCCTAAAATTTGTCCTGATTGTCAGGAAGAAGCATTGAAATATGCAATGATTGACGTAGATGACACCAACCTCGAAGAGGGGTACTCTTGCTCAGAGTGTGGGGCAAATTTTATCGGACTCGATAATGAACAGGTAATCAAAGCAAACACCTAAATAGTAAATTATATGAATCGAAAATTAGTAGAAGATCTCCACCAATACTTCGAGAAAAAAGATAATAAGAATGCCTCAGAGGTGAGTTTTCTCAATCAGCTCACCGAAGAGTTGCCATACTTTCAGATTACCGCAATAAGCCGAGAAGATTTAACACACCGAGGTTTTGATGTCGATGATGTCGATGATGAAGATATGCGAGAGCTTGCACAAAAGATGGAAAGTGATTACTGCGAACAACTATTCTGGCAGAGCATGGAAATCATTGCCAGTGAAGGTTTAGAAATCCCTAAATTTATTTGTCCTAAGTGCGGTAAAGGTGCCAGCACATTTGATTCTCAAAGTGAAATGTACGATTGTCACTCTTGCGATCACAGTTGGAAGTTTACAGAACCGACCGGACGATATGTGTTGGTCAAATATCCTGAAGATAGCAAGTTTTTCTCTGACTGTGAAGTTGGGTACGACAGTTACAACTCGGAGGACAACGGAGCGATGTATGTGCCAGAACACTTCTATACAGCCCACACCGGCACTGAGCCAGATGCTAACAAACTCTTTATTCCGGTTACATGGCCTGAATCCCAGGAATATTTCGAACTGCAATACGAAAAGAAGTCCATCTTTGAACTGTGCGAATCTATTGAGTACGGCAAGGCATTCGATGATTTCAGTTCTCAGGCCATTTGGGTTCCATTATCAGTGATTAATAAGCAATAATATGGATGAGTTAAATCAAAACTATCTTGCCAGAGTTTGCCTATGGGTCAATAACTACGGTGATGGCGAAGGACTCACCCGCGAACTTTTTGCCGAAACGTACGGCAAGGTTATGGGCGATCATTACGCTATCAAATGGGAGAGCGAGTATCGTCACAATATTATGGCAATGGTTAACTACTTCGGTCTCGGCAGTGAAGATGGTCAAAAGTTCTGTGATATGATTATGAAGCAAATGGCAAAGTACGAACAACGAGTAGGTCACAAAAGATGAAACTGAGTGAATACATAGATAAAACCAACAAAGCCCCTATGGAAGGAGGCTTGAGTTTTTCGAGTGTCCCATCGAAGCGGCAGTTGATTACGACAAAAAGAGGACGTGAATCACTACCATATTGGTATGGCATAAAACCAATAAGGTTTATCTGGAGAGGTAGTTGGTCAGATCCTGAAATATGTTACAATCGGATGGTAGTGAACTCTCATTCCGTTGAAGATGCCATGTTTGAGCGGTATCACGAGTATTGTAAAGAAGAGGGCTTGGAATCTACTGACGATGGATTTGCTGAATTTATGAGAAACAACAAAGCTGAAATTGTGGAGCTAATCTATTTGGTTCACAATGCTGAAAAGAATAATTAAAAATGTAATATAATGGATGACGAACTTAGAATAACTGAAGACGAGGGCGATGTGGTTGATATTTACCTATCCCCAGACAAAACACCGGTAGCATATCAACGAAAGAAAAAGGAATTGATGGAGCATTGCGGAATGACGGAGGACGAAGCCGAAAACTGTTTGCTCAGGCCAATTCCGATAGAGATATTTTATAGTTATGACCAAGGGTTATGGGGGATTGAATCCGAATGTCTTTCGTCTTGTGAGGTTTATGACCCTTACACCGGAAAAGAGATCCCAAACGACAATTTACCGTAAAAAACCATGAGCAGAGACAAAGGAAAACTAACAACAGCAGACTACTTGTCGATAGAAGACTTCAATCGATTGGTAGATGGACTGCATAATGATGGACTATATATGTGGGAGCTCTATTGCAGGTTATCCTTTTGTACTGCTTTACGAGCCTCAGATGTATTAACCCTCACATGGCAGGATATACTTAACCGAGAATTTCTCGATAAGACTGAGAAGAAAACCCAGAAAGGAAGACGGATCACATTTAACTCCTCCGTCCAACAAAAGATCAAAGAGCTATACACTCTACAAGGCGAACCCGATAAAAAAGGTTCGCCTTTTTTAAACCCAAAAACTCAAACAGTCTATTCTTTGGAGCATATCAACCGATTGCTCAAAAAGTTTAGGGTGAGATACAGATTACCGATCAAGGCATTCTCCACACACACTTTTCGAAAGACTTTCGGACGATATGTATACGAAAGCAATGGTCGAAGTGCCGAGTCTCTAATATTGCTCAACTCAATATTCAGGCACTCAAGCATAGATATTACAAAGGTCTACATCGGACTTCGACAGGCTGAGATAGACAAAGTTTTTAACTCAATCAAATTTTAGAATATGAGACGAGTACAAACCTTAGAAGGTATAGCTCGCATACTTGGAGCCGAGGGCTTTAAGAAGTATGCAAAAGATTATGGCAATAGTCGTGTGAACCTTGATGGTGATGTGGTCGATGCTATCAATATTCTCGACATCTATCAGGGTAGTGACATGCTTATAGAGCACTTTAACTACTTCAAGCGCGAGATGACAGAGAAATACGCATCGAACACAGTGCCTTTTTATAAAACAGATGCTTTCAAAGAGCAGTGTGAGCAGGAACGCAGAGAGTTCGGCTATTTAGTATCAATGTAATAAACCAGAAGATAATGTATCAAATAACTCCACAACAAATATCACAGAGTGCCAGAAAAACGCTCAACGCAAAAATACTTTCAACAATAGGGACTGGCAACTCCATGTCTGCCGAAGAAATCTATAACGGATACACCGGTATCGGAGGTCTACACGAACTAAAACAAGCGGATTTCTCATCGTATCACGACTTTGCTCAAGCAAAACGAGAGGCCGAAATGGGACAGTTTTTTACTCCGCATGAAATATGCCGCAAGATGGTTGAGGCAATTCAACCACAGCCGAATGAGATGGTACTGGATATGTGTTGTGGGATGGGCAACTTCTTTAACTTCCTACCAAATGAGCACAATGCCTATGGGTTCGACATTGACCCGGATGCCATAAAAGTAGCCAAACACCTATATCCCAACGCAAACATAGAACTAGCCAATATATGTACTCACAATCCGGAGGAACGTTTCGATATAGTGATTGGTAACCCGCCGTTCAATCTTGACTTCGATGGTGTTCAATCGCAGTATTACTATTGCAATAAGGCGTACTGGATGCTCAAACCGTCGGGATTGATGATGATGGTCGTCCCAGTGTCATTTCTGCAAAACGAGTTCTGGGAACGCTCCAAGGTCAATGCGATAAACCGGGACTTCTCATTCATCGGACAGACCAAACTCTCCGCTGATGCTTTCAAAAGCGTGGGTGTTGACAAGTTCGATACCAAGATTATGGTCTTTATGCGGGAGTCGAAAAACATTGATATGAAACCGTACAACGCCGAGGAGTTTGTCTCAATGGAGGAGCTGGCCGAACGAATTGCGGAAGCTAAAGGCATCACGGCAGAATCGAAATTGCAGATCCAACAGGAAGCCAAAGAGGAGGTGTCGGCAGAAAATCGGGAGTTTGAGTATAAGCTAAAAAAATATCTTTACGAAATCAAGACTCACAAATCACTTCAAAAACACTATGATAAATCAATAGCTTTAGTCGCTAAGTTTCGCAATCAACGACCGCCAGAAGGCTGTTCAGTTGATGAGCGCAAGGAATGGGACAAACGCAAACTAACCTACAAAAAGGTGCTCGCCGTACTGAAACGGTATATTAAAAACCAGAATGTAGTACCACGAAAAGAGGTCGCATTGGTCAAAACAAACTATGGTTTTAAATTGAAAGGATATGCGCCTCGCCTGCTGGACAAGGTTGAGGTAACAGCAGTCTCACTCAAAGGTATTCTGGCTTTTGGAAAAACACTGCCACACCCCGAAAAAATGACCGCCAAGCTAAGGCGACAATATGCAGCAGCCGAGAAATATATCGAACGTAAACGAAAAGAGTATGAACTGCAATCGAGCATTTTTCCGACAATGAAGCGGGACGAGGCGTTGGATAAAGATATTAATACCCTGACATTCTTTAATAAGGAGATGCAGGCTTGCTCGTTCACGGAGTTGCAAAAACACGACATGGGATTGGTCTTTCAAAAAAGATATGCCCTGCTTAATTGGCAACAAGGATCTGGTAAAACGGCAGTGGCCTACTATTATAGCAAGCACAGGAGGATAAATGTTAAAAACACGGTTATCCTTGCTCCTGCAATCGCCATCCATCTGACATGGGAGCCATTCTTGAAACGCCACAGTGAAAAATATATCATAGCCAGCAAGCCGGAACATCTGGTAAATATTCCCAAGGGCTATTATGTTCTTCTTTCTCTCACGATGATTGGTGAGTTAGTTGCACCGCTCAAGGAGTTTATGAAAGTACGTTCAAATAAAGTCTGCCTGCTCTTCGATGAATCGGATGAGATTACGAATCCGTCAGCACAGCGCACAAGGCAATCGCTCAACATCTTCCGTCGTGCCAAGTATAAGTTGTTGGCAACTGGAACAACTACACGAAACAATATTGGAGAATTATACTCTCAATTCGAACTGCTGTATAACAACTCTGTCAATATGATGTGTGATGCCTATTACGTCTACTTCCAAAACAAAGACGGAGAGATTGAGATGAAACGGAATGACCGCTACCTCGAACCATTTCCGGCTCGTGGTGGTTCGACACTCTTTAAGGCTTGCTTTTGTCCGGGCAAAGCTTCGGTGTTTGGTATCGAAAAGCAAAACCAAGACGTATATAACCAAGAACATCTGGCTGCTCTTATCGAAAAGACCATCATCACCCGTAAGTTCAAAGAGTTTGCAGGTGAGAAGTACGAAATTATTAATTACACCGTAACGCCGAGCGATGGCGAACGAGCAGTTTATCGAACTATCCTTGAAAAGTTCCACGAGATTCTGCATCTCTATTATAATCCCATTAAGGATAAGAAAAAGGAGTCTCAGTTGAATCTTGTACGTCAGATACAACTTCTTATCAAAGCATGTTCTGTTCCGCACCAAATGAGCGGCTACTTTGGAGAGCCATACCCACAAAAGGCAATTACCATCGAAAACAAACTTAGGTATGAACTCAAAGGGAAAGTGGCAATTGGATGTACTTCAATTGACGCGGTGGAGTTATACACCAATTTTTTGAGTGAACGTTTCCCTGAACGTCCTTTGTTTGTTGTTCGTGGCAATGTCGATTTTAAGAAGAGGCAGAAGATACTCGATAAATTCGAGAAAACAGAGAACGGTCTATTGGTCTGTACCCAGCAAAGTTTGAAAAGTTCAGCAAACGTACCAAGTTGTGAAGACATTATAATCGAGTCTCTCCAGTGGAACATCCCTCGAATGGAGCAGTTTTATTTTCGCTTTATACGCCTGGACTCAGTTGGGATGCGCCGTGTTCACTATCTGACCTACGAGGAGTCTATTGAGCAGAATCTAATGGCGTTGATACTCACCAAAGAGCGACTGAACGAGTTTATCAAAAGCGGCGAAGTCAAAGAGGAGTCCGAAATTTTTGAGGAGTTCGACATTTCACCGGACATCATCGAAACCCTCTTCCGTCGTGAACAGGACGATCAAGGTAAGTTCCACATTCGCTGGGGAGCACAAAAAGTAAGTTAAACAATCAAAATCAATAAAATTATGAGCTTGTATATTGGCAAACAACAAGAAAGCGAAGTTATCAAATACACTTCGGTCTCGTGGACTCCGTTTTACAATGGAGTGGCTTCCAAATTAAAAAATTTCTATCCAACCCCAAAACGTGTCGAGGCACTACTTGAACTTGGCAACCTTGTTGGGCTTGGAGCTACGCCTTATGGCAAATATAGCTGGGACGAAGGTTATGACTGCATCCATTGCAGAGCTGAGATTCGAGATGACAAAGAAAAAAAGGGAAAACATCTGCCCCGATATAGCAGTGAAGCTGAATTTCTGAAACTTGATGGACATCTATTTCTTTTTAAGGATGATAATTGGCACTATCGTTATTCCGATGGGCTTTCTACTTATCTGCCGGAAACGGAATTACCCAACTTGTCGGAAAATTCATTGGAAGGACTGGAATTCATGCAGCTAAACGATAAAGGAGAGCTCTCAGTCCTATATGCCAGGGAACTCAAATATTGGAATGACATCGTAGCCAAATCCAACGAAGAGCAAATACCAATATTCGTCTTTCGTAAGGGCAGGCTTATCACAACAATCAATCACCCTCTAAATCAATAATAAAATGGGAAAAAGAATCTATGAAGCGGTAGCAAACCTCCCCGAAGAACTAATAACTCCCGAAATAGCAGCTGCTGCTATTGAAGAGGGAAATATTCAATTATTAGACTGCCTTCCTCATAAATACCTGACAGGAGAGGTTGTTGTTAGCGTTATTGAGAAAAATAGCAATTCATACAGCTACTATGGGTTTAAATTATCCAGTTTACCAGAAGAGATTCGCACCAAAGAGATATGCGAATTTGCCGTACAAAAAGATATATCCAACATTATCAACGTACCTGTTGAGTTTAGAAGTAAAACAATGCTGAAAGCAATGCTGAGTCGAACAAAGCAAAACTTAAAGTATCTACATTTGTTCGCACCGGAAGTTTGGTCGGTAGAACTTGCCATTGAAGGAGTAAAAAGCATCTATTCTGAAACCGTATCAAATTATGGACGTAGGGGTGGCTATCACAGTTCTTCAACCAAAACGGATATTAAACCGGTACAGATATTTCTCTCGTATGTCCCAATCAAGATAAAAGCCAAAGAGTTTTTTTCTAAGTTGGCTACTACGAATCTTAAACAAGAGGATGTGGTGTTTATCACTCCGGATAAGTATAAAGCGAAAACGTACTATTTGAATGTTGCCGCTAAAGATTTCAGTCTTGTACCTAAACAATTCTATGATTATGATGTATTTATGGCTGCTATCGAAAATCAAAAAATATCGTTTCACGAGCCATCTTCATACTCATATAACGGAATCCAAACTGCTGAACAAAAAGCTGAAAAGGAGAAACACCAAGAACTTATGGCGGCTATTTTCTCTGTCATTGATGATGCGATGGCTGACAAGATCATTGAGGTAGTGCCATACGCTTTCAAGAAACTGCCAGATGTATTTCAGACACCACAACGATTAATAGCTGCCATCAGCAAGCCTAATAGCGAGGTTGTGGTGATTGATAGCGACACTCTCTCTCATCTACTCACCAAAGAGGTGTGCGAGGCTTACATTAAGAAAAATAGTAACCTGCCGGCACTTCCACATACGATATGGACACCGGACTTCGTAGAATACTGTATGAAATATGGAACAAATTTTCGTTGGTTTAAGCAGTTACCTAAAGAGTTACAGACCCGTGAGATTGTGCACAATGTATTAGAGTACAGCGCCCAATATGTTGAATACGTTCGTATTGAGTTGATCTCATTGGAGAAAGCATATGAGATTTATAGAAATCACAACTATTGTCGCCAATATATCCCAGCGATGCTTATCAAAGACTTTGAGGACGAGACAGGACTGAACAGCGATTTTGTCGGAGGGGAGTTGAGTTACACAAAGTTCCGAGAACAACGAAAAATGAATACTTACTGCAAAGTGGGCAATTCATTCTTATCAATCAGTGACGGGGGATATCGAGCATCTGCCGTAATAACCATGACGCGCCGCACTCCTCAATCCTTCCGCCCGGTAGTCATATTCTCGAAGTCTATCGACACTTTCCATACTACGTGGCTCGAAAAGGTGATTGCCGACTATGATGCTTCGTTTGTAAAGCCAACTGTGAGCAAAGCTCTGAAACCTTATCAAATCAATGGCTATTTTGCTATTAAAAAGGTAGGCTCCGAATATGGTATTGATATCTACGCAAACGTACTGCTCGGAGAACAGATATCTTTCGCCACACTGATTGGCGGAGAGGTGGTTCGCAATGAGTCATTAGACAAACTCAAAGAGGAACTAAAAGAGTTCCATACAGAAAGTATAGATTTCGGAACTTTGGTACTTCCGACCGGATTGCAGGTTGCCATCTGAACTGATAATCAATAATAATTGAATTGGGGTGAATTTCTTCACCCCTTTGTTTTTTCAATCACTATTCTAAAATCGAACAAATAAGTATAACGATGAATATAAACGCAAAACACATCGAGGCATTGGGTGGGCTAATGTCTCTCGAAATGGAGTTAAACACTCCCGACCTCCCTGAATTTGACGAGAAAAAGGTAACAGCCTATCTGTTTGATGCCTTTGGCGTTGCTATGTATGAGGACAAATACCTATTTTTAGAATATCCCGGACTTGGCAATGCTATGGAAGATGAACAATTACGCCGTACCATCAATCAAGATCGCTTTGGGAATCGCTTACCGGATGACTTCAAAGTTACTATTGACGACTTGGCAATGTGCTTTGCCGAAGTCGAAGAAATAAACCATGAAGAGTACGTCAGACAACTGATGAAGGGCATTTTTACAAACTCAAAATCCCTGTTCAGAGGAACCGGAATGACAGCAGAGAAGTTCCGGGAACATAATCTGAGAATCATTATGGCTCCTTGTAAGCATCTCTACATCTACAAAGACGATAGGGAGTTTCTCAAAGATTTGGACGGTAAGATTTACGCCATCTCAAACCTTAACGGAGATATTATTTGTGATATTTTGGAGGAAGATATGATAATGCTTGAAGACCAAGGTCTCATTTCTAATAACCAAATCATTTCCGCTGATTCTATCGAATATATACGTTCTCAACGAGTAGAGATCATTTTCCTAACCAAACCAATCAAACGATGAGACATTCAGATAATGTAATCATGCTATACAGCACAGATGCCTGGCATACTCATAACAGCCGTGAACTGGTCGGAGTATTTTCAAATCAAGATGAACTGAACAAGTATTTATCGAAAATGAAACGAGCAGGCAAATTGTCTGATGAGGATATGGCAATGCTTATCAATTATAACCAGACACAAGGTCGAGATATAAATTACTTAGTAGAAACCGAAAAAATTAATCCAAAATATGAACGAAAAAATTAATTCATTTCAAGAACGTGCCAAATTATTACGCTGTGAAGTCACTGATGCCATTATTGGTATACTCAAAGAAAACAATCTATCCGAGCTTCAACTATCACAAAACCCAGATGAGGTACCTTGGGTTGTATGGTTCAACGACGAAATGTACGGCTATGATTCCCGTGTAAAAGTGGTATCAATCGAGGGCAACGGCATTGCAGTTGAGGTCTATGATGAAGATTGTTGCAGTTCTGCAACCCTTACCAGTGATAATCTCGACTTAGCTTGCACAAACATCGATTGGCTATGTATAATCCTTAATAGTATTACCTACACTCTAAGTCTTCCTAAATCAACAGGAATAACTGAGATCGCAGGCCATATCATTGAATGGTCCTATGACGAACCGGGACTGTCCGAGATTCCTGAACGTGAACAAGAGGAGATTGAGGGATTAATCCAAGCTGGGAATAGTAATGGTGCTTTGTTCTACAACGATAATGATATGGAATTTGAAGGAACATGGAAAATAAAATCTATTTAAGTTATGGCTACAAGAACAGTATATATCACAGTACGTCTTGATATTACCAATGACAAGACAAATCAAATCACCGATGAGGATATGGAAAACATCATCAGCGAAACAGACTACAACTTTGGAAATGTCGGTGATTTTGAACTTGAAACGGAAATCTGTGGACAAAATGAATAACTCTAAAAATTAGAACAATGAAAGACCTGAATGATTACAAACCCGAAGAGTTCGGGGTGAATAAAGATGAAATCAACTCGCTCATCATGGAGCAAGCCAGCGACTGTGCCATTGAAAAAATGGTAAAAGCTAACGGTCTGCCTTTTGAAGCATTTGTTGAACCAGACATCGAAGAAGGCGAAGAAGCTGATGATGCCACACCAACCCGCTACAAAGAAGAATATCAAGAGCAATACAACCAACTCTATGATGAAGAGTATGACCGCATCGCAGCAGAACTCGGCTTTGATTTTTGTAAAGAGGATGGTATTCTCATTTTGGAATCATAATGGTAAGAGCAACATGAAAGTAATCTTCCGCAAATTCAAGCAAGGCGGTGATATCATCGCCTTATTTCCTGAACAAGGCAATAAGAAAAATCTGATGGTTGGCTCCTATATGCGCGTTGGACAACACTCTGATGCCGATTATATCGGAGTAATCGCGGCAACCACTCCCGCCAAAGAAAGTGAGTATGCAGAACTTCTGGCCGAACTGAAAAGTATTGGATATGATGATTTACAAATAACAAGGCGATGTAAGCCCAAATACAACAATTAAATTATGGACATAATAGAAGAACTTACCAAGTGCAAAAGCACTATCACTCAGGCACGGGAAACAATAGGAAAGTTGATGCTCTCTCTGGCCAAAATATATGGTGGAGAGATAGAGTCTCCCGCAGGAAGAACATACAGTGGCGTAGAAGCAGCAACAGGAATTCCTTGCCAGATCAAATCATTTTCTGAAAATGAATCATTGATGGTAAATGCCTCCTTTGATGGAGATGACTACGAACTACCAATCTCTAATTTCTACGCTGAGGAGTTGGTCGAAGTTATGCAATCGATGATAAAGGAGCGAAAAGATGCTCTTCTCGCCAAAGCCAACAAAGCATACGCTGACTATAAAAACAGAACAAAGCAGGAACCGCACTATTTGAAATGTCAGATTACCTACAAAGACGATGGTTCACAACTGGATGTAATTATCAAACTCTCGTTGGATGTAGTTGAGAGCGAAGATGACAAAATTTTCTTCAACTTCAATAGCTACGATGACCTTAAATATTTTGTAGATATTGGGAAGGAAGATTTTATTGTCACCAAATTCTACCATCTTGAAGAATATCTGGACTAACTAAATACCCAAACTATCACTTGACCGACCGAGATTAATATCACTCTCGGTCTTTTTTCACCTTAAAAATAAAGTAACATGATATCGATTATAGTAATATTTGGACAAGATGCTGTAAAATACCACGAATGGACAGGTCAGGTTCCATTAGATAAGTTTCTTTCTCTAAATGGAGGAGTGGTCTCAGAGGTTAAATTCAACACGCAAGAGGAGTACTCAGCCTACTTACAAGCTCTTGCAGATTATGATTCTTGGCCATCTTATGCAACCATTGAAAAAGAGATCGTAATTGAGAAGTGCCCTCATTGCGAAGATTGGGAATCTTTCTTCGCCGACCGTGACAGCAAAGTCTATTGCCCTGATTGTGGCTCCCTCATTATTCCGGCAAAACAAAGAAATGATAAAATCGCTCCTGTAAAGCTACAATTCCAAACGACTGGCAACACTGAATGGCGGAATTTTCCAGAAGTCCCTACAGTGGAAAACTATACAACTGATTTTCCTTCTGAATTCATGCACGGCTACCATTCCAGTGATTACGTGGCGTGGGAGGATGATATGCGGAGATTTGTGGACGGAGAAATAACTCTGGAAGAGTTCAAAGAATATGGCCATGAATTCAACACCCAATGGCAGGCAGAAGAGGAAATGAAACGGCTTAGACAAATCATTCTCAACGAGACAATGGAAGACTTCTTTGTCGATTTTGTCGCTGTGAAAATTAAGTTCAGACAAGTACAAACAACCCTATAAAATTACGACTATGACATTCACAACAAGATTCAATCAGTTACAAACAGATATTATCGCTAACATCACGGCAATAACTAATCGTCCCGATGGTTGGTTACCACACACTGTCTTTGTCGAAGAAGAGGATGAAGACAGAAGTGGAGCCGGAACACCAGTCTATAAAAAATATCAGCTTATTGATTTCAAGCCAGATGGTAGTTGTACTCTTCGAGATACGAAAACCGGCGAGGATGAAACAGATCGTCATCTCTCAGAAATCAATATTGATTGGCTGATGACTCTCTATGGATATTACCAAGATTTATCCGAAGAGCGTGAAGCTTTAAACACAGATCCATACAACAATCCGCTCGAACACTCACTCAGGCTGCTACTTGATGTGGCGTGTCTCGAAATCACTCGTTTTGAAGAAAGTGAGACTTACAACCAGTGTGTTAAGGCTCTCGCATCTTCCGAAGAAAAGGAGTTATCAGTCTTTCTATATCCATTGGATTGTTTTGAGCGCAACGCAACAAATAAAGAAATTATCTATGACTGGGAGAGTGAGGTAGAATATGAGATTCCCACCAGAAAACTTACTCCTGATGAATTCGCCGCAGAATGTAACGACGAAATGTTTGCCGACCAAGTTTATTGGGTGCGTTTCATTAAATATTAAACAAGTATGGCAAAGAAAAAGGAAAACAAACCGCCCACATTGAATGAGCGGATCGAAAATGCGGTAAACTTGGGGCCTCTGACACCATTATATTTCGTTGTGGCAATTGATATGCTCAAAAATCATATCGACAGTTCGGAAGACGAGTCGATAGAACAATTATTTGAACGCTTATTCTCGGCTGATCGAGTAAGAAGTAACATCAAAGAAATTCACAAAGTAATTAATAATCTTCCTAATGAACAAACAACAACATGAACAACTGCGAAAATACCAGCGGGACAAGCTGGTATTTTTGCAAATGGGTTTGGAGTAAAACATCAAGGGATTGATACATCAGATTGAGAAATACCCAATCACCGATGTTACAATCCCTTCTTCATTGCTTATCGAACTTGAGCCATTACAGCAGCGAATAAATTCACTTGTACAACAACTTAATAATATCAAACAATGAACTTTCAAGAATTAACTGACGCATATAAAAAGAGAATTGATGAATTTCTCCTCCAAATTGAAGAGAAGTGTGCTAATCGAAATGGATCGACAATATTGCCTCAGACTCCATCTTATTTGGAAGAAGTCATTATTCCAATTTTCAAAAGTCTGGCAGAAATCATACGCAAAAAAGGCGTGAAAATTCCTACCACACAAACTTATCGCCCTATAAAAGGCTATTATAGAATAAAGATTGGACTAACAACGGTCGGAGGATTTTCTGTTCCTGGCAATGGCGACTATGCAATATATTTCACCCCGATGAAAAATGCAAATCCCATAGGAGACAGACAATTAGTATCCGATACTGAGGAATTACTACAACTAATTAATAATCAATTAAAAGCAAAACAGCAGTTAATTACGTAAAAAACGAATATCTTTGTTTTCCTGTAAATGTCGTATAAGTATAATGCTCTTGCGAACAAAGGGATAGACTGCTGTTTTTCGTATATAGTAGCAATGAAGCAAAAGCTAACAAAAGAAGAGCTGTTTATGCTTGCACGACTGAAAAAGATAGACTTAGCACTACTTTCCCGTATGCAAGATTGTCTCGATCCCCAAAAGGTTCGTAGTAAACTTATCCAATATGAGTTTACTTGCTTGGCAAAAGAGAAAAGATTCAGGAAAGGACATATAATCAAGGCATTGATGGACAAGTATGATGTATCAAAAAGCTATATCGAACTTATCATCTACAGTAATAAACAAAGCAAAGGGAAACAGTGTGTACGATGTGGCAGACTCGTTACCGCATACAAATGGGGGCGGAATAACGGAGTCTGTGATAGCTGTATTACAAAAGCCATTAAAAATTATGAATATGAAACAGGCAGCGAAAATGAAAATGCTCAAAGAAATGAAGAGCCGCCGGGGAACTAACACGTTAATCCTCTTCCGTAATGGAGATTATTATGAGGCGTATGATAAAGACGCAGAAATTATCGGCAAAGTCTTCACTTTAGAAACTTTTATAGAAGATGAGTTAAAAACGGTCAGGTTTCAAGCGTCAGACATAGAAGAATATTCAAATAGATTGTTGGATGCCGGACATGCCGTTTGCATCTCTGAGATGCGTGATGAATCCGGCAGTTTCGTTATTAATATAGCACAGGAAGAGAATGGGCAAGATAGTACGGATAATCAATGACGGCTGTTTTCTGGTCGGTTTGATTGGTGGTACCACTTCTCTTATAATTCTTATTGTTATCATTGGATTATTCAAAAGCTGTTTTGGAGAAAAGATCGACCCGATGGACGATACTTATATGAAGCAGCGGGAAATGTATGACCGGCACGCTGTTTATGACAGCACCAGAGTCGGCTTTGATTTCTTATGGTACACCACCAACGCAGTGTCTAAGAAAAGGGCAGAGGAAATTAGTTCACGAAAACACATCCGAGAAGCCCAAAAAGAATTTGTAGAAACCGTCGCCGATCATTTCAATCACAATTTCTTTAACACCGACATTTATGAGGTAGCCGAATACGCTAAAAAGTTCGACGTAGACCCTGATGTTCGTCTGGTAAATATTTTTGTGATTGGACAACGGCTGGAAGACCAGTATTTACGTCCTAATCCTGATTTGCCTGGCGGCGGATGCACAGAACCCTACTATGGAACCGACCAAGGAGTTATGTATATAAAAGAAATTGATATATATCCTCCATCGCCCGATTCTTTACGGACATACCGCTACTGGGATTGTTGGCGAACCTCCTCAACAGATGAACGTTATACGCATTTTACCGAGACAGAACGCAAACAAGGTAAATATGGTACTGTACTGTATATTCCGAATTATAACCATCAGTAAATTAAGAATATAAAGTTTGGAGGAGTGAGAAAAATCCTATAACTTTGGTCTCCTCAAAGAGAATACTGACTGAAAAATAGATTGTAAATTGATCGAAAAAAGTTGAAAATGATGAATTAAAAATGATCGTAGAAAAAACGCAGATTAAGTTTGCGCAATCGGAGCAGACGGGTGAACTGATTGGATTTGTGTCCCGCCACTCCAAAACACAGAAGTTAATGGGAGTTCGTGAAGACTCCCGTTTTGGTAAGAAGATATGTGTACTTTCAGAAGAACTGAAAGGAACTATCCAGCCAAACAAGTTGTACGCTGTCGAACTGAAACCTATGCACAACGGCAGTGGATATGTGGTGGTCAAAGCATCACCCATGTTGTTTCAAGCGCAGGTGGACACGCTAATCGTCCCCAAGAGTATTTATCAGGTTACGGTAACCTTCGGCAACAAAACCGTATTCTTCGACCCGAAGGATGGCAAGAGTGCATCAAGTCGCACGCTGGCCGGAGTCATAAAACTCCTTCGTGAACGAGAAGATATTGAAAATCCAGAGTTCGTCATCGAAGACTTGACAAAACAAGCCAAACAGGTTGTTAAGCGTATGCAGAACGACGGATTCATTATTCCGGACTACACACTCAAATGATGCGCCCTCAGTGTGGCATAGCCACCGATGGCGCTCATTCCGTTAAAAACAGGCTGACGCGCTTTCGGGCAGTAGACATTGCAACAGGCGAAGAACTATTCAGCGGGAGCATAGGAAATCAAACCATCAACATCGGAGAATTTCTGGGTGTCGTAGAGGCGGTGAAATATATCATCGCCAATCACTACACACCCAGAATCATCTATACGGATAGTATGACGGCTATCGCTTGGTTTCAGGCTAAACGAACAGCGTCCAAAAAGGCGCATCCCGCACTGAAACGGGCTGAGATATTCCTGAAAGCCTTTGCTGCTGAAATCGAATCCATCGAAGTCAGACACTGGGATAATGACGGTTGGGGTGAGACTCCAGCCGACTTTGGAGAGAAAAGTTAATTGATTGATTTTAGATTGTTATGAACCCAGCTTCTCCCTGCCGGGAGGCCCGGAGAAGCATTTTTTTTAATTATAACATGGCGAAGATAAAATCGGAATCAACAAAATATATAACCATTAAGGAGAGCGAGTATCTCCAGATGGTTGAGAACACAATGCTAGTTGAGGCACTTAAGATAGCGGGGATAGAAAAACTCCCCATGTATCAGGCCGCACAGCGCATATTAACAGACAAGCGGGTAGAGATACACATCAAACCGCTTTGTTCCCGTTATTCATTCTAAAACACATAATTAGGCATGAATAAACAGGAAATCATAGACAGGTTATTCGATAAGTTGAGAAATAGCGGCTGTCGTTATCCAAAATGGGAGCTTATACAAATTATCGATCCTTTTTTAGAGGTTCTTAAAGAGTCTTTGGAAGAGGGGAACGAGATTCGCTTGACGAACTTTGGTAAGTTTGTTGTAAAGGCTAAGAAAGGGCGTAAATACTATAATATCCAAACTGGAGCCATAGGTTACACCCCAGATAAAAGAGTGATTGTTTTTGTTCAACACAAAAGCCTTGATTCCATGAGTAAAATCAAGTAAGGTACATTCCACCTTATAATATAGCTCATATACCTATTAATACATAACACCGGAACTATCCAATCAACAGAGATAGTTCCGGTGTAGTTTTTTAAGGGGGCTACATACACACTCTTAATCTTCAGATACTTGAAATCTTTAATAATTGGACTATATAGTCTCAAAAGTATCCAACTTATTGCGTACCTTTGCCAGACAAATAATTCAAGGTTCTACCATCTATATGTAGTCTCCTATGTAGGATTTGAGTTCTTTGCCAAAATACAAGCATTGATTAACAATGTGTTATAGCCCAAGAGGGTGCATCAGCATTTTGACACAACCTCAATTAAGATAGTATTACTTGACCATTTGGCTCATTTCTTTCCCGTTATGAGCAAAAAAGCCCCCGGATGTCATACACTTATACATCCGGAGGCTCTGTATTATAGCGTAACTTGCACGCTTAGAAAAATCTTATTTCTTCGTAATGCGGAACCAGTCTACATCTGCCCAACCACCGTCATTGGTAGTAATTGCAGGACGGGTACAGAAAGTACCTACCTTGACACCGATCCATTTTCCTTCTTTAGCCTGGAATGACTTGCCAAGAGGCTGGTACTTCTTTCCATCAAGACTATAGCTGAAGTCACACATAACCATCAGATCATGTCCGCCTTCACTCTTTGAAATCTTCTTGTTGGCATCGCTGCTGAATTTTACTTTCAGATAGATGGTGTTGTCTGTCAGGTCTACCGTACCGTTTACTTGTTCCGGTGTACCTTTGTCTGCCTTCAAACAGGATACTTGCGAGAGAACCAGCCCTTTGTCCGTATTCTCCAGGATCAGTCCGGCATAGTCCATACCCATCACTACCAATCCGGTACGTTCGCCTTTGTATTTATCTACCGGCTTGAAAGTCAGTTTTATGGTAGCAGTGAAGTTGGGGGCCGGAGCCTTCTGTAACAGCAGATTGGCAACATCGAACAGATTCTTGTATTCTTTCACTACCGGGTAAGAATACAGGCGTACGATGCTTTGGTCTCCTGCGTAGTATGCCCACTTCTCGTTGATATTGGCATGCCACTGCCATTGCGGAGACAAAGTATAACCGTCGAACTCGTCACTTTCCTGCGGAGTGCAGATGGGATAGGTCTTACCTACGTTCGGTTTCTTGTAAGTCATTACAGGTTCACCACAACCGTCACCGTCTTTGTCAATACCGATTACGGGCCAGTCATTCACCCATTTCATGGGTTGCAGATGTACCAGTCGGCCATAAGCGCCTACATCCTGGAAGTGGAAGAACCAGTCTTCTCCGGTTGGGGTATCTACCCATGCACCTTGGTGAGGGCCATTCACAGGGCTATTACCTTGTGCAAGCACGGTTTTCCATTCGTACGGTCCGTATACATTCTTCGAACGGAGCACTACCTGCCAACCTGTAGGTACACCACCTGCCGGATGGAAGATGTAGTAATATCCGTTACGTTTGTAGAATTTTGGTCCTTCACAGGTCTGGTGCGCCTCATGTCCGTCAAATACGATACGTGACGGAGTGATGGCCTTGGTAGCTTCAGCATTCAGTTCGCAAATGGTGATTACACTCTTCAGCTCGGCACGGCTACCTGCGTAGGCATGTACCATATACACTTTGCCGTCCTCGTCCCAAAGCGGACAAGTGTCGATGATGCCTTTACCCGGTTTCACCAGTACAGGCTCAGTCCACGGTCCTTTCGGATCTTTGGCTTTTACCATGAAAGCACCTTGATCGGGATCTCCCCAGAAGATGTAAAACTCACCGTTGTGATGGCGGATGGCAGGTGCCCATACGCGGTTACCATGTTCAGGACGTTCGGGAGTTTCTATTGGGGACAGAGCGTAAGGTACGGCAGCGCCAATGATAGTCCAGTTCACCAAATCTTTGGAGTGGAGTATCTGCAATCCGGGCAAACAGTTGAAACTGGAAGATGTCATGTAGTAATCATCTCCTACACGGCAGGCATCCGGGTCGGAATAGTCTGCATAGAGTACCGGGTTCTTGTACTTACCGTTTCCTTGGTCGGCTACCCATACCTCGGAAACATAATTTTTCTGCTGTGCTGCCAGCGGAAGGGCGAGCAACAGGCATAGACTCATCAAGGTCTTTCTTGCTTTCATGATACGTTTTTAGTTATTAGTGATTAGTTATTAGTGATTGGTTACGAATGTCACTTTATCACCCTATCACTTCATCACTTTCACAACTGCCGGATGTTCCAGTTCTTCTTTCCATTCGCGGATATAGGCGAACCATGCTTCGGGAGTTTTATAGCCGAAGGTTTCTTTCATGGAAGTGAATGTGATATTGTGGGTGAAATATTTGCTGCCTTTGGCACCGATGGTGTACAGGTAATTAGCCTTGTCTTTCACTTCGGCCTTTACGTACTTTTGCGGAATGTATGTGCCCAGTCCTACGGTTTCTTTAGCGTACTTCACGGTGTCGTTTACGGGCCAGTCCGTTCCCCAGCAACCTATCAGGCCTTTGTGGTCGGAGTAAGATACAGAGCCTTTGATGTCTATTACACCGGTACAGAAGATTTCGTCTTTCAACGGTTCTTCAAAGAAGGTTTCCACAAACACATCGCGGTGTCCGCCGTAGAGGGTGTAGCGGTTCGTCATGCGTAGTTCCGAACCTTGATATTGCCAGTCTGTCACTTCTATTTCGGCGATGGTGCGTACCGGACCGTAGGCAATGATGCGCTCGGTAAGCGTGGATACAGGTTCAATATGAGTGGATTTCTTGCCGTCCCAGCCTTTCAGCGCACCTAAGCCGCAGCTGCCGCCTACCAACAGGACGTCGTCACCGAAGCCACGTGCCAGTTGTTCATCGGTGGGATAGAACTGTGATTCTTTGATTTCAAAGCCTTTATTGAATTTGCCATAGATGTCGACTGTTTGCTTCTTGTCAAAGTACAGGCGATATGCCACCAGTTCAGATTCGAAAGCCGGACCGTGGTGATGCATCTGATTGTAGATGTTACTGGTTCCCGGAATGGTTACCGAATGTACGGGGACATGCTTGCCTCGCTTGTCGCTTACCAGCATCTCGGCATATACACGGGCAGGATAAGTCTTGTCGCTTTTGGCGGAAGACAGAGTGACGGTCACTGTTTTCTTGCTCTTGGCAGGCAGGTCGATGACAAATGCAAGTTCATCCGGACGGAGGTCGCCATTCAGGTCATCCAGTTGTGAAGGTATTTCTTCGCTTTCGTTCATGACTACTGCCGAACGTACCCGGAACTGTGGATTGATTTCACTGAGTTTGATTACTACCGGTTCGTCCGCTTTTGCCTTGTTCCAGGTGTTACTTACTTCCACCTTGAAACTCTTTTGGGTTTCTTGTGCTTTTGCTGTGACAGAAAGACCGCACAATAATAGCAATACTGTAAAGATATTCTTCTTCATGGTTTTAAATATATAACTAATTTGCTACAAAAGTAGTGCAAACCTACCGTAATTCCTTTTCCATTTTGATATAAATACTGTCGCCTTTGTGAGTTATTCCTTCCAACCGGCTTCCTCAAAAGAGGTGACTTCCACCTGTTGGGGATCGAGGCAGGCATACTTGATGCGCTGTCTCCTCCAGGTATAAACAATGTGTACCTTTCCGTCTTTATCCTGAATGACTGAGGGGTATGAATATTGGTTGATCGGCGAATCTTCCAATACCACGGCCGCTTTCCAATGCATACCATCGTCACTGATTGCTACATTGATGGGGGTACGTTCTTTCCGTTTTCCTTTGATGTAGCGATAGTGGTTGTATACCAGCAAGTGCCGCCCGTCTTTCAGCGTGATTCCATCAATGCCGGAATTGTTGTTGGGCAAGTCAATGAATGTTACCGGACTCCAGCTTTCTCCGTTGTCTTCACTCCAGGTGGTAGCAACGGAGCCGTTGTTCTGGGTACGGCATAAAGCTTGTAACTTTCCGTCTTTATGTGTCAGGATGGTGGGCTGTATCACTTGTATGGTTTTATGCTTCTGATTACTGAACTTCACCTGATCTGTTTCCACAATTTCGGAAGCAGTTATAGGACCAATCTTTCGCCAGGTCTTTCCTTCATCATCGCTGATTTCGAAATGAATCCGCCAACCGTTCTCATCTTCCGTACTGCTGGGGCAGATCATTCGCTTGCCGATCCATACGGGCTTGTTTTTGATGGGACCAAGGAAGCCTTCGGGAAGTGCCCGGGATTTGCTCCATGTTTTTCCACCGTCTTTTGAAGTCACGACATGACCACTCCATCCGGCTACGTTCACACCTATTTTATAATAAAGCTGTAGTTCTCCTTTCGGTGTTTCGGTCAGTACGGGATTCCAGCAGGCGTATTTGGTTCCGTCCAATACACCGTCCGCAACCATTTGTGGTTCTGTCCAGCCTGTTTTTGTTTTGCGGCTAGCCCAAATGCAACAATCGGGATTCTTCTCTTTGGTTCCCCCGAACCAGGCTGCCACTATTCCGCGACGTCCTTCTACAATAGTAGCCGCATGGCTCTCCGGGAAGGAAGGCTTCCGACAGATAAAGTCATCCTCCAGCAGGCCTTTTCTTCCTTTTCCGTATGATATGTTCTTTTTAATCTGGAAGTTATACTTCCCCGAACCTATCTTACAAACTGTGTATCTGTTTTCCTGGCGGAGTATTTGTAAACCTTCGGATTGCTTCAATGGCTTTCCGTTTTCGGTGAGGGCGGAGGTATCCGCATTGGGCAGCCATATAGTAGCCGTACTATTGGCAGGTACACTGATTTCCCAGGAATACCCGGTAGTTGTTTGTGACCAGTTACTCGTTACTTTGCCATAAGGTGTAATGTGAGAAGCACGAATAAATCCTACTTCTTCCAGTTCGAAAGCAGGTTTCATCTGGATTTCCTTGAAACCGGGAGCTGCATTCCGGATACCTGCCAGATGTTGATAGCAATAGGGGAGGAAATCGCCCAGTAACATGACGTGGTTACCGCTGTTCATGGCCGGATCAGCTGTGTTTCCGTTCCATAACTCCCAGATGGTGGTAGCTCCGTTGGCTGCCATGTATCCCCATCCGGGATATTTGGTATGGGTAGCCAGAACGTATGCTACATCTGTGCGTCCCATTCTTACAAGCTCGCGCATCAGCCATTGTACGCCAATAACTCCGCATTGAATGGTGGCATTGTAATAGTCTACCGTTTTATGAATGATTTGCCGGGCAACGGTTTCTTTTTCCGTATCCGGTACCATGTCGAATGCCAGTGGGAGAAGGTTGGCTGTTACGGTATTATTGCTGTAATATTGTTTTTCCTGATTCCAGAAGGTCTTGTTGAAACCTTCTTTTACGTGTTCTGCCAGTTCCCGATATTCCTGAATATCCTCAGCTAACTGCTGGTGGTGCAGCTGTCCGGTAATATCCGGAGTGTGGGGCATATCTAACTGAAGCTGTGCAAACTTTATCATATATTGCAGCAGCTTGTAGTAATAGGCGGTTGCTATCAGTTTACCATCGGTAATGCGGGCCGGGTCTTTCGAATGTATTAATTCGGGAGATTCGGGCGGAAGACACCAATCGCCGTAACGGTCGCGGGTGATGATATGCGATTGGTTCATGAACTCTGTGCGGATGTGCTCCATCCATTGCTTCATGGCGGGATAATGCTTGCAGATGGTTCCCGGATTTCCATATTGTTCATACAGCATATTACTGATGAAAATGAAGGTTGACGGCCAGGTCACGTTGTCTGTATAGTAGTAATAATAGGCCGGCACTACATCGGGTATGCATCCGTCTTCCCGTTGCGCATCGCGGATATCGTCCATCCACTTGGCATAAAGCGGACCGTTTTCCATTAAGAAACTTTCACCTAGTGCACCGTTGGTATGGTCGCCCAGCCAGGGCTGGCGTTCATCACGCTGGGGACAATCGAGTGGTATTCCTTTATAATTACCACGAATTCCCCAGAAAGCATTTTTCACTAATTGGTTCAGAATAGGATTGTCACATTCAAATGTTCCGGTGAGAGGCATGTCGTCATTTACAACTTCGCCTGTAAAGTTGGCAAGGGTAGGAGTACCCGGAAATTCGCTGACTTCTACATAGCGGAAGCCATGATATACAAAGCGGGGAGCCCACTCTTCAATGCCTTCTCCTTTCAGGATATAAAGGTCGGTTACTTTGGCTGACCGTAAGTTGGCGGTGTATAGTTCTCCATCCGGTTGCAGGGTTTCTGCAAAGCGCAGGCGTACTGAGTCGCCCGCATTTCCTTTTACCCGGATGCGCAGCCAGCCTACCATGTTCTGTCCCATGTCGAGGATATAGCCATTGGCCGATTTATGGATGGTTTGGGGATTAATCTTCTCCACTACCTTGATACCCGGTATGGTTTGTCCGCGCAGATATCCCGAAGGTATGGAAACGCGTTCTGCCTGCAACCAGCTACTGTCGTCATAGCCGGTTTCCGACCAACTTCCTAATTCTTTCCGGGCATCGTATTCCTCACCGTCAAACTCATTGTTGCTGCGGATGGGACCGTCGGCTGTCAGTTTCCAGTTCGTATCTGTGGCAATCGTTTCCCGGCTGCCGTCCGTATATTCTACGATCAGGTTCATCCGGACTTTTGGATAGCCGAAGTTATGGATTTTATAAGTACGGTAGTTCTGGCGCATGAAGTGGTATCGTCCGTTTCCGAGCGTAATACCTATGGCATTATCCGCCTGTGAGCGAAGCAGACTTGTTACATCATAGCTGTTGTAAAGTACGGTTTTCCAGTAGTCGGTAGGAGCGGGAGCCAGTACAAGGTCACCGACCCGTTCGCCGTTGATGAGGCATTCGTAAACTCCGAGTCCGCTGATGTGCAGGGTTGCCTCTTTTATTGCTTTGCTGAGTTTGAATTCTTTGCGTACATACCGGGCGGACAGGCGTGAATACATGGTTTCGCTATCCCAGGGCATAGGTCTGTCCATGCCAATCCAACGTCCTTTCCAACGTGTTTCTCCCATCAGTCCCATTCCCCAGAAAGCAGGTTCGCTCCAGGCGCTCTCACCTGTACCGGTTGTTACCTGTACTTTCCAATAATAGCGCTCGTTGGGTTGTAAAGAGGGACCTTGGTAGCTTATCCAAATGGACGCATCAGAGCGTACCTCGCCTGAATCCCATACGTCTGCCCGATTCTTGCTTAGAAGTTCCGGGGAGGATGCAACGAGCAGGCGGTAAGTTGTCTGCATCACATTGCGCTGCCCGCTTTGGAGCCGCCAACTGAAACGCGGTTGAGGGGTATCCAGACCTAAAGGATTAGTCAGTTGTTCCGTGCGAAGGTCTGTTATGGAAAGAGTATCGCTCTGTGCTGCTTGGATAAACAGACAACACAGAGCGATCAGTATGATTACTTTTTTCTTCATACACCAGCGGTATTATATACCTTATAAATCGATGTTCAAAGCTTTGGCTGCCGAATTATTATAAGCCTTCCCGTTTACTTTCAGGTCTTTGGCTTGCTTCACCTGCAATGCTGTACCTTTGGTATCTATCTTCACGTTCTCTATAGAAACATTCTCAGCCTGGCTGATAACGATACCTTGCTTGGCGTCCGTAACAACTACATCCTTTACGTGTACATTACGGATAGGCATTTCAGGCAGTCCGTTGAAGAACATGGCACGGCCTACGTTTTTGCAAGTCACATTTGTGATGTGGATATCACGGAAAGCGGGAGTTTTTTCCGTTACAGGAGGAACGGATGATTTCATTCTGCCTTCCAGGTCATCTTCCGTTTCTTCACCGGCACCTTTACCGCCATAGAACAAGTCGAACAGCAAGGCTTCGTGCGGGATATCAATCATATTGATGTTGTGAATATAGATACCTTCTACTACACCGCCACGTCCGCGGGTACTCTTGAAGCGTAAACCTACATCCGTACCCAGGAAAGTACAGTCGGTTACATAGACGTTCTTTACGCCACCCGACATTTCGCTACCTACTACGAAACCACCGTGGCCGTGCAATACGGTGTTATTTTTTACAATCACATTCTGGCAAGGTTCGCCGCGTCTGCGACCGTCTTCATCTTTTCCCGATTTGATACAGATAGCATCGTCACCGGCATCGAATATATTGTTGACAATCAACGCGTTCTTGCAAGATTCCAAGTCCAGTGCATCACCATTCTGGGAGTACCAGGGGTTGAAAACTTTCACATTGTGAATCGTGATATGCTCGCATGACAACGGGTGCAGGCACCAGCTGGGAGAGTTCTTGAAAGTTACACCTTCCAATAATACTTTTTTACTCTTAACGATATTCAGCAATACGGGACGCAACCACGGGCGGATTTCATTCCATTCCTCGTCCGTATTAATGCCTTCCGGGTTATTGAAATCTTTAGTAGCCATAGCGCCTTTCAGTGCACCGGCAGTGGGATACCAGATGCTACCGGATGCATCGACTACACCTCCTGAACTTACCAGGCTACTCCATTGGCCCGCAGTCAGTTTGCCTTTTTTTACCGGACGCCAGCTATCACCTGAACCATCGAATACACCATGTCCCGTAATCGCTATATTCTCAGCATTCCATGCTGAAATAGGAGATTGGCAACGGCGCGTATCCAACCCCTCAAAAGATGTTTTAATAATAGGATAAGCCTCGAAATCATCTGTGAACAACACCAGGGCGTTCATTTCAGTATATAGATTGACGTTGCTCAGCAGCTCGATGGGGCCGGTCAGCCACAAGCCTTCGGGAATAATTACTTTACCGCCACCTTTGGCATTTACTGCCTTTATAGCGTCGTTGATAGCTTTGGTATTCAGTACGATACCATCTCCTTTAGCGCCAAAATCTACAATATTGACTGTATAATCCGGAAAAGCGGGTTGTTCCACTTTCGGCATATTGAAGGGTAAATTCTCATAGATACTTTCATCTATATAATTTCCGTTTTGGGCATTTACCGTACTTTGTGCAGGTAACAACGGAAGGGCCAGTGCAACAAGCACCCATAGTTTTTTGATAAATGTGTTCATCCGTGATACTATATTTAGTTATAAGTTATTAGTTATCAGTTATTCGTTGTTAACTAACAGGCTTCTTCAACTTCTCATTTTCTTTCCTTTTTTATTATCCTCCCGCAAGCGGCTCTCCCGAGTGGCCTGCGAAAGAAATAATAAATGATTCATGTTAACCTAATTCTAACCTTAAATAAATATTATGAAAAAACCTCTTAATTACCGGTTGCAAATGTATCGGGCTTTAGCTAAAACCATGTGCACAATTTGTTGGTTTAGGTGGATTTTTTGTGGTTTTGTCCTTTTCTTTGCACACTTACGGGCTTTTTATGCAGAAAGTTCATATCTTTAAATAAGATAGGCGGCATTTCAGCAAAGCAAAAATAAGCAAGCTTATTTTGCTATGCGTTCAATTTGCGCTATCTTTGCAGCCTCAAAATAGTAAACGTGGTGATAAGATGCAAGTTGATGAGGAAGCGAACAATAAGAGCAATTTCCTTGTTGATTTGTTTATTAGACACCCGTCAACTTTAATATTATAGGTATGAGTTACAATTTGTTGAAAGGAAAAAGAGGCATTATTTTCGGTGCTCTGAATGAGCAGTCCATTGCCTGGAAAGTAGCTGAAAAAGCAGTAGAAGAAGGTGCAACGATCACCTTATCAAACACTCCGGTAGCAGTTCGCATGGGCGAAGTTTCCGCACTGGCAGATAAATTGAAATGTGAAGTTATCCCCGCTGACGCAACCAGCGTAGAAGATTTGGAAAATGTATTCAAACGCTCCATGGAAGTTTTGGGCGGACCGATTGACTTTGTGCTTCACTCCATTGGTATGTCTCCGAATGTTCGCAAGAAACGTACATATGATGATTTAGATTATGATATGCTGGGCAAGACGCTCGATATTTCCGCAGTGTCTTTCCATAAGATGATACAGGCTGCCAAAAAGCTGAATGCAATTGCCGATTACGGTTCAATCCTTGCATTGAGTTATGTGGCTGCACAACGTACATTCTATGGATACAATGATATGGCAGATGCAAAAGCTTTGCTGGAATCCATTGCACGTAGCTTCGGTTATATCTATGGCCGCGAACATAATGTACGTGTCAATACCATTTCACAGTCTCCGACTATGACTACTGCCGGTTCCGGTGTGAAGGGTATGGATAAGCTGTTCGATTTTGCCAACCGCATGTCTCCGCTGGGCAATGCTTCAGCTGACGAATGTGCTGATTATTGCATCGTAATGTTCTCCGACCTGACCCGTAAGGTAACCATGCAGAACTTATTCCATGACGGTGGTTTCTCCAGCGTGGGTATGAGCTTGCGTGCCATGGCTACTTACGAAAAAGGACTGGATGAATATATGGATGAGAATGGAAACATTATCTATGGGTAATATATAGTGATTAACGGTTAGTGATGAGTGATTAGTGGCTATGCAGTATAATGGCATAGCAAAATGAACCGCTCATCACTAATTTTTTTCATTTATCACTTATCACTAATAACTTATCACTTATCAACGTGGAAACAGCTCTTTATCTTTTGCCCGTCACTTTGGGTGATACACCGATTGAAACGGTGTTGCCTTCTTATAATAAGGAGATCATACTTGGGATTAGTCACTTCATAGTAGAGGATGTGCGTTCTGCACGCCGCTTTCTGAAGAAGGTGGACCGGGAAATAGATATTGATACACTGACTTTTTACCCGCTGAACAAGCATACATCACCTGAAGATATTTCGGGATATCTGAAACCGTTGATGGCGGGATTGTCTATGGGAGTGATTTCCGAAGCCGGCTGTCCGGCAGTCGCTGACCCGGGAGCGGATGTAGTGGCGATTGCTCAACGGAAGAATCTGAAAGTAGTGCCCTTGGTGGGACCTTCTTCAATTATTCTTTCTGTCATGGGGTCAGGCTTTAACGGGCAAAGTTTTGCTTTCCACGGTTACCTTCCTATTGAGCCGGGCGAGCGTGCCAAAAAAATAAGGACTCTGGAGCAGCGGGTTTATGCCGAACACCAGACTCAACTATTCATTGAAACACCTTACCGTAATAATAAAATGGTGGAAGACATCTTGCAAAATTGTCGTCCGCAAACCAAACTCTGTATTGCTGCGAACATTACGTGTGAGGGAGAATATATCAAAACCAAGACAGTGAAGGAGTGGCAGGGAAAAGTGCCCGATCTTTCTAAAATTCCTTGTATTTTTCTCTTGTACAAATAACATCTTTCAGGTGCTCATATTCGTTTTCAAAGCAGCAGCTGAAAAAGTTCTTGCCTAAATTATGCTCTATTTGCTGGAAAGTCCAAAGCTTTCCGTCTTTTACCTGCTTGTCCCGTAGAAGATTGTCGTCTTCTACATCAAGAATGAAAAGATAGATCAGCCGGTTCGTCACTTTATTCTCAAAGTGATACATGATATTGAACTGTAAATCTTGTATCGGTGCTTGTGGAAAAGCTTGTCTCACAAGCCGGACGATGCCTTGTTCCAGGGTTTCTCCATATAAAAGGTAACATTCCATGGGTATATCAGTCTTCCCCCGGTCGAGAATACAGCGTTGGGGGCGTGGACGAAGATACAACATACCGTTGTGAGATACAGCGATACGGACTACCGGATTGATATATTCATTTTTCTTGTTGATAGCATCCACTGCCAGGCTTCTGCCGATCACATCCCCTTTGGTGTTAACAATGGGCACGAAAGCTGTGTGCTCCATCACTTGATTGAAATAGAGGATTCCGAACTGATTGAATAATATACTCAGAATAAATACAGCTGGCGGACAATACCGGAATAAAACATCTCTGGAAGTTTCACTTAAGGGACCGGGTAACAGAATTGTGATGAAGACTCCCAGGAAATGAAGAAAAGCGATGATGACAACTACCCGTGTTGTTACAATGGCAGACTCTGCCCCTTGCGCAAAAAGTTGTTTGCAACATTTCTGTGACTGGGAAATCTGGTGAGCGAGAAATCTTTTCCTGTTCAGGAAGATAATGACTACGGGTATGAGCGTACTGATCTCCAATGTCAGTGGAAACATTTCGCGGGAACTGCAATCACCGAAGATTAAAGTGGTCAGACTCAAAAGCAAGAGCATTCCGGTAGTGCAATAAAGTAGGAAGTTGGGGATTCTTGCTCCTTTTCCCCATAAGGTATATAAACTATAAAGGGCCCCTACACCTGCACCAATGTAGATGGAAATGTCTTGGGTTATAAATTCGCACAATATAATAGATACGATAACCGGGATAAATCCCAAAGACATATTAAACTTAGATGATAGAACTCCTCTTTTTGACATTGCAAACTTTATTCTGTCGTTATCTCATAGATAACAAATAAGTAGAGCAATTGGTTTTTACTTCGTTTCTTTTTTGTAAAACTGTACCTGTTTTTCGGCATGATAAGAAGAACGCACCAAAGGTGCACTTTCTACCTGATCGAATCCTTTTGCCAGACCGGTTTCTTTGTAAGAAGCGAATTGTGCGGGAGTAACGTATTCTGCCACAGGGTAATGTTTATGTGAAGGTTGCAAGTACTGTCCGATGGTCAGGATTTGACATCCTGCACGGTGCAAGTCATCCATCAGTTCTTCCACTTCTTCCGGAGTTTCGCCTAATCCTACCATGATTCCTGATTTTGCTGTGATTCCGCTGTCGGCTATCTGGCGTATTACTTCCAGACTTGTTTCGTAGCGGGCTGCACTACGTACCAGTGGAGTGATGCGTTTCACCGTTTCCATATTGTGGGAGATAATTTCCGGTTGTGCTTCAATAACCTGGGATACTAATTCTTTTCTTCCTTGAAAGTCGGGGATCAGAACCTCGATGGTAGTTTCCGGATTGAGGCGTTTGATTTCGCGTATGGTGCATGCCCAATGTGCAGCGCCGAGATCCGGTAGATCATCCCGGTCTACGGAGGTGATGACAGCATGGGATAGTTTCATCAAGGCTATGGATTCCGCTACATGGGTAGGCTCTTCCATATCTAATGGAAGCGGTTTGCCTGTCTGTGTATTACAGAATTTGCAGCAACGGGTACAGATGTCACCGCCTATCATGAAGGTGGCAGTACCTTTACCCCAACATTCTCCCATATTAGGGCAACGTCCGCTACTGCAAATGGTATGCAGGCAGTGAGATTCAACTATACGTTTGGTTTCGGTATACCGTTCATTGGCTCCAATACTTATTTTGAGCCATTCGGGTTTGCGTATTCTGTCTTTCATGATATTGATTTATTGTTCACCACAGATTACACAGATTAACACAGATTTCTTTATTTCTCTTTTTTATCTGTGTTAATCCGTGTAATCTGTGGTGAACTTTATGATCTTAAAGATTTTTTTCAAAGAAATTCGTTAGCTTCGTATACAGGTGATAACGGGTGTTTCCGCCATAGATACCGTGGTTGCGGTTTGTATAGAGTTGCATATCGAATTGCTTGTTCAACTGTACCAGATGTTCTGCATATTCTGCACAGTTTTGGAAATGAACATTGTCATCCGCCATTCCATGTACCAGCAATAAATTGCCATGCAATTTGTCTGCCCGGGTGAAAGCGGAAGAGCCTTTATATCCTTCAGCATTCTCTTTGGGAGTGCGCATGAAGCGTTCGCCATAAATTGTGTCGTAGTAGTTCCAGTCAGTGACGGCTGCTACTGCAACTCCGGCCTTGAATACGGGCGTTCCCTCACTCATACTCATGATGGTCATGTATCCGCCATAACTCCAGCCCCAGATACCGATACGGTTTTTGTCTACATACGGCTGGCTACCCATATATTGGGCTGTTGCAACCTGGTCTTTCGCCTCTTTCACGCCAAGATTCAGGTAAGTGCATTTTTCGAAGTCTGCACCACGTCCGCCGGTTCCACGTCCGTCTACACAGACCACGATAAAACCACGACTGGCCATATAGGTTTCCCAACTGATGCTCCATGTGTCCAGTACCTGTTGTGAACCGGGTCCGCTGTATTGATACAGAAGTACAGGGTATTTCTTGGATGCGGAGAAATTCACAGGCTTCATCATCCAACCGTTCAGACTTACACCATCTCCGGTCTTGAAAGTGAAGAACTCTTTCTGGGGTACACTGTATTTGGACAAAGTCTGTTTCAGATTATCATTCGTAACAAGCGTACTCAATACTTTACCTGTATTATCATTTAGAGTAATGACAGTGGGAGTATTCAGGTTTGAATAACGATTCATGTAGTATTTCATGTTCGTACTGAACTGTGCACTGTTGAGACCCGGTTGAGAAGAAAGTTTGGTTTTCTTTCCCTTGCGGTCAATTTGGTATACGGCCTGGCGCAGCGGGCTTTCCTCATTACTGATATAATAGAAACTGTTATCATCAGCGTCCCAGCCCAGGAATTCTTTTACTTCATAGTTTCCGCTGGTAACCTGTTTAATCAGATTTCCACCCATGCTGTACCAGTACAGATGATTGTAACCACTCTTTTCGCTCACGAAGCTGAAGTTTTCCGGATAGAAAATGATATTATCGAATACGCCTTCTTTGATATAAGCATCACTTTCGTCACGCAGAACCTGTTTGCAAACAGTAGAACGCGGATCACCGAAATACATGTCAAGACGATTCTGATGGCGGTTTAAGGTGATAATGGCCAGTTTGTTAGGATCTTGTGTGAAACGGATACGTGGGATGTACCCGTCAGCATCCAAGGGCACCTGCATCTTGCGGGTTACTTTCGATTTGATATCGAAGGTATGTACACTGACCTTTGAATTCGCTTCTCCTGTTTTGGGATATTTATAGGTATAATCTCCCGGATACTTCTCAAAAGCTGTGATATGGGGATTGCTTCCTGCAAAAACGGGGAAGCTGTAAGAGGGTACTTCCGTCTCGTCAAAGCGGATATAAGCCAGCATCTTGCTGTCGGCACTGAACTCCAGAGCACGGTTGAAAGAGAATTCTTCTTCATATACCCAGTCGGGAATACCGTTCAAAACGGCATTACGTTTGCCGTCTTCTGTAACCTGGCTTTCGCTGTTTCCGTAGAGAAACTTCACAAGATAGATATTATTATCCCGTACAAATGCAACCATTGTTCCGTCCGGTGAAAATACAGGTGCTTGCTGCGGGCCGCCGTCTGAAAGCTTTTCTACTATGTTATTGATTTCTCCGTTGACATTTCGCTTCAGACTATATATATAATGTATAGCTGTATAAGAGCGGCGATAAATCGGAGTCTGTTCTGTAGCAATAAGCAGTTTGCTGCCGTCAGGTGAAAAACTGTAGCTGTCAAACGTCTTAAACGGACATTCGCGTGCAGTAGCAGCATCGAACAATACTTCTACCTGTTTTCCTGTCTTGAAAGAGTATTTGATGATCTGCGTTCCTTCCGCATTCATTTGCGAATAGTGTTCCCCGTCTCCGGGAATGGGAATGACTCCGTAAATATTTTCAGCGCGGAATTTACCTGATACAATATCTTTTAAATCAAGAGGCTGACCGCCTTGTGCAAAGCCTGCCAATGTGCAGAGGCAAAGAAGAATTGCAATACTTATCTGTTTCATAATCCTGTTTGATTTCTTTAGAGGGCAAATATAGGGATAAATATAAAAAAGACTATAATAAGGTGGCACACATCTTACGTATTTCGTGCAATCTATTGGCTAGTGCACTTTCTTTGCGGGCAACAGCCATATTGTAGCGGGTTTGCATGTTGACAAGCAATTCCGCATTAATGTCCAAGGCGGCTTCTACCATTAAGGCAAAGTCACTGGTTATGGGACGTTTTCCATTTAGTATTTCATTAAGCATAGTATAGGATACTCCCAAAACTTCTGAAAATTTCTTTTGGGAAATTTTGCGGCATTCTAATTCTTCTTTCAAAACATCTCCCGGATGAGTTGGTATTCTTTTTATTGTATCCATAATTCTATTGATAATGATTAGTTATATCCAGTACGGTACATATAGTTAAAACTGTTTCGCTTCCTTCTTTTTTTATTTTGAATTCCAGCCGATAATGATAGTCTATACGTATAGAAAAACTGTCCTTACCACTTAATGCCTCAAAATTTAATGAGTTGAAGACGAATAAATCTTCAATTCTTGTTGCTCCTATTAAGGTATCTATACGCTTCTGGTACTTCTTTACTACAGATGCATCAAAGCGGTGTTTCTTGTCCTGGCATTTGTTTTATATTTATGCTACAAAGATAATTCTAATTTGAGATATTCACTCATTTAGTGAATACTAATTTAGTTTTATTCATAAAGAAAAAGCCCGTCCAGCTTTGTGGGGGCAAAGCTGAGGCGGGCTACCGTCACTCATAAATGATGATTGGGGCTTCTTTTGGTTAGAGGATTTTTACTTTCTTTTGATATTCGGCAATAGCTGCATCCAGGCGTTCGTGAGCAGTTGTGTCGCCCGGTACGTTATGTGACGGATGGATATACAGATGTACGCCGCGATCTGCCAGAATTTCGGCAACGGTAGTGATGGTCATCCATACCATAGTAACGAAACTCAGGGTTGACAATGGTCCCACCTTGTCGAAGTGATTCTTCAAAGGTACGGAAGCATCTACCAAAGGCACGCAGGAGTCCACTATGATATCGGCAAGTTGGAACAGGTTCTTACCGCTGGAATGACGGCTTGCTTTGTCGCCAGTTTCTCCGGCTGAGCCGTAAACGATTACTTTCATACCGCGCTTCTTAGCTTCCAGTGCCATGTCGATGTTTACTGCATTGATCCCTGTGTGAGAGAAAATCCAGATGCAATCTTTGGAATCGAAATCATAATTCTTCATGATTGCCTGTCCGTAACCCTCTGTTCTTTCCAGAAACAGGAATTGATGGATACCCATTTGGCCGATGATTTGTGTAAAGAATGTCAGCGGAAGTTCGCACAGTGGGTGAAAACCTACAAAACTACCGATACGAGGATACATCTCTTCAACGGGAATTGTTGCGTGACCACATCCGAACGTGTGTACCCAACGGCCGGCTTCGATGGAATCTGCCATAGCAGTGGCTGCCTTTTTGATATTCTCCAATTGCGTGGCTTCCAGTTTTTCCATGATGCCATGCGCGTTTTTTAACCATTCAAGTGCTAACATAATTTTTTTGATTTTTAGGGGGTAAATAATTTCTTTTATTTGAGTGAGCGTTTAAACAATAGAAGCATGATGAGCAGGGAGGCAATCATCATATAAGGATACACAACGATACTGTATCCTTGCGAGATAATTCCCGTGAGGCTGTTCAGTAATGTCTGTCCGATCAGAGCTATAACAAGGGCCACACTGAATGCCGTTCCCGACAGAGAAGCGTACCGGCTGCCGACAATGCTGAGTATGACGGGGAAAGTAGATGCCAGTCCTGCACCGACAAGCACCATACCTATGGCAGCACGTGCAAAGTCCGGTGAAAAAGTCAGCAGTGCAAAACCTATTGCGGCCGTAATCAGGCTGGCGCGAAGAACAGTTTCCTGTTTTATCTTTTTGAAGAGAACTACCAGCAACAGACGGGCAACAGTCAGTCCGGCCACCATGCAAGTCAGTGCCATGAGCGCCCGGTTTTCGGGGATGTTGGTGGTTTGTCCCAGGTAGAGTGTGGTCCAGTTGTTGCATACACCTTCGATACCACTTTGGAAAAAGAGGATAAAACTGAGTAATAATAAGCTACTTTCTTTTAATAACCCCAGTCCTTCTTTGATTGGGAATCCTTGCGGCTGTTTGGGTGCGGGGAAGCGTACACCGAGACAGAACAGGATACCTGCCAACATTACAACGCCCGTGCCTTGCAGTATAATTTCAAAAGAATAATATCCGGACAGGAAACTGAGTAATACAGGAATCCCCAGCGCACCGATACCATAGAATGCACCCAACAGACTAAGGCGTGAACCTTTCTCCGCTTCGTCGGAAATATCAGCTACTAAAGCATTTGTTTCACCGTTCAGAATCCCTCCTCCCAGGCCGATTCCGATAATGGAAAGTTGCAACAATGGGATACTTGTAAAGAAAGCAATTCCTTCCAGTCCGAGCAACACGACCAGACAACTGAGCAGCAGTAACGCTTTGTGTCCGAAGCGATCTACAATAGGGCCGAACAACAGGGAGCCTCCCAATAAACCGAGAGGCAGGAACGTCACCAGTGCGGTGGCTTGGAGATTGTCCAAACCCAGTTTGGTGGTGAGGGACGGTAGTACCGAGCCCAGGGTGATCATCGAAATGCCAAAGAAGCACATACCGATGCACGCAGCCGTGAAAACCAGATTCTTGTTGTAACTACTCATATTCTTATTAATAAAAAAGATAAGGTGGTCAGATTACTCGTACAGGTGCTTTTTAATAGCGAGAAAAGCAGCTCCTATCAGTCCGGCATTACCGGACAATTGAGAGGCTACAAATTCCACCTGCTTGATACTGAGCGGTTGCGCCCATTTGCAGGCTTCTTTGTAGATATCATCTATGAAGATACCGGCAGGGCCGAATACACCTCCACCCCAGATTATCTTTTGCGGATTCAGCAGGCTGACAAAGTTGGCAGAGGCCATTCCCCACATTTCTATGGCTTTGTGCAGTACGGAAACTGCAATCGGATCTTCCTCATTGTATGCGCTGAATACATCATAAGCGGAAATGCGGCAGATAGGTTTTTGACGTAAGCGTCCCTTATAAGCTTTATTTGCACGGACTGCATCCCGCACTCTGGCTCCGATACCATTTCCCGAGGCATAATATTCGAAACAACCGCAGGCATCGTATTCTTCTTTATAGGGAGGTTGCAGTGCCATCCAGCCGGTAGCACCGATGATGTCGCTTGCACCGTGCAACACGTGTCCGTCGATAATGATTCCTGCACCTATACCGGTTCCTACGGCAATGAATACTGCACTATGGCAATCTTTGGCTGCTCCCTGCCACATTTCTCCATACATATAGCAAGTACGGTCGCTGTCGATGTAGATTTCTATATCTGGTGCCGTTACGGTACGGAGTACTTCTTGTAGCGGGTAGTTTTCCCAGCCGGGGATGTTCGGGGCCCATACACGTCCCGTCTGCGAATAGACAATGCCGGGAACACATATACCGACACCGTCAATCTGGATACGGCTTCTGCGGGCAATAGTCAGGAGTTTAGCAAGGATTTCTGCGGCAAGTTTGCCTACTTCGTGTCCCGTTCTTCCTTTCAGCAGACGCTTTCGGTTGAACAACATACTTCCGTCAGGGAGGAATATAGCGCTTGCTATTTTGGTGCCGCCTATGTCGAGAGCGATGGTAGCCATGGTATTATAGTATTTATAGGTTGATCTATCAAGGTTTTAGGCAAAGCTATGAATTAATTTCGTTTTCCATGCTTATTTATTGAAGGAAATGTGTGTAAAACATGTTGCTGATCACTAAAATATATTTAATGGATTCACCTTGATATGCGATGCTTGTATTCTATCTTGTTTAATATCAATAGATGAAACTTTTTTTAATGCAGTGTAAAATAAAAAAATTTATGTTCGTTAACGTTTTGTTCGGGATAGTTAGACGGATATGTGAGTTATAGCAATGGAGTTTAAAATGCCTATCTATAAGTTTACACATACTTTTACATGCACGCTTGCACTCATATCTTGCATCGCCTTATTCATCGGGGTTAGAGCGGTGGTGGCAGCAAATAAAAAGAAGTGTAGGCAAATTTGCCTACACCAAGTGATATATGTATATATATCACTCATAATCTGTTGGATACGTCATGTGAGATGCTCAAAATGACTGTTTGGCAATCTGCTGTTTTTATGCCTTTTTATGAAGAAAAGCATGGAAGGTATGCCGCTTTTTGCTTGATATACGTCTTCGTCCGTTCAGTATACGTCATAATCTTGCGTCATCCGGCCTGTATTTCTTTCACTAACCACCCATGTTCCTTCTGCTTACACTCCATGTTTCTTCCGCTGACAAGCGATGTTTTAGCATGTCTACGTATGTGGTTCAAGTGCTTCACATAGGTGAAGTAGTATGCCTACAATTGTGAAGCACGTAAACCACAGATGTATGCACACAAAATTAAAGCATCTGAAGGTAAAGAAAACGCTATGTAAGAGCAAGTAAGAGGGGATGCAAAGCAGAAGGAGATGCAAAGCAGAAGGGACATGAAAAGCAGAAGGGGCACATAAAATACAGGGCAACTATAATTACAAAACAACTCTTTTAGGCCAATTCTTAACCTTTGATTATTAGAAAATTACAAGAAGTGCATTTTCTGTCAGCAAGAAGTTAAGAGCTTGTCGACAAGAAGTTAACTTCCTGTTTACAAACTCTTGACTTCCTGTCAGCAGAGAATATAAGGTTTTTCCATTGACTTTACAAAAATAGAGACGGATTCTAATACTTTTTCCCATCATGAATATCTTTTTTCAGGAATTAGAAGAGTTGTCATCCCGTATGAAGTGAAAAAGATATGCAAAAATATAATGATTAAATAATATACAATGAGCTAAATGATGAATAATACTATCTCAATTCTTCTCCTCCCGAGAGCTTAAAGTATTTATAGATAGACTGTTATTAAATTTGTGAAAATGAATAATACTACTTTTTTTATAACGAAAAATACTCTGATTCTTTTTTTTGCTTCACTTTTCATTCATTAAAAATTATGGCAGTTATATACGACCTGACACCTTTCAGGTCAGTGATAACAAAAAGTAATGGCTCGTAGAAATACGGGCTTTTTTTATTAACAATTTAATATTAAACATTATGGAAAAGAATGAAGAATTATTGGAAAGATTAGTGAACGAAATCGCAGCGCAAAATAAATTTATTGCGCTGCTAATAGCAAAAAACAATGTATCAACCTTTGATAAGTCAGATACAGAGATTTTGGAAGAAATGAAATCCGAAACAGAAAGTATAATTAAATGGAGCTATTTCTCATCTAAAGAAAGTTTTCCTCTTAACTCGCCAGAAAAATCAGTAATAACATTTGATGAAAAATTATTTAGCTAATATACTTGAATTGAATTTCATTATAAAACCGCAGGACTGACATTCCAAGGAGGCATATTCTATATTATTACATGTGTCTTCTATTAACAAGGGGTATGAGCCTGAGTATGTAAAAGTATTTCTACCGCAAAAAGGACATTTAAATCTTTGCAATTTAGTTCCTATTTTTTCTTTTTCTTTTTCTGTAAGCATGTCGTAGTATTTTAAAAGTTAATATTTCGACAAATGTACTGTTTATACTTGATAAACGGTAATAGATGCGTATGTTCTGTAAGGATGTTCTTTAGTACCCTTACAGAACTTTCTCTCAAAAATATGTTGCAATTTACTTGCATACATAACTGAAAATGACTATATTTAAGCGATTTAAAAGATTGACATTATGAACACTGAATTTACTCTTTTAACTCTATCTGATATTTTCCGAATGAAGAAAGTTGCATCAGGTATTTTGAAAAGATGAGATGGGGAGATAAGGTTATATCGCCCTATGATAAATCATCTAAAGTCTATAAGTGTGCCAATGGTAAGTATAAATGCAAGAATACCGGACGATATTTCGATGTAAAAACTGGCACTGCATTCGCCAATACTAAAATGCCTATGAGAACTTGGTTTTACGTAATTATGTTGTTCTTATCACATAAAAGGGGAGTTTCATCATGTCAAATCGCAAGAGATTTGGGTATAACTCAAAAAACAGCGTGGAAGATGCTCCACAAGATTAGGCAGTATATGGCAATGGAGAATAATCATACTTTATCCGATGAGGTCGAAATTGATGAAGCATTCGTGGGTGGGAAAAACAAGAATAGGCACAAAGATAAGAAAGTAGAGAAATGCCAAGGCAGGTCTTTCAAAGATAAAGTTCCTGTGTTTGGTATATTGGAAAGGGGTGGTAAATTAATAGCCAAGGTTGTTCCTAACACACAGGCTAAGACATTAGTTCCTATCATTAAAGAATGCGTTAAAGAAGAAAGTGTAGTTTACACCGATGGTTGGGAATACACCGGATTACATGGTCATTATGAACAAAGGTCTGTAGACCATGAAAAACATTTCTATGGTATGACTTACGCAACCGATGAAGGCGAAATCATTACTATTAGTACTAATGGAATAGAAAACGCTTGGTCGCATTTAAAGAGAATGATATTTGGAATCTATTATTGTGTAAGCAAGAAATACATGCAACGATACATTGATGAGTTCGTATTCCGATTTAATACTCGGAATTTTAGCGATTCTCAAAGATTTAATTTACTTTTGCGCAATGTAGCATAGGATATGGGAAAGAAACAAAAAGAAAACATAATTAGAGAGAAAGATTCAATATCAATGACCTTCGATTTTGAGTTAAGAGTTCCGAAGAAAGAATTTGATGAGCTTCTTCGGAGAATGGCTAATATCAAAAAAGAAGATGAATCTCTTAATGAAGAAACTGATAAAAAAGAAGAAAAAGAAGAATAGAAATAATGAAGTTATTCTTATATTTGCAGCGTATCATTGAATAATGGTGCGCTTTTTTATGATAATATAGCTCAATCGCCTCTGAATCACCACCTCAAAGAATGAACGAGTTATATATTACACACGTTGAGGAATCCGCATAGACGCAGATTTCTTGCTCAGTGTGTAACGGCTTGTGGTGAGCCAAGAGGCGTAGAGCAATTATCTGCGTCTTTTTCATATACTGACGTATGGTTATTGCTAACAGAATGAGTTTTAGTATTAACCAATAAATTCACAGTTATGAAAAGAAAGTATTTGTTTTTGATTCTCTTATCAACAGTTTGTGTTTCTTGTTCTAATGTAAAAGAGAAAGACCCTAAAATAACATTGTTAGATTCTATTAGAGAAGCCGATTCAATTGCAGCAGTGCAAGAAGCGGCAGAAGCGGCTTTAGAGGCAGCAAGTGAAGAATATCAATACCATACCTTAGATGGTAAAGGTAAGCAAAAAGAATATCAAGGTAGCCTAGAACAGCAAGAACATCTTGATATGATAGACAGAAAAATGGAAGAAGACCCTAACTTTTAGCGTATATATCTAAATTATGGAAAATCATGCAAACAATCAAGTGTATTGTCCCTTTTGTGGAGGGACTAATCTTATTACAAATCAAAAAGGATTCGGAGCTGGAAAAGCATTAACAGGTGCGGTTTTAGCAGGTGGAATTGGCTTATTAGCCGGATTTATAGGAAGTAAGGATATAAAGGTTACTTGTTTAAGATGCAAAGAAACATTTAGCATAGGACAAGTAAGTACAATACCCCCATCTGAGGCTGAAAAAGAAAGGTATCAGGCTTCAAAACACCCTGAACTATACAACCCACAACCAGAAAAAAATAGACCGATACCGAACTGGATTGGATACACCATATTTGTGATAGGAATAATTGTAGTGTTAATTCTTGCTTATTATAGTAACCATTAAAGAAAAAATTGCTATCTTAGCGGTCGAATAAAAAGAACGTGCTCCCAACAAATTTAGCCTTGTTGGGAGCATTTTTTATAACCAAAAGTTATAACGACAGGGCTAAGTGTTAAGTCGTATATAACTGCCAAAATTATATATATTGTATCTTTACCGAAGCTCTATCTCAAAGAAAAGCCTTATTTTTGTAACAAATAACAGCTTTATGGATGTAGCACCTATATTATACAATGAGTTTCCGCTTTTCCTGAAACGTTATTTTCCGTATAAGGTACAGAAAATATCACTGAATGCCGGTTTCACCTGCCCGAATCGGGATGGCGTGAAAGGGTATGGTGGTTGTACCTATTGCAATAATCAGACTTTCAATCCCGAATACTGCCGTACGGAAAAATCCGTAACCCAGCAGTTGGAAGAGGGTAAAGTCTTTTTCGCCCATAAGTATCCTGAAATGAAATACCTTGCCTATTTTCAGGCATACACCAATACTTACGGTGAATTGGAAGCATTGAAGCGGAAATATGAGGAAGCACTGTCTGTTTCCGATGTGGTCGGTCTGGTCATTGGTACCCGGCCGGATTGCATGCCGGATACTTTGCTGCATTATCTGGAAGAAGTGAATAAAAACACTTTCCTGTTGGTCGAATATGGTATTGAAAGTACCCACGATGCCACACTCCGCCGAATCAATCGCGGACACACTTTTCAGGATACGGTAGATGCTGTGGAAAGGACTGTTGCCTGCGGTATTCTTACCGGTGGGCATGTTATATTGGGACTTCCCGGTGAAACGCATGAGGATTTGGTTGCACAGGCCGCTACGCTGTCGCGTCTTCCGATTACAACTCTCAAAATGCATCAATTGCAGTTGATACGCGGTACCCGTATGGCACATGAATATGAACAACATCCCGAAGACTTTCACCTTTTCGGGGTAGAAGAATATATTGATTTGGTAATAGACTACATAGAGCATCTGCGCCCTGATTTAGTTTTAGAACGCTTTGTCTCACAGTCTCCTAAAGAATTGTTAATAGCACCCGACTGGGGACTGAAAAATTATGAATTTAATCATCGAATACAAAAAAAAATGCGTCAGCTCGGAGCTTATCAGGGAAAGAAATATGATATGTGAGAAAAAAAACTTATTTTTGCGGCTGTTTGAATGTAGAATCAATCTAAATAAAGAAGTTTTATGAACCAGAAGACTATGATAAAAGGAAAAATACACTATGTAGGAGTCAATGATCGTAACAAGCACCTGTTTGAAGGCTTGTGGCCATTACCTTATGGAGTGTCTTATAACTCTTACCTGATAGACGACGAAACAGTGGCTTTGATTGATACGGTAGATGCTTGTTATTTCGAAGTATATCTTCGTAAAATAAAAAGTATTATTGGCGAACGTCCTATCCAGTATCTCATCATTAACCACATGGAGCCCGACCATTCCGGTTCGATCCGCCTCATTAAACAACATTATCCCGATATTGTCATTGTCGGTAATAAGCAAACCTTCGGTATGATCGAAGGTTACTATGGTGTGACAGGCGAACAATACGTTGTGAAAGATGACGATTTCCTGGCATTGGGACATCACAAACTGCGTTTCTACCTGACACCGATGGTTCACTGGCCCGAAACTATGATGACTTTTGACGAAACAGAAGGTGTTCTATTCTCCGGCGATGGTTTCGGATGTTTCGGTACGTTGGATGGTGGTTTCCTTGATACCCGTATCAATACGGATCGTTATTGGGATGAAATGGTGCGCTATTACTCCAATATCGTTGGTAAATACGGTTCTCCGGTACAGAAGGCTTTGCAGAAATTGGGAGGATTGCACATTACGACCATCTGCTCTACCCATGGACCTGTTTGGACAGAGTATATAAGTAAAGTAATAGGCATTTACGATAAACTAAGTCGCTATGCTGCCGATGAAGGAGTGGTGATAGCTTACGGCTCCATGTATGGTCATACAGAGCAAATGGCGGAAGCCATCGCAGCGGAACTATCTGCACAGGGCATCAAGAATATCGTGATGCACAACGTCAGCAAAAGCAATCCTTCCTATATCATTGCAGATATCTTCAAATACCGTGGTCTGATTATTGGTAGTCCCACTTATAGCAATCAGATTTATCCGGATATCGAGTCCCTGCTTTCCAAAATACTGATACGCGAAGTTAAAGGCCGCTATCTGGGTTACTTCGGATCGTTCACTTGGGCAGGCGCTGCGGTAAAGCGTATGGCTGAGTTTGCCGAGAAGAGCAAATTTGAAATTATAGCCGACCCTGTAGAGATGAAGCAAGCGATGAAGGACATCACTTACGAACAATGCGAACACCTGGCACGTTCTATGGCTGAACGCCTGAAGAAGGACAGGGAATAGTAATTTTTGATAAGATACCCCTAATTTATTAACCTGATAAAAAACAATCACAATGAGATTAATCATTCAACCGGATTATCAATCCGTATCTAAGTGGGCTGCTCATTACGTAGCCGCTAAAATTAAGGCCGCTAATCCGACGCCTGAAAAACCGTTTGTACTGGGTTGCCCTACCGGTTCGTCACCGCTCGGCATGTACAAGGAGTTAATAGACCTGAATAAGAAAGGAATTATTTCCTTCCAGAACGTGGTTACTTTTAATATGGATGAGTATGTGGGTCTGCCCAAAGAACATCCGGAAAGCTACTACTCTTTCATGTGGAACAACTTCTTCAGCCATATCGACATCAAACCGGAGAATACCAATATCCTGAACGGAAATGCTGCCGACCTGGATGCTGAATGTGCCCGTTACGAAGAAAAAATCAAGTCTTACGGTGGTATCGACCTGTTTATGGGTGGTATTGGTCCTGACGGACACATTGCCTTCAATGAACCGGGTTCTTCTCTGTCTTCCCGCACACGTCAGAAGACTTTGACGACTGATACAATCATCGCCAATTCCCGTTTCTTCGACAATGATGTAAACAAAGTGCCCAAAACGGCATTGACTGTTGGTGTAGGTACAGTGCTTTCCGCCAAAGAAGTGATGATTATTGTGAACGGACATAATAAAGCTCGCGCGCTCTATCATGCAGTAGAAGGTTCTATCAATCAGATGTGGACCATCAGTGCTTTGCAGATGCATGAGAAGGGTATCATAGTAGCTGATGATGCAGCCACTTTTGAACTGAAAGTAGGCACATATCGCTATTTTAAAGATATAGAAGCTGACCACTTGGATCCGGCCTCTTTGCTGAAGTAAACATACAACTGATATAAAGGTAATTTGCGCAGTTCGTTTCCGCTAATAGGTGCGAAGCGGATTGCGCGATTTTCTTTTATTTTGTCCACCCTCTCTTGTTTGATATTATCTTTATCGTTCTTACCTTTATGACCTTGAATGAATAAAATCGTTTGTTTATGAATGATATAGATTGCTCTTACGACGATTTGCTATGCCGCTCTCTTTCATTGTTCCGTCAGTTTCGGTTGTATGACGATCGTATAGAAGAGGATAATGCTTTTGTTTTTTTAAGGGAGGCGGAAAAAGTAGTCAGTGATACCAGAAATGGAGTTTGTGTGGCTAAATTGGGATGTGTAATAGAATGTCTTGCCCACAGATTTTATATAAACGATGATACGGATGTAATACTGGAAGAGGTAGATGCCTTTCTGATTAAATTTTGGAAAGGTTTGAAGCAGCCTTCTTCGGAAACATTTATTGCTTCCTTATGGATTGGAGAATACTTTCTGTTGCGTTTAAAGAACCCCAAATCCCGTCTGCATGGTCGTAGTAAAAAAATGGTTTCCAAAATTCTGTCATTTATGGCTGATATGCTTCGGAAACCGGAAAAACAAAAAGTACTCAGTCTCTCTTCTGTTGCTGTTCTTGAGGAAACTGTAGATTGGGTTAAAGAAGTTTGCGATGTACATATCTGTGAAAAACAAGTCGTAATCCTGCTAGAAAGGCTTTATTATCTTCAGGAAAAAGGTATGTTGGGAGAAGAAGCAGATGGAAAGAACGCTTTGCGGCGGCAAATATGGGATTTTTATTATTGAATGTTATCTTTACAATTAACTTTATCTATACTATGAACGTGCTTGGTGGAGTTCGCATCCGGGGATGGATATAAATCATACTGCGCAGCTTGTTCTGTCGAAGAGCACGGATGATGGTAAAACCTGGAAAATGCATAATTATGCCCGTACGAATACAACGGAGGCGCAGGTTGTCGAGGTAGAACCAGGGGTGCTGATGTTGAATATGCGTGATAACCGGGGCGGTAGCCGTGCCGTAGCAATTACGAAAGATTTAGGTAAGTCATGGACTGAACATGAATCTTCACGTAAAGCATTACAAGAACCGGTTTGTATGGCGAGTCTGATAAGTGTAAAAGCAAAAGATAATGTATTGAATCGGGACTTACTCCTGTTCTCCAATCCCAATACGACGAAGGGGCGGCATGATATTACTATTAAAATGAGTCTGGACGGAGGTGTAACCTGGCTTCCGGAACATCAACTTTTTATTGCGAATACGTATTCAGCGAAATTTTAGTCTAATTTCTTTCCATCCAGATATTCCCTCTTGAACATATCTACAAACAGGAAGAATAGTGACAGTAACAGTGGTCCGAAGATCACTCCCATGAATCCGAATAGTGACAGGCCGATAACGACTCCGAATATAGTGATCAGAGGATGTATATCGGCCATTTTCTTTTGCAGGATAAAGCGGATCAGATTATCGAGCTGAGAGATGATCAGTGTTCCGAATATAGCCAGTCCGATACCATTGAAAAGGTCGCCGGATAATGCCATATAAACGGCAATCGGGAACCATACCAATGCTGTACCTACCATGGGGATGACCGTCGCAAGGCAGGTAAGGAATCCTGTAAGCAGAATGTCCGGTACATCAAAGAACCAGTAACCGATCATGGCTACTCCACCTTGTATGATTGCCAGCAAAGGAATACCGACGGCATTGGAGTGTACAATCATCTTGATGTCGTGCACTACATGCTCTGTATTGGCTTCGCTGAAAGGAAGTATTTCGCTGATGTATTTCTCCATCCGCTGTCCGCCTATCAGCATAAAGTAAAGTACGAATACCAAAACGAAAAGGTTGACTGCAAAGCTACTGATGCTGCCCATGACGAATTGCCCTATGGCAGGAAGTGCGGAGATAATAAAGGAAGTGGTATCCTTGCCCAGTACATCGTAACCGGTTTTTTCCTTGATGATATTTGCTGCACTTTCAATCGGGGCAATAATACTTTGCGGGTCGAGGTTGATATCCTGCAATTTGCTGACCAATAGCCAGACTGCCAGTGCCAAAGGAACCAGAAAGAAGAGGATAGCTTCGGTAGTAATAAGAGTTGCAGCCACACTTCGTTTCATTTTCCGTTTGTCGGTCAGATGTATCATCTGTCTTCTGACCAGGATATAGATGGTCAGTGCACCCAATAAACCGCCCAGAAAGGGAGTAATCTGTAGGAACAGGATTATACCCAGCCCGATGATTATAGTGATTAGTGAATATTTCCAGTATTGTTCTTTTGTACTCATATTCTTTTTTGCTGTTTTCTTAAGAAACAAACAAAGTGAGCATTTGGTTGGTTATCCTTCATTCAACCAGCCCTTTCCCTGGCGAATAACTTCAATTTCTCCGCTTGTGCAGTCTACAATGGTAGAAAATTCTGTACCGCCGATACCACCGTCAATGACCAGATCGACAAGATCACCGAATTTTTCATCGATCAATTCCGGATCAGTGCAGTATTCTATATCTTCGTGCGCTTCGTGCGGGAGAGTGGTAGTCATGATGGGAGCGTCCAGAATACGGGCTATTTCCTGGATGATAGCATTGTCGGGCATACGGATACCTACTTCTTTTCGATTACGGAAAATCTTTGGCAGGCGGGTAGTGCCGTTCAGGATGAAAGTGAAAGCACCGGGCAGGTTGCGTTTCATCAGTTTGAACGTATTGTTATCTACCTTTGCATATTCGCTGATGCTACTTAAATCATAGCAAATAATGGAAAGGTTATTCTTGCGCGGATCTATCTCTTTGATACGGCAGATACGTTCGATGGCACGTTCTTTCAGCCCATGGCAACCAATGGCATACATGGTATCGGTGGGATAGATGATGAGGCCACCGTCATTCAAAATATCCACTACCTGTTGCAGGTCTTGTGGATTATTGTTCTTTTCGTAAAGTTTCAGAAGCATAGGGCTGATAATTAGTCTATATATAATAACACAAAAGTAGGGAATAAGTTTCTTATTCTCAAATAAGTGTGGCTTATTTCTTGGATGATTTTTTTCGAAGTTCTTCTGCCAGTCGCCATTGCAATGCTGCCTCTACTTCTTTTCCTGCCTGCATCAAGGCGTCCCCGAAGAGCTCATGCGCTCCGGCATGTTCTGGTTTCAGGGTGGTAGCTTTGTCCAGATCGGCTATGGCGCCTTCGGTTTCTTGCTGTTTCAGACGTAATTTTCCCCGATTGTAAACAGCTTTAAATTCAGCCGGACGTAGTTTGACGGCACGTGTCAGGCATTCTTCCGCTTCAAGATATCTGCCGTCATTGAAGAGGGTGATGCCTTTACGTATCCATGCATCCGTATATTCCGGATAAAGTTCCAGCGCTTTGTCGTAGTTGGCGATGGCGGCACGAGAGTCATGGGCAAGAGTAATGGACTCATTGCCCATCAGATAATACTCACGTGCGTAGGCTTGCAACCGTTTCTGTTGCTCTGCCATTTGGGATTTTAGTTGATCGTTGTTGTCTCGTAGCTTGTTGATAACCCCTAACTTGCGACGGATGAGGCGTTGAATAACAGGCTTTTCTATGTCGTATCGGGAGTGTATAGCTTTAAAGAAATGGTTGAGGAAGACTTCGAAATCTCCTTTATCGAATGCTTTGGTTGCAGCAGCATATTCTACGTCGGCTTGCGCCTGTTTCAGGGCGCGGTCTATGGCTTGCCGGTTATTGAAGCGTTCGGCAAAATTCACTATTTCCGGGCGTACAAAGATATCAGCCCGATTCACAGGTTTCTTTAGTTGAATACCTTCCAGTGAGGTGCAGCGGCTGAGAGCGACGTACGCTTGTCCACCGGCAAATACACCGCCGGTGAAATCGATGACTACACGACTAAAGGTCAGTCCCTGACTTTTATGGACGGTGATAGCCCATGCCAATCGTACGGGAAACTGGGAGAAGGTGCCCAACACTTCTTCTTCAATTTCTTTTTTCTTTTCGTTGTATTTATAGCGAATGTTTTTCCAGTGCTCCGGCTTGACGTCACATTCTTTCCCATCATCAGTGATGACATAGAGCGTTTCTTCTATCTCATCGAAACCACTGACTACACCGATAGTGCCGTTTACCCAGCGGCGGTCGAAATCATTCTTGATAAATATGACCTGTGCACCCGGTTTCAGCACAAGCTCACGCGAAGTGGGCAGACTGCTTTCGGGAAAGTCGCCGGTGACTTCTCCCCGGAAGGTAACAGCGTCTCCGGGCAGTTCTGCCAGTTTCCGGTCATTGATATAATCTACGTTATCGCGGCGCGTAGCGAGGGTGATATACATATCTTCCTCATTCTCTTCGATGTCGGTTCCGTAGCGGGTGTTGAGTAGTTGCAGGTCAGCGGCACCGGCAGTATTGCTGCGAATATGGTCCAGAACGCTGACAAAGACTTTGTCTGTTTGGCGATAGACCTTTTCAAGTTCAATGGAAACAAGGTCTATCTGGTTGAAAACCCTTGCAGAGAAAAAGTAAGGAGTAGGATAGAAGCGGTTCAGGATTTCCCGTTCATCACCTTTCACTACAGGTTCGAGCTGGAAAACATCGCCTACTAACAAGAGTTGTTTCCCACCGAAAGGTTCGCGCAGGTTGCGTGAGTAGACACGCAGGATACGGTCTACGGCGTCAATGATATCTGCCCGTACCATGGAAATCTCATCGATAATAATGAGTTCCAGTTCTTCCAATAGTTTTCGTTGGGGTTTGGTGTATCTGAAGAATTCGTGAATGCGTCCGCGTTGCAAACTCAGATTCGGATCATCGGGAAGCAAAGGATGAAACGGTAATTTGAAGAAACTATGCAGGGTGCTGCCACCGGCATTGATGGCGGCGATACCGGTAGGCGCCAATACCACATGTTTCTTTTTTATATTCTCGCAAATATATCTCAGAAAGGTAGATTTACCCGTACCCGCCTTTCCGGTCAGAAACACGGACTGGCGGGTATATTGTATGAGACTCAGAGCATCCTGGAACTCTTTGTTGCTGGTATCTACGGTTTGGGACAAGATTTAGTAATTAATAATTGGTAATTAGTAATTAAAAAGAGGATTATATAATGGAGAAATGTTTAAGTGCATTGGCTACTCCATCTTCATCAACCGAAGTTGTAATGTAATTGGCATGTTCCTTCACTTCGTCCACAGCATTTCCCATTGCTACTCCGATGGCGGCATGGCGCAGCATACTTACATCGTTTCCTCCGTCGCCAAATGCCATTGTTTCTTCCAGGCGAATACCGAAGTGATTGATGATTTCGTCGATACCCTTTTGTTTGGTATTTCCTTTGGCGGTGATATCGGCAAAGGCAGGAAACCAACGCCCAGATTCGCAGTCCGGCAATTGGGGAAGAATCTCTTTCTCTTGCTCCAGTGTAATGAACGGTGTCATCTGGAAGATTTCCCGGCGAATCGCTTCTTCAGGTGTCTTTACGGGAAGCACATCTACTTTCAGATAATCGTTGAATATCTTTTTCACCATATCGTCCGGCTGGCAGACGCAGATATCATGTTCGCCTACAAAGATACAGGGGAAATTCTGTTCGGAGGAGATGCGTGCCAATGTCTGTACGTCAGCAGCAGGAATCGCGCTCTTGTAAATCACTTCTTCACCTACGAAACAATATCCGCCGTTCATGGTTATATAACCGTCTATTAATCCACGGTCCTGCAAGGCAGAAAGGTTGTTGATGATAACTGCGGGGCGTCCCGTAGCGATAAAAATCCGAATGCCTTTGGCTTTGGCAGCGGCGATGGCTTCGATGGTGGTTGGGGGAATAGCATGGGTATTAAAACTCACTAAAGTGCCGTCGATGTCAAAAAACAGGGCTTTAATCATATAATTTCTATTTTACTTGGTTGCAAAAGTACTCAAAAGTGAGGATATTTTGTACTTTTGTCTCCTAAAGAAATCGTAAATAGTCATTATACATTAATAAAATAATAAAAGCTGTCTTAGAACGCAGTTAAATCGCAAATGAAGAAGCATTCCTTAAAAGATTGGCTGATAGCTGTACGCCCTTGGTCGTTTCCGGCATCAGCAATGCCGGTGATTGTCACGCTGGCATATTTGTATTGGGCATACGGGGTAATAGAATGGGCGAACGGACTGTTAGCGTTGGCCGGTATTGTTATTTTCCACGCTTCGGGAAATGCGTGGAGTGATTATTTCGACTTTGAACGGGGAGTGGACAGGGTGGATACATTTGGTGTGAAGACCCTGACAAGCGGACAATTCATGCCATTGGAGATACGCAACCTGGCCATAGGCCTGATGGTGCCGGCGGTGATGGTCGGTCTTTGGCTGGTAGTCCGTACGGGGCTTCCTTTGTTGTGGATAGGTGTTTGTGGAGCTTTGTGTTCGTTGCTCTATCCGTGGCTGAAATATCGGGCTTTCGGAGATTTCGTTATTTTTGTAGCTTATGCCATACTTCCTACTTTGGGTATATCCTATATTACTATGGGGAAATTCCTGCCTGATGTATGGTTGATAATCGTTCCGGTGGGATTGATTACAGTAGCCATCCTGCACGCTAATAATACGCGTGATATAGGTACGGATGTAAGAGCCCGGATTAGTACTCTTGCCATGAGGCTTGGGGTGAAGACGGATATTTTCCTATATATGTTCGAGGTGCTTTTTCCGTTTCTGTGGATCGCGGCTTGTGTAGCGTTGGGGTATTTTCCGTGGTGGTCTTTACTGACGATAGTAGGAATTCTGCCTGCAATAGCCAATGCACGGACTATGTTGCGGTTGCCGAAAGAAGGAATTGGTGTTATATCCAATCTGGATGAAAAGACGGCGAAACTGCAACTCTTGTTCAGTTTATTGTTTACTGTTACATTCCTGATATAGTATGAAACGAATTATTATTCCTTTATTGATAGCTGCTTTCTTGTGGTTCTTTATGTTTTCTCCCTGGACAAGCGGAATATTCAACTTCTGGACGGCCATGAGTTTTTCGGCTATTGTGTTGATGAATATGGCTTTTGCGCTTCGTCCACAGTGGTGGATAGAAGATGTGAAGTTCGATTGGAAGAATATTGCCGGAGGGGTGGGATTGGCTGTTGTTTTGTGGGGAGTATTCTGGCTGGGAGATAAGGCTTCCGCTTGGCTTTTCGACTTTGCCCGTCCGCAGGTGGAACTGATTTACGGAATGAAAACCGGTGAAAATCCTTGGTTGCTCTCCATATTGCTACTCATATTGATAGGTCCTGCCGAAGAAATCTTCTGGCGGGGATATGTGCAGAATGCACTTTCGAAGCGCTGGAGCCCGAATGTCGGTTTTATTGTGACAACATTAGTTTATGCATTGGTACATATCTGGTCGTTCAACTTTATGCTGGTGATGGCGGCGTTGGTGGTTGGTGCTATCTGGGGATTAGCTTACAGATTGTATCCTCAGAAATTGGGAGCATTGATTGTGTCGCATGCAGTGTGGGATGTGGCGGTATTTGTTGTGTTTCCGATTTAATGACTCACCACGGATTACACGGATTTACACAGATGAAAAAATATATTTTTGATTTTCCTGCTTTATATCTGTGTAAATCCGTGTAATCTGTGGTAAAACAAAATAAAGCTATTATGAAATACAATTTTGATGAAATCATTGAACGTCGTGGTACTAACTCTGTGAAGTGGGACGGCGTAAAGAATATCTGGGGGCGTGATGATTTGCTTCCTATGTGGGTGGCCGATATGGATTTCCGTACTCCGCCTTTCGTGATGGATGCTTTAAGAAAACGCTTGGAGCATGAGGTGTTGGGATATACTTTTGCTTGTGAAGAGTGGTATAATTCTATTTGTACATGGCTGCACGACCGTCATCAGTGGGATATATCCCGAGAGATGCTGACATTTGTTCCGGGAATCGTTCGCGGGCAGGCTTTTGCCCTGCAATGTTTCACTAATCCGGGGGATAAGGTAATGGTGATGACTCCTGTTTACCATCCTTTCTTCTTGGTGACTGAACGTATGGGGCGTGAAGTGGTATATTCACCCTTGGAATTACAGGATGGACAATATCATATCAATTTTGAGCGTTTCCGTAAAGATTTGCAAGGTTGTAAAGTTCTGATTCTCTGTAATCCTCATAATCCGGGCGGACGTGTATGGACAGCAGAAGAGTTGAAAGAAATAGCGGCTATCTGTTACAATAATGGCACATTTGTGATTTCTGATGAGATTCATGCCGATCTGACTTTGCCTCCTTATAAGCACTATCCGTTTGCCACGGTTTCCGAAGCAGCAGCATCGAACTCACTTGTCTTCATGGCTCCCAGTAAAGCATTCAATATGCCCGGATTGGGAAGTTCGTATGCGATTACTGTTGATAAGGATATTCGTGAACGTTTTCAGACCTTTATGGAGGCGGGTGAGTTTGCTGAAGGACATTTGCTTGCCTATATCGGTGCGGCAGCTGCTTACATGCATGGTGCAGAATGGTTGGAGCAAATGCTTGATTATATAAAAGAGAATATAGATTTTACAGAAGAATATCTGAAAGAACATATTCCAGGCATTGGTATGATACGTCCGCAAGCTTCTTATCTCGTTTTTCTGGATTGTCGAGCTTTGGGGCTGACACAGAAAGAATTAACCCGACTTTTTGCAGAGAAAGCACATCTGGCTCTGAATGACGGAACTATGTTTGGTCAACCGGGAGAGGGCTTTATGCGGTTGAATATCGGTTGTCCCCGTTCAGTGCTGAAGCAGGCTTTGCAGCAATTACGTGAGGCTGTTGTGCAGTAATATCAAAAAGAAGAATCTATTTTTGTTGGCCGTACAGGTCTATACTATATGAAGAAACTCTTATATCTTTTTATTGTAAGTGGTATTCTGCTGTGTGCTTGCAGGCATACCGATAGTACTGCTTTGCTCCGCCAAGCGGATGCGGTGGTTTATGGCAATGCGGATAGTGCAATGAAGCTCCTGTCGTTAATCAAGAATCCGGAGCGGTTGCCGTTCGAGGAAAAAATGTTGTATGGCTGGCTGCGTACATTTGCGCATAATGTACGGGGAGCCTCCATGGCGGAAGATTCTTTGATTTTACCGGCATTTCATTATTTTGTCGCCGGTCCGGACACGGTAAAGATGCTGAATTCATTCGTGCTGAAATCCAAATATTTGTATTGGCAGAAAAAGCATAAAGAGGCTATGGCTGTACTGGATAGCGGTATTGCGGCGGCTACGGCATGTAGAGATACTTATCTGATGGTCAATATGCTTTCTGAGAAAGCAAACAGGTATGTGTACGTTGAGAAGGATTATAAAAAGGCTATAGAAGCACATCTCAGAGCGATTGCCATTCGTGAAGATGAAGGCTTGTGCTATTCTTTGGGTATTGCCATGGGATTACAGGGAAATGATTCGGCTTCTTACTATATGGACCGAAGCATTGAACTAGTGGAGAAAAAGAAAGATACGACGCGCTTGGTGCATTATCTGCGAAACTACGCGCAGCTATTGTCTTATATAAGCAGTGATTATAAAAAGGCGGCGGAAGTGTCGAAACGTCTGCGGAGTTTAGCACCCGATGGGGGGCAGGTTGCCATGACCGACTTGGTGCTGACAGAATGTTTTCTGAAAATGGGAGAGTTGGATTCCGCCCAATACTATCTTGATCAGGGCAGAGCATTACTTGCCCGCCGGGAGAAGCTTCTGAGTACAGAAAATATGATGACTTATTATCAGGGATTGATAGATTATACACGTCATCGTACATTTGATTTCTTGAAGGTGATGCGTTATAATGATTCTGTTCACAATGCCCTTTATGCCTTACAAAGTACCATTCAGCGGAAGGATGAAAGTAAGGAATCACTTTCGAATGCTAATTTGCAACTGACGGTAGAGCGACAGGAAGCGCAACTGACGCTGTTAGCTTGTCTGCTGTTACTGGTTGTTACGGGTGGTGGCGCCTTTTTCTATATCCGGGCTCGTCGTCATCGTCTGATTGAAGCGGAAGAGCGAATCGAAACACTGAACCGTTTGCTGGCAGATGCTACGAAGGGAGACAGTGAACCAGGGACTACCGGAAATGTTAATCAGGAAGTGGAAGATGGACAGTTTTTCCGAAAAATACTTTTGCAACAGTTGGGCATTATTCGTTTGGTCGCTACGCAGCCTACATCACAAAATCAAGATTTACTTCGCCGCATATCCGGCATTACGAACCGGGAGTTGCCCGTAGAAAGTCTTTTGGTATGGGAGGATTTGTATCCCGTGATCGATCGTATATACGATGGCTTTTATACTCAAATGAACAGACGTTTTGGGTCTGTACTAATAGATAAAGAACAGCAGCTCTGTTGTCTGCTTTGCGCAGAGTTCTCTACAAAAGAGATCAGTGTAGTGACGCAGCAAAGCATTCCGACTATTTATCAGCGGAAGACGAATATCCGGAAGAAATTGGGAATGGGGGAGAAAGAGGACATCGTCAGTTTTATTCTGGAGAAATAATACCTGCTTTTCACATATTCGTATGTGTATTCGTGTTTTTTCGATTATGAATTAATTCACCACAGATTACACAGATTCACACAGATTTATTAATCTAATAATCAGTAAAATAGAATCTGTGTCAATCTGTGTAATCTGTGGTGAGTCTTATTCATTCCTTTTCAGAAATGCATGCGCCTATTCATACATATAAATAGTATATAGACTCTCAAAAGATAAATATAGAGAATGAAAAATATAATGTATTGATAATTAGTGTTATATGTGCTTCTAATATAGAACTTTTATATCCCGATATAGAGTGTTTGAGACATGTTTCACCCCTAACTTTGCATCAGGTAAAAACGAAAAGTGAAACATTTAAATCAATCAAACGATGAAAGCAAATTCAATGAAGACTATCGGGAAAAGACTAACATTCTTAATCCTTATCATGTGTGTGGCAGTTTCTATTTCTGCTCAAAGTTATCAACTCTCCGGTTGCGTACAGGACGAAAACAATCAGCCGGTGGAAGTAGCAAACATTCTGTTGAAACAGGCTAAAGACAGTACTTATCTTACGGGTATGCTGACGGATGCACAAGGGTGTTTTACCTTTACTCAACCTAAAGGGGAATATCTGTTACATATTACTCTGATAGGTTGTGAAGATATCTATTTACCCGTCTCCTTACAGGGAAATAAGAATGTAGGTATGCTCACCCTGAAATCCTCTTCTACCTTTTTGAATGAAGTAACCGTTACGGCAGCTCGTCCGGTAATCAAGCGTCTGGTAGACAGAGTTGTTTTTGATACACATAATGCCATCGCTACTGCCGGAGGAAATGCACTCGACCTTTTGCGTGAAGTGCCCGGTCTGCGCGTTGGTCAGAACAGTATTGATATTATAGGTAAAGGAGGCGTGAAGATATATATCAATGATCGTGAAACGAAACTTTCCGGTGACGAGTTGATTGACTATCTCCGTTCTTATGACGCTTCTCAGATACAGAAAGTGGAAGTAATTACTACTCCGCCATCCAAATATGATGCGGCTGGTAATGCAGGTATTATCAATATACGTCTGAAGTCACGTCCTAAAGATTATCTGGGAGGTACGGTATCTGCTTCTTATAATGCAGGCGAAAAGGAGAATTACGGTTATGGTGGTGTAAACCTGAACATCAGCAAAGGTCGCGTATCTTCTTTCATCAATGCAGGTACTACGCAAGGCAACTATGAGAACCGTGAGGCGAATCGTCGCTATTTTGCTCAGAATACTTGGGATGGGCGTACGGATTATAAGAAATATATGCAGAGTTATTATGGTCAGGCAGGTGTGGACTTTGCGCTGGAACGCAACTGGACGTTAGGTTTGCAAGCTGTTTACAACCACAATAACCCAAAAGATTCCAAAGCAGTTTCTATTACGGAAGTTTATGACGTGGCTACTGCCCGTCTGGACTCTCTTTTATTCTCTGACAGTGAGGAAGGAACTAAAGCCGACCGTGTTAACTTGAATTTCCATACTGACAAATCCTGGGGTGATAAGGGTAAAAAGATGACCTGGGATGTGGATTACCTGTATGATAAAAGAGATAGTCACATGGGGTTCCTGTCTGACACTCAGACTCCTGACGGTGTAACTATACCCGGAACCAATTTTGATTACAGTTATTTGCAAAACCGCAAAGTAGATGTATTCTCTTCTGCACTTGACTTTACACTTCCCTTTGAGAAGTATAAGGTGACCGCAGGTGCCAAGGTTTCTTTCACAAATACCCGTAACCGTATCAATTATGATACTTCGGACCCGACACTGGTGCAGGATGATTATTTCCACTATAAAGAACAAATCTATGCTCTTTACGCTGACTATAACCGTGTGTTTGGCAAGCAGTTCTCTATGCAGCTGGGCTTACGTATGGAACACACCCGTACTACCGGTATTTCTGAGTCGGAGAATACGACGGACAAGCACGATTATACCCGTCTGTTCCCTACACTCTATTTCCTATATTCACCCAATGAGCAGAATGCGTTGAACCTTAGTTTGTCCAATCGCATTTCCCGCCCTTCACAGAATATGGTGAACCCTTTCCCGTTCTATCAGAACAAGTATACTTATGCTCGTGGAAAGGAAGACCTGAAGCCGAGTTATACGTATAATGCCGAATTGGGATATACATTCAAGAATAATCTCAATATCTCTGCCTTTTATTCTTATTCGGACGATGTATTCTTTCAGGTTGTAGGTTTAGATCCGGAAACGAATATCAGTTCTTTCCTGTGGGATAACTTTATGGAGACACACTCTTTCGGGTTGAATAACTCCTATACATTCCGTACAAAATGGATGCAGGCTTATGTTCAGCATGGTGTAAACTATAGCCGCACAACTTCCAGTGCCGCTTCCACATCAGCCGAAGAGAAAGGATGGGCTTATAATGCCAGTTTGCGCAATACATTCTTCCTTAATCCGAAGAAGACATTTATCGGAACGCTTTCAGGTTGGTTTACTTCACGTCAGTATAGTGGAGTATATCTGATAAAACCTACTTATGGTGTCAGTGCGGGTTTGCTCTATCGCATGCTGGATAATAAGCTCAGTCTTAGCCTGAACGTCAATAATATTCTAATCAGCCATTCGAAGCTTGAAACTGTTTCCAATGGCGTTCGGATGACGACGGACAATCAGTTTGCCTTTACCGGTTTCCGCATCGGTGTTTCCTACACGTTTGGTGGAGATATCCGCAGCAAGGGACAACGTAATAGTAACTCAGATATTCAGAACAGATTATAAAAATTGCTTTCATCGTTTTTACCTAGCTGAAAGCACTCCCGTGGCGGGAGACGAACGGCTTGTCAGAGTGAAACAGTGGTTTCACCGGACAGGCCGTTCACTTTGTTTCCATAAAGTATATGAATCATTCCTCCTTTTCTACCAGTTTTTACCCCTTACTTTCTTCATGATTGCTCACTTTTGCATACCAACAAACAAATCTATAAGAGGAAGTATATGAAAAACAAAATGAAAACCCGAGTAATAGAGATGAAGGACTTATGCCTTTTATGGTTCTTCTTGTTCTTATTAGGTGGAATACCGGCAAGAGCGACTACTATTTCTGATGATGAATCAGCATCCGGTACGGAAGAATTAATCGCTTTCCCCGGTGCTGAAGGTTTTGGCCGGAATACTACCGGTGGTCGCGGTGGTAAAGTTTATCACGTCACTACATTGGAAGATGGAATGCAGGCAGGAACGTTACGTCATGCGCTTGCGCAAACAGGTGCACGTACGGTGGTTTTTGATGTAGCCGGGACTATCTTCCTGAAAAGACCTTTAAGAATCACTAGCGGAGATTTGACTATTGCCGGACAAACGGCGCCGGGGCAAGGTATTTGTATTGCCAGACGTCCGGTAACTATTAACGCCAACAATGTTATTGTTCGTTATGTACGGTTTCGTGTCGGCAATGAAGGCGGTGGAGAACCCGACGGACTTGGAAGTACCGATTGCAAGAATGTTATTGTAGACCATTGTTCTATCAGTTGGTCGGTAGACGAGTGTTGTTCGGTGTACGGTGGTGAAAACCTGACTGTCCAGTGGTGCCTTGTTTCCGAAAGTCTTCGGACGGCCGGTCATGCCAAAGGAAAACACGGATATGGAGCTATCTGGGGAGGAGCGAAAGCTTCTTTTCATCATAATCTGCTAGCACATCATGAAAGTCGTGTCCCACGTCTTGGTCCCCGTCCTTTCACTCAGGAACGCGAACATGTGGATATGCGTAATAATGTTTTTTATAATTGGGCGGGAAATGGCTGTTACGGTGGAGAGGGAATGCATGTAAACATCGTGAACAATTATTATAAACCGGGTCCGGCTACTCCCAAAAACAGTCCTGTACGCTATCGTATTGCCGCTCTTGGAGTGCGTACTACGAAATATTGCACCAAAGCAGATGGTAAGCCCAATGTTTGGAAACCTATGGAACATGTATGGGGGAAATTCTATGTGGACGGTAATGTAATCGAAGGTAATAAGGAAGTAACCAAGGATAACTGGACAAAGGGTATTTACGAACAAATCAAGAATTCATCCTGCGATAATACTTTCACTAAACAAGTGAAGAAAGAGATGCGCCTGGCCAAACCTTTGGATGCAGGTATTGTCACTACACATACCGCTGAACAGGCGTATGATCTTGTATTGGCTCACGCCGGTTGTTCCAAACAACGTGATATTATAGATATACGTATTATAGAGGAAACCCAAAACGGTACGGCTACTTATATTGGCAGCGTGACAAAAGGCGCTGAAAATGCTCCCGGATTGATCGACTTACCGACAGATGTGAAACCGGAGGGAGCTACTAGTGCCTGGCCGGAATTATCGAATGGCGGTGTTACAGATGATGAGCTAAGAGATACTGATGGCGATGGTATTCCGGATACATGGGAAACGGCTCATGGGCTGAATCCGAAGGATGCTTCCGATGGCATTACTACTACATTGAGTAAGGAAGGTTATACCAATCTGGAAGTCTATATGAACAGTCTGGTAAAGTAGAAGTTGAACCAATTATTAATATATTAAGTATGAAGAAGATAATTTTTACAGTACTATTTATGGGCATTCTATCGGGAGGATATGCTCAAGATAGTTCATCGCCGTATCAGGCCGTAGTAGCTTTGGATGGTAGCGGCGACTACACGAGTATTCAGGATGCTGTTAATGCTGCACCGGACAATCGGCAGGAGCCTTGGCTGATTTTTCTGAAAAACGGGTCTTATCGGGAGCAAGTAATTATTCCCGCTACTAAAACTTATATTCATCTTATCGGACAGGATAAAAATAAGACGATTATCCATCACTGTCTGAATGTCGGTGGAAAACCTGAAGAGGGAACTGAACCTGCTAAAACAGCTTACTGGAAACATTCTGTTCATAACCCTTCTTCTGAAGTTCATAAATTGGAAGGTAGTGTTGTTTATATAAAGGGAGATCATTTTTATACGGAGAATATCTCTTATCTTAATGACTGGGGGGTAGATAGTCAAAATGGTCCTCAAGCTTTGGCTATGAGTAGCCAAGCTGATTGTGCGGCATACAATAATTGTATTTTTCGCTCTTTTCAGGATACCTGGATGACTTCCAGAACTGACTCCCACCGTCTTTATGCGAAGGATTGCTGGATTGAAGGAGCGGTAGATTACTTTTATGGCAGTGGAGATGCTTTGCTTGAGAACTGTACATTATATAATGTACGCAGTGGTTCTGTAATAGTTGCTCCCTCTCATAAAAATGTGAGGTTCGGATATGTATTTCGCAACTGTATAGTGGATGGTAATGCCGCTGCTGCCGATGGTAAACAAAAGTTAGGACGTCCGTGGCATAATTCTCCTCGTGCTGTTTATATACATACCACTATGCGCATTCCTCTTGCTCCCGAGGGGTGGACAAACATGGGGGCTATTCCGGGCTTATTTGCAGAGTATGACAGTCGCGATGCTGAAGGTAATATACTTGACCTGAGTCAACGTAAGACTGAATATGACGGACGTGGTCCTAATAATCCACCGAAAGGTTCCTGTCGTGCAATAATCACCAAGGAAGAAGCGGATGGCTATGTATACGAACGTATAATTCCAGGAGATGACGGATGGGATCCCCGTGTGATGATGGAAAAATTGCCGTCTCCCGCAAAGTTGAAGAAAAAGGGGTTGAAAGTTAGTTGGAAAGCAGTACCTGCCGCCGCCGGATATGTCATTTTTGATAATGACCATGTTGTCGGTTTTGCAAAAGAGCCGGTCTATAATTTGTCATCTGAAATAAAAGGAAATTTAAAAGTATGTGCTGTCAATCGTTATGGTTCATTAGGAACAGAAAGTGTCCTTTAGTTAATGAATTGTAATGGCGCTATAATATATTGACATTTTTTGCATGTGGAATCCCGGGCTTGTGAAAGTCTGGGATTTTTTTGTTAAAACTACTCAGTTATAGCCTCAAACTGAATTATTACTCCCTTTCTGGATGATTTTACTCTTTGAATACTCTTCTATTTCTGAATTTTGCAAAAGAATTAATAACACAGGTTAAGTTAAGAAATGAAAAGCTTTACGAAAAACACTGTACTTATTGTTTAACTAAATAATACTATCATGAAACAAGAAATCGAAAAGATGAAGAGCAGGTTGCTTCTGCTGGCATTCATTTTAATGGTGCCTATTGGAGTGTTTGCTCAAAACATTACGGTAAAAGGTAATGTGACTGATTCGGAAGGAGAACCGATTATTGGTGCCACTGTTATGGAAAAAGGCAAAAGCCAGAATGGTGTCATCACTGACTTAGATGGTAATTTTACTCTGAATGTGTCAGGTAAAGGAAAAAAGATCGTTATTACCTATATAGGTATGAAAACGGAAGAAGTGGATGCAGTAACCGGAAAGACTTTGAAGATTGTCTTAAAGGATGATTCGCAAACACTGGACGAAGTAGTAGTAGTTGCCGTAGGTTATGGTAACGCACGCAAGAAAGATTTAACTGGAGCTATTTCTTCCGTAGGTGAGAAAACATTGAAAAACATCCCAACTACTTCAGCTTCAAGTGCCATTACGGGACGTCTGGCGGGTGTAAGCGTTGTTACAACTGAAGGTTCACCGGATGCAGCCGTTAATATTCGCGTACGTGGTGGTGGTTCTATCACGCAGAGCAATGAGCCGCTGTTCATTGTAGATGGATTCCAGGTGAGTAATATTAATGATATTCCTCCGACGGATATTGAAAGCATTGATGTGTTGAAGGATGCTTCTTCTACTGCCATTTATGGTGCTAAAGGAGCTAATGGTGTAATTTTGGTTACTACAAAAGGTGGTCGTGCCGGTAAGACAGAAGTGACATTCAATGCATCATTGGGTTTGAACCGTTTCTATAATGAAACTGAGGTTCTTTCTCCCTATGAATATGTTTACTATCAGCGTGAATTGGACCCGGCTAAGAATGCAGGCTTTTTTGATCGCTATGGACAGTGGGAAGATGTCGATATTTATAAAGGTAAAGAAGGACTCAACTGGCAACGTAAATTGTTTGATCGTACCGGATTGAAGCAGAGCTACAACGTAAACATTAATGGTGGTAGTGAGTCTTTGATTTATAGTATAAGTTACACACGTGATGATGAAACTTATATTATGCAAACATCCAAATATCGTCGTGATAATCTGAACTTGAAGTTAAGCAAGAATTTTAATAAAAAGTTGAGATTGGATCTTAATGCTAAAATGAGTAATAATGTTATTGACGGCCCCAGTGTATCCAGTGGTTCCAAACTACGTGACTGCGTGAAGTATCCTCCTATTGGTACGCTTACTGACCTAACGGAAGACGACCTGGCTGGTGATAATGAATTGATCCCTGAAAATATCAGTAACTTGAACGACCCCTTCTACAATATTACCAACGAGTATAAGAAGCAGTCCAAGTTCAATAATACCTATAATGTTGCTTTAATATGGGACGTTATTAAAGGATTACAGTGGCGTGCAGAAGGTACTTATGGCTTTACTTTTGATCGTACTGATAATATTTATCTGAAGAATACAGGTGAAGCGAATGGTAAGGCCGGACAGCCTGTTGCCTATCGCCAATATTGGAATGGTTCAAAATGGACATTTCGTACTTTGCTGACTTATAAATTCAAGTTGAAAAAGCATCATTTTGACGTTATGGGCGGTATAGAAGCTAATAACTCTGAAAAGGATGATATGAAAGTCAATTCAGACTATTATCCGGGTGATTATTTGGCTAATGACATTCTGGCTATGTGGAACAATGGTACTGCAGAACCCACTTATACGACGATTAATGAACCCGACCGCAGCATGTCCTATTTCGGTCGTGCCAATTACATTCTGAATGATCGTTACTATCTGACTTTTACGTTGCGTGCAGACGGTACTAATGTATTTGCACCTGGAAATAAGTGGGGTATTTTCCCCGCTGCATCTGCTGCATGGCGTATTTCGGATGAAAGTTTCATGGAATGGTCTAAAGACTGGTTGTCCACTTTGAAGATGCGTGCCAGTTACGGTAAGTCCGGTAATGCCCGTGTCGGTTCCTATTGGCGCCAGACTTATAGTCCGGTAACTTCTACTAAGAATCTCTATTATCAGAATGAGATTGGACAGAGTAGCTTGCAACCTGCCAAACGTCTGCGTAATGAAAATCTGACCTGGGAGTCTAAGTTCTCAACGAACGTAGGTTTTGACTTAGGTTTCTTCAGTAATCGTATAAATCTGACATTTGATTATTATAATGATGTTACTAAGGACTTGATTATGGAAGTGCAGTTGCCCTCTAATGCAGGTTATAGTAGCCAATACCAAAATCTTGGTCAGACCACTAATCGCGGTGTAGAGTTGTCGTTGAATGCAAATCTCGTTCAGACGAAAGATTTCTATCTTGACTTTAATTTTAATATTGCTTTCAATAAGAATAAGGTAGATGCATTGTATGGTGCCAATGGTGACGAAATGATTCTTTCTGGTGGTGGCACAGAGACCGGTAGCGATAACTATCGTGTTTTTGTAGGTCAGGAAGTTGGTTTGATGTACGGTTATGTGTCTGATGGTATGTATTCTTTTGATGATTTTACTTTCAATCCTACCACTAAAAAGTGGGATATTGTGACGACTAAAGATGAAAATGGTGTACCAATCGTTACAGATTGTTCGGGTGTCCTTTCTCGTGCAGGAGGTTATTTCGGACCTGGTCACATGAAATTGAAGGACTTGAATGGTGATGGAGTTATTGATGCTGATAATGACCGTAAAGTAATCGGTCATGCGTTGCCGAAACACACTGGTGGTTTTAGTTTTAATGCCGGTTGGAAAGGTTTCGATGTTACAGCGATGTTCAACTGGTCTTATGGTAATGATATTCTGAATATCAATAAAGTGGACTACACTTCTTATACAGGTTCTAAACGTTATCAGAATCTGAGTAATGATATGAGATTGGCAAATCGTTTTACAACGATAGATCCTGTAACAGGACTTAATATCTATTATGGTGAATATGCCAACCCTGAACGTTTGCAGGAAATTAATTCCAATGCTTCCATCTGGCATCCGTTAATGAACAATACGATTACCACAGACTGGTTGGTAGAAGACGGTTCGTTCTTACGCTTAGGCGTTCTGACGCTGGGATATACTCTTCCGAAATATTGGACTCAAAAGTTCGGTGTGAAGAGCCTGCGTGTCTATGCTACTGGAAATAATTTATTCTGTCTGACAGGATATAGCGGTCAGGATCCGGAAGTAAATACAAGTTCCAGCAATATGACTCCTGGTTATGACCGTTCGGCTTATCCGAAGTCCAGATCCTATATTTTTGGATTAAATGTTACATTCTAAACTAATAAACTTATGAAATTACAGAATATAGTATATGTATTGACGGTGGGAGGTGCGCTGTTAACCTCTTGCAGCGATTTTCTTGATACGGAATCTCCCTCGGTACAAAGTAGTACTGTTACTTTTGAGAATGAAGGTATGACGCGTTCGGCTATTATGGGAGTTTACTCCGAATTAGCAGGTACGTATGTTTATGGACAGAAAATGTCGGTTAACTGGCAAGGTGTTTCTGATATTGAATTGGCTAGTGGTTATGCTACTGACCCATCTAAAGACCTGACAAGTGATACAGGGGCGGCCAATTATTATTGTGACTGGTACAACAAGACCCTGCAATGGGGATACATTTTTAAAATGGCAGAATTGGCCAGTACGGCTGTGGATGGCATTCGTGCTTCAGCGCTTTATAAAAGTGGTAATGCGGCGATGAAGCGTTATTTGGGTGAGGCTTTAACATTGCGTTCATTGTCTTATTTTGAATTGGTTAGGCGTTGGGGAGATATTCCTTTTAAGGAAGGTATGTCTAACTCGGATCTTTCCAATGTATATATGGGAAAGATTAATCGTGATAGTATTTATTCAAGTATTGTTCGTGACATGCAGGAGGCAGTTAACTATTTGCCTTGGGTAGGAGAAAATTCTGATTATAATTGCGAACGCGTGAATAAAGGATTTGCCAAGGGATTATTGGCTCGTATTGCTCTTTTTGCAGGAGGATGGTCTGTTCGTGACGGTAATCAGTTTCCTGATGATTCTAATGTAGAACACTATCCTAATGTTGAAGGAAATCCCGGTATGGAGGAAGTAGGAGGTTATTATGTTGGTAGACCTAAGAATTGGCGTGATTATTATGAAATAGCCGAGCAGCAATGTGCTGAAATTATTGGTGCTCCGGAGAATCCTCATCAATTGGATCCTGATTATGGACATATCTGGAAAACAGTTTGTGGCTTGAATTATAACGAATATAATGAGAATCTTTTTGAAGTAGCTAATGGAGTAGGGTATAGTGGTGACATCGGTACATTGATGGGACGTGCAATGGACGGTGGAATCGGGTATGGCAGCCGTGGTTTCGGTGGTTCTTATGTATGTTCAAATGCGTATTATTTCTATTCATTTTCTCCGACTGATACTCGTCGTGATTATGCTTGTTACTGGCCTCAGTATAAGAAAGATTCAGATGCGAAGAGAAATCGTGAGGTGATGCAGACTGATATAATGAACGTGAAATTGGGTAAATGGGGCTTCTTCTGGACTTCTAATGCATATCGTTCTATAGCACAAACAGCTACGGCTCGTACTCCGACCGGTATTAACTGGATTGTGATGCGTTATTCAGACGTCTTACTGATGTTTGCTGAAGCTCGTTATATGTTGGGTAAAGGAATTGATTCAAATAGTGAAATAGCTAATATCAGTGCCCGCAACGCATTGGAACAAGTTCGTACGAGAGCTTTCGGTGCCGGTTCTGAAGAAGTGAATAAATATGATGCTGATTTCTTTGAGGCTATTGTTAACGAACGTGCCTGGGAACTGGGTGGTGAAGGTATCCGTAAATTGGATTTAGTTCGTTGGGGATTACTCGATTCTAAAATAGAGGATATGAAAAAGGCGATGCTTTATTTGCTGGACGGTACTCATACCATACAAATCTTCGATAAAACGTATGAACCAACTGATTTCCCGGTGAAAGTGTACTATAGATATGATAAGGAAGGTGAATTCATTGATTTGTCTTCAGCCAATTTCTATCGTAACTTGGCCGATAATCCCGATACGGAAGTTTATTCAGAAGCGAATTGGTTCCCCCGTTCTTATTGGAATTTGGCCGAAGGTAAAGAAAGTTCTTTAGTTGATAATTCAGTAAAGATATTGTCTTGTGCCACTGGTTTGCGTAAATCTTATGATTATACGGAATTGCTGGGTACTTTGAAGTATGGCGAGTTGATTCAGGCTAAGTTGAATCTGATAGATATAGGTAATGAGATCTGTAATTATCGTCATTTCCATTCTATCTATTATGATGATATCTATAAGTCAAAAGGGTATTTGAAGAACTCTTATGGATATGATAAGCAAAAATAAAAAGTTAACTTATTAAAGAATGAATATATGAAACTTAGAAATATATATTATATCTTATTGGGAGTTCTGGCATTTTCTGCCGTTGCTTGCCAGGAGGATGCCAATGACTGGGGGATAGAACCAGGGCATGACCGGTTATTCCGTACTACTGAATTTAAAGTGGCTGATAATACATCTCCTACTTCTATAATGTTAAGTTACAGAGGTATAACGGATGCTTCAAAGTATATCTTTGAATTTAGTAAAGGAGATAGTCTGGAATTTACAAATATTGTGAAGACTGTGGAAATTTTGGCAGACACCTTGACACCGTATCGTCAGGAAACTACTGCGGTTAAAACGGAATATCGTACATTGTTCACAGACTTAGATGGAACCAGCCGTTATTCGGTACGTGTAAAAGCGGTAGATGGAAAAACAGGTAAAGAGTCCGGTTATGTGGGACTTTTCTTTGAAACTCCGGATGAGCAGATATTTACGGAGGTTGTTCCTTCTACTTCCGGTGCTGTCTTGAAGTGGAAAGCCGATAAGACCGCTACTCATATTCGCCATGCCGAATTGAAGTTTACGGTGGAAGGAGAAGGGGAAGAACAGACTGTTTTGATTGATACAGTATGGGTAGAACCCGCTCACGAGTTAACTGCAACTGAAAAACAGGCAGGAACTTATTCCATTAAAGACTTGAAGGCAGGAACCAATTATCTGGCATATATCTTGAATGGCGATGTGCTTAGAGGTAAATATAGATTTTTGACACTGGGCTCTTCTGTAGGAGAAACAATAGACGTACAATCAGGAGATGATATTAATGCTTTGTTAGCTTCTGCCCCGGTAGGACCGGTAACTCTGGCTTTCAAAGGTGGAGAAAGCTATACGTTTGGTGAGATCACTGTGCCGGCAAATGTGAAGGCCCTTTATATGGCAGGTAATGTGATTGACGGTCAGCTGCCTCAATTGACGGCTACCAAAATGACATTTACTGCTCCGCTGGGAACTGTGAAATGGCAGAATATCGATTTGATAAGTGACGGACAATCTCAATTCTTCATTGAAATAGGCAATACGAATTGCTTCAGTACTATAGCCTTTGAGGGATGTCATATCAGTGAAATTCCACGTAGCCTTGTGCGTTTGAACAGTGGTGATGTAGAAATAAATGGTATTACAATCAGTAATTGTATTGTGAAGAATGTAGCATTGAGCGGCTATGGTCTGTTCAATTTCGGTAAAGCTAAATCCCTGAAGAAACTCGTTATTGAAAACTCTACGCTTTGTGAGATTGGTGATCAGTTGATGGATGTTCGTTTTGTTATTGATGAAATAAAAATGAATAAATGTATCTTCTGTAATTATACAATTGGTATGCCGAAGGTATTCCGTTTGGATAAGCAACCGAAGTCTATTGCTGTGACAAGTACTGTCTTTACCGGAACGAATGGTGGCAGCAAGATTAATTCCGGAAATGGAGATTATTCTGGCTACCTGGATTTCTCCGGTTGCTATTTGACCTCTGACTTCCAAGTGGACTCTAGACCGTTCACGAATGCCAAGTCTTTGTCTATGACATCTCTGGAATTGTTCGTAGATCCGATGAATGGGGATTTCCATTACAAACCGGAATTGAAATTTGAGGGTGAAGGCAAAGCCGGTGACCCGAGATGGTGGATACAATAGGTAAGATTCCATATAGGAAAGATTGTTAATGATGGAGGGAGGTTGTTCATATGAACAACCTCCTTTTGTGTTTAATCTGCTCTGAGAAACTTTTCGAATTTTGAGATAGTGCACTTATAGTACCTGAATTTCCCCCATAATACCTAATTTTCCCGGGTATATTTGCATAAAATGATTAACAATAACTCTATAAAAGTAACAGACTATGAAACGATGGATTTTGATTGGTATGGTCGTAGCTTCCGGTATGACTATACAGGCACAAAACAAATTGCCCGAAAAGTTTCCTTACCAGGATACAAGTTTAACTGCAGAAGAACGAGCGGATGATTTGCTCAAAAGATTGACTTTGGAGGAAAAGGCTTCATTGATGATGAACGGTTCTCCGGCTATTCCCCGATTATCGATCAAAGCGTATGGTTGGTGGAATGAAGCACTTCACGGTCTCGCGCGTACAGGATTGGCTACAGTGTTTCCACAGGCTATCGGTATGGGAGCATCATTTGATGATAGTTTGTTGTATGAGGTCTTTACGGCAGTATCTGATGAAGCAAGAGCAAAGAGCCGGAGATTGGATAGTAAAGGAAATCTTACACGTTATCAGGCACTTACAGTGTGGACTCCTAATGTGAATATTTTCCGTGATCCGCGTTGGGGGCGTGGACAGGAGACGTATGGAGAAGATCCCTATTTGACCAGCCGTTTGGGAGTTGCAGTAGTCAATGGTTTGCAGGGACCCGATACAGCACGATACAATAAACTTCACGCTTGTGCAAAACATTATGCTGTACACTCGGGACCGGAGTGGAATCGGCATAGTTTTAATGCTGAGAATATTTCTCCACGAGATTTATGGGAAACTTATCTTCCCGCCTTTAAAACCTTAGTTCAGGAAGCTAAAGTGAAAGAAGTGATGTGTGCTTATAACCGTTTTGAAGGTGAACCATGTTGTGGAAGTAATCGTTTGCTGACTCAGATTTTGCGTGATGAATGGGGCTTCGACGGAGTCGTTGTTTCAGATTGTGGGGCAGTATCGGATTTCTGGCAAAAAAGAAAGCATGAGACGCATCCTGATGCTGCCAGTGCTTCGGCAGATGCTGTTTTAAATGGCACGGATGTTGAGTGTGGAAATAGCTATAAATCCTTACCGGATGCAGTAAAGGCTGGACTTATTACTGAAAATCAGATAGATATTTCAGTAAAACGTTTGTTGAAAGCTCGTTTTGAGTTGGGAGAAATGGACGAGAATGTCTGGACAGGGATTTCTTCGGATGTTGTGGACTCACCCAAACATCGTCAGTTGGCATTGCAGATGGCGCGTGAAACCATGACATTATTGCAAAATAATAATAATATACTTCCATTGAGTAAACAGGCAAAAATAGCATTAATAGGTCCTAATGCAAATGATTCGGTTATGCAATGGGGAAATTATAATGGGCTACCTTCGCATACCATTACTTTGCTTGAAGGTATGCAGCGTTATCTGCCAACTTCTAATCTTATTTATGAGCCGGTTTGCGGACACACGGATAGTACTTTGTTCATTAGCTTATTCAACAAATGTTCTACTTCGGAAGGAAACGGTTTTCATTCAACATATTGGAATAATAATACCTTTACAGGGGAGGCTGTTACGGAAGTTCAGCAATCCACCCCATTCTTATTTAATACTAATGGGGCTGCTCCTTTTGCACCGGGAGTTATTTTAAGAGGATTTTCTGCTGAATATCGTTCTGTATTTCATCCGGAAAAAACAGAAGACGTTGTTTTTCGTATTCAGATGCGAGGCGCCTATGAACTTTATATTAATGGTAAACTGGTTAAGGAAGACGAAGGAGCCGTGAAGCAAATGACTTCCATTTATACGTTGAAGGTAGAATCGGGAAAGTCTTATGATATTTTATTAAAGTATCGTCATTTTGACAAAACGGCAAATCTTAGCTTTGATATGGGAGTAAATGCTCAGATAGATGTGAAAGGATTGTTGGAGCGTATCAAAGATGTAGATGTAGTTATCTTTGCGGGTGGTATCTCTCCGGCACTGGAAGGAGAAGAAATGCCTGTTGATGCAGCTGGTTTCAAGGGAGGAGATCGCACCGAAATCGAGTTGCCGGCTGTACAGCGACGTGTTGTTGAGGCTTTGAAAACTGCAGGAAAACGGATTGTGTTTGTTAATTTCTCCGGTGCAGCTATAGCTTTGGAGCCGGAAAGTCAGAATTGTGAGGCTATCCTGCAAGCATGGTATCCTGGGCAAGCCGGTGGTCAGGCTGTTGCCGAAGTTTTGTTCGGCGATTACAATCCGGCTGGAAAATTACCATTGACATTCTATCGTAACCTGGCTCAAATTCCGGATTTTGAGGATTATAATATGACCGGAAGGACCTACAGGTACATGAAAGAGACTCCTTTGTTCCCATTTGGTCATGGACTTAGTTATACTACATTCAAATATGGAAAGTTAAAAATGAATGATGATAAAATTGCTGCCGGTCAAAATCTGAACCTGGTGATTCCTGTAACTAATACAGGGAGTCGGGATGGAGATGAAGTGGTACAGGTTTATCTCAAAAAAATGGATGATACAGAGGGACCGGTTAAAACGTTGCGTGCTTTTAAGCGTGTGCGTATTCCGGCAGGAAAGACGGTTGAGGTTAAATTTTCTTTGAATGATACCCAGTTGGAATGGTGGGATGAACAGAGCAATACAATGAGAGTTTGCCCGGGAAATTATACTGTTATGATAGGAGGTACTTCCTGTGAGAAGAGTTTATTATCACGGACATTTACCATTCGGTAAAATTATGAGGAGATGATAGCTGAAATATTCAACTATCATCTCTTTTATTTTCTTTGTATTCCGAAGGCGTCATTCCCATTTGTCTTTTGAAACACTTTCCGAAATATTTAGGATCGTTGAAGCCTGTCATGTAAGCCACTTGTGAAAAGTTATATTCTCCGCTGTCTATTAATTGTACGGCACGTTTAATCCTAATTTCGCGTATGAAGTCCACGGGAGACAGACCGATGATGGATTTTAGTTTCTGATAGAAGACAGAACGTCCTAAATTCAGTAACTGGGCAAATTCGTCGACTGTAAGTTCCGAGTTTTCCATTTGCTCTTCCATTACTTGCATCACTTGCTGCATGAACTGCTCATCGTATGAAATGATCTGAGGTTGCGAGGGGGTCAGTTTCTCTTCCAGAGTGGTTTCCTGGGTATTGTTTAATTTTTCCGACCATGCTTTCCAGTAGATTTCCTGCAATTCTTTACGCTGGTGAAGCAAAGACTTGATACGAATTTTTAGATACGTTGCACTAAAGGGCTTGGTGATATAATCGTCTATCCCTTGTTCCAGTCCTGATATGCGATCATCCAGCGATGATTTGGCAGAAAGCAGAATGATAGGTATGTGACATATTTCTCTGTTCTCCTTAATATTCTTTACCATATCAAGGCCATCCATAGCAGGCATCATAATGTCACTGATAATCAGATCGGGAATATATTCCCGGGCTTGGTTCAATCCTTCTTGTCCATTGGTGGCGGTGAGTACCCGATAACTTTCTGACAAGATATCTGATAAGAAGTTTCTTAGCTCTACGTTATCTTCGACAATTAAGATGGATACAGGGTCTTCTTCATTCGATATCTGATTTGGTTCTTTGGCTGTCTCTGAAGGAGTAATGTCGGCCATTGAAGCTATTTCAACCATGGGTCTTATTTCATTTTTCTTTTCAGCGGGGACTGAATTTCCGTCATTCAATATAAACTCTGTATTTTCTCTTCCCTCATAAACTTTTTGATTCATTGGTAATATAACGGTAAACTCGCTGCCTACACCGGGTTGACTTTTTACTTCAATGTTGCCACAATGTAGTTCTATCAGTTCTTTGACAAGTGATAGTCCTATACCTGACGAGGGTTGCAATATGTTGAATTTTACCAATGTTTCAAAGCGTTGGAAAAGTGTTTGCTGTTTTTGAAGATCGATACCAATGCCTTCGTCTTTTATGGAAACAATTAATCTGCTACTTTCCACATTGGCAATGACGGTAATAGACTTATTGGCCGGAGTGTATTTGAATGCATTGGATAGCAAATTAAAAATGATTTTTTCAAACTTATCCTGATCGATCCAGGTTTCTATAGCTTCCTGGTTTGTTTCCAATTGGTAATTGATATTCTTTTCTTCAGCAATAAGGCGGAAGTTGTCCATTACTTTTTGTAATAGGCTGAGGACGTCTGTCTTTTCCAGCAGCACTTTCATTTTTTTATTCTCTATTTTCCGGAAATCCAATATCTGGTTTACTAAATGCAACATACGCTCCGTATTCTTGTGCACTAGGGTTAAATGTTTACGTGCATTGGTTGTGAGAGTTTCGTGTTCCAGAATTTCGCTAACCGGACTGGCTATGAGTGTTAACGGAGTACGTAATTCATGCGAAATATCGGTGAAAAAGCGCAATTTTATATTTGCCAGTTGTTGTTCAATATTTATCTGATGACGTAACCGGTATATGTAGAGAATGATATAGACGATAGTTGCTGTGGATAACACGAATAATACGACATACAGAATCCATGCCCAGTATGTCTCCCAAAAGGTTGGAAGTACAGTTATAGGCAGGATACGTGCTTTTTCCATCCATACTCCGTCGCTGTTGGTAGAACGTATTTGCAATTCATATTCTCCCGGAGGAAGGTTGATATAGCTGGCTGAACGGCTGTTATCCACTTCATTCCATTTTTCTTCCAATCCTTTCAGACGGTAAGCATAGCTGATTGATTCAGGCGCTACATAATCCAAAGCTGCAAATTGAAAAGTAACATTGCGTTCGGATGGTTTCAGCCTTAGTTCTTCCAGATCATTGATATCTAAATCCTGGGAGGTTCCTTGTATTTTAAATCCGGTGAATACAATGGGAGGGGCATAATTACTTTTCTGAAGATGTTCAGGACTAATTTTGAGTATTCCGATATCTGTTCCTAATAGCAATTGATTATTTTCCAGCACAGGAGCCGCTTCTGTAAAGTAAAGCTCTTGTTGCATGTACTTTTTATCATAATATTCAAATGTTTCCTTTTCCGGATTGAAACGGGTAAGTGCATTTTCCGAAATTACCCATAAACTTCCTTCTTTATCTTCTATCATAGACTGGACGAGGTCGGATGGTAAGCCATCTTTTGTCGTATAAGGTTTAAATTCGATGTGTTCACTTAAAAGATTTTCAGAAAGGACTTTATTGATTCCTCCGGTAAATGTAAGGATGTAAGTTATATTTCTGCTATCTGTGTAGACATAGGTCACATCATTGCTACTGAGGCTGGATACTTCATCTGGGTGGCGTAGATTCCTATAGAAACAGATATCTTCCGGTTGCTTAAATTCACTGGAGAAAGTCAACAAGCCCTCCGTAGTGCAGACAAGAATGGCATTATTAACTTCAGTGATATAGCGTACTTTGGTAAAATGGCCTTTAGGGTATTCCTTCAGCTGATTCCCATTATGTACGAAGCGAATTTCTCCTTCGGCTGTTTCCTCCAATAAATTTAGGCCTCCACCATAACAACCTATCCAGATTCGTTTCTGGTGGTCCTGATAAATACTGTAAATGCTATTATTGCTTAAACTATACTGATTGTCTTTCTGATGAGTAAATTGATGTATTTGAAAATGATCTTTCTGGTCTCTTGTTAACCGAAAAAGACCATCCAGTTTACTTCCCATCCAGATGATTCCATTTTCATCTTCCATAAAACAATAGATATTCTTTTGGAAAGAAATGGGCTGTGAACTGATGTTACCTTCGGGAGTTAGATATCCTTTCAACCTTCCATCCGGTTGATAAATTCGTATATATCCTTTTTTGCTGGCTGTCCAAAGCTCATTTTTTTTATCTATAAGGAAAGCGCGTGTCTCAAAACCGGCATCCATAGCTTGCAGGGAGCATGCATATGTAGAAAATGAAATTTTTGTAACATCCCAGTGATTGCATATCCAGAGATTGCCCTGTTGATCTAAAAAAGAATTCAGAATAACGGGGGTGAATTTTGTATTAGGATTATTGTAATCAGTATAGTAAGGTTTCAGCTGTTTCTCTTTTCGGTCATAATAGGAGAAGCCACCTCTGTGTGGGACCATCCAGAGTGTTCCTTGCCTATCTTCGAATATCAGGTCGCGGCTTAGGCGTTCGGCCTTCGGTAAGTCTTCTTTGGGAGTTATATAATGTTGTTTCTCTTCTGTTTCTAAATTATATCGCACTACTCCGGACATTTCAGAGTATAGCCATAATTCTCCGAAACTATCTTTGAATACAGATAAAACTTCGGTGGAGGGATTAGCAGGAGTACGGGGATCTATTAACCGATATCTTTGATCTTCTGCAAAGTAAATATAAAGCCCATTATTTGTGCAGAGTCCTATGCTGTCTTTTCCCAGTCTATTGATGGAATTGATCGTATTGGAGGTTGAAAAGGGCATTTCATGAAACTGAAGTTGCTGTGTCTGGGGTAGATATATCACTAATTGGTTGTTAGCAGATACCAGATATATATTGCCATTATCTTCTTTGATATTCTTGAATGGGATATCAGATTCTATTTTCTTTTTGCCAATGATTGAGATTCCTTTGTTGGTTAATATCCACTCATCACCATCGCTATCTTGAAAGATGGTGATTATTTGATCTCCTTTTAAATTCTTCTCTTCTATGTTATATAAAGTAATTCCTTTCCTTTCATGGGGCTTGTATATTTGTTCATCGATGCGGAACGCCCCACGATTACATACAATCCAACTGATACCTTTAGGCAAGGTATAGATATTCTGTACAGCGTAACTTTGATGTCTCTGATCTTCATAGGGGCGTAATATGTCTATGAATCTTTCCCGGCGGCTATCGAATAGATAAACTCGCTCGTCATAAGTTTGACACCAGATATCACACGTTTGTGTCTGTGTGATTTTGGCAAAACGGTTACTGGTTAAAGTACATCCGTCTCCCGGAAATGCTTTATAATTCTTGAAAGTGTACCCATCGAATTTATTTAAGCCATTCCAAGTGGAAAACCAAATAAACCCTTTTGAATCTTGCAGGATATTGGTAACAGACCTTTGTGCCAATCCGTTGTAAGCAGAGAAACGTTGAATTTGGCAAATCGGTTGTGCAATGGCTACACAAGGGATAAAAAGACAAATCAATATTAAATAATTGATTTGTAGTATAATGCACTTTTTCATAGTATTGACTAATTTGTAACTGCTTTGCAAAGATATAAATTATCTGTTTTACTACTATGTATTCTGAAGTTAAATGTAGTGTGTTTCGACTATGTCTGATAAATGAGTTTATCGATTAACTTCTGTTGGAATTACAGGGTGTTGAGCATTAGAATATTTTTCTTAAATAGACAATAATCATTTTTTATAATAGAAAACTTTATGTGTAATTATTGGCTGAGCATGTAGAATATCTGTTTCTTTTATGGGATTTATATACTTCAAATTCTATTTAATATCTGTTTTAAAGCATTGTGTGGGCTCGTTTCCACCTATTGCGATAAATTTTCCCCCTTTGCTTTACTACCTTTTCTGATTTTTGCAACAAATATCAAAAGATACTCATAATATGAAAAACGCACAATTTGTATTTCTTTATTTTTCGATATGCGCACCGAATCGTTTTAGTTACTTGTCACAAGAAACTGAAAGTACCGCTTTGATAGTCCCCCCTTCAATGGAGATTATGAACTAGCTGATCTCTGAATAAAATAGTAAACTATGTAGAGAAAATAATTTTATTGTTTAACCAAATGTTCTATTATGAAACAAAATGTAAAAAGTATGAAAAACAGGCTTCTCCTCTTGCTGGTACTACTCTCATTCGTACCTATTGGGGTGTTTGCCCAAAACATTACTGTCAAAGGTACCGTCCTAGACTCACAAGGAGAGACAATTATCGGTGCTACTGTAACAGAAAAAGGTAAGACTTCCAATGGTGTAATCACTGATTTGGAGGGGCGTTTTTCTTTGAATGTTCCCAAAGGGAAAAAAATTGTAGTCTCCTATGTTGGTATGGAAACCCAAGAAGTTGATGCTGTTTCCGGTAAAGATTTGAAAATAACAATGAGGGATGATGCACAGTCACTTGATGAAGTTGTTGTTCTTGGTTATGGAAGTAAGGCAAGAAAGGATTTAACAGGTTCTGTAGGCTCAATATCAGGTGCTAAATTAGCAGCAGTACCAGTGGCGTCCGCGGCCGAGGCTTTGCAGGGCAAAATTGCCGGTGTGCAGGTTACTACTATTGACGGCGCTCCAGGAGCGGAAATTAATATTCGTGTTCGTGGGGGTACGTCAGTGACTCAAAGTAATCAGCCGCTGTATATTGTAGATGGTTTTCAGGCTGACAATATTAATGATATTCCACCGACTGACATTCAATCTATTGATGTTTTGAAAGATGCTTCTTTGACTGCGATTTATGGCGCAAAGGGTGGTAATGGTGTAGTCATCGTTACAACGAAATCAGCTCAACAAGGTAAGATGAAAGTGGAATTTAATGCGTATGCGCAGATGCGTACTTTGGCTCGTAAGTTAGATTTACTTGATACCTATGAATTTGTACGCTATCAGTTGGATAATGTTATCAACAACAACTCGGATCTGTATAAATGGCGTGGTAACTTTGGTAATCCAAAGGATATTGACCTTTATAAGAATAGAGGAACAAATGATTGGCAAGATGAGATTATGGGGGGGCACCCAATGAGTTATATGTATAATGTAACTCTTAATGGTGGTAGCGAAAAGTTACGTTTTAATACTTCTATTACTCATCACGATGAAAATGGAATTTTGATGGGGTCAGGTGTTCGTCGCACTAATGTAAACATTAAGATAAATGCTCAACTTTCTCCTAAATTGAAATTGTTAATAAATCCCCGTATTAGTGTTCGTCGTGATATGGGAGCCGGTGCTGATAACGTAGGTAAAGGCGGCATCATAAATGTGTTGCGATATCGCCCTACTAATGGGTTACGCGAATTTACTCACAAAGCTCCTGAAACTATTGATGCTGATGAAGAAAAATATTTTGAATATACCAATCCGAGAGGAGATATTGATCAGAACTTTGAACTAAAACACTCTTGGAGTTTCACAAATCAGGCTTCTTTGGAGTGGACTCCAATTAAAGGGTTGGTATTGCGTTCGGATCTGGCTCAATTTATGTCATTTTCAGATAATAATCGCTTTTATGGTTATCTAACTGATACTGGTGTGAAAAATAACAACTTACCAGTGGCGGAAATAACAGACGGACGTTCTGATCAATATACTTGGACTAATACAATCTCTTATGGACTCTCATTGAAAGAAATGCATAACATTTCAGTTCTGATGGGACAAGAAGTTCAGCATAGGCAAAATAAATCAAATTTTAGCAGTGCCCGTTATTTTCCAAAGGAGATTTTGCCGCGCCGCGCTTTAAATAATATGGCATTGGGTGAAACGTTTAAGACTACCTCTAGTATAAGTTCTCCAGAACGTACAGCTTCATTCTTTGGACAGGCTAGCTATAATTACGATCACAAATATCTATTATCGGCAACATTCCGTGCTGACGGTTCTACAAAATTTGCTCCCGGTAATCAGTGGGGCTTTTTCCCTGCTATATCCGGTGCGTGGGTCTTGAGCCGTGAACCATGGTTAGAAAACAATGCTATTATCAGTAATTTGAAGTTGCGTGCTGCTATTGGTATGGCTGGAAATAATCGTATTACGGATGATATGTGGCGTTACCAATACGTGGTTAATGCTACTGGAGGTCCAGGCTTTGGCGAGTCAAAGATTAATGGAGAACCATTTTATGTAAATTCAGGTGGAGGCACTTTTCCGAATACTAAAATAAAATGGGAAACCACTATTACCCGTAATGTGGCTATTGATTTAGGTTTATTTGGCGAACGTTTGACTATTACTCCTGAATTCTACTGGAACACGACTCGTGACTTGCTTTATAAAAGCCCGATTCCTAGTACTACAGGTTATAGTGAACAGATGCAGAACATAGGTCAGGTTACAAATAAAGGATTTGAACTGACCATCAATGGAACTATTATTCAAAAGAAAGATTTCTTGTTAAGTGCTAATTTTACTTTTGGTCTGAATAAGTCTCGTGTTGATAAATTAAATAATACAGATGATGTGCTTTGGACTCATTCCAGTCGTTGGAAAGGTGCAGATGACGATTATTGTTTGAAGGTAGGGGATCAACTCGGTTTGATTTATGGCTATGTTTATGATGGTATTTATGGCTTTGATGAGTTTGATCGTACAACAACTGCGAATTATACTCCGAAATTAGATGAAAATGGTAACCAAATTCCTGTAAATTGTGATGCTTTGTTTGGTACTGCTCCTGGTCGTCCAAAGTTTAAAAATATAGTTGATCATGCAAATGGCCGTGAAGACGATGTTAATATTGTAGATGCTAATGATCGTGTAGTAATTGGTAACACTAACCCTGACTTTACCGGTGGATTTGGTTTCAGTGGTCAGTGGAAAGATTTTGATTTTACCTGTAACTTTAATTATATGGTTGGCTTTGATGTAAACAATGCTACAGCTTATACACTGTCATCTTCAAAAGACAACAAGAATAATTATTTTAATGTTTTATCTGATTTCAAAGCAGGTAACCGTTGGGTCTATACGAATGAGCTTGGTGAACGTATTTTGGCAAATTCAGTACTTTCGTCTTATATTGATCGATATTATGAACCATTGAATGCGAATGCTACTCTTTGGAATCCCAAAGATATAGGTAAGAATGTTACCCATTCTTATTTTATAGAGGACGGTTCGTTTCTTCGTTTGCAGGATGTGACTGTTGGATATACTTTACCGAAAAATATTTCCCGCAAATTTGGGGTTGAGCGCTTGCGTGTTTATTTTACAGGTTCCAATCTTTGGTTGTTGACAGGCTATAGTGGCTATGACCCGGAAGTAGATGTACAAACCGGTTTAACTCCCGGTATGGACTATAATCGCTATCCGCGTAGCCGTAATTTTCTGTTCGGCTTGAATCTTTCATTCTAACCTAAAAAATACTAAGATATGATGAATAAGATAAAATTAATATTAGGTACTCTGTTCCTCGTTAGCTTGAGTTCTTGTGATGATTTCCTTGATGTCAGCTCTGATTCTAAATTTGATGATAGCTATGTGTTTGGGACTAAAGAGGAAATTAATCGTGCGCTAAACACTGTTTATGCATATATACTGTCTGGCAATACTTATGGTGGTAAGTTCTACACGACATATGCTTTGAATAATGATGTGGAATTTACAACAAACAGTAGTTATATTCAAAATACGAGTGGCAATGAGTATAAGCAGTTTGATGCGACTCAAAATGGTGGTGATCTGAATAGTACATGGAGTGATGCTTATAGATGCATAGAATATGCGAACAATTTTATAATAGGTGCTGAGAATACTGAGCTGTATGCTCAACGTGATACAACAATCCTGCAGCAGGTAGGTGAGGCAAAATGCCTGCGTGCAATGAATTATCATGATATGGTGGTATTGTTTGGTGATATTCCTTTTAGTTTGAAACGTTCTTATGATATGGGTGATAACCTAGTGATGCCATTAGCTGACCGTGACTCTATTTTATCGGTTTTGATTGATGATTTGCGAACTGTCGCTCCAGATATGCGTTTTGCTCGCGATTTATCTGAAGGGGTAGAGCGGGCCTCAAAAGAGTTTTGCTGGTCGTTGATAGCTCGCATGGCAATGACTCGTGCGGGGTATTCTTTGCGTCCGGATAAAGGTAATCCAATGGCAAAAGGTACAATGGAACGTGCTTCAGACTATCGTGATTATTATGACATTGCTCGTCAGTATTGTGATTCTGTCATTTCTTCAGGTACCCACAACTTGACTAAAGCGTTTAATAAGGTTTTTATTGATGAATGTAATTATGTGGTGACTAATAATGATGATCCCATTTTTGAGATTCCTTTTCTGAAAGAAGGAAGTGGCAGTGTGGGCTATAGCTGGGGACCTAAAGGGAATGTACAAGATGACGTAACCACTGGGATAAATATATGGGGAAAATCAGATGGCGGAGTCCGTCTGAATGCTTTTTATCGCTATAGTTTCGATCGTAATGATTTGCGTTTGGGCTATTCTGTAGGCATGTGGTATTATGATCATGATGGTACTCCTGTCGTTCTTAATGATTATAATACCCATTGTAACAAATGGTCCAAATTTTGGACGGAAGCAGGAAATGCCCAAGGCAAAGAAAGCGCAGGTAACACTGGTATTAATTTCCCATACATGCGTTATGCCGATGTATTACTAATGTATGCCGAAGCTGTGAATGAGCTGGAAGGAGGAGTGACAGGACCTAATGGTGCCAAAGCAATTGAAGCCTTTAAACAAGTTCGAAATCGTGCATTTGCTTTTGAGGATCGTTCGGAAAAAGTAGATGCTTATATAGCAGCTAATACTTCAAAGGACGATTTCTTTAAAATATTGATGAATGAACGTAAATGGGAGTTCGGCGGTGAAAATATGCGTTGGAAGGATTTGGTTCGTTGGAATAAATATTCAGAAGTTGTTCGTGATGTTTTCTACGAATATTATGGCATGGCCTCTTATGTTGGTGGTGACAATACTTATAATGATGAAGATCAATTTAGCTCTATACCTTTACAGTTATTTTGGCAAGTTGTACCTAATCCGAATAATGTGGATATGTATCCGAACAAGACGTTGAATATATTGGACTTTTACAATCTATGGGGAATTGCGACTAATCCCGGTACACCTTGGCAAATGGCTGAAATGTGCCAATGGTATGATGATGGAGCTAGTGCTCCTAAAGCGCAGTGCCGCTATTCTCTTCGCGGCTATATTCAAGCTGATGAGTTTGGAAATATCACCCCGGATTTATTTGGGGTACCGGTAGAGAATTTGCCTGTAGTACGTTATATATTGCCATTCCCAGCTTCTGTTATTCAACGAAGTGCCGGTGCTTATCAAAATTACTACGGTTATAACTAATTAAAAATGAAATGTTATGATAAAGACTAAATTTAATATCTTGTTTTGGGCATTCTTTGCTTGCTTAGTATGCTTTTCGTGCAGGGATGATGATGATACTTTGAGTGAAGGTGGCAATCTTGAACGCGAACCTATGGCGCTGTTTCGCTCAGAAAGAAATGGTATCAGCACTTCTGACCGTCACCTCTGCAGTGTATCTGGTGTGAATGATATTCAATTGTATTGGTACGGTGTGAATGGCTGTGCCGGTTATCATCTTAAAGCCGTCATTCAAGGGCGTAGCTTTGATAATCCTTATGATCTCATAGTGGATACGATTGTAGGTCCTGAAGTGTTAAGTATGAAAGTGGAAGATTTGCAGTATCAGACAGGTTATCGTTTTGCTATCCAAGTTATTTCTGCACGTGGAGAACAATACAATTCTGAGTGGTTCGGGATAGGTGATGGGGCTCATCCGGATGATTATTTGGAGATTACAACTTTGGAACGTTATGCTGTACCTGATGTGCTGTGGGTGGATGAGATTACTAAAAATTCAATGCGGATTTATTTTAACCTGCTTTCAAATGGCGAATATAAAGAACATTTTGAAGAGGAAGGCGGCAAATATATAATGGATCAGATTAAGGTTGACCCTTCTTTAGATAATCCAACACTTCCGGGGCAGGTTTTTAACCTGACAGAAGAGGATAAAGAGAGGGGATATATTGATGTGAATGATTTGGTAACGAATGCTGCATATATTGTAAATGGCTTAAATAATAATGTGAAGCGCTATTGGGATCGTTTGTACAATACCAATATGGTGCGTATGAAAGGGGATTTGGGTGAACCAATTCTTATCAAGCATATTGTTGACCCTAATGATACTATTCCGGGCGCTGAACTTAAAGCATGTCGCATTGATACTGTACTGCAGAACTTTATGAGTGATAATAATCTGGCAGAAGGTACAACTTTCTTATTGGAAGGTGGCAAGACCTATTATTTGGTGAACACTGTCACAATGTCTAAAGGCTTTACTCTGAGGAGTAATGATCCCAACAATCCTCCGACAGTTTATTTGGGTGTCGGCTTTAATGAGAATGGAGATCCCCGTGCATGTAATTTCTCTTTTGGACGCAATGCCGGTAATGGAGAAATGGGGGGAATTAATGTCCAGTCTATTTGCTTTCAGGATATTAATTTCGACTGTGAGAAAGCATTTAATTTCTTGACAAAACCAGCTTCTGCGGGTGCTGGTTTAGGTAATTATTTTATTAATCAGAATTCTCAGGCAATGCCGTTTGCACTTGAATCATTTGAAATTCGCAACTGTAGCTTCCGCAATATGATTCGTGGCTGGATTCGTTTTCAAGGACCAAACCGTAAATTGATGAATAAATTTATTGTAGATAATTGTATGTTCTATGATTGTGGAATATATGACAATAACGGTCGTGGATATTCTTGGGTGGCAGGTGATGGAAGAAATGCCAATACAAACCTTTTTAAGGATTTCTCAATGACTAACTGTACTTTTGTAGATAGCCCACGTCATGCTTTGCTTTCAGAAAATGCTAATTTAGCTTGGCCTGCCTCTACGGTATGGCATATCCGTGTGGAGAACAATACTTTCATAAACTTTAGTACTCGCTCTAAAGACCGTTTGATTTTTGAAATGCGATATGCACCGTCTAATAGTACTATTATTTGTAAAAAGAATCTGTTTGTTATGACGCGTGCCGGTAATGATGATTCTCGTACTTTGTATCAGGCTGGGATGGATATCCGTCAATTTAATGGCTTGCAGTTTGATTTTGATGATAACTATTCTACCTTGCGTCCTAATGTCAGTTCACATAAAATTGACGAGTTATTTACCAGTTATGGTTTCAGCGCTACGAATCGTGGTGCAGCTTTTAATAATGGTAAGCAGAATGTAGGCGGTATTGAAGCTACTAAGATTAAGATTGGCGAAGATGGTGGTATAGAAGCTACTGACTTGTTTCAAAATCCGATTCCATTAGGTAAACAAGGTGACAAAAATATGCATCAGTATAAGCTTGATGGATTTTACTATAAGAATACAGATAAAGTTCGCAATAGTGAAATTTACAAGAAAGGAATTGGTGACCCGAGGTGGTCTGTAAATGTAATGCCATAGTAGGTATTATTGCTATAACGTGTCATTAATGAGATCGTGAGATTTTGTTAGGCATTCTTTGCAGAGGGGACTGACCAATAGGTCAGTCCCTTTTTGCTGGTTATTAATGAAAAATATTTGGTAAATGTTCCTATTTTAGATGAAATAGAGAGTTGATCTATTTTTTATCCTTTCGTTTTTCATCAGTTAAGTTTTTGAGTCCCATCCTTGATGGAAGTCCTAAAAGAGAGATGTGCTATAAAGGAGATATCATTTATTTGTGTCTTGATTTTTTTTATATTGATTTCTCTTGATTTAATTGTCAAACAGTGCTTTCAAGGAAGTGCCTAAAGATACTAAAACAAAATCCAACTTACTAATTATTATTTTGTTTAGTTAGTTGGATTTTGTTTAAGGAATATTCCTATTTGTTCTGAAACTCTGAAGGACTTACTCCATATCTCTTTTTGAAACATTTGCTAAAATATTTAGGATCATTGAATCCTGTCATATAAGCTATTGTAGAAACGTTATATTCTCCACTTTCGGCCAATTGTTTAGCACGTTTAATACGCATTTCCCGAACAAAATCAATAGGTGAAAGACCAGTTAGGCTTTTTAATTTCTGGTAAAATACAGTACGCCCCATTCCTAATTTCTTGGCAAATTCATCAATTATGAAATCTGAATTATCCATTTGATTATTCATTATTTCCATTACACGCTTCATGAATTCTTCATCAAAAGAAGTAATCTGGGGAGGTGTTGGTTCTATATCGGCGATGGGTACAGGAGTCTTTTTTAATGTTTTTGACCACTGTTTTAAATAAAGCTCTTGTAGCTGTTTGCGTTGTTGAAGTAGATACTTGATGCGTATTTTCAGGTAGGTGGAGCTGAACGGTTTGGTGATATAATCGTCAATACCATGTTCTAGACCTGAAATACGATCGTCCAAAGAAGATTTGGCGGAAAGTAGGATTATAGGAATATGGCAAATATCTCGTTGCTCTTTTATAGCTTTCACCATGTCCAAGCCATCCATAACGGGCATCATCACATCACTGATAATAAAGTCTGGTATATATTGGAGAGCCTGTTCCAAGCCTTCTTGTCCATTGGTGGCTTCAATGACTTTATAGGTTCCGGAAAGAATATCATTCAGAAAACTTCTCAACTCTGTGTTATCCTCTATTATTAATACAGAGATGAATTCTTCGTCTGTTTTATCATCGACGTCGCAGTATGCTATATTTTCTTGAAGAATATTTTTTTTCTCTGGAATGGGAAAAATAGCTTTGTGCTTGCTGTCTTTCTGGTTGTGAGTAGATGGAATATCACTCAGGATAAACTCCGCGTTTTCTTTTCCTTCATAGACCTTTTGGTCAAGTGGTAATGTTACAATGAACTCACTACCTATTCCAGTTTCAGTATTTACTTGGATATTACCCTGATGTAATTCAATCAATTCTTTAACTAAGGACAGCCCAATACCTGAAGATGGCTGCAGAATATTGTTATTTACTAATGTTTCAAAACGTTGGAATAGTGTCTGTTGCTTCTTTGGGTCAATACCGATACCTTCGTCGGCAACGGAAATAACAACTTTATCTTTTGTCGTATGGGCATACACTGTAATTGATTTATTAGCAGGTGTGTATTTGAATGCATTAGACAATAAATTAAAAATAATTTTTTCGACTTTATCCTGATCTATCCAGCAATGTATTGACTCTTTATCTGTTTGCAGGCGGAAATTAATATTTTTTTCTTCGGCTATGAGGCGGAAATTATCCATTACTTTCTGCAATAGTTCTACAATATCTGTTTTCTCTAGCAATAGCTTCATCTTTTTGTTTTCTATTTTACGGAAATCGAGTATCTGGTTGACCAGTCGCAACATGCGCTCTGTATTGTTGTGAACTACTGTCAGAAGTTTACGGGCACTGGGAGTGAGAGACTCATGTTCAAGAACTTCACCTACAGGGCTAGTAATCAGAGTTAAAGGTGTGCGTAATTCATGAGAGATATCCGTGAAGAATCGTAACTTTACATTTGCTAATTGTTGTTCCATATAAATCTGATGGCGTAATTTGTAGATGTATAATATGATATAAACAATAGTGGACGTAAAAAGAATGAATGAAATGATGTAGAATAATATAGCCCAGGATGTTTCCCAAAATGTAGGAGTCACGTTGACAGAAAGTTTTCGTATATTATCTGTCCACACACCGTCACTATTGGTTGAGCGTATCTGTAGTTCATAATTTCCCGGAGGAAGATTAATATAACTGGCCGTGCGGCTATTCTCCACTTCATTCCATTTTTCTTCCAGCCCCTTTAACCGGTAGGCGTAGCTGATGGAAGTCGGATTAATATAGTCTAATGCAGCAAACAGGAAAGATACGTTTCGCTCGTCAGGTTTTAATTTTAATTCTTCGAGGTCGTCAAGATCTAGCTGTTGCTGAACTCCTTGTATTTTTAAACTAGTAAATACAATAGGGGGAGTATAGGAGCTTTTACTGAAGGCAGTTGGATTTATCTTTAAAATCCCTGCATCTGTACCTAATATTAACTGATTCTGTAATATAGCGGGTGAGGCTTCACTGAAATATATTTCTTTTTGCAGATGCTTTTCGTTATAATGTTCGAAGGTTCCGTTTTCCGGATCAAATTTGGCTAATGTGTTTTCTGATATGACCCATAGATTTCTCTGTTGATCTTCAATCATGGATAGAACCAGGTCCGACACTAAACCATTTCGTTTGGTATAGGTCTTAAATTGGATATGATCGGTTAATAAATTATCTGAAATAATCTGATTGATGCCGCCGGTGAATGTAAGTACATATGAATTTTTATGGCTGTCTGTATAAATATAAATCACATCGTTGCTACTAAGGCTGGATGCCAAATCCGGTATGCGTACATTGTCATAGAACTTAATGTCTTCCGGGCGCTCAAAATTGCAAGAGAAGGTAATCAGGCCTTCGGTTGTACCGACTAAAAGGGCATTATTCACTTCTTTGATGACACGTACTTTATTAAATTTATCTTTTGAATAACCTTTCAGTAAATTACCGTTATGCAGGAAGCGGATTTTTCCATTTGCCGTTTCCTGAAGTAGGTTAATACCTCCGCCGTGAGTGGCTATCCACATCCGTTTTTTAGAATCTTGATATATGCAATAAACACTATTATTACTTAAACTATAGGGGTCTTCTTCCTTATGTACATAGTTTCTTATCTGGAAGCTTCCGTCTCTTTTGGGACTTAATCGGATGATACCGTCCCATTTACTACCCATCCATATGTTTCCCTGTTCGTCTTCTGTGAAACAATAAATGTTTCTGGAGAACGAAATGGCTTTTGGACTGATAATTCCTTCCGGTGTCAGGTAGCCTTTAAGAGTTTTATCCGGATTGAAAATCCGGATGACTCCTTTTTTGTTTGCAACCCAGAGATTTTGTTGCTTATCGACCATGATTGCTCGGGTTTCATGTCCGGAATCAAAAGTGGTCAATTGGCTGGCATTAGGAAAAAATGAAATTTTATCCATCCAGAAATTATTAGCATACCAGAAGTTCTTTTGATTATCTACATAGAAATTTAGGATAACCGGAGTGAATTTAGATTCAGGTTTACTATAATCGGTGTAATAGGGCTTTAGTTCTTTATCTTCCCGGTCATAATAGCTTAGGCACCCCAGGTGAGGTACAACCCATAAAGTTCCCTGGCTATCTTCGAATATGACGTCACGACTTCTAAGTTCAGCCTTGGGCATATTTTGTGTAGGGGTTTCATAGTGCTGCTGCTCGTTAGCCAATGGATCATACCGTACAATTCCACGTTGTTCTTTTGAGAATAACCATAATTCATTATGGCTGTCCTCAAATAATCTCATAACGTTAAAATGCATTTCTACATTCCTGAATTGTTTGCTTTTTGCAAAGAAAAGTATGATACCATTGTTGGTACCTATTCCGATAGTATCTTTTCCCAAACTTAGCATACAGTTTAGTCGCGAATAGTTCAAAGGTATTTCTTCATATTGAACTTGTTTGTTTTGTTGATTATAGATTGCTAAACGTTTGCTTGATATCAGATACATTTTCTCATTGTTTTCACAGAAACTTGTGAAATGGGTTTTATCAGATATTGTTTTTTGCCCAACTATACAAACGCTTTTATCTGTAAAAATCCATTCATCGCCGTCAGCATCTTGTTCGATTCTGGAAATTTTTCTACCGGGTAGGTTGCCGATTTCTGGAGTATAAGGTGTTATGGCACCCTCATCCTCATTTTCTAATTTCCGTTCGTCTACCCGAAAAGCTCCGTGATCGCATACGATCCAACTGACTCCTTTAGATAAGGCATAGATTTTGCGTACTATATAAGTTTCTCCACTTTTTTGTTCAAAAGGTTGGAGAATATCGATGAATTTTTCCTGATGACTTTCGAATAGATAAACCCGGGCGTCATAAGTCTGACACCAGATGTTATTTTGTTGGTCGGGTACAATTCTTAATATACGGTTACTCGTTAGTGTACATCCATCTCCGGGATATGCTTTATAATTTTTGAAGGTATAACCGTCATATCTGTTCAAGCCATTCCAGGTGGAGAACCAGATGAATCCCTTGGAGTCCTGTACAATGTCTGAAACGGTTCTTTGTACCAATCCGTTATATATAGAGAAATGCTGGATTTGACAAATTGGTTGTGCAAGAAGCATGGTTGGGATTAGCAGTACCATGTAGATTAATAAATGTAAAATCTGTTGTGCTATGTTTTTCATTTGATATTAATTTGTAAAACACACAAAGATATAAAAAAATGGCGAATTTCTTAATCTTCTTTAAAATAGATATTGTGAATGTCTTTTTTATTAAATGAAGTAATATATTTGTGATATTAAAATGATATCAACTTAATCTATCAGTTATGGAAACAAAAGAATTGAATTTCAAAGGGTTTAAGATGAATGGCTTTTTAGGATTGTTTGTTCATCTCATTGTGTTACCTGCACTAATTTTCTTTGGCTTTATTACGTGTGTGCCAACTGCAATTGTGTCTGGTATTCTCTGCATTGTCTGGCTGATAATGTTTGCCGGTTATATGCAATTGGAACCGAATGAGGCCCGGGCTATGGTGTTTTTTGGTAAGTACAAAGGTACATTCAAGGAAACTGGTTTCTTTTGGGTGAATCCTTTTCTGGATAAGAAGAAACTTTCTCTTCGTGCACGTAATTTGGATGTGGAACCTATTAAGGTAAATGATAAGATCGGTAATCCTATTCTGATAGGTTTGGTGTTGGTATGGAAACTTAAAGATACCTACAAAGCTATGTTTGAGATTGATTCGCAGACAATGGCTTCATCTGCCCATACGGGGGGAAATGCTAACCAAATTAATATAGGTAATGCGGTTGCCAGCCGTATGAACGCTTTTGAGAATTTTGTGAAAATACAAAGTGATGCCGCTTTACGCCAGGTGGCAGGGCAATATGCTTATGATGATAACGAAGCGGATACTGAAGAACTGACACTTCGCTCCGGCGGTGAAGAAATCAATGAACAGTTGGAACAGAAGTTGAATGAACGTCTTGCCATGGCAGGTATGGAGGTAGTGGAAGCACGCATTAACTATCTGGCTTATGCTCCTGAAATTGCTGCGGTAATGCTCCGTCGTCAACAGGCTTCGGCTATCATTACTGCCCGTGAAAAGATTGTTGAGGGAGCTGTTTCTATGGTAAAAATGGCGTTGCACAAACTTTCAGAAGAACAAATTGTTGAACTGGACGAAGAAAAAAAGGCGGCTATGGTCAGCAATTTGCTGGTGGTACTTTGTGCCGATGAGGCAGCACAGCCAATTGTTAATGCGGGTACGTTAAATCATTAATCAAGATAATATGAGCTTTTCTTTTTTATATAAGTGGGCATTGGTGCTTGGCTTATTGCTGGGACATGTAGTGACGGTTTTTGCTCAGGATGCAAATATGGACCGTGCGAAGCATGTGTACGAATTGTTTGTGGCAGATCAGGGGGACAGTATTCATGCTCTCTTGAATAAAAATCTGCAGGAAAAATTATCACCGGAAATTTTTAAGGACATGTTTAAGCAATCGGAAAAGCAGTTCGGAAAACTTCAAGCAAAAGGAGAGTGGAAGCAAGAGAGTGCTGAAGGCATAACACTTTATTATCGCGATCTGAAGTTTGAGCGTTACAGTCTCCGTTTTTTGTTGTCTTTCGATGCTGATGGAAGCATGAATACCATTCGTTTGATGCCTGTACCTGCTGCTTCTACAGCAAAACCGGTAGCTTATAATAAAGAGAAAATGCAGGAACGAGATATAACGGTGGGAGCAGATGACTTTAAATTGCCCGGAACGCTGACGCTGCCTGTAGGAAAGAAAAAGGCTCCTGTCGTAATCCTTGTGCATGGTTCCGGTCCGCAGGATCGTGATGAAACTGTTGGTCCGAATAAACCTTTCCGTGATTTGGCTTGGGGATTGGCGGAACGTGGCATTGCAACGGTTCGTTATGATAAACGTACGAAGGTATATGGTGCAGCGTGTGTGCCGGAAGGTCGGAATATCGATTATGATACAGAAAGTGTAGATGATGCTGTGGCTATTATTGCTTGGGCGAAGGAATTGCCTGAGGTTGATGCGGACAGTGTTTATGTGCTGGGACATAGTTTAGGGGCTACACTTGCTCCTCGCATTGCAGAGCAAGCAGATGGGTTGACAGGAATTATCCTTGTTGCCGCTTTAGCTCATCCATTTGAAGATGCTATTGTTGAACAAATGACCTATATATCTTCTCTGACTGACTCTTCCGCTAATGCCAAAAAGCAGATTACAGAAATAAAAAAACAAGCTGATAATATAAAGAAACTGGGTACACCGGAATATGATGATAAGATTCCTTTGTTGTTGAATCTTCCTCGTTCTTACTGGGAATTTGCTAACGCCTATAAACCGGTAGAAGTAGCATCTAAACTGGCTCTTCCCATACTTATATTGCAGGGCGAGCGTGATTATCAGGTGACTATGCAGGATTTCGGTTTATGGCGCTTCGGGCTGATGCGTAATAAAAATGCTTTCTTTAAATCTTACCCTAAACTTAATCATATGTTACAGGAAGGTAGTGGTAAAGCTACTCCGTTTGAATATAACCAGGCGTCGCCTGTAGTCGGATATGTCATGGATGATATTGCATCGTTTATTCATAACGGAAACCTGTTATAATACAAATTCAATTGTAAATTGTTAAATAGTAAATAGAATCGTGGCTAAAAAAGAAACTTCAACCAAAAGCTTTGTTCTGCGTGTAGATGCTGCAACTATGGATGCCATTGAAAAGTGGGCAGCCGATGAGTTTCGTAGCACTAACGGACAGCTTCAGTGGATTATCGCTGAGGCATTGCGGAAAAGCGGGCGGATGAAGAAAACAAAGAATACTCCTCCGCCTAAAGAACCTGAGTCGTAGTTTAGCGATAAGTTGTTAGTGATAAGTGATTAGTAGTTTGAATTATAATTCATATATTGTTTATGTTAAATCTTGGTCCATATTCAACTAAAGAGTTTCCTAATATCCGGGTATATCCCACTATAATAGATCGTATATTAGAAGGTGTTGCCGTATTGTTGGCAATTGCTGCCTGGGTGTGTGCAATATGGGTGTATATCCATATAGAGGACAAGATTACAGCTAATTTCTCCTTTATGGCTGCGGGATTAGGTACTTTATGTCTCCTTTTAGTTGGTATTTCTGCCTATCTTCCTATTCGTTGGATACGTTTTCCTGTACGTATCACAGAACGCAATGTCGCGGTACAGTATTTTATGGCAGCCCGTATTGCTCGTATATTGAATGTGTTTCTTACTTTACTTTTCCTAACTCTTGTTTTTAATAAAGTAGAGATGGGATATGGTATTCCGCAAGATCTATGTAATATGATTACGAGTGCGGTCGTTGGTTTGATGATATTGGCGCTTATAGTCTATTATATATTGGCGTTTAAGTATAAATAGAGGTATTTACAAGCATTAATACCTAGTTATGACTATTACCACCTTTCATTATACCTTGTTTTAGGGATTGTGACATCTTCGCAAATGCCCTACTTTTGCAACATCAGATTTAATGAATTAGTTAGTCATAATTACGTAACCACTTTTATTAAGGAAAAAAGGTTCCCGTCTTCCCCGATGTGATATCGTGAAAGAGCGGGGATTTTTTCATTTAATACCCTGTCTACAAGAAGTTAAGAGTTTGTCAACAAGAAGTTAACTCCTTGCAGACAGGAAGTTAACTTCTTGTAATTATTTGATAATCAGTGATACTCTTGATTTGCCTTGTTGGTGAATACAAGCAAATAGGAACGGAGTTGAAGTTAAAAGTAAAAGGAGAAAGATTGTGTTTTTATTGTATTATGCGGGATATCCATAGTTGGAAATGAAAGACAGTGTGAGGCGATGCTCTCTCTCTTTTATAGGTTATCTTTAATATCCTGCAGTTCCACCAGTTTGTTTACGATAGCGTAAATGGTCAGGCCGGCCGGAGAATGTATTTGCAGTTTACGGGCAATATTCCGGCGGTGGGTGATAACTGTGTGGATGGAAAGATAGAGCTGGTCGGCAATGGCTTTATTGGTCATACCTTTCACAACGCAGGTGATAATTTCCTTTTCACGCTGACTGAGCGTCTCCTGCTCATTTTCTTTCTCCTCTTCTTCGTCAGTGCAAAGCAGTTGGTTTATTTTGGTGGCAATTGTTTCCGGATCATCACAAATAGAAAGATGATCATCATATTCTTTCAGTGAGTTACTGTCAATGACAGAACATACCAGTGCCAGATATTTGGTTTCCACTTTCCCATTTTCTGCCTTGAATGCTGGGAGATTGAACCAGCCGCCAAAGGTCGGGTTAACAATCAATACATCCGGTGTATGCAGGTGAATATAGCTTTGCAAAGATTCCGGAGAGGAAACCTCTATAGGTACTACATTCAGATTGGGCAGGCGCTTCAGCACTGTTGTGAGTCCGCTTCGGATAATGACAGAAGTTTCAGCGACTGCAATCTTTACAGAAACATTATTGTTCATTTTTCATTCTCCTTTCCAGTTGTGCCACGGCGGGAACAAACATATAGTCTTCTACTTGGCAGTGTGAAGCAAGGTCATGCTCACAGTTGAAGATATCGAAAAGAACAGCATTAAGCTTGTTGTTGTTCTCTTTTTCCGGATAATACTTAATGATAATATTTTTCAGTTCTGTCAGCTTGGATTCAATCTGATTATGCTTACTGGCAAAGGTTGCTATATCATAGTTCTCTGCAAGTTTGCCTTCAAGTAGTTTTTCGACATAGGTGAACACAGCCTCGTTTTCATATTCCATGTGGCGGCGTACCTCTTTGGCATATTCATCGAAGAATTTCAGAATGAGATAGGCAATATTATCCGAGCCCGAGCAATCGATAGATTCGATGAGCTTACGACGGATAACAGGTAATTTAAAATCGAGAAAGTAAGTGTGCGCCCGTTTCAGATAATCCATAAGGGCTGAGATGGAAAATACGTTTTCCTCTCCACTATAAGTATATTGTTCTTCACTGATGAAATTGGCTACTGCGAGAAAGGTACGGTAGTCTACGCCTTGTGCCTCGCAAACGTCCTTTACACTCTTGTCTCCGAATCCTAAGGAAAGGCCGAAACGGCTCATAACCATTAATAAGGAGTAGTTATCACAGATAAGGTCGCTCATTTTGTCTGTGGCGCGATACTTATGCGGTTCATTCATTGCAGATTATCCTTTCTTTCTTTATTTATTCGTGCGCAAAGTAACGGATTTTCTCCGGGAATTGCAATCGCTATATGTAGGTATTTTGTGTTTAGTCTTATTTAACGAGAAAAATTAGTTTATAAACTAAATATTTTAGTTCTTTGCGAAAAACAAATGAAGAGTTATGAAAGGATTGACTGCGAAAGAAGAGGAAATCATGGGATTTTTCTGGGAGAAAGGTCCGTTGTTTGTGAAGGAGATGCTAGCTTTCTATGAAGAACCGAAGCCGCATTTCAATACGCTGTCTACGATTGTGAGGGGATTGGAGGATAAAGGTTTCCTGGCACATAAGACTTACGGTAACACGTACCAGTATTATGCTGTAGTGAATAAGGAAGACTTCAGTAAAGGAACGCTGAAGAAAGTAATCAGTAAGTACTTCAATAATTCGTATCTCAGCGCAGTATCATCGTTGGTAAAAGAAGAGGATATTTCGTTGGAGGACCTGAAACAGTTGATTGCAGAAGTGGAGAGAGGAGCGAAATAGAAACTTTAAAATGCCAAGAATTATGAAAAACATAGCTATAACTTGTTTTGTATTGATAGCTGTTTGCGTAGGTTTGCAGGCGAAAAAGGTTGTGAAAGCTCCTTATTTCATGGCAACGAATACTAGCCAGATCGAATTCGAAAAAGTGACATTGGGAAAGGATACGACATGGATAGATGCTAAAATATATTCTATTCCGGGCGAAGATGTAAGGATAGACTCGACTGCTGTATTGCAGATAGGAGGAAAAACGTATGCCTACCTAGGTGGTAATGGTTTTTCAAAAGAACTATGGACGAAGACACCGGCTTCTGGTGAACTGGCTGTGACGTTGAAGTTTGAGCCGATTCCTATGGATACGGAAAGTTTTGACTTTTTCGAAATGTCTGAGAAGAAAGACGAAGGATGGAATATTTATGGAGTGCGTCTGGACGGAAAGAAGCCGGAAATAGGAATACCGGAGAAATTGTTGAATCAGCAATTGGATTATTCCCAGCCTCTGCCGGATCCTGATTTGAAGAATGGGAAGACGGTGATATATGGGCGTATATTGGGTTATGATCCGACTCATGGTATTGCTCTGAAATTCAATTGTACTGACTGGTTATTCTTTGATGTTTTCGGTCAATCCGTTCCGGTGACCGAGGATGGAAGTTTTCGCTACGAAACAAATATGATGCTGCCCGGTGAAGCGACATTGCGGGTAGGACGGAAGAGGTTTGAATTGTTTCTGATGCCGGGTGGTAAACTTGAGGTAACTATTAATTTGCCGGAGATTTTCTGGTCGGAAAGTCACCTGTTTGGAAAGAAAGAGAACGGGCAGTTGATTTGGTTTGAGGGTACGTATGCCGCTCTGAATACCGAACTGGTAAAGCATGCCGGACTGATGAACATTTATAGTGCGGATAATTTTTATGAAAATATTTGTGGTGTTACTCCGGCCCAATATAAAAAGTATGTGACGAAGATTTATGAAAAAAATCGTGGTGAAATACTGAAGAATAAATCGTTGAGTGATGCTACTTGCACATACATGATAAACAAGCTGGAAATGTCGTATTTCTTTGCTATCAGGGGGTATAAAGGGAATATTAGTTATGCTCCGATGATTAGCGGAAAGAAAGGAGTGAAACGTGCAGACATGACGGTAGATGAAAGTTATTATGATGATATTCTGGAACTGGATTTTATTCATTCACCTTATATACGTTATGGCAGTTATCCTGATTTTGTACGTGCTGCAACTGAAGATTTTAAAGGAAAGTTTGAACCGCAGCCTGTATGGGAGGATATTTTACGGGCGAAACCTCTAGGTTCCACTCTTGAACCGAGAATGATTATATACTAATCTGATAATCAATTTATATATTAGTATTTATCTTTTATTTGATACCGTATAGTTCCCATATTCTGTCGGTTTCCCAAAGGTTATTATTATTTTGCTCCACTGTCTAATAAAAGCTCTTCATTTTGAGGTATGGTGTTAATGTTCGCCAAAGGGTTGGTTAGAACAACCCATTGGCGAACTATGATAACCTTAACTTAATGTACTCGGTTCATGATCGGGGTATTAAGCCGCAAAGCATTCTATAATGTCCGATTTTCTTTAAGAATTTCGGACATTTTATTGCTACATCAAGAGTAATATCGTATCTTTGCAAGTGGAATCATTGTGGATATGAAGACGATACTGACAAAGGAAATACGAAACATCATAGACCGAAACGGACCGAACAGGCTTTATATGGTGAGTGATTTTGCCCATCTGAATAATGATGGGCTAGTTACTCGTGCG